>WNFY01000096.1_pt1 | contig 80959 bp, 95 predicted proteins | sample 5400091 | NCBI WGS metagenome assembly WNFY01 (sample SAMN13153364, study PRJNA577476) | soil metagenome | isolation source: 60 cm soil or saprolite under grassland replicate 1 | place: USA:California | collected 2016-06-15
CCACCACGGCTATGATCATCTTCGACAGGTGTTTCGCATCAAACAGCCGGGACGATGGGAACGCCCTCAATGGGACAGGACAATGACGGCAATGATGATCGAGGACGGAAAGCGCGTAGCCACAGGCGGGGCAGGGTTCCAATGGCATATAATACCAATCGCAGACATCGACCGAATAGCGAGGAATACCCGATGGGGGGAAAAATGGGGTCGCGTCTTCACCTGGGAAGAAAATGGGCTCACGTCTAAACTCCGAAGGACTTCGCCCGCCACGGCGGGCAGGCTGAGCAGGGCATTTAACATTCGAACGAACTGCGAAGTCAGCGACAGGCAAAGTTGAGAGGCGATGGCTTAGCTTGTTTGTCGCCGCGATGCGCGCGCTGGCCATCTTCGCTCCCGCTCATCGACTCCTCCGCTACGCGCTCGATCTCATGCATCGTAAGCCGCTTATGATAGACAAAAGGTAATTGTTATTGAAAGGGGTTGAGCGCAGGAGAAGATCGCAGCTGCCGGGTCGCTCATCCCGTTCGCTCCATTCGCAGGCGACACGCCTGCCGCTACAGTCTTGCGGCTGACACAGCCGCCACTACAACGAATCGCTCGTCGTTCATCGCGACGATTTCTGGGCGAGCACGAGCAACAAGCAGCTCAACTTCCTTCAGCACCTCTTCACTATCCTAAAGCAACACGGCCGCGCCGCGATCGTTGTCCCCGACAACTTTCTCTTCGAAGGCGGCGCCGGTGAATGCCTGCGCGAAGCGCATTTGAAACAGAGGGCAGCTAATTCGCATAGCCTTGGTGAAGGCAAACTGTCCGCCGCGAGCTGTTCCTACTCGCTTCGAAATCGCCGCGCATTACAGTGCTCCGGTGAAGCGCACGATCGAAGTGCTGAATGAGCTGCAACGGGACGGCGTGTTTTCGCGCTACGCCATCGGCGGTGCGATGGGCGCGATATTTTATACCGAGCCATTCGTAACATTCGATCTCGATGTTTTCGTCATTCTGTCCACAAGTGAAGCTGGCTTAACCAGCCTCGCGCGGATTTACGACGCGCTGCGGACACGCGGGTACTCGGAACAGGAAAGTGAATGTGTAATGATCGAGGGCATTCCAGTGCAGTTCCTTCCCGCGTACAATTCGTTAGTTGAGGAGGCGCTGGATCGTACCCAGGAGACGACGTACGAGGACGTCCCGGTCCGGGTTTTGCGAAGCGAATACCTAATCGCAATCGCCCTCCAAACCGGGCGCAGCAAGGACCGCGAACGCGTGCGGATTTTGCGCGAACAGGCGAAGCTCGATACGAACTTGCTTGCCGATATCCTAAAGCGGCACCAGCTTGAAGAGAAATGGAAGCTTTGGACGGGATAAACGCCGAACTAGCCAGGATATTTGCGGCGAAGGAACAACGCCGACAAAGGCTCGCGCGTCTTCCATTCCCCGAAAAAGTGCAGGCGGTAATTCAACTCCAGAAGATGGCGGCCACGATTCTACAGAGCCGCGGCAAATCGGTCCGACCTTGGAGCGTTCCTAAGCTTGCGACTGAAATCGACTAACTGAGTTCACCAACGTTCTCTTCTTCGACCGAAAACCAGCAGCCGAGAAACCCTGGACAGACAAACTCTGGATCTACGATCTGCGCACCAACAAACATTTCACGCTAAATGAATGGAGCAGCTGCGACATAGACTAACGAATGTCAGCCGAAGGGGCAGCGCTGCAGTGCTGATCAAAATCCGCTAAAGCGCGCTGACCTCGACGACTTCGTCGTCTGCTACAATCCAAAGAACCGCCATGAGCGAAAAGAGTCCGACCGCTTCAACCCCGACCAATCCGGGGCGAATCGATTTGAAAGAAAAGAGAGTGAGCGACTTCGGAGTTTCGCCTACGAAGAGCTAGCCAAACGCGACCCGTAACGGATGCAGCAGCAACGGCCGGGCTTTCCACCGAGATCTCGACATGTTGATCCCTTCGCTCCCGCTCAGTCGGTCTCTCGACCTGCCCGTCTGTCTCGCTCGTTTCCCAGCGGCTCGGCTCTGGCTAAAAGACGAATCCCTCGAAGACAGCGCCAACCTCCCTGACCCCGACATCATCGCCCAGGAAATCGTCGAAGATTTGGAAGCCGCTCTCTCGCAGTTCGCAACAATCGCCGCAGATTTGAAAAGGTGATTTGAGGCTCGTCTTGGTGTTCCGGAGAACACAGCTATTGAATCAAAAAGATCAACTACAGCTCTTCGCTCATGCATCGTAAGCGGCTTATGATGCATACGAGGATCGACCCGTCGTCGCATTGCTTCCGTCTTTGTCTTAGCAGCCACGAAAACTACGACGTGACCCGCCTTTGTCGGACTACTCCTAAATCCTTCGCGAGCAGGCAGCCGTGGCAGGGTGCCTCTCTCCGGTTATTTGATCTTCGCCAGAATGCCTTCCATCTCTTCTTTGCGGAAGGCGCGCAGCGTTTGACTTTTGGCGTTACCGAGCGCGCCGTTCTTTAGCAAGAAAGCGCTTACGGTCTCGTCATCGGGCGCTTCGAACAGCGCTACTATGTCGTAAGCGCCCATCGTCCAGAATTCCTCAATGATCTTGATGCCCATTTTTTCGGCCTCGGCCATTGCGGCGTCGCCTCGTTTGATGGTGTCCTTGACGTTGCGGATGCCTTGATCGGTAAACTGAATAAGACTGACATACCTAGCCATAATGATCGCTCCTTTCGTTGAGTGTTACCTAAAAGAGTATGTCGGGTTCGCGTGTGCGCAAAAGCAACGTGCTAAAGTCGCGCGCTGCGCGACGCTCGACATGAACATCACGGCCTGATAAAACCGTGACCGTGATCTGGAAGATCTTCCAAATCGTTTTGTGGCTCGGTGCTGCCGCCTACGGCTAACAAGTGGCGAGGCTGGTTGGTTCTCGCGCCTCTGATTCTTTGTCTTGGGCTTCCTGTTGCGTTCTTCGGCGCGTTTTGGATCGAGATGGAAAAAGGTGACGTGCATCGCCGCCAGTTGGAGGAGGAAATGCGTTCCGGCAGATATGCTTTTGGCAATCAGCCCGCGCTGTTGGCCGTGGCGCAGGCCATTAGAGCGAACGATCAGGAGGCGATCCGGGCGGCCGCAAAAAATGTTCCGGATTTGCAGGCTGCCGGCCGCGACGGCGCGACGCTGCTCTGTTGGGCCGTCAGGCAAACGTGGCAGCGTCGGGAATTAGTCGAAGCGGTGAAAACATTGTTGTCACTCGGCGCCGACCCCAACTACACCAATGGTCATCGGGAATCATTCGCGCTTGCGGAGTCCGTACACGGGCCTGCTTCCGGCCTGCGCGCCATGCTCGACGCCGGCGGAAATCCGAATGCTCGGAGCGAGTTCGGGTGGCCGATCGTCTTTATGCATTTCAAGCTCGGTTATACTACAAGGATGAGGAGAGCGCGCGGCTCGACCTGCTCCTTGACCGCGGCGCCGATATTAACTCCACGGTGCCCGAAACAGAATCGGACAGCGCGGGCTATACGTTATTGCTTTACACCACCCAAAATGGGCTTCATGACAGCCGCGAGTATGCAGATGCGCTGCATCTGCTCGAACGCGGCGCGGATCCGAACCGCGTCGCCGCCGATGGAATGAATTTCTCGAAAATGCTGATCGCGCATCGAGAACACTTCGGCCGGAGAGCGCCGCCGGAGTTCGCGCAACTTTGGGACTGGACCGAGAAACACGGGATCATCCAGCAATCCTAGTAGCTACAGAGTTTCCCACGGCTCGGTTGAAACTCGCTCGTTGCCCACATTCACTCCCTGCTTCCGTAGCAGCTTTACCTTGATCACTCGCACTGCCCCGTGCTTGCGCCAGCTACCCAAAAATGGGGTCAGGGGTGAGTCCTCACTTTTTGCACTCTTGCTGATCTCAAGAGTAACTTCCACCATCGGAAAGTTGGCGAACGCGAGGGCGCGTGCGCCAGCACGGTTGCGACAGCGACTTTGAGGGCGCGTTTTTGGGTCTATAATGGAATTAGGCCGAAAGATTCCGCATAAACTTTGTTTGGCCGCCTAGAGAAAGGACCCCATTATGTTCAAAATCGCCTTTGCTTCCGTCCTCCTCGTGATCACCAGCGGCATGTTAGCCCAGACACGCAACACGGACGCCGGCAATCCTGAACTGGCTCGGATCCAGTCCGAGTACTCAGATGTTCTCGCCCTTCAGGGAACCGCCAGGGCCGAGTTGCTCGCAATTGCTCGCGTACTCCGAGGGAAGCCCGAGATGGCGATCGATCGCACAAAAGCAGCCGGTGAGTACTGCTTCAAGAGCAGTGAGAGCACTATGGTTCACTACGCGTCGCAGCCTGAGTCAACAGTGGAAGATGTGGTCTACGAGTTCGATGCCACACAGCTACTCGCAGCCGGCCTTGACCCCCGGCGAGTGCCAAGGCTTCCAGCTCTGGGCAAGATGGAACCCGGCAAATGGTACTTCCTACCGAGTGGGGTCATCGACCCTCACCATCAGCATGACTTCGCTACGCCTACGATCGCTCTTGCCGTCAATGTTAAGTAGCACACGGCCTAACCTCTAGGGATGAAAATGGGGTCGCGTCCAAACTCCGAAAGTCTTCGCGAGCAGAGCATTTGACATTGGGTCACTAGAAGACGGCGGCTGACACAGCCGCCACTACAGCGAATCGCTCACTGATGCATCGTAAGCGGCTTATGATGCGCCGCACGGAAATCGATTCCGCCAATCGGCTTTTTTACAATGGACCGTTCCTGTGGGAACATAGGTTGGCTTTCATCGCGCCGGCATGGTCGGTCACGATTTCTTCAAGCCTTATGCGGTGACCTTTGATTTTCAGAACACGCGGATTTTTCTGCAATAGCCCTCTAATGGCCAGACAATTTAAGCCGGTGCGTTTCACTGTGTTGATCGGATTGGCTGCGTTCATCGTGTGTAGCGTGGCGGTATTCTACAGTCATCGCACGGCTCACGGCACAACAGCGGAAGAACGGGCTGCTTATGAAAGCGGTGAGAAGGCCGGAGAGCAAGCGCCGCCCGGCGCAACGTTGCCGACGGAGGCTGAGTTGAACATGATGGGCCAAAAGTATTTCGAGCAACAGGGCCCGGGTGAACAGCTCCGAAATCCTTCGCGAGCAGGTGCTCTGGACGCTTGTAAGCAGGCTTTCGAAAAGGGTTACACCGCCGGGTTCAAGAAGACGCATCCGCAGCAATGAACCGCTCATGCATCGTAGCCTCCTTCGTCCCGCACTCGCGGGACTACGGCGGGCCAAGAGCGGCTTACGATAGATCGAAAGCCGCGGGAATCAGATGTCAGGAATCGGAAGTCAGAGATCAGCAGACGCAAAGACCAATTTGCCTAAATCAGTAACGACCTCCGCCGCAATTGATGCGTGACCCGCTCTAATGCGCGGCGTTATTCTGATTGAGCCGTGATCTCGCTCGGTCTCAAAATTGGTTACACGTTATTTGTTTGCGTGGTGGTGCCGATTTATTGGAGACAGTACGGGCCGGCAAATTTTCTTTGGTTCTCCGATATCGCATTGCTTGCCATGGTGCCTGCGCTCTGGCCAAGTCATTGATCGGGCTGAGCGCGTATATGTTCGATCCCAAGATTCCGCTGTTCATTCGTGCGCTTTCTTGTTTTCACATGGTCTTGCCGTTGCTTCTGCTCTGGACGCTTCATCGGCTGGGCTACGATCGACGCGCCTTCCTTTACCAAACGATTCTCGCGCTCGTGGTCCTGCCGCTTTCCTATCTGTGCAGTAATCCGCGTGAGAATGTAAACTGGGTTTACGGCTTCGGCGAAACCCCACAGAGCATTCTGCCCGGGCCGATCTTCCTGCTTCTTCTCATGCTGCTGTTCCCAATCGTCATTTATCTGCCGACTCACTTGTTGTTAGCCAAAATATTCCGCTCACCCACCTCCTAAACGTAAAAGGCCTCCAAGCCGCCCTCAATCAAGTTGAAACTCGTTCGTTGCCCACGTTGACTCATGTGCTCCCGACCATTTGACACTCGCTCCTTCCGTTGTCGCTTTTATCTTGATCACTCGCACTGCCTCGTACTTGCGCCCAGCTACCTAGCTGCCTAGCCGTCTACCCGCGCGATTGAAACTCGTTCGCTTCCCACCTCACTCGCCGCTACCCATCGCAGCTTTGCCTTCTATGGCGCTTTCCCCAAAAGCTCCATTCCCTCGATCGCGACGTGTTCTATGTCGCTGATCCCGTCAGCTCCATTGATCAGTCGCTAGATGTAAGAGACTGCTCAGCGCAATGTCAGTCTCCCTTCTGCTCGGACTGGTTTATCTCGCGCGGGTAGACGGCAACGCAGCTAGGGTAGCTGGCGCGAGCACGAGGTAGTGCGAGTGATCAAGGTAAAGCGACGAGGGTAGTGAGCGTGGGCAACGAGCGAGTTTCAATTGCTGCTGACCTATTCGACAAGCTCAAGGCAGGCTCCGACGCACTGCTCGCGCGGCCGCTCTGGGACTAAGCAGGATCGGAGTACGTTGCGCGTCGTGTGAAAGAAGTACTGCGCAGAGATTTGACAGTCGTGCTACTCTATAGAGTGCTCTGAGAACGAAAGTAACGTTTTCGCTCCAATGCCGTTTTCTTTTTCCCATCGCAAAGCCACCCAAGCGCTGAATTTTTTCGCGCGAAAAGCCGGCGGCCGCATCAATAAAATGAAGGCGCTGAAGCTCGTCTATTTCGCGGATCGATATCATCTTCGGAAGTACGGCCGGCCGGTGGTCGGCGACGAATATCTGGCAATGAATTACGGGCCGGTCGCTTCCGGAACAAAAGACCTGGCGGAGATGAGCGATTTTCTTGGCGAACAGGAAGCGCGCTACGCGAAGAAATTTATCCAACCTTCCGAAACCGGCCGCGCGTTCAGCTCAGTTTCCGAGATGGATGAGAAAGTATTCTCCGAGAGCGATCGCGAAGCACTCACGTTTGCATGGAGTCGATTTGGTCGCGTGGACAAATTTGAGCTCTCGAAATTGACGCACCGATACCCGGACTGGAAGCGACATGAGGCTGCGCTACAAAGCAACGTCGTGACCCGAGTACCGATGAATTACCGGGATTTTCTTGAGGACCCGGAAGGAAATATCGAGCCGTGCTATGCGCTGGCAGCGAAAGAGCGCAAGGCAATCGCGAGCGGCATTGATGAAATCGCGGCATTCGAACGTTTCTGGCGCTAGCGTGTGCCGGATGAACGACTGCCGTTGGAACTTCGCGTCGGCTTAAGAGCCGGCAATGTTTATTATTTCCGATCGCGCGAGTTAACATCCGAACGGCCGCATTTTTTCATCGTGGTCAACCGCGACCCAATCGGATCGCAACTTCTTCTCTCACGATAGTCACCTCCAATGTTACAGATGCCCGCATCCGAAATCGCAATCGATTACAAACGATTGTTGAAATCCTTCCGGCTGAATACAGAGAATTTAAAGTCCACTCAGTCGTCGATTGCAATGTGGTCTTAGAAAAACCGCTGTCAGAATTGAGTGGCATGGTGAGACGTAACGAAGTCCGTTACCACTGCGATTTACCTGCGGAGATTTTCGCGAAGATCAAAACCGCAATTCTCGCTAGTCCTCTTGTTCCCGACGAGCTCAAGCAAATGCTCTAGCAAGTTTGGGAAGCAAAATCAGTCGCTAGCGATAAGAGACTGCTCAGTGCAATGTCAGTCTCGCTTCTGCTCGGACTGGTTCGCTCCTGCCACGGAAGGATGAAGTAAGAAGGAAGAGGTAACAAAGCAAACGCTCAACATCCAACGTCCAACGCTCAACGTCCAATTAGGGCATTCGACAAGAACATCGATTTTGCGGCGAATATAACCATGCGGTATTCTGGCGAGCGTGAGCAGCGTTGTATCGCAAGATCCTGAAATTCTCGGTGGCGAGCCGGTCTTTAGTGGCACTCGTGTGCCGGTGAAGAGTCTGTTCGACCATTTGGAAGGTGGCGACTCGATCGAGCAATTCCTCGAGGGATTCCCAAGCGTAAAGCGCGAGCAGGTGATCGCTCTCCTGGAAGAAGCGCGAGAGCATGCACTCTCTGCGTCCTAGATGCGTCTTCTTCTGGATGAAAATCTCGACTGGCGATTGGGTCGCGACTTATTGGACCATCAGGTTGAATCCGTGCCGCTGATCGGATGGGCCGGGATCGAGAACGGTAAACTATTACGCAAAGCAGTCGGAGGCTGGATTCGATGTTGCTCGTAACAATGGACAGTAACATGGTGCATCAGCAAAACGTCGCCAGACTCCCTCGCGGTCGTTGCATTACGCGCGGCTTCGAATCGATTGGCTGATACTCGTCCGCTAATGCCGGCTTTGCTCGCCGTGCTCCCACAGATCAAGCCAGGTACAGTCATCTTTTTGCCTCTGAATGATACGTAGAAGGGACCGAACTCATGAAAAAGAAAGCACGTGATAAGAACAACGAGATGCTGCGAAACTACGGCTTTTCGCAAGGGGTCCGCGGAAAGTACGCGCAGCGTTATGCACGCGGAAGTAATGTTGTCGTGTTGGATCCCGATGTAGCAAAAGTCTTTCCGAATGCGGACGCCGTGAACAGTTCGCCGCGGAGTCTGGCGAGATTATTCGTCGAAGAAAATCGTCAGCGACAAGATAGAAGATCGCAGGCGGCACGGCTGACACCACAGCAAACGAAATTTGCCCGAACTTGCATCCGCTTTTGCCGAGGCTACAGCGTGACAAGTCGCCAGCGGCTACAGCCTGTTCGCAGCCGACACGGGCGCCTCTACCCGCCTTCGCTTGAGCTATGGCGTGGCAAGCAGCTTGCTCATCTCATCCATCGTAAGCGGCTTATGATAGAGGATTGATGGGTCGATCGTTGAGATTTGAGAGAACGCCGCTACAGATTTTCCGCAGCTAGAACTCCGAAATCCTTCGCCCGCCACTCACTGTGGCGACCAAGCTTTAGGCAAACCGAGCAGGCGAGCTATAATTGCGCCGAGTCAGTTTGCTCCCTGTTCGAGAAGACGATGAGGATCAACAATACATTGAGTGGATTCTCTTAGCGTCAGAGTATCGAGCAGTTCCGTCAGGCGCGTCTCGTACGAATCACACATGGGAGATTTGCCATCTGGTTCGACCCAATCCGGGTGTTGAATCCGAAGGTCGTTGTGAATCTGTTGCCGGAGCTCCGTGTAAGTGTGGATTTGATGATGCAGCGGCGTTGGCTTGGCGACAGATTCGAGTATGGCGCGGGACCGCTCGTCTGGTTTGTGTTGTCTGTGAGCCCAGTTCTCTGTGAGACTAACGAATTTCATAAACGCCATTCTACTCCGGGGATGATTGCCAGATCCACGCGGAGCGAAGAACGACCTTCATAGCTACTACGCACAGCAGGCTCACTTCAGATGCCTTTAAGGCTCCGGATAAATCTGGAGAATCTATCAGGCTTCAACCGATGCGAAGTAAGGGCCAGACTTTCAAACCAGGAATTGAGGAAAGGGATTGCCGAGATAGAACACGTCGCGATCGAGGGAATGGAGCTTTGGGGGGAAGCGACATAGAAGGCAAAGCCGCGATGGGTAGCGGCGAGTGAGGTGGGAAGCGAACGAGTTTCAATCGCGCGGGTAGACGGCAACGCAGCTAGGGTAGCTGGCGCAAGCACGGGGCAGTGCGAGTGATCAACGTAAGCGACGAGGGTAGGAGCGAGCGAACGGAGCCGCGGGGACGCTAGCGACATAGATGGGCAAAACCGAGAGGTCGAAATGGGCGGGAGCACATGAGTCAACGCGGGCAACGAGCGAGTTTCAACCCAGGAACGGAGCGACAGTTGTTGATTGAGAGTCGAGAGACGTAGCGTTAGAGAATATGGATTTTGCGGGGAACAACTTGGTAGAGTATTCTGATCGTCATGAGCGCCACTGAAGTTATCGAGCATTTCAAAGCACTTCCCGCGAGCGAGCGGGCACAAGTCGCGAAATTTGTCGTGGAAAACGATGACTCTTGGATCCCGGAATCTTTCAAGCAAGGAATGGCCGATGCAGAAGCAGGCCGACTTGTCGACCTGGATATGGCGCTGAATGAGCCGTATTCGGGTGATAAATGAAATATCGGTTCCGCGCGACTCGCGCGTTCTGGCGTAGCTTCACAAAACTGCCGGCGCAGCAACAGCATCGCGCACGCGAGGCGTTTGTCATTTTCAAACAAAATCCATTCGATTCACGCTTGGGCGCGCACAAGATCCAAAAGCTTTCCGCTCGCTATGGTCGCGTCGTTTACGCCGCCGAAATCGCGGCGAATCTCCGAGTCGTATTCTATATGGATGGCAACACGGTCGTAACAATTGATATCGGCTCGCACGATCTGTATCGCTGATAGTCTAACCAGTGGGCGCGGTAACTCCAACGATGTTAGTCTCCCTCCTGCTCGGGCTGGTTTCTCTGATCTCGGAATTGCTGCTGACCTATTCAACAAGCTCCCGCCACGGCGGGCAGGCAAAGGCAGGCTCCGCCGCGCCGTTCGCCATGCATGAAAAGAACGCTTAACGTCCAACGCTCAACGTCCGACGTCCAATTGAAGAGATCCGAGAAGAAGATCGATTTTGCGGCGAGCGATGATATGTTGGTTGATAAAGTTATCGTGACCAAAGACCGCGACTAAACCTCAACATTACTTGGAGCTAACGCCCAAGCTTAGAAACATTCACGCCTGACGGAGTGAGACATTCTCGCCGTCAGGCGTTTTGTTTTTTCAATTGATCAATGTTCAAAACCCCGGTTCCCCATTACGGCTTCCTGAATTAGCAATCGGCAAATTCTAGTGCGAAGCGGGTGCCCAGCTTGTCACTTCCAATCTCATCAGCACGATTTCCACCGCCCGCTCGACCGCTAAACACTCCTCCCAAGTCGTGAGCCCTTCCCACCGGCGATGTCGCTCATCCCATTCGTTCTCTCGGCGCCTTTTCGTTAGCGAAAGAAGAGCAAGTAAACGAGAACGCTTAACACCACCACCGCCATGATTATTCGCTGCAGGTGTTTCGCATCAAGGGTCCGCGACGGAATTGGCGACGATGCGGTCGCACAATGACGGCAATGATGATCGACCATGGAAAGCGCATAGCCGCAAGTGGGGCAAGGTTCCAGTGGCATATGAACCAATCGCAGACATTGACCTAATAGCGAGGAATACCGGAAAAAATGGGGAACAGGCGCTGGAAAAATCGACGCCGAGACAGCAGTCAGCGAGCGAAACCTCTTCAGACAACCAACCCTCCCGAAATTCGTGTTTGTTCGCGTCGCCTGAATCCTATCTAATCCAAAGCGATGGAACCAGGTGAAGCCCTTGCGACCGCCGCTCAAATCGCGGTGGCGCTGGCCGGATTTGCTGGAGTGGTAGTGGCGTTTCGCAGCAGCTCGCTGCACGAATGGTCGCAAAGGGATAAGTTTCGCCTGTGGCTTTTGCTCGGCAATGCTCTGGTCCCCCTGTTTGATTGTTTCTTCGGCATGTTCTTGATGACGGTCAAACCGACACCGCTTTGCATTTGGAACTGGTGCAGCGGGTTCTCGCTACTTTTGGGTTTTCCTTTTGGTTTTTTGACGTGGCGACGCCTATCAAAACTAGGGCCGACGGTAATCAAGAATATGGGGGCTTACCGCTATCTTTTTTATATGTTTGGCGTTCTGGGCACAGCAGTCGGTCTCTTACAGGTTTACAATGCTCTGGTCTCGGGCGTGTTTTCGTTCTTTTATGCCGCCGTCATTTTTCCACTGGCCATCGGCACTTTGCAATTTGCTCTAATGATTCTTCTGCCGCCGCACACGAGCGAGACTTAGATTCGTCGAAGAGAGCCATAGGATGTGAGCGGCATAGAACACGTCGCGATCAAGGGAATGGAGCTGACGGGATCAGCGGCATAGAACACGTCGCGATCGGGGTATCGCGCGGATAGACGGCAACGCAGCTAGGTAGCTGGCGCAAGCACGGGGCCGTGCGAGTGATCAACGTAAAGCCGCGAGGGAAGCAGCGACCGAGTTGGGGAAGGAGCGAGTTTCAAACAAGCGGCAACGAATGAGTCGAATCGCCACAAATTTGAAGATCGATTCCGACAGTCGGTGCTGGTGAATGAATCGAACGTCAGCAGTTCGGTAGGCGCCTGGTTACTCGATCGCGCGGACGATGTAGGTACCGACTTGTTTGTCGCGCTCCAGCTTTAGCAGCCCACGCTTTTGCGCTTCGAGGAGGAGTTCGTTGAAGGCACGGAACCCATGCGCTCGCTCGTTGAAACCGGGGTTTTGACGTTTCATTGCCTGTTTCATGAGTGAACCGCGGATCGGATAATCCTCGCCTCGCTCGGCGCGCAGCGCTTCCAGGGTTTTCCTCAGAAGATCGAGCGCACCGTCGATTGAAGGTCGATGATCTTTACCCGTTTTCGCTGCTGGCGCGGTCGCGGCAACGCTCGGACGCTTCTTTGCTGGCTCCACGCGCACGAGATCGTCGTAATAGATAAATTCGTCGCAGTTGCTGATGAATAGATCGGACGTGGACTTTTTGACGCCGACGCCGATGAGCGTCTTGTCGTTCTCGCGCAATTTGCTGACGAGCGGCGAAAAGTCCGAATCGCCGCTAATAATGACGAAGGTGTCGACATGACTCTTGGTGTAACAGAGATCGAGCGCATCGACGACCATGCGGATGTCGGCGGAGTTTTTGCCGGACTGGCGCACATGCGGGATCTCGATCAGCTCAAACGCGGCTTCGTGCAGCCCCCGCTTAAACGTCTTGTAGCGCTCAAAATCGCAGTAGGCTTTCTTGACCACGATTTGGCCCTTAAGCAGCAGACGTTCGAGCACCTTGCGGATGTCGAACGCGGGAAAGTCCGCGTCATGCGCGCCGAGCGCGATGTTTTCCAGGTCGAGGAACACAGCCATCGTGGCGTCAGAATCTTGCACACTCATCAGGCTATGATGTTAGCGACATCGCGTTCGCGAGACAGCGAAAATTGAGCCGGCAACTTCCATGGCGATTGTTTCGGGCAGAGCCGCAGTCAGCGACAGCGGCTACAGCTTTTGCAGGCGACGCGGCTGCCTCTATAGCGGTTGAGCTCATGCATCGTAAGCGGCTTATGATGCGCGGCTGCAGATTGGCCCTACCGGTTATTCCAGATACGTATCCTCGTGCGCATAAGGCGGCGCGCTGCAACAGAGAAAGCGTAGCGGCTCGGTAGCCATGATCGTGTGCCACACACCGGGAGGGATGAGGATCGCATCGCCCGGGCCGACCATTCGGCGTTCGCCATCGAGTTCTATCTCGCCCGCGCCTTCGAGGATGAAATAAAGCTCCTCCAAAACGTTGTGATAGTGCCGCTCTGTCCTGCCTCCTGCGGGGACGCGCTCTTCCGCAAGGCTTTGGTTTTGGACGGGCGCATTCGTGCGATCGAGAACGGAGCTTTTGGGAAAAGCGACGTAGAAGGCAAAGCCGCGATGGGTAGCGGCGAGTGAGGTGGGAAGCGAACGAGTTTCAATGGAACGGATAGCCGAGCCGTCTTTCGTGATAAAAGGAAGCTGCGCCGAGAGATTCTGGACGGTCATAGTTTTTAAAGATGCCGGCAGGATCTATCAAAAACGCTCAACGCTCAACGTCCAACGTCCAATTGAAAGATCCGCGAAGAATCGACGGCCGTAGACACCCGCTACAGTTTTGCGGCTGACACAGCCGCCACTACAGACGACGTCGCGAGCTATTGCTCGCTAATCGTGACCGAAATTAACTCGTCGCCCTGGCGAATTGCGTTCACCACTTCTCGGTTTTCACCAAAACCGAGTCACCGGCTTCCCTAGGCCGATTCGCAAGGAGCTCACGGTCTCCCGCCGTAAAGTTCGCGCCCTGCGAACCGTTTGGCCCTGACTTCTGACGTCTAACGCCTTCGCGGTTTATTTTTCGTTAATTGTCACGCCAATTAACTCATCTCCCGCTTGAATGGCGTTAACCACGTCCTGACCGCTCCTGACTTGACCGAAGACGGTGTGTTTGCCGTTGAGCCAATCGGTTGCGATGTGGGTAATGAAAAATTGACTGCCGTTAGTGTTCGGGCCGGCGTTCGCCATGGACAAGCTGCCGACCTGATGTTCGTGCGGATTGTTTTTTAGTTCGTCTTCGAATTGGTAACCCGGGCCGCCGCCGCCAGTCCCGGTCGGGTCGCCGCCCTGGATCATGAAGTTGGCGATCACGCGATGAAAGACGGTGCCGTCGTAAAATTTTTCGCGCGCGAGAAAAACGAAATTGTTCACCGTTTTCGGCGCATCCTTGGCAAAAAGATCGCACACGATTTCACCGCGCGAGGTCTTGAACGTGGCGGAGTAATGCTTGTTGGGATCGATCGTCATCGAGGGCGGAGAGGGATATTCTTTGGGCATAGCGAAGAAAAGTATGAATTAGGAATTAAGAAGTCTTAGACAGCTACGCTCGCTCTTGAAAACTGCGGTGAGCGATGCGACTCGTCTACAGAAACGAAATTGTCTTTTCGGTGCTCGTTGATCCACACTGCAGTTGGACATCGCAGCTATGCGTTACTCCGTCAACGGAGAGAATAACTTGTGCTGGACCTTCGAAATCATCAGCTTCGTCAAGGAAGAGAAAATCAGGTCCGAGCTGCGAAACTTGCACTTTCGCGCCATCCCGCACGACATGCATTTTTACTTCCGCTGAATGGCCGCTGTGATTTTCTGTCATGGATGAGGATCTAGAAAGTCTCGCTCAGCAATATGCGCTCAAACGCAACATCAAGCTAGGCGAGCGCTTGGGTTTTGGCATCTATGGTATTGTCTTCGCCGCCCAAGACAACAGAAAACCCGCATTTTTCGCGGTAAGATGGCCGGAGGTTAGTCGCGTTCTCGCAGCGCTGCAGTCGTTCGGCGTTTACCTCCTAGATATTAATCCAGGCAATATTTCCTTTCCTGGAGAGACTCAGTGAAACGAAAAGCGAGATCGTACCAGCGAACGAAAAATATGCGGCTGACACAGCCGCCACTACAGTTGCAGATCTCATCCATCGTAAGCGGCTTATGATGGGGGAGGGTCGAACGAGGACCCGCAGTCAGCGACAGCTCCGAAATTCTTCGCGAGCAGGCAGGCTACAACACGCTCTCAAGCTTTCGCGGCTTGAGCTTTGATCCAAGTCTCTACTCGTTCCTGTAACAGATCTAACGGCATCGCGCCGCCATTCAGGATTTCGTCGTGGAACGCTTTCATATTGAATTTTTCGCCGAGTTGTTTCTTCGCTTCGTCGCGCAGCTTGAGAATGGTTAACTGACCCATCTTGTAAGCCAGCGCTTGCCCGGGCCAGGCGATGTAACGGTCCGCTTCAGTCTGCGCCAGGGCGTCGTTGACATCGTTGGCGTGCATGTAATCGATCACCTGCTGGCGGCTCCAGTTTTTGTCGTGAATTCCGGTATCGACCACCAGCCTGACGGCGCGAAGCATCTCTGAATTCAGCCGGCCGTAGTCAGACACAGGGTCCTTGTAAAAACCGATCTCTTTGCCTAACACCTCGGAATACAGCGCCCACCCTTCGGCATACGCGCTAAAAAAACCGTGTAACCGAAATTTCGGCAAGCCTTCCAGCGTCTGGGCGATACTAATTTGCAGGTGATGACCGGGCACGCCCTCGTGATAGGCAACGGCTTCGTCATCGATAAGGGTTCGCTTGGTGGGGTCAGAGACGGCAACAACGACGCGGCCCGGACGTTTACCGTCCGGTGTGCCCTGGACGTAATGAGTCGCGGCGGCTTTGGCGAAATCGGGAATCGGTTCCACGGTCACCGGCGACTTCGGCAGCAATCCGAATAGCTCCGGCAGCTTTGGCTCCATCTGATTGATGTATTTCTTGTAGTCATCCAGAATCTGTTGTTCGCTGGTCGGCTTCCACTTGGGATCGTTGTTGATCGCCTCCCGGAAGCTGGCCAGGTCCTTGTATCCCTGGCTCTGGGCGAGCCGGGTCATTTCGGCGTTGATACGCGCTACTTCCTTGAGCCCGATCTTATGGACTTCGGCCGGCGGGACGTTGATCGTTGTCATCGTTTTCACGGCTTCGGCATACCGCCGTTTGCCGTCAGCGAGGCTTTCGATCGCAAGCTTGGTACGTCCTTTCGGTGCGTAATCGGTGCGCAAAAAATCCGCGAACTTGCGGTACGCCGGAAACACCTCGTCGTTAATTGCCTTCGTGATTTCGTCGGTCAGGCGTTTCTTGTCTTCCTCTGAAAATTCCGCCGGAAATTTTTTGATGGGCTCGAGGAACGGGTTCGCGCCGATGATGCCGTCGCATTGGCCGGGCAACTTTTCGAGCACGAGCCTGGGTGGCATCAGTTTGTCTTTTTCGCCCTGTCGCATCACATCGGTCGTCTGTTCCAGCACACGCGGGATCTGATGCAACCTGGAGATGTAATCCTGGTAATGCGGCACCGAATCGAACGGCATCGCGTTCGGCAAATCGGCCAGTTGAGTGTGCACACCATTCTGCTGGTTCACCGGCATCTCGTGATTCTTCAATGCATAGTTCACGTCTGCGCGCTCGAGCTGTTTTTCGAGTATCCGGTGACTTAAAAGGTCCTTGTCGCTCATGAGGTCGGTCGGGATCGCCTTTAATCGAGCGAGAAAGGCATCGTTTTCGGCGTGTTGCCAGGCCATTGCCGCGAGCGAAACCTGCCCAAGCTGCGAGTTGTAACGGTAATCGCCGAACGCAGTTGCCCGCTCGGGAAAATTCTTTAGAAACGCTTGATAATATTCCTCAAAAAGCGCGTTCTGCTTCGCCACCCGATCCCCGACCGGGGCCATTTGCGCAAAAGCAGACCAGCCGAACCCAAGAACCAACCCAAAAAGCAGTTTTCGCATATTGGTGGACGGTAGCAGAGCGGTGTCACCGCGCACGTCATGATTAGTGTTGTGCCGCGGAGAACTGCAATGCTGTCAACGTCCGCATAATGTCGGGTCAGATAATCTTGCTTCGTCTCTCTAAATCGCGTCTGATCATCGAAAGACCGAACGGCAGATGAAATCCTACGTCGTAAAGGTTCCTGATCACGAAGAAGGGCCATACGACGAAACACAGATGGCACAGATGTTCGCGGATGGGCGTGTTGGTCGAAACACGTTATGTAAACCTGTCGACCGCGGCGAGTGGAAAACGGTCGATGACTATCTGCCGATGTTGAAATACGGGACGCAATTGCCGCCGGCTACTAAAGCCCTTGCCGTTCCTCCAACGCCGCCAGTGTTGTTGTCGCAGTCGTCGCAACGAGTCTCGGTGATTGATTTCGACATTCCGTTCGGATCGGTCCTAAAAATCATGTTCAAATGGATGGCGGCTGCGTTCGTCGTCTTTTGCTGCTTCTTACCGGCGATCGTGGTCATTTGGATGATCGTCATGGCCGTCCTCGCCGCACTATTTAGTGGCGCAATGTCCACTTTTCATCACCCGTGACAAGCCAGGTTTACTTGAATGACAGATTGTTTTCGGGAAGTTGACGCTGAGATAAATAGTCAGACTATCAAGAATTATGAATAGCGGCCCAACAATCAGCATCGGTTCGACTGGTCACGACGTACGAAGACTGCAGCGTATCTTTGTAATGACGAAATTACTCGCGCCCGGCGATATCACCGGCACCTTCGGCTCGACAACGGAACAGGCCGTCAAAGATTTCCAACAAGGCGCAGGTTTGACGGTGGATGGCATTGTGGGGCCGATGACGTGGCAGGCGCTTCCGGCCGATCCCAATACACCGCTGTTAGTTCGCGGTGCGGTGGGCAGCGTTGTGACCGCGCTGCAAAAAGGTCTCAAGAAATATTCAACTCCGGCGACTGATCCCGGCCCTGTGGATGGCGATTTCGGGCCGAAGACCGAAGCCGCGGTCAAAGCCTACCAACAGGATCGGGGTGTCCAAGCGGACGGAATCGTCGGCGACCAGACGTGGTGGGCTCCCGCGGGCGCCGCAGGGGCTACTCTTGCGTCGCTGTCGGGACTTACGACGGTGTGATCTGAGTCCGAGCCGAAACGTTGCCCACACTCACTTGCTGCTACCCTCGCAGCTTTACCTTCTATCTCGGAAATCCCTTCCTCGGTTGAAACTCGCTCGCTCCCGCTCGGCTCGACCGCTACCTTCGCGGTAAGCGGCTTATGATGCACGTTGATCGCTGCAATTGACGGCGACAAACTAAAACCAACATCGGCCTCTCTGATCCATCGTAAGCCGCTTATGATAAGATCGTTGATGTGAATTGGTTGATCCGCCTTCGCCAAGCGCTACAGCGCGAGGAGGAGTTGGGAGTTGCCTGCCCGGCCGCAGGCTTTGGTCGGCTACAGCTTTTTCAGATGAGAAGAAGCGAAACGCGGAACGGAAATAGGACAGCTAAAGAATGAAGGGAATAAGCCTTTTCACGCGCCGTTGATACGCAGCGTATTGGTCGGGAAACTTCTGGAGCATGAGTTTTTCCTCGTGCCGGAGTGTGATCCAAATGCTCACGAACACCAATGGCATCGCAATGATGCCAGCGACGTGTCCGAGCACGAGCACGGTTGCGACGAACATGGTAAGCAGCCCAGTGTAAATCGGATGGCGCACCAGCGCGTACGGCCCGCGTGTAATCAGTTCGTGGCCGCCTTTTAGCGTGACGCTGCCGCTCCAATTTTGTCCAAGCGTGAACCTGGCCCAGATACAAAACGCCAAACCAACGATGCATAAGGCAATACCGGTCCACGCCAGCGCATCAACGTGCGGAATAATGCGAAAAGCGAGCGGATCGGAGAGCCGCTGCCCTTTGAAAACCAAGTAACCGCCGATCAGGATCGGGATCATGTAACCTAGTCGTTGCCATCTGCTTTCCTGATAGACCGATCGCTTGGTCCAGAACGCCGCGATTAGCCAGATAACAGCAAACAAAATCCAGCAGTCGCTGATGATATTTAGAGCCAGAGGATACGAACTCACGGTCGAGAAATTGAGCTCTGGAAACGCGAAATGCGAATTGCGAATTCTGAACCTCAGAGACACGCAACGGCGATCCTGCGATCGCTAGATCATCCATGGTAGCCTCGTTCGTCCCGCACTCGCGAAACAACGGCGGGCCAAGGGCCGCTTACGATGAGCGCGAGCACGCTCCGACTGCGGTCAGCGCCCGCGACTTGCCGGTGGAACGATACCGTTCATGCGCAGATACTCGACCATCTGCCCGTAGTGATCGAAGCAATGAGCTGCGGCAAACGTTGCCTGGAAAAGGCGCGTGGTCTGCCTGCCGCTCCTGGAGGTAAGCGGTTCGACGAGGTTCCAGCTGTTCAGAGTCGCCACCGATTTGTGGCCGAACGCGAAGGAATCTTTCAAATACTTAATGATTTCGGCCTTGGCTTTCATGTTGTCCGGGCCTTTGCCGTCGTTGACTGTGTCCGGTGGTTTCTCGCCGGTAATGGGCGACCAAATGAGATAGTTGGACGCGGCGATATGCTTCAGTTGCTGGCCAAAGGTGCGCACACCTTTGTAGTCGCTGCCGGGAAGGTTAAGTTTCTGCGGAGAAAAATCGAACTTGTCCTCCGGCATCGCCTCGGCCGCGTCGACGACTTCCTTCTCAACAAGACTAATCTCGCGATCGATCGCTGACGCGATGGTGGGCGGAGTTGATGGTGACGCCAACGCGCCGGCCGCAGGAGAGCTTTTGGCTGCCTGCGCATAAGCTGAAGCCGCAGCGAGGGATAATGCTGCTGTTAGCAGTAGAGAAGGTCGTTTCATGGGATTATTGTTCTTTCTTTGTTTGAGTTTCTCAGGGAGCAGGACAGCCGCAAGGAGCAAATCGTTCATCCATAAGCGGCTTACAGTAGATGGTTGATGTGAATTGTTGAGAGTTGAGAGACTAACGAAATTTGCTTATGACCTGACTGGCATCGAAGTGATTCGCTTCCAGATAAGGCGATTGCGCCCCTTCCGCCCCTGCGTTACCACGGGCGCTGTTGAAAGAGTCAGCGTGTCCTTGTTTAGGTCGAGTTGCGCGTAACGATGCTGATCGGTCCCTACCCAGTTCTCAAACGAGCAGAGCTTTAAGCGGTGGATGACTTCATTTTCCGATACTACCGAGAAGGGACCGCAATAGGAGAGATAGCCCTTGGCATCGAACGCCAGTAGCTTTGGGTCGCCTCCGAAGGGATCATCAGTTGCGAGGCGAACACGATTGGGTGCAGAAATATTAACCGACATAAAGCCAATCGGATGATAGGCAATGAAACCAAATGCCTTTTCTCCCAAAGGGTGAGCGACAACGCTGTCGTCGACCACCGTTTCCCAGATTTGCAGTTCCCAAACGCCAATGATTTTTTCCGCCAGGATCGAAATCCTCCTGCTCTGTTTGTGGACGTGGTGGTTCTTGTGCCTTGGAACTTAGAGCCTAGCGCAGCGAGTAGGCCGACTCAATGATCGAACGAAACACGAGGTCGCAAAGGCTAACGAAGGATTCATGTAGCTTTGACACTCGCTCGCTGCCTGCACTCGCTTGCTGCTTATGATAAGCGAACGGATCAATAGTACCGCGGCTAAACTGTTTCAAAACTTGAACACGGTGCCTGCACCGTGCGTTCCGCCTAGCGCGGTCGTGCCATACAAATTGCCGTCAGTGCCTTGCGCTAGTCCAGCAAACGGAATTGCGCCTTCGTCAGGAGAACCGCTAAACGAGTGAAGCGTGGTCAAGCTCCCTGTCGCATCGATGTTAAACACGGTGCCCCTAAGGTGCGTGCCGCCCAACGCCGTCGTGCTGTAGAAATTACCGTCACTGCCTTGCACCAGCCCAGCGACTGGATTGGCACCTTCGCCGGCCGATCCGCTAAACGAGTGAAGCGTGGTCAAGCTCCCTGCCGAGTCGATCTTGAAGACCGTGCCCTTAGAGTGCGCGCCGCCCAACGCCGTCGTGCCATAAAAATTGCCGTCGCTACCCTGTACTAACGCAGCAAACGGAACGGCGCCCTCTCCAGGATGGCCGCTAAACGAGTGCAGAACTGTAAGGGCACCAGACGGAGTGATCCGAAACACTGTCCCTTGAAAGTGCGCGCCGCCGGAGGCGGTCGTGCCGTAGAAATTACTGTCACTGCCTTGCACCAGTCCAGCGACTGGGTTAGCGCCTTCGCCGGGCGATCCGCTGAACGAGTGAAGCGTGGTGAAGCTTCCTGCCGCCTCGATCTTAAAGACCGTGCCCTTAAAGTGCGCGCCGCCGAGCGCTGTCGTGCCATAGAAATTGCCATCGCTGCCTTGTACCAGCCCGGCAATCGGAACAGCACCCTCGCCAAGAAAGCTGTTGAACGAGTGCAGCACCGTAATGGCACCGGACGAAGTCATTCGAAATACCGTCCCTTGGAAGAATGCGCCGCCGGAGCTAGTCGTGCCATAGAAACTACCGTCAGTGCCTTGCACCAGCCCGGCGACTGGGATGGCACCGTCTCCGGGAAAACCGCTAAACGAGTGAAGCATGGTCAAGCTCCCTGCCGAATCGATCTTGAATACCGTTCCCTTAAAGTGCGCCCCGCCTAGCGCCGTCGTGCCATAGAAATTACCATCGCTGCCTTGCGCTAGTGTCGCTTCCGGCGACCGCCCGTCACCTCCATTGAACGAGTGCAGAGTGGTCACCGTTTGCGCGCTGACGGTGATGCGGCCGATGGTGATTATCGCTGCTACGATTGCTAGTAAATTACGATTCCTTAAGTGCATCTTCCCTCCCTTTTTGTGTGACGAAAGTTGGCCCCACCCCAAGCGAATTGCAATCCAATTCAAAAATTCTGTTCTTGGCAAAAGCGCCAGGCGCGGAGCGGAGACGCATCGCTCTCGCAGCTTGCAGCTGCGAGTAAACTCCGCGCAATCTTTCGGCTGGTCGAGCCAGCGGCGTACTGATTCGCAGGCGAAGAATTGTAGATAGTTGAAGCCCGAGAGCGTAAAGCTCCGTGGAGCAACGCTCCTTTACGGAGTTGATCCGCCTACACGCGCTTCGCCGTGACAGAAACTCGTGCGCCTCACACCGCAACCGGTAGACCTGTTGAATGGAGTTTGGGGCCTGACGATCCAATCTTTTGCTCTGGCCTACAAAGTTAAGAGTCACTTGCAGAATGGTTCCGTTATCTATCAAGCGGCTTATGATGAACGCATGGCGTGGCGGGCCGCAGTCATCGCCAGCGGCCGCAGCTTCTTTTTTGACTCACGAAGACAATGATTGCGTGCGCTGTGCGTGATCGCTTTAATCAGCGGTGGCACACGTGCGCACCCGTCGCGATTTCCTTTCCATTGCCGGCAAAAGCCTCGGCCTGGCTGCGCTTTCTTCGGCCACGGTCGGGTCGTTACTAAGAAATGTTGAAGCAGCCACTAAGAACGTCGCGCATCTCACACCGGAAGAAGCGGCCACGGACGAAGATTACTGGGCAACCATCCAAAACGCCTTCAGCGTTACGCGCGGCATCATCAACCTGAACAACGGCGGCGTTTCGCCCAGTCCGCGGATCGTGACTGAGGCGCTGGTCCGTTACATCTGGGAACAGGAAGACGCCACCGCTTATACGATGTGGCAAATCCTTGAGCCGCAATCGGAAACCATTCGCACCGGCCTGGCGGAGCTGTTCGGCTGCGATCGCGAAGAAATCTCGATCACGCGCAACGCTTCAGAGTCGCTCGAGATTCTGCTCATGGGCATGGACTTCAAACCCGGCGACGAAATTCTCACCACCACCCAGGATTATCCGCGGATGCTCACCACATTGCGTCAGCGAGAGAAACGGGAAAACCTAAAGCTCAAGCTCATTCAGGTCCCGATTCCGCCAAAGAATCTCAACGAGATCACCGCCGCATTTGAAAAAGGAATTAGCGATCGCACACGCCTCATCCTCATCTCGCACATGATCAACATCACCGGCCAGATCACGCCAGTGAAAGCCGTGTGCGACCTGGCGCGCGCCCGGGGCATTGAAACCATCGTCGACGGCGCGCATTCCTTCGCCCAATTCTATTTCAAACAAGGCGACCTCGGTTGCGATTACTTCGGCACAAGCCTGCACAAATGGTTGTACGCGCCGAAAGGCACTGGAATGCTTTACGTCAAGCGCGATAGGATCCAAAAACTCTGGCCCCTGATGGCCGCTGAAGCCAAGCAGGCCAGTGACATTCGTAAGTTCGAAGAGATCGGCACCCACTCAGCCGCGCCGAAGCTCGCCATCGGTGAGGCGCTCCTGTTTCACAACGGCATTGGCGGCAAGCGCAAGGAGGCACGATTACGTTACCTGGCTCGTTACTGGATGAACCGGCTCAAAGACGTGCCCAAGATTCGGTTCAACACTTCGTTCGATCCCAACCAATCGTGCGCGATCGGAAATGTTCACATCGACGGCACCAATCCTGAGGCTGTGACGAAATATCTGTTCGACAAACACCGGATTTTCGCTGTGCCGATCATGCACGAAGAATTCCAGGGCATCCGCATCACACCCAACGTGTACACTACGCTTGGCGAACTGGATCGCTTCTGCGAGCAGATGGACCTCATTGCACGGAAAGGCCTGCCCTCGTAGATGCCGTGTTTCCGCTGTCAGCTGTCATGCCGACGTCCGGCATCGCGAAGCCGATCGGGTTCAATTGAAAGATGGGTAACAAGCATTTATCTACGCTTCGGGTTGATCCGCATTAAGCACGAGCCGTTTAACCGGTTGGCCGGTGACGAGTCCATCCACAATCTCCGGGACGTCCGCGACCGTAATGCGGCCGTAAAAGAAGTGATCGGGTTCGACTAAAATCGTCACGCCAGTGGCGCATTGATCTAGACAGCTCGATGTGCAGACGCGCGCCTCGAGCTTTGCGAGTCCGCGCGCGGCAACCTCGGCTTTCAACGCTGCATAGACTTCTTCTGAGTCCCTTGCCGCGCAGCATCCTTTCGGGTTGTCCTCAGCCCGACGATTGATGCAGACAAAGAGATAGCGCTTGCGTTGCACGGAAGATGAGAGTCGAAGAAGCCGAGTCGCGCGTCAAAGGCCAACTCCGAGAGTTTTCGCGAGCTGCGAGACCAGTCGCCAGATTATAAGCAAACGCATTGCCGTAATTTCGAGATACCGCATAAAGCCGCATCCGTAGCCGGAGGGGGCGAGCGATACGTATTTGTCATGGCTACTGGAAAATCCAGCGGGGAAACGCACAATGATCAAACCGAAGGGCGACGCTCGCTATATTCGTCGCGATGAAAGAGGTCGTATCAAAGAAAGCGACGACATGGGTCGCTCACTGAAAAAGATCGCGAGCGCAAAGCTAAAAAAAACGTGCGACCCGGTTACGGGGATCGCGGCGACCAAAAGCGAAGCTAAAACGCATCAGTAAACATTTGGCGTGAGCAATCGCGGCGCACAGCGCCGTGGCTACTCCAAGGAGGCCGTCGAAGACCAAAGATCAGCCTTAGCTAGGCGCCGGCGGTTCCCTCTTGCCCCGCCCAGTCTTCTGCTGCAGCCCTTCGATCTTTTTCGAAGCTTCCGCTTTGGTCCAATTTTCACTGAATTCTTCTCCAGCTTCGCGGCAGAGGGTCTGGAGATACGACCGCTGCGGGCCAGTCATCGGCTCATCTTTCGTTACCCACTCGTCGGGATCTTTCTCCGGATTGAGTGATGCGGGCGGCACATCTGGCGCAGCATCATCGGGTTTCATCAGAGGCAGATTCGTGCCCGGACGCTCTAATGGACTTGCCGACACGCGCAGCTTGCAATAGTTAAAGCCGACTGCTTCGCTCTTGTTAATGAGCAAATCGTATCTTCTTTGGGCCGTCATTGGGATGATCGGCTACTCCGTGACCGCAACTATGGTCAAGCTCGCTACCCAGAGCGGGCGATTCTCCAGCTACTTCGTGCTTATGATTTCCTCCGCCATGGTGGTGGCGACCTCAACGGCGATCACCATCTTCCGCGGAGACATAAAGGCATTCTCCCGGGAAAATCTTGCCAGCGGGGATGGCATGGTGGCGCTCGGCGCAGGCGTGGCCCTGGTGATTGCGGTTGTGTTTTATTTCCTTGCGTTATCCGAAGGGCCGACCAGCGTCGTCGTGCCGATCTATGGCATGTTCATCGTTGGCGGCGCCGTGCTTGGACTGGTCTTTCTGCACGAACCGTTCACCTTGCGCAAAGCTCTCGGTATCCTCCTCGCCGCCCTCAGCATCTATCTTATCGCAGGCCATCCGGCGCCGTAATGCGTTGAATGGTCAAGGCGTTGAAACGTGATTTGTGAATCATTGACATCGGAAATCTTGGCTTTCTAAAGAACGATTTCCATTCCTTCGCGCGCCAACTGCGAGTTGGGGAATCGTCTCTGGCATAGCGTTTCCATGCGCAGGAGAAAGTCGTCATCGTGTTCCGGATCGTGGTGAGTCATGGCGAGACGCTTAACCCCGGCCATTTCCGCTACCTCCATCGCCTGGTCGAAACTGCTGTGTCCCCATCCGCGGTGCGTCCGTAGTTCCTCGGCGTTGTATTGCGCGTCGTGCACCAGCAAATCGGCGCCCCGGCTCAACTCCACCACCAGCGGGTCGATTTCGTCGCCATGCTCAACATCCGTGCAAATGACCAACACCTTACCGTTGCGCTCAATCCGAAATCCATACGCTCCACCCGGGTGGTTGTGCCGCTGACCGGTGACATTGGTTTCCACGTTGTCGACGCCGACGGGGGAACTGCTTTCTGGCATCGTCGACCTTCAGAAATTCAAACTGGGCCCCCCATCTGGTCCAACTGCACAGGAAAGTACTGCGATTGCAGCGGCACCTCAAAGATTTCGCGCAGATTACCGATGGTTTGGTTTTGGCCGAGCGTGAGTATCGTGATTTTCTGCTTGGGATTATACGCCGGGGCGAAGAAGGGAAAACCCTGGAGATGATCCCAATGAAAGTGAGTGAACGCGATGACGAGCAGGTCCTGGCGGTGTCCAATCGCGCGCATGTCCCGGCCGAGATTGCGAAGCCCCGTTCCAGCGTCAATAATGACAATACGATTGGTCTCCGGGAATGTGATCTGAAAGCACGTCGTGTTGCCGCCGAATTGCTGGAAGCCAGCATCACAGACTGGGATGGAACCGCGGGTACCGTAAAATTTGAGCTTCATGCGGAAGTTTACCGCCGGGTCGACACGCGCGGCAAGCTTGGCGTAAGAAGTAGACTCAACCGATCTCGAAAGCGCTGGCGCCGGCAATGATGTGTCGCGCGTTACAAGTCAGGCGCGTTAAACGTGTCACCCTGACGAAGATTGAAACTCGTTCGCTGCCCATGCTCACTCGCTCCTACCCTCGTCGCTTTACCTTCTATGTCGCTCATCCCGCTCGCTCCGTTGCCGGTCTCGTAGCCGCGTCGGAACCAGTGGACGCGCTTCTCGGAACTCGAAAGTCTTCGCGAGCAGCAGCAGCCGCGATAGTTAACTAGCAAGCGCAGCTCTTGCCGCAATTGCATTCCTTACCGTTATTCATGGGGCAATTCTTGCCGCTCTTTTTGCACGCAGGTTGATCTGCCGCAAACCCAATCGCGCAAATCATCGCCGTGAAAACTGAAAAGAGGATTTTGGCGTACTTTTTCATACGTATTTAATCTTCCCCCCGAAGTTAAAGTTGCGCGAGCGAAAAGATCGACGATCACAGACCACCGCCGAAAGGAGCGAATGGACGTCGCAAGTTACAAGTCAGGCGCGTTAAACGTGTCGCCCTGACGGAGATCGCCGGTCTCGTAGCCGCGTCGGAACCAGCGGACGCGTTGCTCGGAAGTGCCGTGCGTGAATGAATCCGGGACGACGTAACCGCGCGAGCTGCGTTGGAGTCTGTCATCGCCAACAGCGCCGGCCGCGCGCATCGCTTCTTCGATATCGCCTGCTTCCACAACGTGCTTGACGCGGTCGGCGTAACGGGTCCAAACGCCGGCCAGAAAATCTGCCTGCAGCTCGAGCCGGACAGAGAGCCGATTGTATTCAGATTGACTCATCCGACCGCGCGCCGCCTGCAAGCGATCGGAAATGCCGAGCAGATTCTGCACATGATGCCCAACTTCGTGCGCTATGACGTAGGCCTCTGCGAAATCGCCTCCAGCACCCAGGCGTTCCTGGAGTAAGCGGTAAAAACCGAGGTCGACATAAACGCGTCGATCTTCCGGGCAATAGAACGGACCGGTCGCGCCACTGGCGAACCCGCAGCCGGACCGAGTCTGGTCCGTGAAGAGGACGAGCTTTGGCTCCTCATACTGTCGGCCCATTTGCCGGAAGATCTCATGCCAGGCGTCTTCGGTATCGGCGAGAACGACGGCGACGAATTTCGATGCCTCATCGCGCGGCCCCTGGCTGTCGATCTGCGCAGGTTGCGATAATTGCGCTTGCTGCCCCGACTGAAACAGCGCCTGAGGATTGCCGCCGAGCAGGAGATAAACAACTACCAGAATGACGGTGCAAATTCCACCGCCCATGACCAGACGTCCGCCGCCGCCGGATCCGCGCTCATCTTCAACATTCTCGCTCTCTCTTCTTCCTTGCCAGAGCATCTATTTTGTAGCGTTGCGCGGGAGTCACTTGCGTTTACGACTTTCTGCGCTCGCGCAATCAACATAACCGCAGTCAGCGACAGCAGCTGCAGCAGTTGTCGACTATCGGAGATCGCCGCTACAGATTTTCGCAAGCGACACCGCTTCGTTATTTTTTCTCCAAAAGTGGCAGGTCCGCTTCGTAACCTCTGTCTTTCATTTGCTCGACTGGAACGAAATGAAAGGCCGCAGAGTAAACCACGTAACGCTGTCCGGTGGGCGATTGCGGATCGGTAAAGACGTGGCCAAGGCGCGCATTACTTCGCTTGGCACGCACCTGAGTCCGTTGCATCTCGTTTGTGTTGTCGGGCACCTCGACGAGGAGATCTTTTGAGAGGGGTTTCGTGAACGTGGGCAGCCCGACTTTGCCGTCGAATTTATCGACCGAAGCGAAGAGTGGTTCGTTTGTAATGACATCGACGTAGATGCCGGTCTTCTCGTTGTTCCAGAAATCATTTTGAAAAGGTGTTTGCGCGCCGTTCCCGCGCACCACTTCATATTCCTCGGCCTTTAACCGATTTTTCAAAACCGTGTCGTTAGGCACGGGCCGGTTCGGATCGAAAGTTGTGGTCTCCTTTTTTTCTTTCTGCGCTAGAAAGAAAAAGTAAATCCCGACTACCGCCAGCACGACCGCGATGCCGGAACCGACGTACAGGCTGATCGCGCTTTTTTCTTCGCTGGTGATTCGGCCTCCCTGCATAGATCGCGATCAATGTTATCAAACCAGTTTCGCTACGTCCGTCAGTTATTTTCAATTAGTTGAAATGGCACCCGGGAGTCAAATCTAAACCGGCGCGGATCCGGCGTATTAGGTTTTGAGCGACTGAAACATTGAGCGAAGATTCGGGGCAATGAAGGATCTGACAACGGGTTCAGTAACCAGGCATTTGCTGCACATGTCTGCGTTTTTGGCCATGAGCATGGTGGTGCAGACCCTTTATTTATTGGCCGATCTGTACTGGGTGGGACACCTCGGAAAGGAAGCGATAGCGGCCGTCGGCCTGGCAGGCAACATGACGATGATTGTGCTGGCGCTCACCCAAATGCTGGGCGTGGGAACAACAACGTTGATCGCGCAGGCCGCCGGAAGAAAGGACCAGTCGCGAGCCGAGCTGGTCTTTAATCAGTCTTTCGTCATGTCGATCTTGATTGCGCTCGCTCTTGGCGTTGTCGGATTCCTTCTGCGCCCGGCTTATTGCGAATGGCTGAGCGCGGACACGGAGACGGCAACGTTGGCAAAAGCTTATCTGCTCTGGTTTCTTCCCGGACTTTTACTCCAGTTTCCCCTGGTGGCGCTGGGCTCCGCGTTGCGCGCCACCGGAATCATTAAGCCGGCGGTTGGATTCCAAGTGCTCAGCGTATTGCTCAACATCGTTCTCGCGCCGTTGCTGATTTTCGGAATTGGTCCGTGGCCGAGACTGGGAGTGACCGGCGCAGCGCTGGCCACTTTCATTTCCATCCTGGTCGCTGACGTGCTGATGATAATTTATTTCGAAAAGAAATATCATTACCTGCGTTTCCGTGTTCCGCTTTTCAGGCCACAAATAAAAACCTGGGGTAAGATGCTGCGGATCGGCGTGCCGGCCGGCGCTGAGTTTGTGCTGCTCTTTGTTTATATCCTGCTCGTTTACGCGATCATCCGCGGCTTTGGACCGGCAGCTCAGGCGGGTTTCGGAATCGGCGCGCGCATAATGCAGGCGCTCTTTCTGCCTGTTGTGGCACTCAGCTTTGCAGTTTCGCCTGTGGTGGGACAGAACTTCGGCGGCCGCCACGCCGATCGAGTCCGCCATTCCGTGTATTCCGCGATTGGCATAGCGTCGCTGATGATGCTCGTGCTCACGTCGATTGCGTATCTCGCGCCGTCGGCGTTGATTCGCCTTTTCTCACATGATCCCCGGGTGATTGCCTTCGGCAGTGACTATCTCCGGATCGTCTCAGTGAATTTCGTGTCGGCGGGAATTGTCTTTGTAACTTCCAGTATTTTCCAGGGAATTGGCAATACTCTGCCGCCGTTGTTTAGTTCGATGACGCGGCTGATCCTGTTCGCGCTGCCGGCAATGCTTATCTCGCGAACGCCCGGCTTTGAGATCCGTCACGTGTGGTATTTATCGGTTGCGTCCATTGTTCTTCAGATGTGCGTCAATCTTTTGCTGCTCCGACACGAGTTGCGGAAGAAGCTTAGATTCGATGAACCGGAGACATTCATTCCAGCGAGCGCGACAGCGTCGTAGTTCGCGTGCTCTCATTGAAAAAAGAAAAAGCGGTCAGTCCTTCTAATCACAGTTGTGCTTTCGATCACGGTCGCTCCGGTAAATTAATTGCTTCAAATTCGCACGTGCTACGACGCAACAAGCGGGCGAGTATAGAAACTTATGGGACACAATCGAGGCAGAGATAACATGAGGAAACGGGCGGTCCGCCGCAAAAAGGCCGAACGCCTCGCCGCCGAGAAGAAAAAGAAAGCTCCTGGCCGGACTGGCAAGTAGCAGGCTGGGACGGACCAGAGAGATCAGACACAAAGAATAGTCAATTGTGTTCCTCGCCATTAGGGACGATACTGTCTGCAAGTTTCTCGGCTGCGATTTCGGAAACGCCATCAGATCCCAATGCGGTTCGGACTTTTACTGCGTTAGCCTGATTCCCACATGACCCAACATTATGAAATCAAATCTAGTCAAAGCCGCCTCTGAAGTTATTCCTAACCAGCAAATCCTGGTCAACATGGTGTCCCGACGCGTTCGACAACTTTGTGTGGGTCATCGACCGCTCGTAGAATTTATTCCCGGACTCGGTCACGCCGATATTGCGCTCTCAGAGATCGCCTCGGGGAAATTGACCTTTGAATCGACACTCGATCAGAACGGGAACGACGCTACGACGCAGGTGGTGGAGTTTCCCGGAATTGTTGTCGGGAAGGCGAAGAAAAAAGCAGCCTGACAACTCTTGGATTGCGCCGCGATACGATTGACGATCTGCTTGGTGCGCCCGGGAATATGCGAAAGAAGAATCATGGCGGCGCTGCGCGTGCCAGATTGTTGGTCCTTGTTGATGAATCGAACATCGGCAGTTCGGTGCGCACGGCCGGGCGCGGTCTGGATTGGCTGAAGCTCCGTGATTTTCTGGCCGGGCCAGACACAGGACGTGACCTGATCGAGATGGTGGTGTATGCCGGACTTCCGCCTGCTATTCCGATCTGGCAGGAAGAGCGGGATAAGAAGAACAAGTTCATGCAATGGCTGCGCGCCAACGGATTCATGGTCGTAACCAAAGACGGATCGCCGGCCGAAGAAGGACGTTACAAGGCAAACGTTGACGTAATGATGGCAATCGATGCACTCGAGCTTTCCGTCGAGATGGGGCCTGATGTTGTTATTCTTGTAACTGGTGACGCCGATTTCGCTTATCTCGCCACAAAGTTGAGGCGACGCGGTATTCGCGTGGAAGTGGCCTCAGTCGCGCAAAATCTCGGGAACATGTTGAGATCGACAGCGAACGAAGTAATCGATCTCGCGGCGTTGTTCAGGACGTTCGAAATGAAAAACATGCAGGATTCTGCGACGCCTGTAGCCAGACAGCCGCAGCAACCCGCCTCACGCGCGCACAGCCAACGCAGAGGACGGCCGAGGTTTCGCCAGCCCAACTAAGTCCAAGGCGATCTGCCATCGATAAGCTTCGGCATGGAAAGCCGCCGTGTTCAGCGCTGTCGATTAACGCCAGTGATGATGAGAACGCCAATAAGCGTGTCGCCCGTAGAATCGGTGGCCGTGGTAATATCCGAACCGCGGCCCGTAATAGCCATACCTCGGCCCAACGACGACGCCAAACACTGGAGGAGGCGCGTACAAGATCGGACGCGGCGGGGGTGGCGGCGCATATCCGTAACTTGGCGCCGGCGCGCGGTAAGGCTCGATCATCTCGGTGCCCGCATTCGAGCGCACAGCAGATCCAAACGCGAATCCGAACACGGCCAATGCTATCACAGTAAGTTTCTTTCCCATGATTCGTATCCCTTCTGTTGTTTCGGCGATTGAACCCAACAATCGTTGCGAAGTTGCCCAAGAGATTGATTCGATCAACATCTCTCTAAAGAATCTGCGTAAATCTGTTTAATCTGTGGACTGCTCCGTTAAATGAAGTTGTCGAATAAATTTCAAGAAGCGCTGATTTATGCGACCCGGGCACATGGGAATCAGATGCGCAAGAAAACCGGGATTCCGTACGTCGCACATATTTTGGGTGTCACCGCTATCGCGCTTGAGTATGGCGCGAATGAAACCGAAGCGATCGGCGCGCTTCTTCATGACACGGTGGAAGATTGCGGTGGCGAGGAACGATTGCGCGATATTCGAGAACGATTTGGCGATGATGTCGCCGAGATCGTTGATGGTTGCACGGATACCTATGAGACGCCAAAGCCACCGTGGTTGGAACGAAAACGCGCTTACATCGAGCATCTCAAGGATTCTGACTCTTCGACACGGCTTGTCTCAGCCTCGGATAAGTTGCATAACACACGTGCGATCCTGGCTGAGCTTCGAAGAAGCGGTGTGGAAGTATTTGAGCGGTTTGCCGGGAAAAAGGAAGGAACGGTTTGGTATTATCGCGCGCTGGTGACGGCGTTTCGCCAGCATGGCGATCATGCTGATCTCATCGATGAGCTCGATCGGGTTGTGAGTGATATTGAAAAGTTCGTGCGAGAACAACGACGCGGGAACGGCGTCTAGGCCACAGATGACCATGGATGGATTGCCGAGCCGCAGGCTATCGCATTGAGATTCAGGGCATTTTGAACGGCAAACTCTGCGGGAATGTCTAGGTTCCCACTATGACCAAACTCATTGCGTTAATAACGGCGGGACTCTTTGCGGCAGGCACGATGTTCGCAGGCGAACACGGCAACTGCACAAAGCAAGTCGGGAACGAAGCGAAGATGGCGTGTCAGGTTTCGTTGGCAAATCTTAACCTGACACCCGATCAGAAGACGAAGATGGATGCAGCCATGACAGAGCATCAGAAGGCGGGTTGCTCCGAAGCGAGCGAGCATAAATACATGCAAGAGGCAAAATCAGTCCTGACCAAGGACCAGTGGGTGAAGTTCAAAGCCGAATGCAAGAAAGGCGAAAAAGAGAAGACGCAGACCTGATCGCGAACTCGCAGTCTTATTAACGCTTCGCGCCGAGAGCAATCTCGGCGCGTTCCGTGTACGGGAAGATCGGCAGTCATAGACAGCCGCTACAGAACGCGTGTAGCCACGCCCCTGTCGGCGTTCATATTGCGCGAGTCGTCATTGGCTGATAAAACGGCAGCGATGATTCGGAAGATTTTTCAAATCGTTCTGTGGCTCGCCGCCGGCGCCTATGCTGTAGTGGGTGTTCTCGCCATCGCTGGCGCGCTAAACAGCTATCACGCGGCTAATTCGTTGGACCTTGCCTACCTTGTGTTCGGTTTCTTCTTCCTGATGATCGGCGCCGTCGCCGCGGTCGCGACCTTTCTAGCTAACAAATCGCGAGGCTGGTCGATCGTTGCGCCTCTGATTCTTTGTGCTGGACTTCCGCTTGCCTTGTTCGCGGCGTTTTGGATCGACATGGAAAAAGGTGAAGTGCATCGCCGCCAGATCGACCAGGAGATTCGCTCTGGCAGATATGACTTTGCCGATCAGCCTGCGCTCCTGGCGGTCGCGCAGGCAATTTCAGCGAATGACCAGGACGCGATTCGAGCGGCCGCGAAGGCCATTCCGGATTTGCAGGCGCCGTGGCGGGACGGGACAACGCTGATTTGTTGGGCCGTCAGGGAAACCTGGCAGCGTCCGCAATTGGTCGACTCAGTGAAAACGTTGTTATCGCTCGGCGCCGATCCGAACTATACCAACGGCCACAGGGATTCATTCGCCATGGTGCAATGCAGTGCACGGATCCGCGCGCCTTCTGCAAAGCATGCTCGACGCGGGCGGAAATCCGAATGCTCGCGATGAGTTTGGCCGGCCGATTATCCTCATGAACTGGTACCTGGGTTATTACCCAAACGATCAGCGTGCGCGCCTCGATCTGCTGTTGGATCACGGCGCCGAGATCAATTCCACGATGCCCGAGAGCGAATCGCAATCCGCTGGGTATAGCTTATTGCTCTATCGCACGGCAATGGGACTCGATCATGGCGATGCGTACGCGGATGCGCTGCATTTGCTCGCACGCGGCGCGGATCCGAAACGCGTCGCCGCGGATGGAATGGATTTCTCAAAAATGCTGGTCGAGCATCGGAAACGTTTTACGACTGGCCGCAGAGCGCCGGCGGAGTTTGCGCCGCTTTGGGAGTGGGCTCAAACACACGGGATACTCTCTCAGCCGAAGTAACGAACGATGGCGAGCCGCCATCGCCGACACGCGAGCCGCGTGTGCTCCCCAGATTAGATCAAATCGCACAACGATCGCGAGGGAGCGATCACGACGTGCTTGCCAGCACGTTTTATAAATGATTGTCTCCGTCCCGAGCCATGGCCAGAGAATTCAAGCCGGTGCGGTTTTTTGTGATGATGGGAGTGGCGGCGTTCGTCGTGTGCGGCGTGACTGTGTTCTATACTCATCGCGCGGCGCATGGCAGAACCGCGGAGGAACGGGCAGCTTATGAAATCGGTGAGAAGGCGGGAGAGCAAACGCCGCGCGACGCAACGTTGCCGACAGACGCTGAGTTAAACATGATGGCTCAGAAATATTTCAAGCAGCAGGGATCTGGCGTGCAGCTCCCAAATGTTTCGCCAGCAAGCGGGGGGCAGGCGTGGAAGCAGGCTTTTGAAAACGGGTACATTGATGGGTTCAAGAAGGCGCATTCCCAGCAGTGAACCGTAATAGTTGGGTAACCTTTAAAACGGTTCTCTGGATCGGCCTGGTCGCCGGGACGCTGGATATAACAGAGAATCTCGTCTTTAGCCAATTACGCGGAGTGTCGCCGTGGACAGTGTTTCAATACATCGCGAGTGGATTGATTGGGAAGCAAGCTTTCCAAGGCGGTTCGGTATCAGTCGCACTCGGTGTGGTACTACACTACATCATTGCCCTCATCTGGACGGGCGTCTTTTATGCAGTTGCGCGCAAATTTGCGATCGTTATGCGTCGGCCAGTTTTGTCAGGCTTGCTTTATGGTGGCCTCGTTTATTTGATCATGAATTTCATCGTAGTGCCGCTCTCTGGCGTTCCGCACCCGCTGCGCCCGATCACGCTCGTCTCGCGAATCAACGCGGTGCTCGCCCTTTTATTCTGCATTGGACTAACGATCTCACTCCTGATGCGCAGGATGTTGTTTCAAGCGCGGAATTAGACCGATGATGTAAAATCGCGATGATGAATCCGAAGAAACCTCGACGATTCCCGTGGATCTGGTACTTGTTGGCGCTTGTCGTTATCCTGGTATTCGCATTCGCGCCGATCGGATCAGTGATGTTGTGTGCATGGATCGCAAATGCGCACGGGTGCAAAGTGGATGAAGGCTCAGTCCATCCCTGCATCATCAACGGGCACGATTATGGCGAGCTTCTTTATCAGCTCGGTGTGATGGGTTGGTTCATGCTTGTTACTATTCCAGGCGGCTTGGTCGCATTTGCGAGCTGGCTCATCTTTCTCATTCTCCATCGCGTCGCCTGGAAAAAGCGAGTCGCTGCCGGAGTTCCTCCTCCGATTCCCGCGCCGCCCGCGGCAGCATGACCGCTCCAATTGTGGTTAATGGTCGGTGTCGGGATCGCCCCAGGTAGGCGAAACCTTCGCGTCAGCAATCCTAGTCGTTTGAGCTTTCGCTCACGCCAACTGAGAAAAGGCTTTCTTCGATCCCGTGGATCAATTCTGGAATATTGATCGGCTTGGCCAGAGATCGACGGCCTTCGATGCGGAGACCAGCCTTTGTCTCAGGTTCTGTAACTAACGCGGTCAGAAAAATAATCGGCGTGTTCCGTAATTCTGGATCGCCTTCAATTTGTGCCGCTACGTCGCCTCCGTCCGTCTTCGGCATCATGATGTCGAGCAAGATCACATCCGGCTCAAAATTCCGGGCGCTTTGATGAGCCTCATCAGGGTCGTTCTCTTCGAGCACGACATAATTGCCGGTCTTTTCCAGAAGGATTTTAACCAGGTGGGTGCTGTCCGCGTCGTCGTCAACGATCAAGACGCGTCGTTTTTCTTTGGCCAGCGACCTGGCGATCGCATCGATTTCAGATTGATCGAACCAATAAACGTGAGACTGCGGTGGGTCCTGACTAGCAATGTACGAAGCGTTAACATGAAAACCGTCGGCGTCTTCGATGACCTCCAGCACACCGGATACTTCCGAATCTATTCCGTCTTTCACCGGCTTGAATGCCACAGTACGCCCGTCGATCTCATCCGGAGACAGTGACAGCTTAACCGTTGGCGGCCGGTGTTTCATAGCGCATGCGTTGACGTTATGGTTTCGGAGCTTCGCCGGGTTTTGGTGGTGCACCCGGTTTTGCGGCTTCGCCGGGTTTTGGCGCCGCGCTGCCTCCGGGTGCGCCTCCGGGAATATCTTGGTCAGGAGCGGCAAGAATATCGTGCTCAGTGAATGACTCAGGATGACTGGCCAGCTCTTTGCGCAACGCGGCAATTTGTTCGGGTGTGACCGGGCTGGCACTATTGCCCCATTCGCTTCGCTCGTAAGTCATGACATCGGCGATCTGTTTGTCCGTCAAAGTTTTGTCCCACGGTTGCATGACAGCGCTGCCGTACTGTTGGCCTTTAACTGTGACAGGACCTTGCAAGCCTTTGAGTACGATCATGCCCATGCGGCCCGATCCGCCATTTGTAAATTCTGAACCTGCAAGAGGCGGATATTGACCCGCCACGCCCAGACCATTGGCTTGATGACAGGTCTGACAATTCGCCGAGAAAACCTTCTTGCCGCGATCGTGCGGCGATAATTCCGCCGCCTGCTCACCGCCACCAGGACCGGCTACTGCTTTCTTTGCCGGAGGCGGCGCGCCCATCGGGTCGAGCCCGCCACCAGTGAAGTTGCCCGAGTAACGGCCGAGATACGCGCCGCCAAAAAAAATCGCCAGTCCGTAGATCGCGATGAGCCAAATCGAGAGCGGCTCGGCACCGACGCGCGGCTCGCGTTTTTCACGTTGAACAGCAGCGTGCACCTGCTGCACGTCGGCTTGTTCGCCGTAATCCATTCCCTGCCCAATGCGCGCCGGCTCTTTCGGTTCTTCCTTCATTGCGTTTTCATTTTGCTGGCGCGGGAGATCCAGCGGATGCGGGACTGGGTGATGGGGCTGGTGATCCCGCGGCCGGCGGGGCACCTCCGGCAGATCTGGCTTCTTTTAGCGGATGCGATTGGTTGAGCGCCATCAGGTAGGCGACCAGGCACTTCGCATCGTAACTGGGAATAACCTCCCAACCTTCGGGTGGTGCCTCGGAGCCGGTGAGATGCAGAGCGTCCGCTGAACGTGCGTCACTGATGCGGCGCTTTTTGTAAAGGAAACGATAAGCAGGCATGTTCGAATCGAAGTTGATGCTGCGCGGCGCATAAAGATGTACATGATGCCAGGCCGCGGAATACATCGGTGGCTCGCCAATTGTTTGAATTGGCCACGGCGGGCCTGCTATTTGCGGTCCGGAGGACGAACTAGTCGCGCCTCTCGGCGTGGCATTCGCGGCTGCTGCCGGAGATGGGGAAACGAGACCTGTCTTGGGACCGGGAGGCGGCGCTCCCCCGGGCGTAGATGATCCTGGTGATGTCGCGGGCGCCGCCGCAACTGCTGTTGCGGGGGAACCGGCTGGAGCGGGCGAGGTACCTTGTGTTGCAGGAGGAGGACTCGGACTTTGTTTCGCAGCCGGGGAAGCAGCGGCTGATGAAGCTCCTTGTGACGGAGACGAAGCCGCGGGACTTGTTCCTCCACTGGGAGAAGCCGCCGGAGGCGCGGCTCCAGCTGGAGCAGGACTTGCCTGTTCTGCAGGCGCGCGAGCGCCAATATTCGCGATGTCCTGGCCCATTCGCATTTTGCCGAGAAATACAGGCCGCTCGAAAATGTAATCGCGCGGCGCGCTACGGCGATTACCCCAGCCACGCTCGATATCGGCCGCGGCGTAATCGGCGCGCACTTGCTGGCTGTGACAATAGATGCAGCCATTCGCAGCATAGACGCGCGCGCCGCGTTCGAACATTCCCGACTGCGGCTGCGGATAAATGTCAGTGCCTTCCTCGTCGGATTGCGGATTCAGATGTCCGATCTGCCAATTCGGAAGGACGGTCAATCCCACCCATGAGAAAGCAAACGTGCCGAAGATTCCGAGAAAAAGAGGAGCGAGGCCTTTCATCAGTGTCCTCCTGAAGCCTCCTCCGCTTCGACCGGGTTGAGGAATGTGGGCACAGTCGATGTGCGTCCCAAGCCTAGGAGCATTAACCCAAAGTGATACGCGAAAACAAAATGGGACGCGGTGAGCAAAATTCCGGCGAGGCTGCGTCCACGCAGATACGGCAGCACTGTTTCCACGGTTTCGCTGAATGGCAGCGTAGGATTCTCCATGTCTGCGCCTTGAAGAAAGCCGCCAGCGAGAAGCATAAGAGTCATCAAACCGATCCCGTAAGCCGATGCCCAGAAATGCAGTTTGATCAGCGATGCGTACCGCCATTCGCGGCCGATCAAGCGCGGCACGATGTAGTACATCGCACCGAAAATCGTCATGGTGAAAAATGCGTAAAGACCGAGATGCGAATAAGCAATGCTGGCCTGTGTGAAGTTGACGTAACGTGCGACCGAGCGAAGCGAAATCAAAAGGCCAACCACGCTAAATACCGTGTAAGACATGGCGCCGAACACGGTGAACCGCAGCGTCGGGCTGTAGCGCATCAGCGGAAAATAACCCTGCATGGTCATGTGATGATTCAGGCCGACAGTCGCGACGGGAATCATCGTCAGGATCATCGCGGCAATGCTGGCTGTGATCATCCACGCCGGGAACGGCCCATCGACGAGCCGCTGCATTCCGGTCCAGCTTGAGAAAAGCGCATATGACCAAAAACCAATCGTCGCCAGATGATAACTGTAAACAGGACGCCCGATCACTTTGGGAATCATGTAGTACGCCGTGCCGAGCGCGATGGCGCCGAACCAGAGAAAAAGCAGATTATTCGCGTACCACCAGCCAACAGCCGACTGCAAAACTCCCTGCACCGGCACGACGAACAGCATCAGTTGACCAGCAGCGTACAGCCACGGAAACCATAGAAACGCGCCGAGCAAATACCATTGCGTGATGTAAATCTGTTCGCCGCGCCGATAGCGAAACATGAGCACCGCCCATGAGGCAACGAGCGTGTATGCGACGAAAAGAATGATCGCTGCATAGCCGGGAAACTCGAGCCATTGATAACCAGTACTGTCGCCGAGAAGAATTCCGCCGACGCCAAGCAGCACGCCCAAGTTCCAAAAAGCAGCGGCCGCCACGAGCAAGAGCGGATATCGCAACACGGTGCGGCACAATCGCGCCATAAGCCAGATGGCGGTGCCAATTCCGGCCATGGAGGCCCAGCCGTAAACCATCACGTTCATATGCGCGGGCCGCATGCGTCCCCATGTGAGAAAACTGATATTCGAAAGCAGGTCAGGCGCGTGAAGCTTGAATGAAACGAAACCGGCAAGCAGCGTCCCCAAGATCAGCCATGCCATCGCCGATGTGTAGAACATCAGCACCGGCACACGTGTTGACGCATCGATGTACGCGCGCTCTAACTGCTCTGTCGCTCCGGCGGCGGCAGAAACGGACGGTTCTTTCAAAGGAATTCCGGTGGCGTTCATGGACTTTGCGCGGGTGCGGCTGAAGTTGGAGCGGGTGGAGCGCCCGGAGGCGGCGATGTCTGTGCGGCTGGTGGAGGCGATACAGCACGCTGAGTGGCGGGCGCAGCCGACGCGCCGGGTGCGGGCGCCGAAGGCGAGCCACCCGGTTGAGCCCCGGCAGGTTTCGGGGAACCGGCGGGAGCAGCTGAAGTCGCCGCAGCAGGAGACTGCGCCTGTGGTGTAGCAATTGGACCCGCAGGCGCCGGTTTTTGCTTTGAAAGGTCTGTGGTCGTCAGCTCCATCGCGCGACTGATGGGGATTCGAACGACGCCTTTGTTCTTGTCGACCCAGGCATAAGTGTTAAGCGCCTTCTCCCCGTCTTCGCGCGTGGTCTTCAAATTCTCCATGCGCTTTTTCGCTCGCGTCTCCTCATAATCGCTTTTACGCGGCGAGGGCCCAATCACCGCCAGCACAATCAGGCCAAATAATGCTAAGAGAAGCACGATTCCCAACCACGTGGACAGCGGAGCGCGCGAATGTGCAATTTGGCGAATAGATTCGGTGTCGGCCATGTCAGTTGACTGTTTGCAGAGATTCGATCAAGCGTGGATCGCGGACGGGAAACAGCGAAGTCCTGGACAGCAATCGCAGATAAACGAAGCCGAGCGTCGCGCCGATGGCGACGATCGAAAGCAAATCCCAAATGCTGGGACGAAATCCGGTACCGTGTAATGCAGGCATTACAATTATGTAGATGTCGAGCATCTGCATGAGGACAATCCATCCCGCCACGATGCAAAGCTGGTGCGGATGCGTCTTGATCGAGCGCATGAGCAGAATTGGAAAGGCAATGAAGAAGCGCCCGATCACCAACAGCATGCTCAGTGCCCACCAGGATTGGGTGTTTCGGGTAATAAAAAATTGCGTCTCTTCCGGAATGTTCGCGTACCAGATGAGCATGTACTGGCCAAAGCCGATGTAGGCCCAGAAAACGCAGAAGGCCAGCATCCATTTCCCCATGATGTGATAATGCTCGACAGTGACGACGCCCTTCAGATACCCGGCTTGACGCAGCGCCGTGATTACCAGGACGAGGAGCGACATGGAAGCGCCGGCTGCGCCGGCGAAGATGTAAACGCCAAACATCGTTGAAAACCAGTGGTAATTCAGACTCATCAGCCAATCGAACGCGCCGAAAGTCAGGCAAAGCGCAAACATCGGCAGACTGATGAACGAGACCTTGCGCATTCCGATCGTGAAACGCGGATTACCATTCATGTCCTGTCGCACCGACAGCCTGCGCAAAGCCAGCGCCGCTAAAAGGAAACATCCGAGGAATACCACCGCGCGCAGAAGAAAGAAGGGCCAGTTGAGATATGCACGCTTGGTATCAAGTGAAGCCTCGCCTCCGGGAGGAATATCCATCCACGCGTAGAGGTGGTGACGCAGCAGAAGAATCGGCACAAAAAGCAGAGCCAGGACCGCAAGCAATGCACCAATGTTTTCCAACTGACGGCGCACGACCACGCTCCATTCGGCGTCGGTTGCATGATGGACAATTGTCCAGAAAAAGCAGCCGGCACAGAGCGTAAAGAAAAATGCAAACGCAAAGAGCCAGGAATAACTAAACTGATGCGGATTCACAAATCCGCCGACAACGCAGAGCACGAGCGCGACTAGTGCAACGATTCCAAGCACGAACGAAAGCCCAGCGAATCGGCTGCCGTCAAAATACTCGCCTTCCGGCGTCGGGACGGTCTGTAAACGTTCGCTCATTTTCCTGTAGCCGGTGCCGGTTTGTCGAGTTCAGCGCGATGCTCTTCCGGAACATCGGCTATGGTTGCGTTTTGACTTCGCTGTAAGGCGCGCAAATACGCGATGATCGCCCAACGATCGGGGACGATGATATTTGGCCCATAAGCCATCATCGTATTTTTTCCACTGGTGATGGTGTTGAAAATTTCACCGTCCGACATTTTGCGGATCCGCTCGTCCTGGAGCGAAACGACGGTTGCGAGGCCGTATTGCTTGGTGATGCCGTTGCCGGCAGCCGATGCGCCGTGACACATCGCGCATGTGATGTTGAAACGCTGCTGGCCGCGCTCCATCAACTCGCCCATCATCTCCAGCGGGATGCCTGTGCCCCATTGGTCGCCCATTTTGCCCGTGTTGTAATAATCAGTGCCGGCGCTGAAACTCGCGTGCGGATGCGACCACGGTCCGACTTCGATTGGCTGCGTTTGAGGCGTCTTCGGCTTGGGCATTTCGTAGCCAATCGGAACTGTGCCGGCAACGGGAAGGCGCGGACCGCGACCGTCCGCGAAAAGATCAAGCGGCGCTTGTGCGCGCACTTTCATCTGGCGGACCATGTCTGGGAAGATTTCGGTGGGCGGTTGCGTGCCCTTTTGCCCGCGAAATCCAAACACCGCGACAATTGCGATGGTGCACAAAAGGAAAATTACCAAAAATCCGCGCAACATATTTAGTCCTCGTGCACGATGGTGATGTGTTCTCCGCCGCTTTGTTCCAGCAATTGGCGCACGCCATCTTCGGTAAATCGTGGATCGCGCGCTTCTATCGCCAGGAAAAATCCATCGTTCGTAACACGAGTGAAACGTTCCCAGTTGAACAACGGATGATTCCAGCGCGGGAGGCGGTTCATGACCTGCCACGCAAAAAATGCCGCGAACGAGCCGAAGAGCACGGTCAACTCAAACATGATTGGGAAAAACGCCGGAACGGTCCAAAAATTCCAGGGCTTGCCGTGCACATCAAGGCGATAGAGGCCCCATGACGGACCAAATTCGACAATCGCCGCAGTAAGCAAACCGGAAACGCCGCCGAACAAAACCCAGCCGCTCAGCCACGATTTTCCAAGCCCCATCGCATCATCCATCCCGTGAATCGGGAACGGCGAAAAAACGTCCCATCGCCTGAAGCCCGCATCGCGGACACGTTTGGCTGCTTCGTAAAGCGCAGCAGCGCTCGGATACTCCGCAGCCATTGCATACACTCTATGACCGTACGGAGTCCTCATCATCGTGTGCGCTCCTTTCCGCCAGGAGAAACCGATTGGACACCAGGCGGCTCACCGTAATGTGGGTCCGCCTCGGGCACCGCGGTCTTCACTTCGGACATTGCGATCATCGGCAGGAACCGGATGAAAAGTAGAAACAACGAAGTAAAAATTCCGAGCGTTCCGATGTAAGTCCAGATGTCCACCCATGTCGGATGAAAAACTCTCCAAGAGGATGGGAGAAAATCACGTATCAAACCGCCGGCAATAATGATGAATCGCTCGAACCACATGCCTGCGTTCACGCACATGGACACAAAGAAGACGACAAGAATGTTTCGGCGGCACCACCGGAACCAAAAGAGCTGTGGCGAGAGGCAATTGCAGAAAAGCATGCCGAACCACCAGTACCACCAGTATGGTCCGAAAATGCGGTTCCAAAATGCGAACCGCTCGTACGAATTGCCGCTGTACCACGCCACGAAAAATTCCATGGCGTACGCGTAGCCCACGAACGAGCCGGTCAACAAAATGATCTTTGCCATTTTGTCGATGTGCGCCGGCGTAATGACGTCATACAATTTGAAGATCGCACGCGCGGGAATCAGCAGTGTCAGCACCATGGCAAAACCGCCGAAGATTGCTCCGGCCACAAAATACGGAGGAAAAATGGTTGTGTGCCACGTCGGCAGCACCGACGTAGCGAAATCAAAAGATACAACGCTGTGGACCGACAGAACCAGCGGAGTCGAAAGTCCGGCCAACAGAAGATACGCCATTTCGTAGTGACGCCAGTGGCGGTTTGCGCCGCGCCAGCCGAGAGCGAAAAATCCGAAAACAAACTTCCTGATCTTTGTAGTCGCCCGATCACGCAAAGTCGCCAAATCCGGGACTAAGCCGGTGTACCAGAACAGAACCGAGACCGTAAAATACGTCGAGACCGCAAACACGTCCCACATCAACGGGCTGCGGAAATTGGGCCAGATGGCCCAGTTATTCGGCACAGGCGCCAGATACCACGCCATCCAGAAACGACCGACATGGATGCCCGGGAAAATCGCGGCGCAAATCACCGCGAAAAGGGTCATCGCTTCAGCGGAACGATTGATAGAAGTACGCCATTTTTGCCGCAGCAAAAACAAGATCGCGGAGATGAGTGTGCCGGCGTGTCCGATACCAATCCAGAAAACGAAATTTGTAATGTCCCAGGCCCAGCCAACTGGGACCTGATTTCCCCACGTGCCGATGCCGGTGGAAATCAGGTAACCAATACAAAAAAGTCCGAATGTCGCCACGCTGGAGGTGATCGTGAAAGCCACCCACCACCAGCGTGGCGCACGATCTTCTACGACGCCCGAGATTCGCTCCGTGAGCCAGCTGAAATTGCGCCGGTTCAGAACAAGCGGAGCGCGCTGGATCTGCCGTTCGGCATTCTCAATAGTTTCTTGTGGTGGTGCTGCTCCGTCCATGGTCAAATTGCCAAATTCATCATTCCGGTACCTTCTCCACCAAGCTTGCGACTCCGATATTCTCCGCGTCCGGCATCTTTGAATTGGGGTTGCGGATCCTCGCGAGATAACTGGTCCGCGCGACGATGTTCAAGTAATCGAGCAAACGATAATTGCGCTCCTGTTCTTTCATTTTTGAAACGCGACTTTCCGGATCCTTGATGTCGCCAAAAACAATTGCTCCCGTGGGGCAGGCTTGCGCGCATGCTGTAGTGAACGAATCGCGCGGAATTTGCTTCTCGGCAGACGCGCCTGCACGCGCCATCGCCGCGATCTTTGCTTCCTCGATACGCTGGACGCAGAAAGTGCATTTTTCCATCACGCCGCGCATGCGCACAGTGACATTGGGATTTTTCTGCATCTTGATAGTGTCCGGCGCGCCTTTCGTCGTGAGCGGCGCGAAATATTCTTCGTAGATGTTGAATGCGCCGGCGACTTTTCTCTTGCCGACCGGTCGCTGGTTGTAATCAAAGAAGTTGAACCGGCGCACCTTAAATGGGCAATTGTTCGAACAGTAGCGGGTGCCGACGCAACGATTGTAAGCCATCACGTTGAGACCGTCTTCGCTGTGAACGGTCGCGTTAACGGGGCAGACGGTCTCACATGGCGCGTTCTCGCAATGCTGACATGGCATCGGTTGATGCACGACCTCTGGATTTTCTGGCCAATCGCCGCGGTCCTGGTTGAACGGCTTCCTGCTGGCGTAGTACCGGTCGATACGGAGCCAGTGCATGATCCGGCCGTGAGACACTTGTAATTTGCCAACCACGGGAACATTGTTTTCTGCCTGGCAGGCGATCACGCACGCGTTGCAACCAGTGCAAACATTCAGGTCGATCGACATTCCCCACTGCTGCGGCGCATTGAGCGGCGGATGCGTGTAAATGCTCGGCGGAGGATGTGGCAGTTCCTCTTCGCCTGGAACTTTTTTCGCAAAATCGTTGTCCGCCCGGTAACCGTCCAGCGTTGCCTCTCGGACAAGCCCACGGCCTTCAATGCTGAATTGCTCCTGTGAGATTGAGAGCGGATAGGTGCGCCCGACCTTCCTCACGTGCACACTCTCAATCCCCTGTCCACCGACCACAGCGAAATACGGATTTGCCGCCGTTCGTAAGAAATAACCATTGAACCCGGATTGCTGCGCAATGCCTGGTCTTTCTTTGAGCGCACCACCTGCATAGGGCAGCTCATAAAATTCGGGCATCTTTCGCGCCCATCCCAGCGGAACGGTAACTGAATTGTCAGCGTGCCCGGGTGAGACGAGTGCCGCGATGACCAGCTCGCGTTTAATCGGCTCCGCAGCGGCCCCTTCCCCTTTTTCTGTGATCGTCACCTGGACCAGATCACCGGTTTGTACTCCGAGGTTTTTGGCGAAAGCCGGACTCACCAGCGCGCCATTGTCCCATGTGAGTTTGGTAATCGGGTCGGGCAATTCCTGGAGCCAGCCGTTATTGGCGTAGCGGCCGTCGTCCATCGCATAGCTTCCGACGAACACAATTTCCGGTGAATCTGGCGCGGGTGCTGCCGGCAATTTCCAGGAACTTTGAATCTGCGGCGCAATCGCGCTTGCGTTGAAGGAGGAACTTTGATCACGCGGTTGAACGTGGGACGCAAAGCCGTCGTGAAGGAAAGTGGACCACGCAGTTTGAAAATCGCCCGGCGGATTGGTGGCGCGAAAAGTTTCTTGCACGAGTTCGGGCCCTTCTGTTTTCGGCCCACCAAGCAGCGCGTTGAGCAGTTCAATTTCCGAAAGTCCACCGAAGAGCGGCAGGATCATTGGCTGGATCGACAAGTAATCGCCACCCGACGTGAGGGCGTCGCCCCATGATTCCAAGTAATGCGCCAGCGGGACGTGCCAGTGGCTGAGCGCCGAAGTGGCATCCTCGTGATAACCGAGTCGCACGATCCCCGGCACCTTTTTTTGCAAATCAGACCAGTCGAGCGGCAACTTCGTCTGGCGATCCTGCACTAGACCGCGCTTTGCGTTGTAAACCGGATCGCCGCCGAGAATGAACAGTTGCTTGACTCGCCCGTCGTTTATGTCCGACGCGAGTTGTGAGATGTCGATCGTGCGCGGATTCTGCGGAGCCTGCCGAACTACCAATGTCTGCCCGACATTTTTCAGCGCAGCGTTAATTGCGTACGCGAGCAGTTGCACTGCGACTGGCTGATTGTTGCCGACCAGCACCAAGCTTGCGCCCGGTTTTGCGAGAAGATCATTTGCCGCTCCGGTAAGCCATTGCTCGTCGAACTTTGCTCCTCCGCCGGTTTGCAGATTGCCTATGAGTGCGCCCAGGCCCGCATCGCTTGTCGACCCGAGAATTTTCCCCGCCAGCGCGTGCGCGAACGCAGCAATTTGGCTCGCCGGGCAGCGAAGCCGGTGGTCCGCCATTGCACCGGTGAGCGTGAAACGATTCTCGACGACATAAAGTCGATTCATGCTGTCTTTCGAAGAATTCACTCTTCGCCGCGCAGTGAATGCTTGCACCGATTCGAGATCGCCCTGACCGCAATCGAGGAAATCGCTGTCCAAAGCAAGAATTACATCCGCGCGATCCAGTTTTGGAATGAGCCGCGCGCCGGCCCCGAATGCGCTTTGCGCTGCAGTCGTCCGTTCCTGACTTAGGAGCGGTTCATAAACGCACCAGCGCATGCTCGGAAATTTCTTTTCCAATTCCGCACGCAACCGCTCGCGTGTAGGCGAAAGCGTTTCGCCAACCAGGAACGCAAGGCCGTCTCCTCCTTGACTGCCGAGCGGATCGCGAAACCCTCCAATGTATTTGTCGAAATCCGCGCGATTGCTCGTTTTGCCTTTGTGAACGAAGCGCTGCGAGCGCGATGGATCGTATAAGTCAAGAACCGACGCTTGAACGAAAGTGTCCGTCGCTCCGCCACTGGCCGGATGCAACGGATTACCTTCCAATTTTATTGGACGCCCGTCCACGGTTGTGGCGATCAGCGGAATTGCGCCTGTGCGCCGGGGCATCGCCGTGGCGTAGTAGAGAAATTTTCCTGGAATGGTCCATTCGACGTTCTTGGTGAAGGGAACCAAATGTAACTCCGGACGGCGACAACTCGTCAGGCCAACGCCTGCGAGCGCCATCGAAGCGCTCATCAATTTCAAAAAGTCGCGTCGCGACCACTCGTCGCCGTTCAGCTCCGCCGCGCCTGGAGGAAATTCGCGTTCCAACCATTGGCGAAACTCTGGCGTGTCGTTCAACTCGCCCAAGCCGCGCCAGTAATGCTTCCCGTGTAATGGCTCCGGCGGATGTTGGAATACGCGTTTCATCGATGGCACCCCTGACAATTTTGTGGCGGAGTAATATTCCACCGCTCTCTTAACGTCTGGCCGATCTCGGCTTGGGTGAGTCTTTTCTTCTTCGAAAAATCTTCGCGCGCGTCTTTGGGCTGACCATATTTCGCGACAAACTCCGCCGGTTTCACGTCTTCAGGCTTCCAATCGAGATTAAAAACCTGCTCTTCCGGTCGCAGAAAATTTTCCGGATGTCGATGACACTCGAGACACCAAGCCATGCTGTGCGGCTTGGCCAGATAGACCGTCGACATGTGATTAACCGGACCGTGGCAACTGAAACAACTGATGCCCCGGTTCACGTGTGCGGCATGATTATAATAAACGTAATCGACCGTGCGATAGATCCACACCCAGTCGACCGGCTCGCCGGTTTTCCAGCTCGCACGCACCGGATCCAGCTTCGGGTTGTCCTTTTGCACCTGCGTGTGGCAGTTCATGCAGGTCTGCGTATTGGGGACATTCGAATGCGCAGCCATTTCCACAAAACTGTGACAATAACGGCAATCCATCCCCAGTTGTGTGACGTGGATGTCGTGCGGAAACGGCACCGGTTGGATCGGTTGATACCCCACTTTCGTGTATTTTGGCGTGGCGTAGTACCACGTGGCGCCGCTCACTCCACAGACGAGCACGATCCCGCAGACCAACGCTTTGATCGGCACCCAATTCGTCCAGCGTGGAAAGAAATTTGCCATGATCAGTAATTAATGGCGAAGACCGTGAACGGGAACCGCCACGGTGCCAACGAAACGAAACTGAGCTCAGGAACCATCCGGTTCAGACGCTGCAAAGGGTTAAGGTTTAATCGCTCGCCTGAGGGGTAACGGATTCTATAAATGCGCTGCGATAGGGCAAAATAAATTTCGCGATTCATTTGGATTGAAAAGCGCGTAGCGCTACACGATCACGTCAAAACTTCGGCAATGCGTCAAGCTCAGAAGTCGAGATTAATCTGCAAGTTTTGTAGGGACTCAGTCAGCTTCCTACAAAAATCGCACAATGTGATGCATCTCAGCCGCGCACTGCTTACTTCTCTCGCGCGCGGGATTTTTTGTAACTACACCGACTCGCGCCAGCAACAGAGAGCGCAGTTTTCAGAGAAACGGAAGCGGAACTAATTCGGTCGTAATTTTTCGCGCCGAATCTTCCGGAACGAACGCATCCAATCTCGTGCCCACGTCGTTGAAACCACGCTTCACGTAGCCGAGTGCTATTTCTTTTCCAAACCGTTTGCTGTGCGTTGCGCTCGTGATCCAGCCAACTTCTTTCCCGTCCTTTGATGGAGCGGCAAGTTTCATTCCCGATTGAAGCGGGATACGATCCAGCGAAATCATGCCACACAATCGTTTGTTCGTTTGCCCTGACATTTTTATTCGCGAAATCACTTCCTGGCCAATGTAGCAGCCTTTTTGGTAATCAATCGTTCGCTCTTCCAGATTAGCTTCGATTGGAATAATCTCCTCTGTCAGCTCGAAGCCCGAGCGAGGAAGACCTTGCTCGATTCGCATCACCTCTGCAGCGCCCGAATCGAGAACCGCAAACGCCGAACCTAATCGTTGCCACACAACATCGTGATCCGCCGAGTCGCTCCATACGTCCCAACCTGACTCGGCAAAGCGGCGCACAGAAACAATCCGGCCATATTCTGCAGTCGGCGCTTGCTTTGGCAGAACGTGAAACAGTGAGAATTGGTCGGTGACATCTTCAATCTGAACATCGTCCGCAATGATATAGCGCTCCAATCTGGCGCGAAGTTTCTCTCCAAGATTTAGCTCTGCATCCATCAAAAAGGATTCATCATGCGCGCTAACGAAAATATGCCCGTCTATTTTGCCTTTGCCATTGAGGACGCACGCTTCCATCGCCTTTGTCTCAGTGGCCTTGCGCAAATCATTTGTGATTTGGCCGTTGAGGAACCGGAACCGATCCGTCCCGGTAATGCGAAGCTTCGCGCGCGGGGACAGATCGAGGAAGCTGGCCTGCCCGGCTTGGGACAGCTGCGTCATTCCTTTCCAGGCGAGAGCTTGCTCAGAAGTTGTTTGAGAAAGCCGCGGCGCAACGGTGCCGTTGCGTCAGCCGGCGCTACTGTGCTGCCTCCCTCTCCGAAAGCGAGCACAGGCTGCGGTGAAGCCGTCAGTCCCACACTGTCTACCATTGTCTCCGCTTCCGATTCTGTTGAAGGAACAACCGGTTCGTTAGCGTGGGGTTGCTCCCCCTGCTCTTTCGAGTGCGGCTTTTCGTAGGATGCTGGCGCAGGTTCGTTCAAATATTTGCGCACAACCGACGAATAATCATCGTCCCCGTGACCCCATTGCATTTGCTCAAACAACTGATCGCGGGCGGCAGCGGTAACTCCCAGATCCAGATAATGCGATAAAGCAATCTGACTGGCGAGCTGCATATCTTTCAGCATGTGTTTAACAGAAAACTGCGGCCCAAAATCCCGCTCCAGCATTTTCGGCAGTTTCATTGTCAGAGTAGCAGATTGACTCGCATTGGCGCGCATTGCCTCGACAAATTTTTCCGGCGGCAATCCCAAAGCTTGGACCAATCCCAGCGCTTCCGCCGCCGCCTGCACGCTTGCTGCAGTAATCATGTTCGTGGCGATCTTGATGGCGCTCGCCTGGCCGATAGCTCCGATGTAGACAATTTCTTTGCTACTGGCTTCAAGAATAGGACGTGCTTCCTGGAACGCTGCGTCGGTCGCGCCGACATAGTAAATCAGTTCGCCCTTCTCCGCTGCGGGCTTGCTACCTGTGAACGACGCCTCGATGAACCGCGCTCCTCGACGCTCGACGATTTCCGCCGCGGCCCGCATTGAATCCGGAGCGACCGTTGAATGTGCAAGGACAACGTGACGCGGCGTGATGCTTTCGCCTAGCTGCTCGACAGTCTGCAACAGAGCTTCGTCGTCAGACACAAAGATCTGAATGTAGTTGCAAAGGCCCGCCAGTTCTCCAGGCGACCCGACAAAGTTCGGGACGGGCCGCGGTGACCGATTCCAAACGAAAACGGGAAACCCCTTGCGGCGAAGATGCCCGGCCACTCCACGACCTATGATTCCAAGGCCGATCACGCCAACGTTCTTATGCGTTGGCTGGGACGTAGACGCGATGCGCTCCATTGAGGCGGACTTCACGATCAGACTGCCGGTAAAAATGGCAACAGGCAATTCCGAAATTCACAATGAACTGGTAGAAGGTTGTGACGATCCGTACGCTATGCGGCTATCATCATTTTAGCGCGAATTCAGACAGATAGTACAAAGCGACAGACCCGACGGTCTGGAGACTCTGCGCGCTGATCTTATCCATAGTGTCATCGGCTGTATGCCACCAGGGAAAGTCAAAATCAATGATGTCGAGCGTCGGAATAGCGATTGCGTTCAAAGGTGCGTGATCATCAATCAGTTCGCGGCCCAGATAGGTGAAATAATTTCGCAACTTCAGCGCTTCCGCCGCCGCGAAAATGTCTCGCGCCATGTCGGCAGGAGAATCTGTGGGAAGCGTGATGCCAAGAGACCGGTCGCCAACCATGTCGAACAACAGTCCGCCGCGAAATTGTTTCGCCCCTCCGCTTTGAAGTTGCCTGGCAAAATAGCGACTTCCGTACAAACCATCCGTTTCGGAAAATTGCTCGCAGGCTTCTTCGCCATCAAAAAATACCAGTTCAATTTTCCTGGCCAGATCCGGATGCTGCCCGATTACACGAGCCAATTCCAACAGCAGCCCTGTGCTCGAGCCGCCGTCGTTGGCTCCGACAAAGCGAATGGTGTCAAAGAGTTTTGTGTCGTAATGAGAGCACAACAAAAACGAACGGGACGCCGCCTTCCCATGATCGGGAAATTGGGCCACCAAATTTACAAATTGGATCTTGCCCCGCGGAGTGTCATCACTGAATGCTTGACGCACCACCTGCCAACCTGAACGACGAAGTTCGTTCTCAATATATTCTCTCGATTTTTCGAGAGACTTAGATCCAGCGGGGCGGGGCCCGAAATCAACGAGCCGTTGAACATGAGCAAAGGCTTTCTCGCCGGAGAATTCGTCCCAGATCTTCGGCGGAGCTGCGCGTAGCGAACCTGCCTGACCAATCAAGAGGGGAAACAAAATCAGCGCGATTTGTAGGGCGTTTCTGTGAAACGCCGTGATCAGCTTTCGGATTGGCGTCTGACACAGACGCCCTACAATTTCCATTAGTTGTGTTAGTCCGCTGGCGGCAATCCCAGGGCGGTAACGATCCGCTGGAGATCGTCCGTTCCGTAGTACTCAATTTCAATCCGCCCGCGTTTGTCTCCGTGGTGGATGGCGACGTGCGTCGCCAGATGTTGTTGCAACCGGTTTTGCAAGTCTTCTACTGCCGTCCCCTCGGCGCTCAATTCGACTGCCACGCGCCGGGACCTTCGCCCTGACCGTCCGATCCCTAGCTGGCGGGAGACCAGCCGCTCCGTGGAACGCACCGTGGCATTGCGCCGCAAAACTGTTTCCGCAGCGAGCAGTTGTTCCTCCGGAGCTTTTAATGCTAGCAGCACTTTTGCGTGACCGACTGAAAGCAAATTCTGAGCTAGCCAGACCTGCACTTGTGGATGCAGATCCAAAAGGCGCAGCGCATTCGCCACTGCAGCCCGGCTACGACCCACCTTGAGCGCGATGTCCTCCTGCCGCATTCCAAATTCATTCGCTAACCTCGCGTAACCCTGAGCTTCTTCGATCGGGTTTAGATCGGCGCGCTGCAGGTTCTCAATCAACGACAACTCGAGCACCTCCAGGTCATTGGCGGTGCGAACAATCGCCGGCGCAGTGGCAAGGCCGATTTCCTGTGCCGCGCGCCAGCGGCGCTCGCCTGCGATAAGTTCAAATCGCGCGCCCACCTGTCCGCCGCCGGATGGACTGGTCGGGGCGCGGCGGACTATCAGCGGTTGAATAATGCCGTGTTGTCGAATCGAATCGATCAGTTCCTGCAACGCTTCGCGTCCAAAATCCTTCCGCGGCTGCAGCATGCTCGGCACAATCCTTGCCAGGTCAATCTGATGCACTCTCTCGCCCGACTCGGCGACATCGGAGGCCGCGGCAACAGACGGTGTGCCAATCAGCGCACCAAGACCTTTACCGAGACCAGAACGTGCCATGGGTCTGAGGCTACTGGAACAGCTTTGTTAAGGCAAACAGCAATCCGCGGCCAGCAGGATGTTGCCTCTTCCTGGCAAAAGAATTCTTAAAAAAAGTATTGACACTAAACTCTGAAATTCAGTATCAATGCGCACGGCACCAAAAAAGACAAAGAACTTTGCCCGGTAGATTTTTTGTCTGTTTGGAGTCCAGTGACCTAAGAAACCAAAACAAACATAACCGGGAAAGAGAAAGAACACATTCAATGTATTCACTGATTCAACATAAAACGTTAGTTTGCGGGCGCGCGTTTCTTCTCATCCCGCTTATTCTGGTGAGCTTGGCTGTTTTGCCACAAATTCAGGCAGCGCCAAATGTATTACCGACGCCAATACCCAACAAGAATCCCGACGGATGCTATCCTGGGTTCACGACAGCGGAAGGATGCAACGCGCTTCATGGCCTTACCTCCGGTGCTGGAAACACAGGAGTTGGTTGGTATTCCCTCTTTGGCACCTCCACTGGTAACTTCAGCACCGGTATCGGCGCTGGAACGCTGGTCCTTAACAACGGCGATTCAAATACAGCAGGCGGCGCTGCAGCGCTTTTGCTCAACATCGGCGGCACTCGGAACAGCGCCTTCGGAACAGATGCGCTTGTGTTTAACGGGAACGGTGTCTCGGGCGCCAATTTCAACGATGCTTTCGGCGCCTTCGCGCTGTTTAACAACTCCGACGGGTTCAGCAACAACGCCATGGGCGATTCCGCGCTTTTTGAGAATATTCACGGCGCTGCAAACACTGCTGTTGGTGATCTTGCGCTCTCGAATAACGATTCAACCGGGGCGACACTTGGAAACGTCAACACGGCTGTTGGCGCTGAGGCGCTCTTTAATAACACTGATGGCGATTCAAACAACGCTGTCGGGTTTCAATCGCTCGATGCCAACACCGTGGGTGTGCAGAATAACGCCCTTGGCGTTCTGTCCTTGAGCAGTAATGACGACGGCGCTTCAAACACAGCGCTCGGTGACTCGGCATTCGCGGGCAATGCACACGGCTCGTTCAACACAGTCGTAGGCTGGAGTGCAGGAGATACCGTAGAAGGCGACGATAACATCTATATCGGCGCGACTTCCGCGGATGGTGTCACGAGCGAGAGTGGAACCATACGCATCGGCGATCCGAACTTTGTAGGGGCCGCCTACATGGCCGGTATCTTCGGTGTACCAGTCATCGGTGCCCCTGTTATCGTAGGCGCAGACGGCCAGCTCGGCGTCGGCGCAGCGGGATCGCCTCTCTCGGCGAACGAGTTGACCAAAACCCATCAGGTCGTCCAGCAACTGAAGGTCACCACTGAAAAACAAGCGGCAAGAATCGCTTTGCAGGAGGGGCAAATTAATGCCCTGACGGCAGCTCTCAGGCAACAGGCCGAGCAGATTCAGAAAGTGAGCGCCCAGCTTGAAATGGTCAGGCCGACGCCCCGAGTTGTAGAGAATCGATAATACTGTGTTATGGGGGCGCTGTAGAGAAGTCAGCGCTCATCCAGATACAGTTATAACAAACAGCCGCCGCGCGGAACTGCGTGGCGGCTGTTTTGTTTTTGGCCGCTGGAGGCCGAATGTTGTGCGGAACAAGCTTATATGAGAAAGCACATCACTGGCCGCTTCACCCTGGGTCATTCACCCGATCCAGATGACGCGTTCATGTTCTATGCGATGGCAGAAAACAAAATCGATCTCCGTGGTTATCAGTTCGACCATCGCTTGGAAGATATTCAGACGCTAAATGAGCGAGCGCAGCGCGGTGAGCTGCATATTTCCGCGATTTCGATTCACGCGTATGCCTACGTATGCAAGAATTACGCGCTGCTGCCATGCGGAGCGAGCATGGGCAACGGATATGGGCCAGTTGTTATCAGAAAACGCCGAACGCCCAACGTGCCACGCGCAAATTCGGATGCAAAAGGTTCGACGTTCGATGTTTCCCCTCCTGAATACACAAGCCTTGCTTCTCGCGAGCTGTTGCAGAAATGCGTGATTGCCGTGCCTGGTGAGATGACAAGCGCATTTCTAGCGCTCCAGCTCTTCCTCGGGAAATTCGCCTATGTTGTCGTGCCGTTCGATGAGATTTTTGATGCAATCAAAAGTGGTCGCGCGGATGCCGGCTTAATCATTCACGAGGGACAACTCACGTATGCGCAATCCGGCTTTGAGAAGATGATCGATCTCGGAGAGTGGTGGAAGCATGAGACTGGCTTGCCGTTACCTCTTGGCGGCAATGTAGTGCGCAAAGATCTCCCGACAGAAGTCCGCCGCGATCTTGGTGAAATTATTCGTGAAAGTATCGATTATGGCCTGACGCATCGAGACGACGCGGTGCGCCATTCACTTGCCTACGCGCGCGGCATGGGCAGGAAACTCACCGGTAAATTCATCGGCATGTATGTGAACGAATTTACACGCGATTATGGGGAGCTGGGACGCGCTGCAGTCCGCAAATTTCTGACTGAAGCGCGCGACAACGGCTACATCGACGCTCCAATCGAACTGGAATTCGTGGAGTGACTCGACAGCTTCGGCGGTGGTCGCGGCGCTTATAAGGTTCTGAAGTCGGCTTCTTGGCTTCCAAATTTTCTTGTCATCGGTCTGATGACAGGGGTATCACTGAGAGTTCGGTGAAGGTATTGCTCCCAACCACCAGGGGCGGTCTTCTCCCTCTCGCGCGAGTCGGACGTTGGCTTTTTTCATATGCGTTACTGGCGTTAGTCAGCTGGCCGAAGAACGAAGGAGTCGATGAGTCGCAAGCAGCCGGGCTGACGACTGCCGATTTTCTGCAGATCACTGCGGGCGGACACGACCATGGCAAATAACGACAAACCAAAGTTTGATGTACCCTGGGCGACGCTATTGCCGCTGGCGGCAGTTCTCGCCGGATTCATCGCGCAGTACAAGCCGCTGGTGAGTACACGCCCATCGGTTCCGAGCGAAAAGACCATTCCAGCAATTGCCGAGGAGGATGTTGATGCGCGCTTGTGGCAAGATCCAATTAGCGTCGCACAAAAGCAAAACGCACAGATCGAGGCCGGTACAGCTAAGAAAGGGAGCGCTGAGTCCCACCAACTCAGTACGCTAGCCAACCTCCTTCATAAACGCGCGGAAGAGATTAGCGAACGGATTCTCCTGCTGGCGATAATGATTGAGGCTGGACCGTACAGCGAACAAGCCGAGTCCCGGTTGCGTGTGCGGCCAGCAGTTCTCGAAGCACTCAGCGAGAGCGGGTTTGCTCCGCTAGATGGAGAGCATATCGGTTTTGTTGCGGATGAGTGGCCACCGCGAGAGGAGGCCGCCGCCCTCGGCGAGCGCTCCGTAGAGCGAGGGCTGTTGTTGCCTTGGGAAGAATGCATCGCTACCCGGAATCTGGCACGCGTCTATCCTCACAATACCAGACGTTTAATTGTGTTGTGGTTGCCGGCGGCGAGCTTCAATCCCTACCCACTGAGTCGGTTCGCCAACATCATCGAAAGATTAACCGGCGATGCGAATGGCATTATTCGCAGCAAGATCGACATCAAGCTAATCGGACCGGCCAATTCCACAGGCCTGCAAAGCATGATTCGCGAAGTCCGCAGATGGACGGAACCGCCGCGAAGTCCAGAAGCGCAGAAGACCCTTGAGGGCGTGAAGAGAACCCTCGAGTGCGTCGATATCATTTCGCCGCTTGCGACCGCTTCGGATGATGCGTTGCTTTTCCGGCCAACCCCTGGCGGCGGAGGGGCCGACGTTCAGCCCGCTTCGCCAGGAAAAACCGTGCAGACGTTTCTGGAGGAGGCTGTGCCCGGACTGACTTTTTCCCGGACGATCGCGACCGATGAGGTGATCTTGAGAGAACTAATGGTTGAGCTCGCGCGCCGGCACGTTCCGATCGTGCAGCAAAAGACACCGGACGGCAGCCCAGTTCCCAAAACTGCGACTGCCATGGCGACGGCGACAGCGACAGCTACTGCAACATCGACACCAACGGTGGCGCACGTTGTGATTTTGACCGAATGGGACACTCCGTACGGCCGTTCATTGAGCACGATTTTCGCAGCCCAAGCGTCCGGTCTAACCATTAATGAGATAATTAGGCAGCCGGACAGGTGGCCGGCATGGGTGCACCCATACCGTTATCTACGCGGAATTGACGGGCAACTGCCAGGCGATCAGGCCAAAGAGAGTCAGCGCGACCAAACGCAAAAAACGCAGCTTGGCCAGAATACGGTCGCGATCGAGGCAACGGAAGGATTGAATCAATCTGATTACTTACGACGGTTAGCGCGGCAGATAAAAGAGGACAACGCGAGCTGGCAGGAAGACGGCTCGGGCATTCGCGCCATTGGCCTGCTCGGCCAGGATATTTACGATAAGCTCATGATTCTGCGAGCACTGCGCCCGCAGTTTCCCGGCGCTGTTTTTTTCACCAACAATTACGACGCGCATTTTGAGCGACGTGACGATTGGGGCGATACCCACAACCTAATCATCGCATCGCCATATGGCAGCACGTTGCCGCAGACTTACGTCGAGGGGATGCACATCCCTCCGTTTCGCGACAATAATCAAACCTCGATGTACGTCGGCACCCTGGTCGCGACGGGCCGAATGAAAAAAGAAGAAGCGGATTCTCTCTCGTGGCAACCGCGGATCTTCGAAATAAGCCGCCACGGGGCGTATGATCTGAGTCCGGCGTGGTATCTTAAGGAAGAAAAGCTCGCTAAGTCGAATAATTCGTGGTTTCGGGATTGGCTTTTTCCCACATGGGCCCGGGAAGAGCAAAATCTCGCAAAGACCCACAGGAGCACTTCCCTGGATTGGCGCTTGGCAAGCCGCGTGATCTGGTCGAGTCGAAACTTTTGGCTGATAGTCATTGGCGGGCTCGCGCTCCTGGCAATTGTGGCTTGGATCAGTGTCACCATTGCCAGCCCGACGCTGGAAGGCGGAGGCACGACACCACAGCGTTTAAGAAGAGTCTTCTCCAGCACGACTTTTTGCCTGGTTTGCGGCGTACCGCTGATCATCTTTTCAGTCGCGATGTTTGGGCAATATAAGAGCGCTGATTTTACGCAATACGACCTCGGCAGCCCGGCGACGAGCGATTATCTAACAAAGCTGCAGGTGCTTGCCCAGGTCGCCCAGGAGCCGCTGGCTTTTTTTTCCGGAATCAGCATCTGGCCTAGTGAAATGCTGCGTTTGATTGCGCTAATGCTGGCGATTCATTTCATGGTTAAAGCAGGTATCGATTTGCGCACTAACGAACGGGAGCTCGGTGAACGATTTTCTCTCAAGTCGTTGCCGAAAACCCGTTTTCGCTGGCACCACCTCGGCTTGGGTCTTGAGCAATGGCGTGTGATGCGCTGGGATAAGTCGGAGACAGAGTCGGAATTCTCCGCACAGGAAGCGTGGCACGCCTATCTTTGCCGGAACAAATTCTGGCCGCGCTTTTTTCGGATCGGCGTTCTTTTTATCTTCTACTTCTTATTCTCCTTCATCGTCTTCAGTCTTTTTCCGCCGCCGCCAGCGCCAGCCCGGGGCGACCTCGCTTTCCAGTTCGATTGGTGGGCTACTTTCCTGACCGCGATTGGCGTGATGATTCTCTCCTTTTACGTGGTCGATGCGATCCAATTGAACAGCAACTTTATTCGAATGTTCGCTCGCGTGGTCACGAAATGGGGTGACACGGTGGTCGAAAAGTCCTGGCGAAGTCCGCCGCTTACCGAAGAGGAACTTTCTGCTTACAACGAAATCTTTTTTGTCGCCGACCGCACGCACGTGGTGGCACGTCTGATTTGGTATCCACTAATCGTTCTGACCTTGATGATTGTGGCACGCTCATCCTTTTTTGATAACTGGAGTTGGTCTCCCGCTCTCCTGGCCATCTACGGCATCAATGCCTGCTGGGCCCTCGGCAGCGCGATCTTACTGAGGCGAGCGGCAGAGCAATTGCGCGACGCCACGCTCAGCAACCTGCAACTCTCGCGCGTTAGAGGCCGCGCCAGTGAAGCCAAGCGCGCGACGTTTGACGAACTGATCGCCGAGATTCGCGGCTTAAAGAAAGGCGCGTTCGCGCCGCTGACTGATCAGCCTTTCATTCGCGCGGTTCTTTTTCCCGGCGCTGGCCTTGGTCTGCTCGCGGTCGGCCAGCGTTTGTTCGATTTTTTCTAGCGACGCGAGTTAAGAATTTTCTTGCCACTCCATTCATGAGGCGCGTATCAATGGTTGCTCCGTGAAGGTGTTGCTGCCAGGCAGAGGCGATCTGCTCCGTCTCGCCCGAGTCGGATCGTGCGTCATAGGCTCCGCGCTGCTCGGGTTCACCGGTTGCGGTAAGAACGAACCGGTCGATGACGCCAAGGCGGCCGGAAAAACGACCGCCGATTTTCCGCAGATTACCGCCGATGTTTTCAAACCGATGGACGGCGGCATCGAGCTTACACCTGAAGAAATCATGGGGCGCAACACGTGGAATCTATGGACGGGCGGCAACCAATACTTCTGGGACCGGATCGCGCGGGAAGGCTATGGATTGATCGATCTTTTGAAGATGCTCGATTCGCGAAATCGCGGCTCACGACACGCCACTTTGGGGCTTGTTAATGAGCCGGGTTTCAGGCAGGCAGGCGATGAGGATACAAAAGACACTTACGGTGTTTACCTGGATAAGCGCGTGGGGCCAGAACCTCCAGGCGTTGATCCTAACGTCTATGGCTACTCAACAGGCATCCTCGGTTTCCGGCTGTTTCCGAATCCTGATTTCGACGATAACGCGAAGAAAAAATGGGATGCCAAACGATTCTACGATGACCCGGACTACTACAATGATCCATCGGTTATCCGACCGTACAGAGTAGGAGTAAGTTGCGGTGCCTGCCATATCTCATATCACCCACTTCATCCGCCTGAAGATCCAGAAAACCCGAAATGGCAGAATTTGGCATCGGTGATTGGAAACCAGTACATCCGCGAAGGCGCTGTCTTCGCTCCGAACGTTAAGTCGGGTCGTTTCTTCTGGGAAATGTTGCACGCCCAGCCGCCGGGCACTTCGGATACTTCACGCATCGCTACCGATCACATCAATAATCCTGGCGCCATTAACGCTATTTTTAATCTCGACGCCCGCTTAAGCATTGCCTCGGAAGAAAAGATCAGCGGTGGCGGAGTGAATACGCCCTATGAAGGTCAGGTCACTAGGATTGGAGGCGGCGAAACAAGGAAAGTTCCGCACATTTTGAAGGACGGAGCTGATTCGGTAGGCGCATTTGGCGCGACAATTCGGGTCTATGTCAACATAGGGATGTTTTCCCAACAATGGGTGACCGTGCAGGATCCTCTCATAGGACTGAAACCACAGAGTCTCATGCCACTCACATTTCAGAAGCCATTTAGCGTCGCCAAAGCGCAGCAAAATTCAGTTTATTGGATGGCAACTCAGGAACGGCTGGAGAACATCAAGCAATTCTTCAGGCGACTTGGTCCAATGCACCTGGAGGACGCGCCCGGCGGTGCCGACTACATCACCAAAGATGAGAGCGTGATGAACCGCGGTAAGATTGTATTTGCTGAGAGCTGCGCCAGTTGTCATTCGAGCAAACAGCCGCCGCAAGGCAGCACTGTGGATGAAAAGGAATGGTTCCGTCAGGAAGTGCTCAAGCCGGACTTCAGGGACAACAACTTTCTGTCGAATGAAGTGCGTTACCCGGTTACGGACATTAAGACGAATTCCGCTCGAGCCCTGGGGACCAATGCCGAGAAGGGGCATGTCTGGGATAATTTTTCTTCTGAGACTTACAAGGACTTGAAGCCTGTCGGTGTTATCGAATGCAACAAAGGGACACCTTACGAGTTCGAGTTCAACGCGCCAGATGGCGGAGTAGGTTACTACCGCCCGCCTTCACTGATCAGCATTTGGTCTTCGGCACCGTTTTTCCACAACAACGCGCTGGGTAAATTCACCGACGATCCATCGGTGAAAGGTCGCATGGATGCCTTCAACGATGCCGCAGAAAAGCTACTGTGGCCTGAGAAGCGCGAAAACACGATCTGGAGGACGAGCCAGGAATGCTATGTCACAATCAGCGAAGCTTATCTCCCGGATCTCCTGAAACCATTATGCCAGCAGAAACCGGGAGTACGCGGTAAGTGGCTTTACATTGGACCAATCCCGGTAGGCACTCCCATTAACCTCGTAGCGAACATCAATCCGGAATTCAGGAACGTGCAGGATTTAAGCCATCTAAGGAAACTCGTGCACGACTTTAATCTCGCATTCTGGAACATAAAAACTAACGGCGCCGATGCCGCGACCGAGCTAAAACGGCTTGTGCCCGACCTGCTGGCAGCGAGCAAGTGTCCCGATCTCGTCGAAGACAGAGGGCATTACTTTGGAACAAGTCTGCCGGACGACGACAAGCGCGCTTTGATCGAATTTTTAAAGACCTTGTAATTCACAACCTTAAGTAAAGGAGAAAAATGGCAGTTACAGTCGCAGAAATGTTGAAAATGTCGCAGGCGCAGCTCGACGATTTGTTCACTCAAAGTCCAGTCGGTGAAATCCCAAGCGGTGAGGCCAACGGCACGGCGATCATTGGACCGGGAACAACTTACACACAGGACATGGCCAATTTCGTGAACCACTTTGCGTGGCAAGGAAAGATTTTCGATCCAGCAAAGGGAATTTTGCGAAACAAGATCCTGCCTTTTGGACTCAACGCGATCATCGCCAGGGTGTACAAAGGTCCGAGCTGGCTGGATAACAAAGAGTGCATCGTTCTGGACTATTCCGAGACCTCATTGGTGGCGCACTGGATCCGTGACGAGATCCGCGAAGTCGCGCCGCGCGTTTACCTTGGCAAGGTTTATTTGGGCAAAAAGCGATTGATTGATTTCTCGCTCGAGTTCCCAGCGCCGGCGTGATCAGTCGGTCGGCCCTTTGACGTGCCGTGAATTCGAACGTTAGCCGCCCAATGCCGCGAGCCAATACCGGCTCGACGTTTTTGAATTTTGTCAGCGACACGTTCACCTTGCTCTTACAATTTGAACGCCGGTTCGACCATTGGCTTCGCCTGCCATTCGATGCCACTCTGCGCGATCCAATGGCGCGCCTGGTCACCGCGCTAATCAATCGAAAAAGGCCTAACGAAGGCTTAAAGATCGCGGAGGAAAAACTTTTCCCGGATGAAGAGGCGTTCCTCGATTCGATCATCTCGAGCTTTGAGACGCAGATGCGCCTGCTCTGGAAGCCGGGCGGATTTGAGCGAGGCGGAAATACGAAGACGCATGGGATCGTGCGCGGAGAATTTGTCGTGCACGACAATCTACCCGCAGAGTTTCGGCATGGCATCTACGCCGAGCCGCACACCTATCGCGCCTGGGTCCGGTTATCCGGGCCCGGCCCTTACATCACGCCGGACATCGACGATCCAGGCTTCATGAGCATCAGCATAAAACTGATGGGTGTTCCCGGACAGAAGCTAATGAAAGAGGAACAGTTCACGCTCGACATGTTCGGCGTTTCTACGGCCACTTTCGTCACGCCGGACACGAAGGCGAATGCGCAGTTGCAAATCGAGAGCGTGAAAAACGCGTCGATCTATTACTTCCTGAACTTCCACCGACCTCACATCCTCGATCTGATCATGCAGTCGCTCTTCATCAAGACTCAGACCAGTCCGTTTGAAGCGCCTTACTTTAGTTGCGTGCCCTACCTGCTGGGGGAAGACCAGGCAATGCAGTATTCGGTCTGGCCAAAATCAAAAAAACGTTCGCGGATTCCGCGGCTTCCTTTCCGGCCGCCCGACGATTATCTGCGCAACGCGATGGTGGCTGCGCTGACCGCCGGAGACGTCGAGTTTGACTTTCGCCTGCAGTTGCAAACCGATCCGTTCCTGATGCCTATCGAGAACAACGCCGTGCTCTGGCCCGAGAAACTTTCACCTCGAGTCTCAGTGGCCACGCTGCGTTTGCCGCGTCAGCAATTCGACTCTCCCGCGCAGATGGAGTTCGCGAAGAAACTGTCCTATAACCCATGGCATACGATCGCCGAGCATCGGCCGCTCGGTAATCAAAGCCGGGCCCGGCGCCGCATGTACGAGACTCTTTCCAAGCTCCGGCATGATATGAACGCGGTGCCTCACTACGAGCCAAACGGCGATGAAGTCTTCGAGTGATGTGCCATGACTCCGCAGGCGAACTTCATGATCCTGGCACCGATCAAACAAGGGTGCGAGGAAGAGTTATGCCGGCTCCTCGAATCGATGAACGACGCGCCCGGGCGGCTGAACGTGAACAACCCACTGATTCCCTTCACTCAGTTCAACACACTTCATTTCGCTCGATTGATCATCCTGAAGGACAACTCGCTTAATGACGTTCGCGCTTATGGCGGCGTGCCGGCTCCGACCTATCCGCTCTCTCTAGTGTTCCTCGGCGATATCGATGGCGACGCCGATAGCTTTTTCGACGAACTGGTCAGGCGCGCCGGCGACGGGTTGCGTAAAATTTTTTCCTTTTGCGACGGATTCGAACCCACGACTGAACTCGCTAGGTGGATGAAGGCGCACAGCGCGCCCCCGATCGCGGTCTATATAAATTGGCGGGGGCGAACCGTGCTCCAGATTCAGGAAGAAGCGGCCTTACAGGAGGCGCTCCAAAAACATCTGCAGGATAACGCGACCGATTTCGGCAACCTGCCGGCGCGGGAAATTCACGCAAGATTACAAGAATTCATTCAGAAGGAGAAAGCGGAACAGCGGCTGAAGCTTTCGGACGCACGACCAACGCCGGTCTGGTGGTGGATTAAGAACGCGCTCCATATGATTGGGCTTCCGCTGCTGGCCTTGCTGCTGTTGCCTATCCTCATCCTGCCAGCGCTGATCTATATCATTTGTCTCCGGCGCCTGGAGAAAACCGATCCCGAGCTTTGCTGGCGAGTGGATCAAAAGTACTCCGACATGCTAGCGTCCCGCGAAGACCATTACGTCACCAATCAATTCACGGCGATGGGAAGCATGAAGCCGGGAATCGTCCGGCTCCTGACTATGATTGGCGTTCTGGTCACTGTGAATTGGGCCGCGCGGCATATTACCCCGCGCGGTCACCTGGGACGCATCCGCACAATCCACTTCGCACGCTGGGTTTTTCTCGACGGCAAGAAGCGGATGGTGTTTTTCAGCAACTACGACGGCACGGTCGAAAGCTACATGGACGATTTCATCAACAAAACCGGCTTCGGGCTCAATGCCGTCTTCAGCAATGGCATCGGTTATCCAAGAACTAACTGGCTGGTGCTGGACGGATGTCAGGATGAACAAAAATATAAGGACTTCCTCCGCCGCCACACTTTGCCGACTCAGGTGTGGTACAAGGCTTATTTGGGTTTGACGGCGATCGATCTCGAACGGAACACGCGCATCCGCCAGGGTTTGGAGTCAACGTCGATGAGCGAGCAGGAGGCTCGCGAATGGGCTGCCCTTTTATGACCAAAACCGAAATCGATTACAGCGATGTCCAGGGCCTCGTCCGCTTTGGTTATGGGAAACTGAGAGGCGCCTCTTATGCGCTCGTTCGGGTTAGAAATCAGATGGCGGCGAAATCGTGGTTGCGCCACACGAAAGTCAGTGACGCCAGGATCGAGAGCCCGCCGCCTTCCACCGCGCTCCAGGTTGCATTTACGGTCGATGGCCTCGCCGCGCTTGGAGTTCCGCCCGACATTGTTGAGAATTTTTCTCCCGAGTTTCTCACCGGCATGGCAGAGCCAAATCGCGCGCGCCGCTTAGGTGACATCGAAAGCAACGCTGCCTCGAAATGGGATTGGGGCGATGCCAAGAAGACTCCCCATCTGCTGATAATGTTCTTCGCGAACCCCGCGCATCTCAGCGGTTTCATTGAAAGCTCCAAGGGTAAAACATGGGCGGAAGCTTTCGATGAATTGCGCTGGCTCGGCACAGCAGATCTCGACGGGGTTGAACCTTTCGGATTCACCGATGGTATCAGCCAACCGGAAATCGATTGGAACCGACAGCGTGACGTAACTCGGCCGCAGATTGATTACACCAACCTGGTTGCACTCGGGGAATTCCTCCTCGGGTATCCCAATGAGTACAACAAATACAACAATCGCCCGTTGATCGATCCCCATCCCCTCAACCGCGGGTTACTCTACGCCGAAGACGCTCCTGAAAAAAAAGATGTCGGTCGCAACGGGAGCTATCTCGTCATGCGCCAGTTGCAGCAGGATGTGGGCGGCTTCTGGAAGTTTGTCAAAAAGCAGTCTGGAGGCGATGAAGGACTTGCCGAAAAGCTTGCGGCCACCTTCGTTGGGCGCACCAGACAGGGCAGCCCACTGGTGCGTTCGCAGGAGAAACCCATTCAAGGTGTCGGATCAGATCCAGACAACATTTGCCTGAATCAATTCACATTCGCCAAGGATCCGGCCGGCGCGCTTTGTCCTTTCGGCGCACACGTCCATCGCGCGAACCCGCGCAACGCCGATTACCCGGGACGACCAACTGGTCTCGACAAACTCATCACCATGCTGGGTTTTGGTCCGAGAGGTTTCCGCGACGATCTCATGTCGCCTGTTCGCTTTCATCGCATTCTCCGATACGGACCAGAGCTACTCCCGTTCGAAGTGCACGACCTGAAGCCAGCGCAGGATTCCGAACGCGGATTACACTTCATCTGCATCAACGCAAATATCTCGCGCCAATTCGAGTTCTTGCAGAACGCGTGGATGGCGAACAGCAAGTTCTCAGGCTTAACCGGAGAAAGCGACCCGCTGCTAGGCAATCGCGAGTCGATACCGGGCTGCCCGGTTACTGGCGGTTTCACAATGGCCGGCGACAGCGCGTTACGACGCCGTGTTTCGGGCCTGCCGCAATTCGTCACCGTGCGCGGTGGTGCTTATTTTTTTCTGCCAAGTTTACGCGCCCTACGCTATTTCGCCGCAACCAAAAGTGCATAGGAATATTGCAGCAGCGATATTTTCTTTTTGATACGCAAATTAGCGTAAGTATCGACGAGCGGTCGCTTCCGCCTGCTAAATCCGCTTGTGCACACCGGGGTTCTCCGCCAGTTTCGTCCTGTCATGGCGGGAAATCGCAGCCTCGGTTGTCTCAGCATTTTTTTGTTTGTCGCGCTTTGCGCCAGTCTGTTCGTGAATTTCGTGCTGATGGTTACAGCGTTTCAGCGCCTGGGGGGCATCCGCGAAGCAGAACCGATCCCGCGTTTCCGTGAGATCCTGCTCCAAAGAGGCGGGCGCGCCAGCTTGGATAAAATCGCTGTCATCACCATGCGCGGCCTGATCAGTTCTTCGCTCCCAGGCAATGTAAGCGATTCAATGGTCGATGACATGCGCGCGGCGCTTCAACAGGCGCGTGACGATAGTCGGGTAAAAGCCATCGTACTCGAAATCGATTCTCCCGGCGGAGAAGTCACTGCTTCAGATGCGATCTACAGCGCGCTAGTCAAGACACGCGCGAGAAAACCAGTCGTAGTTTATATGGATTCGCTGGCAGCGTCCGGCGGCTATTACGTCTCTTGCGGCGGTAAATTCTTAATGGCAAACGAGACGACGATCACCGGCAGTATTGGGGTGATCATCCAAACGCTGAATTACGAGCAGTTATTCAACAAGGTCGGGCTTGCCTCTGTTATTTTCAAAAGCGGCAAATTCAAAGACATGCTCAACGGTGCGAGGCCAATTACGCCGGAGGAACGAGATCTTGTGCAGAATTTCATCATGAAAACGTACGACAAGTTTCTTGGCATCGTCGCCAAGGAGAGAAACCTGCCGGCCGATCTCCTCCGCAATACGATTGCTGATGGCCGGATTTTGTCCGGAAAGGAAGCACTCGAACATAAACTAATCGATGGGCTTGGTGAGTTGGACGACGCATTCAGTAAGGCAAAAGAATTGGGCAACGCGCCAGATGCCCGAGTAGTGAAGTACGGTCCGCCGTTCAGTCTAAGCCGCTTCCTGCGAATATTTGGAGAATCCGACTCAAAAATCGAACTTCAACTTCCGAAGCAGCTTGTTCCGCAGCTGGAATCGGGGCGCGCGTATTTCCTGCCAAGCTATTACGCACCGTAGCGGCGGGGTCCCATGCCATCCGCCAGCCTCTTTGCGGCATTCGGTGTCGCCCCGAACTTTTTTTTTGGCGTCCTTTCAGTTCTTTACGTTGTTGTCAGTGCTTACGTCTACATTTCGCTGATTCACCAGATCAGCGCACGAGGAGACCCAAAATCGTTCGGAGTTGATGCGGCGACGCGCACCTTTGGTCTGCCTGAGGCCATACTCTCTGCGGTACTGATTGTTTTTCTTTTGCTCAATATTGGTGCGTCAGTTTCGCATCCTTCGATCGACTTCAGCGCACCCACTCTTTTGGGGAATTTCCTTCTTATGGTTTTCGTGGTGCTTTTTATCGTAGCTTTCCTGCAGCTTAGAGGATTTGACGTTGGCTCGTTAGCTGGTTTTTCCAGAATCAGTTTTCTCCGCGTCTTGAGCACTGGAGCAGTTCTGCTCTTCTTTGCTTATCCACTGATTTTATGGGCCGACGTCATTACACAGCGACTCTTCGGAGGCGGTTCGAGCAGGCAAAACGTCGTCGAGTTTTTCAGCGGCTCGCGCACGATCGAGCAACGAATCATGATCATTGTCTTCGCGATAGCGGTCGCTCCGGTAATTGAGGAATTTCTGTTTCGATTTTTTCTCTACAACGTAATCAAACGCTATCTTGGCCGCCTCGTTGGTGTCACGTTCAGCGCGCTGCTGTTCGCCGCGGCGCACGCACACTTTCCGTCCTTTGTGCCACTGTTCATACTCGGAAGCTGTTTCGCAATTGCCTACGAATGGAGCGGTTCCATTCTTGTAGCGATGACGATGCATTCGCTTTTCAATTCGCTCACTCTCGCCGCTCTTGCATTTCCGGAGATTTTTTCTCCATGAAAATCGGGGCGTCCGCCGCCGGTCCGCGCACCGCAGGGATTGGTCTGAAGACGAAAATTCGCTGCGGCGAGGTGGGTGAAGACGAGTTGCTCGGCGAGCTTCTGCGGCGTCTGGTGCCAGGAAAAGCAGTACCGATAGGTCCGGGCGACGATTGCGCGGTGGTGGAAATGCAGAATCACGGCAAGTTTCTCGTCCTTAAGACTGATTGCGTTGTCGAAGAAGTGCATTTTTCTCGAGGAACGAACGCGCTGCATGTTGGATGGAAAGCAATGATGCGCCCGCTCAGCGATTTTGCCGCGACCTCAGCTGTGCCTCAGTTCGCGGTCATTACCTTGATCGTTTCAGAAGAAACCGAGGTCACGTGGGTGAAAGAGCTTTATCGCGGTTTGCGCCGGGCCGCGAAAAGGTTTGAAGTGAGCATCGTTGGCGGCGAAACAAGCAGCACACCAGGCCCGATTGCCATTTCCATCACCGTAGTTGGATTTGTTGAAAGGGGCCGGGCGGTATCGCGCCGGGGCGGTCAGGCGGGTGATGACCTTTTCGTTACCGGCCGGCTCGGCGGTGCGTTGACCCAAAAGCATTTGAAATTTATTCCGAGAATTGTGGAATCGCGCTGGCTCACGAAAAATTTCTCCATCCACGCAATGATGGATTTAAGTGATGGACTGGGGACCGATCTTCCGCGTTTGGCGCGCGCCAGCGAAGTCGGATTCAAAATCGGGACGGAAAAATTGCCCATTACTCGTGGCGCAAACCTCGACGCCGCAATTTCCGAAGGTGAAGACTATGAGTTGCTCTTCGCCGTTTCACCGCGCGATCGGCTTCGTTTGCAACAAAGTTGGGCAAAAAAATTTCCCAATCTGCCACTGACTCGCATCGGTTCCCTCTCTCAACTCTCAACTAAGAACTCTCAACTTCTGCCAAGTGGCTACGTTCATTTCCAACAGTCCAGCTGAAACAGAGGCGATCGGGCGGCAACTCGCAGAGCATATCGATGTTGGAGAGGTTTTGGCTCTCAAAGGAGAGTTGGGAAGTGGCAAAACGTTGTTCGTCAAAGGTCTCGTTGCTGGCCTGGGCAGCGGCGCCGACGTAACCAGCCCCACGTTTACCATTGCGCATGAATATCGAGGAGGCCGATTGCCCGTTTACCATTTTGATTTCTTTCGCCTGGAAGATTCACAATCGCTCGCACGACTCGGCCTCGATGATTACTTCTTCGGCGACGGCCTCTCGGTGATCGAATGGGCCGATCGTTTCCCCGAATTCATTCCCGAACAAGCACGTCGAATTTTGTTTGAAGTAAAATCGGAAACTCAGCGGGTGATTACCTTCAAATGAAAATTCTCGCCTTGGAACTTTCGACGTTGCGCGGCAGTTTGGCGTGGCTCGATGATAAAGTCGAGCTTGCGCGTGAATGGCCCAACGACCGTAAAAATTCCGCGGCATTTTTCGAGAATCTCGAGGCAGTGACGAAGAAAGTTGGGAATCCGGAAAGGATTGTTGTTGGACTTGGTCCTGGTTCCTACGCTGGGACGCGCATTGCCATTTCCGCCGCAATTGGCCTGCAAGTTTCTTCCAGCGCGCGCCTGACCGGTTTTCCTTCGATCTCGGTCATGGAATGCGATGCGGACGAATATTGCGTGATTGGGGATGCCCGCAGGAAATCATTTTTCTTCGCGTGCATCCGTGGCCACGAAGCCGTGGACGGTCCGACGCTTTACTCCGAGCCGGAAATGAAAGGCAAACTCGATGAACTTGACTCAACGATGCCGATCTTCTCTTCGGACTCCCTTCCCCAATTTGAACGAGTCGTCATTTGTTACCCCTCTGCTCTCGTGCTGGCCAGAGTTGCGCAAGAGTCGCATCGCAGCTTTTTTTCACCACCGCTTGAACCCATTTATTTGCGCGAGCCGCACATCACCATGCCAAAGATGGGAATAGAAACATGAAAGAAACTTACCGTTGCTGGGCTGAAATCGACCGCAGCGCGCTGCGGCACAACGCAAAGGTCGTGCGTGATCGAATCGGTTCAGCCGAGATCATGGCCGTCGTGAAGGCCAATGCATACGGCCATGGACTGCGCGGCGTGGCGGAAACGTTGGCCGATGACGCGCAACTATTTGGCGTCGCCAACCTGGAAGAGGCACTGGCGCTGCGGGAAGTCGTCACGCATCCGATCGTTATTTTCGGCCCGGCAACTCCGGAGGAGCGATCAATGATCGTCGAGCGCGGATTTATTCCGACAATCTCCAGTCTTGAAGAAGCACAAGCGTTCGATCGATTCGGCCGGGCGGCTATCAATTTCAAGATTGACACTGGAATGGGGCGAATGGGCGTTGTGGAAAATGAAGCGCGGGATGTTTTCAAACGCGTCGCAGCGTTACCGAATATTGAGATTCACAGCATTTCGACCCACATGCCAGTGTCGAGCGAAGACGCAGAATATACGCGCGACCAGCTCGCCCGATTCCGTGGCATCCTTGAGCAAATTCGTGCTGAATTTCCGGCAACCTACAAGGCGCACATCTTGCAAAGCGCAGGCACACTGGCGTTCAATTCGCAGACATTCGACCTCGTGCGAGCCGGCATCGTGCTCTATGGCATTTCGCCGCTCCCGGAATTTCAGAATCTACTTAAGCCCGTGATGACATGGAAAACGCGAATTTCGCTGGTGCGCAACATACCGAAAGGAAGCTCCATCAGTTACGGCCGTACCTTCATCACTCCGCGAAGAATGCGAATCGCGACACTCTCGGCCGGTTACGCGGATGGCTATCCGTGGCACCTTTCCAACCGCGGCGCCACAGTCCTGGTGCGGGGCCACCGTTGCGACCTCGTGGGTCGAGTAACGATGGATTTGATGATGATCGACGTGAGCCGGGCCGAGGATGTGCAAGTCGGTGATGAAGTTGTTCTAATGGGACGCAACGGAGCCGAGGAAGTCTCCTGCGTTGAACTCGCTGAAAAGGCAGGCACGATCGCCTGGGAGATTGTTACGCGGATTGGCGCGCGAGTGCGGCGCGTTTATGTTTGATTTCCGATGTTTCAAATCATCTTTAACGAGCTGAGCGCCGCTGAGATCTCGGCATTGCCCAAAGGATTGCAGCTCGAATTACTCGCCGAATTTCAGATTTTGCCAGAGGATCTGGAACATCTCGACTCGGAGCGATTTGGGGTAATCGAGCGCGATGGAAAAAAATTGTATCGGTATCGTGCGAAAGATTACCGGATTTATTTCGCGAAGACTGACGAAGGTATCAAGGTCCACCGCGTTCTACACAAAAACACGTTTCGCGATTTCCTTTTCCGTAGCAAACTGCCGGTGTCAGAAGACGCGCAACTCAGCGAGACGCGCGAATTCTGGAAGCTAATCGAGCAAGGCGAGAAGACGCGGAAGGCGTAAAGTGGATCATCTTTGTAGGGCGTTTCTGTGAAACCCCAAACGAAATGGCCGTCTGACGCAGACGCCTTAAGGTTTATTTCATCAACAGCACTGAGCGGCTGCGTTTGATCTCGCGCGTGATTTTGCGGTGCATGTGTGCTGGCATGCCAGTCACGCGGCGGGGAAGAATTTTGCCACTTTCGGTGACGAATTTTTTCAGGAGATCTGGGTTCTTATAATCGATCGCTTCGAGAGCGATGTCGATGCGGCGCCGCGGCATTGGCCGATTGGCACGACGGAACGCTGAACGGCGCTTTGGCGTTTTTGGCTGCATTAATGATTACTTGGTTTCGCGGTGCAATGTGTGGCGCCGCAAAAAAGGATTGTATTTCTTTTTCTCAAGCCGATTTGGTGTGCGCGGACTTTTTTTGTTTCGCATCGTCATGTAACGCGACACCGGTTTGCCCAAAGCTTTCGCTTCGGTGCATTCCAGAGTGACAATTTCTTGTGCCATTCGCGTCAGTCCTTCACTTCCGTTGGCGCGGCTTCCTCTTCCTCTGACTCGCCCGCTTCCTCCTCAGTCAACCCGAACAAAGACGTGACCGATTGACGAACCCGGGACGCCTTATTCTGCTTTTCCAGCTGCGACTGACATTCAACGGTAAAGCGAGCGAATGGGATCGCTTCAAGTCGCGCATGCGGGATCGATTTACCAGACATTTCGCATTTTCCATACGTTCCCAGCTCGATGCGCTTCAGCGCCTGGTCGATTTCGTAAAGCGCGTCCTGCTCCTGCGAAAGCAAACTTAACGCAAAATCGCGGTCATATGCGTCGGATCCAGCGTCCGCCTGGTGCATGCCAAATGCAGAAGCTTCGCTGCCTTCAGCCCGAGAGCGAAGAGTGCCCTGCGCCACACCAGCCATCGAATCCACCATCGCATCGCGAAGCTGGAGGAGCTTTTGTTTTTGCTTGCGCATGAAGGGATCCAACCTTTTTTCGCGATGATTTAGGCCCAGCAGAATCGCAGGTGACTCCGTGGTTTGCCGTCTGGATTTCGACGAAGGTCGCGCCGCCTTGGTACCACGCGCACTCCTCTTCGAGCCCGCCTTCTTGGCGTGAACCTTGCGGGCCGGTCGCGCCTTCCGCGCGGCGGACTTTTTTGCAGAACTCTTCTTTTTCTTTGGTTTTGCCATAGCTGTAAGCGCACTCTAATCGACTGGCGCCGGAAAAATGGACGCTTAATTAAGAACATTTCCCTGACCGCGCAAGCGGATTCGGTCAAAAAATTGGCATCGACTCCATTGTCAATCGATTGCAGGGCCTTTCTGTGAATCCCGAATGCTTTCGGGACTGACACAGACGCTCTCACAAGTCCACCTACGAGCTGGCACTGGAATAATGCCGCAGAGCAAATCTCCAGAAGACACGCGACAGCCAAAACACCACGGTCGATGCGACAATCAGATGAAGCATCAGCGGAAATGGTTGTCCAAGCGATTTGATGAGCAACCGGGCGGGAATGTTCGCGATGATCACCACCGGAATGATCCAGCCGAAAATCAACCGGAAGAGCCACGGGAAAATCACATCCGGATAACGGGCGATGTTGAGAAAATTAAAGTAACCGTAAACCAGTCCCTGAGCGCGCACGATCCAAAAACTGACCGCCGCCAGCCCAAGCATGATCGAGTAATGCACGGCAATCCCGAAGCCGAGCGCTGTCACGTAAAGCAGGATGGATATCGGATTCGGGACTACTCCCAAGCGCGACAACGAGACACAAACTACGATCCCCCCGAGCGCCGCATTGATGATGCTGTCGAGCCCGAATTGCTTCGTGGACACTGCGAACTGGCTGTCGATCGGCAGAACCAAAAGAGAATCCAACTTTCCGGTGCGGACAAGCTCTGGAATGTTTGCGACATTCACGAAAAAGAACGCCTGGAAAAGTTGCGCGATCATCTGGTGCGTGCCCACCAACAGCACCACTTCCCATTTTGTCCAATCACCAATTCGATCCACATTGCCGAAAATGATGCTAAAAAAAACGATTTGTCCGCAGAACCAAAGAACTTCGACAATCATCCACAGGAGGAAATTCGTCTTGAAACTCAGCTCTCGAATGAGCGAGTTGCGCAGCATAATGGAATAAATTTCGATGTAACGGCGCACTGTTTCTTCCAGTCTCCTACTTATAAGCGCAGTCAACCACTGCTTGCATGAAACGTTTTTTGCCCTGGATCGGCCTCATCCTCGCGATGCTCATTGTCGCGTTCGTTGTACGGCAATGCCGCAACGTCAGTGCTGACAACTATCAGACCGCCACCGTCACGCACGACCCTATCACACAGGCAGTAACCGCCACCGGCACACTCAATCCGGTGGTGAATGTGCAGGTGGGCAGCCAGGTTTCGGGGAACATCTCGAAATTATTCGCGGATTTTAATTCACAGGTGAAAGCTGGCCAGGTAGTCGCGCAAATTGATCCAGCGCTTTTTCAAGCAACGGTCACTCAGACCGAGGGTGATCTCGCCAGCGCCCAGGCTGCACTGGAGCTCGCAAAAGTGAATGCCAAGCGCACCCAGGAACTTTTTGCCCGGAAAACTTCTTCTCAAGCCGATCTGGATCAGGCGATGGCGAACCTTCATCAGGCAGAGGCGAACGTGAAGATCAAGCAAGGTGCGCTCGATAAAGCCAAGGCGGATCTCGACCACTGCACAATCACGTCGCCGATCGACGGTGTCGTGATCTCGCGCAATGTCGATGTTGGTCAGACGGTCGCGGCCAGTTTGCAAGCGCCGATCATTTTCCAGATCGGGAATGACCTAACTAAAATGCAGATCGACGCGAATGTGGCCGAGGCGGACGTAGGTGTTTTGGAGGTGGGGCAGGATGTTGATTTCACCGTGGACGCCTTTCCAATGCGCACCTTTCACGGCAAGGTCGTGCAAGTGCGAAACGCACCCATCACGGTGCAAAACGTAGTGACTTACGACACGGTGATCGGCGTGAGTAATCCCGATTTGAAATTGAAGCCCGGAATGACGGCCAACGTGTCAATTGTCGTCGCGCAAAAGGACAACGTGTTGCAGATCAAAAACGCGGCGCTGCGTTATCGCCCCGCGGAAGTGACGTCCGGGCAAACAATGGCGAGATCGCCCGCGCCGGCGAGCGCTCGAGGGGGGGCAGGACGCGATCGGCGAACGAGCGAGCGCACCGTGTACGTTTTTTCCGGGGGCCGCCCCCAACCCGTGCAGATCAAAACAGGAATTAGCGACGGCGTGGTGACCGAAGTCATCGAAGGATTAAAAGAAGGCGATCGCGTCGTCACTGCCGAGCTGGCCTCAAAATCTCCGGCAGCATCTCCGCCCGCCAATCCATTTTCAGGCGGCCAGCGCCGCTTTCCATAGTTTGTCATGTCGAGCGAAGTCGAAACCTCTCTGGATATCTCCATCGAGTCGAAGAGAGAGATTCAGAGGAAGCGGAAGAGTCTGGGATGAATAACGGTGCGCCAGTCAGACTTGTCGACGTGCATAAAGTTTATCGCACCGGCGAAATGGAAGTGGCCGCCGTGCGCGGGGTCTCGCTCGAAATTAAGCGCGGCGAATTCGTAGCGCTCATGGGCGCGAGCGGTTCCGGCAAATCTACGCTGATGAACATCCTGGGCTGTCTCGACCGACCAAGCGCCGGTAGTTATTTCCTGGATGGTGCTGATGTTTCCGGATTGGCTCGCGATCAGCTCGCCGATATTCGAAATCGCAAAATCGGGTTCGTCTTTCAGAATTTTAATCTCCTCCCACGCACTTCCGCGCGAGAGAACGCAGAATTGCCCCTGGTTTACAGTGCACAGCATTTGTCACACGCGCAGCTTCGCGAAAGGGCCGATCGCGTTCTTTCATCGGTCGGACTCGCGGGTCGCGAGGATCACCATCCCAGCCAGCTTTCGGGCGGCCAGCAACAGCGGGTCGCGATCGCGCGCGCGTTGATTAATGAGCCCGAGATCGTGCTTGCGGACGAGCCGACCGGCAATCTCGACAGCCGCACCAGCATCGAGATCATGGCAATTTTTCAGCAGCTCAACGAGCGCGGAATCACAATCATCATGGTGACGCATGAGCAGGACATTGCAGCTTACGCGCGTCGCAACGTAATCATGCGCGACGGCTTGATTCTGGATGATCATGCCGTGTCACAACGCGCGAATGCAGCAGCACAGCTTGAGCACGTGCCGATAACCGATGTACCGATGTAACGATGTAACGATTCACGGAATCAATGAGAGTCGCGCCCACATTTAACGTTGCCTTGCGTGCGCTGCGCCGAAACAAAATGCGTTCGGTGCTAACTGCGCTGGGTATTATCATTGGCGTCGGCGCGGTGATCGCCATGGTCGGTATCGGTAACGGCGCGAAAGCGCAGGTGGAAGCGCAGATCGCCAGTCTCGGAGAAAACGTGATTCTGATTTTTTCCGGTAGCACAACTTCAAGCGGGATTCGCACCGGCTGGGGCGGTGCCGGCACGTTGAAGATTGAAGACGCTGAAGCAATCCGGCGTGAAGTGCCCGGTGTAATCGGCGTGAGCGAAGAAGTTGTCTCAACTACGCAGGTGGCTGCCGGAAATCAAAACTGGTTCACTCGCATTTTCGGGGAGTCAGCAGATTATTTTGATATTCGCCAATGGCCATTGGCGGACGGCACACCATTCACGGCGCAGGACGTACGCAGCGCGAATAAGGTTTGCGTCATTGGCCACACAACCGCGACGCAGATTTACGGCAACGAAAACCCAATCGGGCAGATTTTGCGGATCAAGAATGTGCCGTTCACGATTACCGGCGTGCTCACGCCCAAAGGGTTGAGCCCGCAGGGTGTCGACCAGGACGACATCGTTGTCATGCCGTTCACCAGCGCGATGAAACGCGTGATTGGTGGCACGACGTTGCGCAACATCAACGTACAAATGGGTGACCCGGCTCAGATCACAGCAGCGCAACAGCAAATCGTCTCGTTGCTGCGACAACGGCATAACATACGGCCGGGGCGCGACGACGATTTCACCGTGCGCACTCAACAGGAAATAGCCGAAACTGCCACAGCCACCTCGCGCGTAATGACGGTCCTGCTGGGCGCAATTGCCGGCGTCTCGCTGTTGGTCGGCGGCATCGGAATCATGAACATCATGCTCGTGAGCGTAACCGAACGGACGCGCGAGATTGGCGTGCGCATGGCGGTGGGCGCACGCGGCAACGACATTCTCACGCAGTTTTTGATTGAAGCTGTAACGCTCAGTTCCGTTGGTGGATTGATTGGGATTATCTGCGGCATCGGCGCGTCCAGTTTGTTGTCGATCTACGCCCATTGGCCCACGCTGATTTCGATAGCTTCAATAGCCATCGCATTTTTATTCAGCGCCGCCGTGGGCGTTTTCTTTGGATTCTATCCCGCGCGCAAAGCCGCCGCTCTCGATCCAATCGAAGCGCTGCGCTACGAGTAGGATCATCCGCAGATTGCGCAGATTCACACAGATTATTTTCATTGCTGTAGCGGTGGTCTATGACCGCCGATGCTGTAGCCGCGCCGCTGCGTGGTCTAAAATCCTGTCCCTCTGAAAATCTGCGGAAATCTGCGAAATCTGTGGATAAATTCAGGTATGGCAGAGAACAGTCGTTACGAAAAACTCGTCGCCGAAGCAAAGAAGAACATCACCGAGATCTCTCCGCAGGAAGCTGCTGCAAAACTAAAAGGCGGCGAAGCGGTAATTGTGGACGTCCGCGACAAAGATGAATGGGACGGAGAACACATTTCCGACGCGATTCATTTGAGTCGCGGCACGATCGAGCTCGACATCGAAGAGAAAGTCCCCGACACGAGCGCACTTGTTATTTGTCATTGCGGCGGAGGCGGCCGTTCTGCGCTGGCTGCTGAGAGCCTGCAAACGATGGGCTACAAAAATGTCCGCTCCATGGCTGGCGGCTTGAAAGCCTGGAAAGCCGCGGGATTGCCGACTGCAAGATAAACAGGTACAGCCTAGCCAAAGAAACACTCTAGCCAAAACCTAACCTAAGCTCGGCTAATTGGACTCAGCTTTGGGCGGCAGCGTTAGCACGTGCAGGAACTTGAGTGTCGCTAGCTGCAACACGGTGGACGATAAGGGCTGCGATGATAAAGCCTGACAGGACACAAAGGATCACTACAAATAGTATCAGACCGTTGGCCTTACTCTTCCCACTTCCGCGACTAAATGTGTTGAAAACGCTGCCGAAGGCTTTCGGGAAATTGTCGATCGCGTTAAAGGTATTATGAACGTTGGCATAGGTGTTGTAGGCGGCCACGCCCATGTTGACCACCGAATGGTTACGGTAAGCGTTGGCCCAGCTTTGAAACATGATGGCGTATCCAGAAAATAGGAAACCGGGAACCAACAAGACATACCCTGCCTGAAAGAAAAGTGTTGCTTGATCGGAAGTGATCTTACCGAACGAATGCAGCAGGATACCAACTAGAACAAGAATATCCCAACTGAAACCCAGCGACGCCATGACGTAGCCCATCCACGCCATGAAACGGTGCACGCCGCCCGCGTGTTTAGCCTCGACCCACACCTTACCGGTTATGTAGGCGTTCCAAAGGCTGATGCCTAAGTTAAGACACCAAATGAAGAGAATCATTGGTTGTGATGATGAGCGACCAGCTAACCCATTTTACTGGCGGCGTCCACGACGAACTGACCAGGCAGCCCTTATCCGCCAACGGCTTGGTAATGGCAGAGGCCGCATTTTCATGGGGTGCACGAATACCAGAAGCGCTCGTCACCCCGCGGAGAGAGGAAGCGTTGTGTTATCGTCGCGCAATCGCTAAAATGGGGCGGCTGAGCGCATGGCATGACTTCGCTGGACTATTACAATATCGAAGAACTTCTCACGGATGACGAACGCGCAGCACGCGATCGGGCCAGGCGTTTTGTGCAGGAGGAAGTCTTGTCTGAGATCGTTCCGTGCCATCGCGCGGGCAAGTTTCCGGAACATCTCACACCGCTCATGGGCAAGTTGGGCTTTTATGCTCCGTATCTGAAGGAGCACGGCTGCGCGGGCGTGAGCTATACGGCCTATGGCCTGATCATGCAGGAGCTCGAACGCGCCGATTCAGGCCTGCGCTCGCTGGCATCAGTACAGGGCGCGCTGGCGATACAAGCGATCCATTCGTTCGGATCACCGGAGCAACAGGCACGCTGGTTGCCGGGCTTGATATCGGGCGAGCGTGTCGGTTGTTTTGCGCTTACGGAACATGGACACGGCTCAGATCCAGGCGGAATGGAAACGCGTGCCACGCGCGGCGGCGATCATTACGTCTTAAATGGTAGCAAATGCTGGATTGGCAACGCGTCGATTGCGGACGTGAAGGTTGTTTGGGCTAAGGATGACGACGGACGTGTCGGCGGATTCGTGGTGGAGAAGAACGCGCCGGGATTTCGCGCGCAAGATATCGAGGGCAAGTTTAGTCTGCGCATGTCGCGCACGTCGGAATGCTGGTTCGAAAACTGCCGCATACCTGCAGAAAACCGTTTACCGAAAGCAGACGGGCTCAAGGCGCCTCTGTCGTGTCTGACCTATGCGCGCGTGGGAATCGCGTGGGGCGTCATTGGCGCAGCGATTGATTGCTATGAAACGGCTCTGACATACGCCAAAGCGCGCGAACAGTTTAGTCGCCCGATTGCCGGTTTCCAATTAGTACAGCAAAAACTTGTTTGGATGGCGCAGGAAATAACGAAGGCACAATTGCTGGCGCTCAGGCTGACTCGGCTGATGGACGCCGGCGCGGCGCGTCCTGCGCAGATTTCGCTGGCGAAACGCAACAACGTATGGATGGCGCTGCGATGCGCGCGCAAAGCGCGCGACATACTCGGCGCTGCAGGCATCACAGATCGCTACTCGGTGATGCGGCACCTCATGAATCTTGAAAGCGTCTCTACCTACGAAGGCACACACGACATTCACACATTGACTGTCGGCCGCGACATCACGGGAATCGACGCGTTTAGTGGGTGAATCGAAAAGCGCTCTGCATGACTCGCTGAAGAAATGGGTTAAATTAAAAGCATGAGCGAGTCAGTTTACATTCTCGGCGGCGGGCGCACGGATTTTAAGCGCAACCTGAAGAAGGAAGGAAAAACAATCCGGCACGTCATCATCGAGGCCGGCAAAAAGGCGATCGATGATGCGAAGATTGATCCGGGCGAAATTCAGGCGGGCGCCGTTGGCAATTTCAACGCGGGCCAGTTCACAAAACAGTTGCAGCTCGGCGCGTTTATTCCGGAGATCGATCCGAAATTGCGCGGAATCCCAACGATGCACACCGAAGCGGCGTGCGCGTCCGGAGCGCTGTCGGTGTTGCTCGGCGCTGAGTGGATCATCGGCGGCTTTTACGACATCGTTCTGGTCGTCGGCGCGGAACAGCAGAAGACGATGTCATCGCTCGATGGCTCCGATGTGCTCGGCGCCGCAGCTGATTATCACAATGAAAAGCCGGAATACGGCGATTTCATGTTCCCCAAATTGTTTGGACGCATCGCGCAAATTTATATCGAGAAATATGGCGCGACCGAAGCGGATCTGGCCCGGGTAGCGTGGAAAAACTATGCGCACGCAAAATTGAATCCGCTTGCGCAGATGCGCGATGCTGATCTCACGTTCGATTGCGCATCACAGGTTTCCGACAAGAACCCCAGCGTGGCGCCTCCGCTCAAGGTTTCGGATTGTTCGCAGATTACGGATGGGGCGGCATCGGTTGTTTTGGTTTCAGGAAAATATCTGGACAAGATCGGCCGCGATCGGAACAAGATCGCCCAGTTGCATGGGTACGGTCACACGACTGATTATCTGCCGCTCGATAAAAAGGACGCACCAACGTTCTCGACCGCGCGCAAAGCAGCTGAGAAAGCTTTTCGCATGGCAAACCTCAAGCCGCGAGACCTTCAAGGCGCCGAGGTGCACGATTGCTTTTCCATCACTGAAATTGTCGCTTACGAAATTCTCGGGCTCGCCGAGCCGGGCAAAGGTGTGGAGCTTGTAAAAAGCGGCGCGACCACTTTACCACAGGTGCGACCGGAAAAATCCAAAGCGCCATTCGAGATTCCGGTGAATGCGGGCGGCGGCCTGATCGGCGACGGTCACCCCGTCGGAGCGACCGGCGTTCGCCAGGTGTTTGAAGCTTATCAACAGCTCACAGGGCAAGCCGGCGCGCGCCAGATCGAAGATGCGAAGAAATTCCTCACGTTTAACATGGGCGGCAGTCTTACGACGTCTGTAGCCATGATTTGGGGACGCGATTAGTCGCGTCTTCTTCGGAGCGTGCGCCTCTGACGCAGTCGCCCTACAGAATTTGCAACGATGATTGTAGAACGTTTCTGTGAAACGCCGTCGTTGATCATCTGATTGCTCAGTCGGGTTTTTCGACCCTTCAAGTCCAAGGGACAGCTCATAGACGTTTCTTTAGAGTATGACCTCACTTGCAATCGAAGAACTGCCTCCGGTGATAAAGAAGGATGTCGAAGAATTTCTCGAGAACCACCCGGGGAGTCCGGCAGCCCGGCTTCGGCCGCGGATGGGAATGGTCGGCGACATTTGGCTGGCTTTCATCGGGCCAAACGTCAGACAGGGCGGTAGTGGATTAGGACATACACCGTGCGACGCGCTCAGAGACTTCAACCGGCACTTCATGGAACCTGTCATATCATCGAATGGATCCGAGCCAGCGTAGGTCGAAAGATTTAGCGATTCACCAATTCACATGAAAGTTTCGTTCACGCTCGGGGAGGTTGGTCATTTTGGCTTGGCCGTTAATGATCCTAAGAAAAGCGCGCACTGGTTCAAACGCGCGCTAGGATTGCGGAAGGAATTCGACTTTGAGAATGGCGTCGCCGTCGGCAACAAGAATGTCACGATCGCGTTGTTCAAGGGGAGGCCCTCGCCGGAAACGATCGATCATATGTCATTCCATCTACCAGACACGGCGACGCTGCGAAAAGCGCTCGCGCATTTGAAGAGCATCGGCGCCGACATTGAGGATCCAGGCGATGAAATCGGTCCGGAAGCGCCGGGATCGAAAAACATGGGCCTTTGGTTCCATGATCCCGATGGTTACCGCTGGGAGCTAAGCGTGCTCGGTGGAAAATAGATTTCGCTTTTCCCTCGCGATTGCAGCCGGAACTCCGTTGTGCGCTGCGCACTCAAAAGTGCCTGCGTTGACGCGTCTTTCAAGGGCCTTAGTTTTTTAACGAAAATGATCACTTCAGTAGCAGAAAGAGAGGACGGAAAAGAGTTC
>WNFY01000035.1_pt1 | contig 80897 bp, 84 predicted proteins | sample 5400091 | NCBI WGS metagenome assembly WNFY01 (sample SAMN13153364, study PRJNA577476) | soil metagenome | isolation source: 60 cm soil or saprolite under grassland replicate 1 | place: USA:California | collected 2016-06-15
CAACCCGCGTCCTACCAGGAGCTTCACCATGTCGATCATGACGGGAAGCGTGTCGGTCACATCGTCACATGATCGTTACCGTGACAGGCCGAAAAGGACAGTTGCCCGCATACAGCCCCTAACTTAAGGGCAGTGGGCCTCATCCTGATCGTGATGTTCGTGGTCGCGTTCAGGCTCATGCACGACATCGGGTTCACCCCAGAGAAGGGCGGTCGGCCCCTGGCCGAGATGCGGAAGGTCGCCTCCGCGTCGATCGACTACGGCTGGCGGGTGCCCGCGGTGAAGTGGCTGATGGTCGAGGCCGTGTTCACCGGCGGCGTCGGCATCTACGGCTTCTACGCGCTGCAGCCGTACCTCCTCGAGTTGTACGGCGACCCGCACGCCTACCAGATCGCCGGCCTGGTGGCGGCGATCGTCGCGGGCGCGCAGATCCTCGGCGGGGTCGCCGCGCCCCGGATCAGTCGGCGCTTTCGCCGCCGTACCTCGGCGCTGATCGCGACCGCGGGGCTCAGCGTGGTGACGCTCGGCCTGATCGGGATCGTCGAGGACTTCTGGGCGGTGATCGGGCTGATCCTCGTCTGGGGGCTGCTGTTCGCGGCCTCGATGCCGATCCGGCAGACCTACCTCAACGGCCTGATCCCCTCGCAGCAGCGGGCGACAGTTCTCTCGTTCGACTCGCTGATGAGCTCCGGCGGCGGGGTCTGGGCCCAGCCGGTGCTCGGTCGGGCGGCCGACGTCTGGGGCTACGCGCCGTCGTATCTGCTGGCCGCCGGGATCTCGACCCTGGCGCTGCCATTCCTCATCCTTTCCAGAGGTGTGAACGCCACCGCCGACACGGTCGAGGTCGCCGACAGACAAGCCGTGCCCCAGCCGACCTGAGCCGCCACGAGGTCAGGATTCGTCGAGTTGGTCGGCGAGGCATGCCATGTAGAGCGCCGGACCCGAGCGGTGGTCGCGGATGGCGCGGCCGGTCGACGGACCCGCATGACGGCAGTCGACATGGCGCCGGCAGAGTAGGCTCCATGCGCGGTTGTCGCGGATGTAGCGAGGAGTCGCGGTGGCGGATTCTGGAGCGGGCGGAGCGAATGCTACTGACACCCGCGGCTTTGGCACGCTCATAACAACTGTCGCGGGCATGGTCACCCTGCTGGCCAGCATTCTAACGACGGTTGGTGTCACTGCCGGTGCGATTACCGGCCTGCTGCGTAACGATCGGGCCATTGCTCTGATCTTCTTGATGGTAGCGGTGGCCGGCGTGCTTGTGGGACTGCTTTCGGTGTTCGTCGGCCCGGCTCCGGCTCGGGACCAGCAACCCGGCGGCGACGGGAGGCCATCGGACACCGCAAAAACCGAGTCGGCCAGGTGGCCCGAGCGGCGCTTCGCTTCGACCGCGATCGCCTACATCGTGCTGTGGCTGCTCTCGAGGCTCGGCCGACGCATTGTCGTCCGGGCAGAAGGGAAGGCTGCCGAAGAGCCCGTGTCAAGGCGCAGACTCACTTGGCGGGGTGGTACTCGCGGCGTTCTGTCAATTGTCGGCGTGCTGCTCTTGTTTCTCGGTGCCGGAGCGGTGGTCTTCCGGGCATCGTACGCCCTGAGTACCGTCGCGCGGCCCTCAATATCTGCCAACGTCACGACGCTTGACAAGCCAGCGGGGTGGGCGATGTTGGAGGCACACGTCACCGCAACCGGCATGACAACTCGCCAACGATTCCTTGTCCAAGCCGAGCTGCTTACGCGAGACCAGACCGCAGATGGCTCCATCGTGTTTCGTTCCTTCGTGGGACCAGGCGGCGACGGCAAGCTGGACTATACGTTCAAGACACCGTTCCCGCTGCAGGAGGCCCATCCGTGGATCGGCGTCACGGCACAACTCAGTCCGGAGGGAGTCGACCTGTCGGGCAAGCAAGCCTGTGGACTCCCCGAGCACGGTTCTACCACGACCGTTACCCCTATCGTCGACACCACATGTATGTATGCGAGGGCTCCCATTCCCGCTTCGACGCCGTCGACGACACCGGCCGCTACTGCGACAGGCTCGGCATCCCCGTCCCGTTAGCCGAGGGGATCCTTCAGCTTCCCAGGCTTGGCCTTGACTGGCTCGACGCAGCCGAAGCGCGCGGGGGTTCCAGAAGTCGGGGACAAGCCTGTGTCGGCGCTAGCGCGGGCACCCCTACCCAGTGCGGCGCATGGCCGCGTTGATACCGGACACGGTCCGCAGGTAGTCGACGCGGATGCGGTTCGCCGACCTCAGGGTGGTCTTGTTCCGGTACCACTGCAACGCGTACGTGTCATCGAACGAGGAGAAGTAGACCTTGTACCAGCTACCGCCGACGGCATTGATCGTGTAGTGGCCGTCGAGGTCTGTGCAGCTCGGGAACACCGGCTCCACCAGCTCGCCGGACGCGGCATGCACCGCCCGCGCGCATACGCCGGAAAGCGGCTGCCCCGTGGCGGCGTCGGTGACCGTGCCGGTGATGTACCCGCTCTGACCCAAGGCCGCGTTGATGTTGCCCGTCTCAGTCGCCAGTGCGACCGAGACAGCATCGGCGTGTGCCTGGTCGGGAGAGTCGTTCCACCACTCGGTCACGTAGTTGCCGAAGGAGTTGTCGTAGAACTCGACGTGGTAGCGACCGGCTTGGAGTCCCCGTATCTCGTAGCGGCCGTCGAAGTCCGTCTCGGCATATCCGAACCCGAACGGGTCTTCGAAGCCGTTCGCCAGGACGCTGATGTAGGCGAGCGGGTTGCCGGCGAGGTCGGTGACCCGGCCGGTGATTCGCCCCAGCGGCGTCAACTGCGCGTCGAGCTGCGTCTCGACCGCCGCCGACACGGTGATCACATCGGCCTCCGCCCTGGTGGCCTTGTCGTTCGCCCACTCCGGCACGTAGTAGTCGGCGCTGAACCGCACGTTGTAGTCGCCCGGATCGGTGACCACGGCGCGGTAGCGGCCGAGGTAGTCGGTGCAGGTGTACGCGGCCGTGCTGTCCGAGCCGACGGCCATGATCTCCACGCACGCGGACGGCGGCGGCTCTCCGGTGACGGCGTCGGTGACGGTGCCGGTGATGGCTCCCGCATCGAGCAGGGCGACATCCACCACGGTGAGTACGTTGGCGACGACCGTGATCGGGTCGGCCGTGTCGTAGCTGTCCGCGGCGTAGGCCCATCGGGTGGCGTATCTCTGGAACGTGCCGTAGACGTCATGAACACGTATCCGGTAGGTCCCCACCGGGACGGCGATCGTGTACGTCCCGGTGGCGTCGGTGCAGGCAGAGCCGGCGATGTCGGTGGGGGTCGCGTATGCCTCGACACAAGCGGTGCCGATCGGCTCGCCCGTGGCGACCGAGGTGATCGTGCCGTTGACGTAGCCGGTCTCCTGCGCGGCGGCGGGAGTGGTGGACACCACCGCCGACGACAGCAGCACCGCGATGATCGAGAGCAGCCGGGATGCAGGGAATCGAGACATGACGTCTCCAGGTGGCGGCGGTCCCCGACTCGGGCAGCAGCGAAGTATACGCGCGCGACGGTTCTGCGGCGCCCAACCAGGCGGAGCTTTGTCATTCGGCGCCCGCCGCCGTTCCTGGAGATCGTCGGGCCGGCGGAGCGTCGGCGTTCGAACCGCCGACGCGTCGCGCCGTGCGGCTCGGCGGTGGCGACCCCGACGGCGGTGCGCGCCGTGAAGCGGTACAGGTGCCAGGGCGGCGGCCCGGCACTCGGAGCGCTGAACGGAGCGGTGAAGGCGTCGCCGTCCGCTTCGGCCGGCCAGCCCACGTCCCGGTACCGGCCGGCCAACTCCTCCGGCGTTGCCGGGTCCGTGACCCGGGTCGCCTCGCCGTCGAGGACCAGGTCGATCCCGTCCAGCCCCACCGAGATCGTGCAGGCCGGTTTCGCCGCCAGGTTGCGCCTTGCGGGTGCCGGCTCCGCTGGTGGAGTAGAGGTCGCCGTCGTGCCACAGCACCCCGACGCCGGCGGCGTGCGGGCGACCGTCCGGCGCGGACCGCGGCCTTTCGAGTCCCCCGCGGGCGTTGGGGATGGCACTGCGTCGGCCGTGCGATCAGGTCGGCGGCGTTATCGTTCGCTGGCGACCGCCGATTCGGTTGGCTGTCGGTCGGGTGCCGGTGTCGTCGGGCCCGGCGATGAGCTGTCTGGCTGGCAGGGCGCGGCGGGGGCGTGGCGGTCCCGTTTCCGGGCTGGCTGACACTCAGCAACCTCGACGATACGCCTCGCGGTAGCCACCGGCGGCGGGCTCTCGGACACAAGCCACCATGATCTGCGCCAGATCAGCCCTCGCAGGTCCCGAAGCTGAACGCGAACTCGTTCCCGTTGGGACTGACGTGCTCGACGGCGTTGATGCTGTCCACGGTCCCGGCGCCCTGGCTGACGATCTGCAGCTTGTCAGTGGAGGTCGCTTGCGAGCCGCCGGTGGCGGCGTTGCTCGTCGTCCCGAACCAGATCGCACCTCTGAGGGTGTAGACGTTGCCGGCCTGGTCCTGCAGCACGACGTTCCTCGGGGTGAGGGTAATCGTGAAGTTGGTGTTCCCCGACGCGCTCGCTCCCGCGTGGGTCACGACGGCGAGCTCTCCGGAGACGACGGTGTAGGTGGTGTCTCCACACTGGAGCGTCTCGCCGGTGACGTCCTGAGTGGCGTGAACGGCGGGCTCGGCCAGGGCCGCCGGCGCCCCGGACAGCAGAACGCCGGTCATCGTCGCCGCGATCAGCACGATCCTCTTCATCGGGACTCCCTGTTCGGCCGACAGTCGGGTGATCATAGCCATGGCGAAAGGCAGCGTAAATAGTCCAGACGGGGTAGCTGTGCACAGACCGCGGGACTCAACCGCGACAGTCCGCGCCGGCCGCCGACCTGTCCACAGTGGACGGTGCTTACTCCCTCGGCGATCTCGTCCTCGGTGACGCAACGCAGGACGGTGGCCGAGTTCCGGGTCTGAGCAGTGGATGAGCTCGGACGAGTTGCCCGCTCGGCGACGGTTGGCGATGTGCTCGGCGACCCGCCAGGCGTTGGCTATGATCGTCAGTGCGGGGGGCTCGCCGGTCCCGGCGGGGAATGGGCCGCCGTCCACGACAAAGAGGTTGTCGACCTCGTGCGCCTGGCACCCCCGGTTGACGACCGAGGTGGCGGGGTCGTCTGCCATTCGGGTGGTGCCGTGCTGGTGGGAGCAGTTCCCGGTGACCTTGTCGACGTAGACCCGGTAGATCTTGTCGGCGCCCACGGCTGATACGGTGATGCCCGCACCGTCGATCTTCGCGTTCCAGCACGAAGCTCGTGGTCGACGAGCAGGTCCATCGCGTTACTGGTAGCGGCGGCGGAAGAGGAGGTACGCGACGCCGCCGGCGGGAATGGGCAGCCAGTAGGCGACCAGCCGGTAGAGAAGCGTCGCGGACAGCGCGCGAGGTCCGGGGACACCGGCCAGCGTGAGCGTGCCGACCAGCCCCGCCTCGACGAAGCCGAGGCCGCCGGGCGTGAACGGCATCAGCGCGAGCAGGTCCGCGGCCGTGTAGGCGAGCAGGACCAGCGACGGTCGGGGGGCGGCTCCGACCGCCCTGAGCGCGCAGAGCAGCGCGAGATAGTCGAATCCCGTGTTCGCCGTCGCCGCTACCACGGCCGCCTTCCACCGCTCGCCGAGCGTCGTGCGGATGAAGTCCCGATCGGTGAGCAGCTCTCGCGAGAGACCGTTCACAGGCCGACGCCGCCAGATGGTGTGGTTGAGCAGCCACTGGATGGCGCGGCCCGCGAGCTCGAGCGGCTTGTCGGTCGCGAAGGCCGCCGTGCCGACTGCGCCGAGCACCACGAGCACGGCGACGCCGAGATAGACCGCGGTCGCAAGGCCGCGGCTGACCGGCGCGCCGAAGACGATCGCCGGGAGCGCGAAGACCGGCAGTGCTGCCGCCGTCGCGATCTGAAGTCCGGTCGACGCCGTGAACGCCGCTGCCGCCTCGCCGGTGTCGACCCCGGCCCTGCGCAGCATTCCCACGGTGAATGGCGTGGGCGCGCCCGGCACGAACCGGCCGACGGCGTTCCCGCTCAGCTGCGCGCATGCGATCGGGAACCAGGCGCTCGTTCCCAGCGCGATCCGGTCGAGCTCCCACAAGCACACGTAGCTCGCGGCCTCGCAGGCCAGAACGAGGACCGCGAAGTACCAGTCGAGGTGCGACAGCGATCGCCACGACCCGAACACCGAGACAAGAGTTGGCAGCAGCACGTAGAGCGATACCGCTGCAACGAGAAGGAGCACACCAGACTTGGCGTACTGCCTCCATGCGACGCCGCCCGAGGAGGGCTCTCCGGGTGGGCGTCGAGACGACCGCGCACGACCGTGACCCGCGCCGTCAGTGCCCGAGCCGTCAGTGCCCGCGCCGTCAGTGCCCGAGCCGTCAGTGCCCGCGCCGTCAGTGCCCGAGCCGTCAGTGCCCATGCGGTCCAGTGTCGCGGCAACCGACCGGTCCCGCATCGGGCTGGTCTCCTCAGATGCTGCAGTCTTGATGCAGCGGGCCAGCCAGACTCATGACAATCGTGGAATGTCGCTACCGGAGGATCCGGCAGCCCTAGCGGCCGGGGGGCCGACCGTGGTGAGGTCGGCTCCGCGCGGTGGCGGGTAGGCGTGGAAGGAGCGTAGGTCGGCCAACTGAAGGGCGCGGCTGATGTCGGTCGCCGAGACAACGCCGATGACCCGACCCCGCTCGTCCAGCACGACCGCCCTGCCGTCGGCGCAGCCGCGCATTCGGGGCAGCAGGGTGAGCAGCGGCTCGTCCGGGCCGGCCGTGGGCACGGCCTCTGGCGGGCAGGCGATGTCCCGCAGGCGGGTGTCGGGCCGGCGGTTCGGGGGGACCGCCCGCACCCGGTTCAGGGTCACCAGCCCGGTCAGCTGGCCATCGTGGTCGACGAGCGGGTAGCAGGAGAACGGGTGGGTCATCGCCAGCCGGTCGACGAACTCGGCGAGCGTCATCGTCGCGTCGGCCACCACCGGGTTGCTGGTCATCACGTCGCCGACCCGGACGCCGGACAGCCGGCTGCCCATCCGCGCCTGCTGCTCCTCCGCGGTCGCCGCGCTGATCAGGAACCAGCCGACCAGCGCCAGCCAGACTCCGCTGAACGTGCCGGTGACCAGCGTCTCCAGCAGCCCGAGCCCGACCAGCAGGAAGCCGACGACCCGGCCGGCCCTCGCGGCGGTGACCGCGGCCGCCTCCCGGTCACCGCGCCAGCGCCACAGGGCGGCCCGCAGCACCCGGCCGCCGTCCAGCGGCGCGGCCGGGATCAGGTTGAAGATCGCCAGCAGGATGTTGGTGCCGGCCAGGTACGCCAGCACGCCGACCGCCAGCCGGCCGGCATCCAGCAGTGACGCGACGTACCCGACCGCGCCGAACACGCCGCCGAGGGCCAGGCTGGTCAGCGGGCCGACCACGGCGATGCGGAAGTCGGCGCCCGGGGTCCGCGGCTCGCCCTCGAGCTGAGCGACCCCGCCGAGCAGCCACAGCACGATGCTGTGCACCTGCACGCCGTTGCGGCGGGCGACGATCGCGTGCGCGAGCTCGTGCGCCAGCAGCGAGGCGAGGAACAGCACCGCGGCGACCAGCGCCGCCGCCACGTACTCGATCGGACTGCGGCCCGGGTACTCGCTGGGCAGCTGCCCACCGGCCAGCCCGGCGACGATCAGCACCACGATCGCCAGCGCGCTCCAGTTGATCCCGACCTTGATCCCCGCGATGCGCCCCAGACTCAGCGTCTCCCGCACGACCCACCTCCGTTCGGTCCGCCGCGGAGAACCCGCGGCCGCCGGAGCCAGTCTGTGCCGGCGCGGCGCCCACCGCGAGCATCCCCGGCCGACACCCCTGGCGGCCCGCGCCCGGGGCAATGGTCGGTGAGTCATCGCGAGGGTCGGCCTCAGAGGCTGCCTGAACCAGCCGCGGCTGACGCCGGCTACCAGTCGTGCCGCTGGGCTGGACCGCACGTTCCGGGCTACGATGCCTTGGCTATAGGACCGTCGGGAGAGCCCATTGACTCCTGGGCGGTCGCCGCGCATGTAGGCTCGCGCGGCCAACGGGGCGTCGAGGTGGTCGAGTTCCTGCTGCCGTCGCCGAGCTCGATGGAGAACACTATGCAGTTCACCATCACCACGATGATGGCCACGAAGCTGCCAACCAGCCACCCGACGCTCGCTGGCTGCCCGGCGGATTCGGCGTCGATCACGAGAGATAGGCCACGAGGAAGGCCAGCCCGAGCAGGACGGAAATGAGCACCGTTATCCCGCTGGTGCGACGCCAAGAAGGTTTCGGAGCGCCGTAGCTCGGCTGCCGATACAGGCTGCCGCGGAGCCGAGGCAGGGCAAGGGCGACGCCGCCGGTGCAGACGAAGGCCATGGGAAGTCCGACCATGAGCGCGAGGGGGTGACCGGTGGGCGGGACAAGCTCATATCCAGGATGCTCACCAGGAGGTAGACGAGCACAGGCAGCTCGATCAGTTGGGTAATCGTCACCCAGCGCCGGATCCCACGCGGCACCCGGGTCCAGATGTCGGCTGTCGATGCGGATCGGACCATCCGCCGTTCCGCAAGGTCTCCGGTGCCCCTTCCGCGGTTGGCACTCATCGTCGGTCCCCTTCTCGACCCGCGTGCGAGTCAAGTTTACGCTGGACGGATGAGCGGTGCTACACCCGTCCAGCCTAGCCATGACTGGAAGTGTCCGTCTCACGCATCGCGTCCCTGGCCACGCTGGTAGATGAGAGGTGGTCGTCGCAGTGCCCCCCGAGATTATCTTCGCTCAAGAGAGGGTTATTCACGGAGGAGGTAGCTGATCGCGTCGCCCGGCGTGTCTGCATAAAGGACGGCCCGTTTCGGACTTGAGTTTCGCCGTTACGCGGCTGGGTCCTCCCAGGCCAGGCGGATGGCCTGGATTTCTGCCGGGGTCGGCTGGTCGAGGCGAGCGGGTGGAAATCTGGCGGCGATGAGGATGCGACGGAGCTTGGCGAGCATGTCCGATGTGGATGGGTTGGTCTTGGTGCGATACCAGGGGCGGCGGGCGCGGTGGTCGGCGACGTCGGCGGGCTGGTGGCCGGCGGTGGCGTATCAGCAGACGGCCAGGGTCAGGCAGGCCAGGCCGAACGGGACGGTGCGTTCGACGGCCAGCGCCTTGCGGTTGTGGGCCTCGCCCACTCCGACCAGTTGCTTGGCGTCCTCGATGGCCACCTCGACCGCCCAGCGGGCGGCGTAGCGTTCGATCAGTTGGCCGGCGGTGGCCTGGCCGTCGGTGGTGACCAGCGCCAGGTCGTAGCCGCGGCGGCGGCTCTTCTCACCGTCTGCTGGCGCGTCGTCACTGCCCGCTCACCCTGTTGGACGATGACAGCCCTCCTGACGAGAACTAGCCTTCTCGGCTTCGATCTGTACTGCTGGCTCCTGCATGCGACTGGGGGAAATGTGAAGAAGACGACTCGGTATGCCGGATTGCTCGCCGTCCTCCTGGCCGCCGGGGTTACGGTTGTCACGCCGCTGAACGCGTCGGCCACCTACGACCCTGCCCCGTGGACCGCCTTACTGGTGCCGGCCCCTGTCGGCTACGACCCGGCCACGTCGGACATCTGTCGGGACGGCAGTGTGGATTGTGTCGACCGGACGATTACCGGGCTCGGGAACTTGCTCGATCCCCTCGTTGCCCAGTGCGACCACAATCTGATCTTCAACTTCTTCTACTACCGCATCACCCAGGCCTATCGCGGGGTGGTCGACGATCCCGACTACTTCCGGAGCAACGCCTACCACAACCAGCTGGACGCCGTGTTCGCCAGCTACTACTTCAACCAACGCAGGGATTGGACCAATGGCGATCTGGCCACGGTGTCTCCGGGCTGGCAGGAAGCTTTCAAGACCGCCGACGCCAGGACCGTGACGGGCACCGGCGACGCACTGCTGGCCATCAACGCGCACATCCTGCACGACGAGCCGTACTCGCTCGACCAGATGGGCTTGACCCTTCCCGATGGCAAGAGTGCGAAGCCGGACTACAACAAGGACAACGTGTGGCTATTCGCTACCCAGGATCCGACGGTGGCCGAGGCCGCCCGCCGCTTCGACCCGGCCATGGCCGGACCGGACAGTTCCGGCCTGGCCAGCTACCAGGTCATCGCCGGATGGCGCGAGCAGGCCTGGCGCTTCGCCGAGCAGCTCAAAGCCGCCGAGGCCGACGGCGACCCGATCGCGTACAAGGCTGTCGAAGCGGAGATGGACGCTCAGGCGGTGACCAACGCGCAAGCCATCGAGTCGGCCTTTGCCGCCACTCCGGCCCAGACAGCCGCCCGTGACGCCTACTGCATGGCTCATCACTACGACGCTTGAGACGGCTCCATGTGGAAACCGCCACCGCGCTACCGCGCTTGACGGTCGAACCGAAGGGACATGGGCCGAGCTGATCGAACAGCTGGCGGCGGAGTCCATCGACGGCCGAGAAATGTTCAAGAAGGTGCTGACCCTGTCCGCGGCCCCGACGCCGGCACCGATCGGGATCTACGTCGAGTGCGCCGAGCCTGTACGGCGCTTCCAGATCGGCGTGCCCCACCCACAACGGCCGGATCCGACCGCCGGCGAGGCCGAGACCTCCACGTTGCGGCGTCCCCCCCAGGGCCGAGACAGTCGAGGTCCCGGAGGGGGCGCAGGGGCTCGCTCGTTCCCTCGGGCTCAGGCCGGAACGTCGACCCCGACGACGAGGGGTGACAGCCCTCGCCGGCCTCACGGCACGGTGATGACGATCTTGCCGCGTGCGTGTCCCTGCTCGACGCGGCGCAGGCCCTCGGCGGTGTCGGCCAGCGGGTAGGTCCGGTCGAGGACCGGGGTGAGTTTCCCGTCGTCGACGAGTCCGGTCAGGGTGAGCAGGTCGGCCCGCTTCTGCTTGGCCACGAAGGGTCGCAGCCGGTGTCGGACGAAGCCGTTGACCACGACCGCCCGAAGAATCCAGCCGACCGCCCCGACGGCGCGGCCGGGTGAGCCGCCGGCGTTGAGCACCAGGGTTCCGGTCGGCGTCAGTGCCCGGCGCAGCCGGCGCAGCGGCCGGTTGCCCACGTTGTCCAGGATCACGTCGTAGCGCACGCGCCCGTCGGTGAAGTCCTCCCTCGTGTAGTCCACCACGTGTGCGGCGCCGATCGAACGCACCAGCTCGACGTTGCCGGTGCTGCACACCCCGGTGACCTCCGCGCCCAGCGCTGCCGCGACCTGCACGGCGTACGTTCCGACGCCGCCGGCGGCCCCGTTGACCAGCACCCGGTGCCCGGCCCGCACCTCACCCACGTCGCGGATCCCCTGCAGGGCGGTCAGCGCCGCCAGCGGGATCGCCGCCGCCTGCTCGAAGGTCAGGCTCGCCGGCTTGGGCACCACCTTGTCCTCCTCCGCGCGCGCGTACTCGGCGAACGCGCCCGGGCAGAAGCCGAGCACCTGCTCGCCCGGCCGCAGCCCGCGCACGTTCGCGCCGACCGCTTCCACCCGTCCCGCCGCGTCGATCCCGGCCACCCGGGCCTTCGGCTTCCTCAGCCCCACTCCTCCCATCAGCCGCGCGACGAGCGGGTCGCCGCGCACCATGTGCCAGTCGTACGGGTTGAGCGCCGCCGCGTGCACCCGAACCAGCACGTCGTCGGCCCCGACCACGGGGACGTCGGTGTCCACCAACCGCAGGACCTCCGGCGGGCCGAATCGCTCCTGCACGATCGCCTTCATCAGAACTCCTCCGTCCCCGCGCCGTGTCGTGGTGATCGACGCTAACCGGCGGCGGACCTTCACGCCGCCGCCGCGGCCGACGGCCAGCGGTCGGGTTGCCCGCCGCCGACCTCGAAGCGGTGGCTGACGCCCAACGGCTGAGTGAAAGCTTCGACACGCTCGGGTGCTCCGCCCTGCTCGACGGCACGCCCAACCCGGTTGAGCTCGAGATGGACGGGGACGTGGTGACCGGCGCGACCTTCCACGCCCCTGTCCCCGTCCCGTGACGGTGTGCCGATGGCACTGCCCGTCACGCGGTCGCGAGTGCGGTGCATGGGGCCATACTGCGGCGCATGTGGACCGTGGGCGAGGGCTACGAGCGCTACATGGCCGGATGGAGCCGGCTGGTCGCGCGGCGGTTCTTGCCCTGGCTGGACGCGCCGCCGGGACTGCGCTGGTTGGACGTGGGCTGCGGCACCGGCGCGCTGACCGCCGAGGTCGTCCGGCGCTGCCGCCCGGCGGACGTGCTCGGCGTGGACCGCTCGGCGGCGTTCGTCGTGGCCGCGGCGCCGGGGGCGAGCTACCTGGTCGCCGACGCGGGGTCGCTGCCGGTGCGGGGGGCGAGCCGCGACGTGGTCGTATCCGGGCTGTTCCTGAACTTCCCGCCGGTGCCGGAGGCGGTGCTCGCCGAGCTGGTCCGGGTGGTGCGCCCGGGCGGCATCGTCGCCGGGTACGTGTGGGACTACGGCTCCGGGATGCGGCTGTTGCGACACTTCTGGGACGCGGCCGCCCTGGCGGACCCGGCGGCCGCGGCGCTCGACGAGGCCCGCCGGTTCCCGCTGTGCCATCCGGCTCGGCTGCGGGCGTTGTGGGCCGGCGTCGGCCTGGTCGACGTGGCCTGCGAGGCGCTCACCGTGCGCCGGGTGTTCGCCAGCTTCGCCGAGGTGTGGGAGCCCTTCCACACCGGGCAGGGGCCGGCGCCCGGCTACGTCGTCAGCCTCGACCCGGATCGGCGGGAGCGGTTGCGTCTCGCGCTGCGGGACCGGCTGCCCGCGGGCCCGGACGGCAGCATCCGGCTCGCCGCGGGCGCGTGGGCGGTCCGCGGCCGCCGGCGCTGACGCGGGTTCAGAACCTTTCCCGTTCCGGCCTGCCCACCTGCCGGTCACCTGGCCCGACGGGACTCAGCCGACCCGGAACGTCGCCGCCAACGGCGTGTCCCGCTCGGAGCCGCCGACGTAGACGCGATACGTGCCTGCGGCCAGGCGCCATTGGTGCGTCGCCTCGTCGAAGTAGCTGAGCGGGTGGTTCGCCGCCGTGGGGTCGATCTCGAGGTGCACGATGGCCGACCGGCCAGGGGCGAGCGCTACCTGGGCATACCCGACCAGCCGCTTGGGCGGCTCACCAGCGCTGGCGGGCAGCCCGACGTAGACCTCCGCGGTCTCCGTGCCGGCGCGACGGCCGGTGTTCGTGACGCGGAACTCGACCTGCACCGTCTCGAGCCGTGCGGCGTGCCAGTTCGGCGCGTGGGCCCCGAGTCGGCTGTAGCCGAACGTGGTGTAGGACAGCCCGTACCCGAACGGGAACAGCGGGGCGATGCCGGCCGCGTCGTAGCCCTTGTATCCGACGTTCACCCCCTCGCTGTAGACGAGGTCCGGGCTGGCGATGCCGTCCCACGGGTTCGCCGGCCCGGGAGGCGTCGCCTGCTCGCTCGTCGGGTAGGTGACAGTGAGCTTGCCCTGCGGGGTGGCGTCCCCCCACAGCACGTCGGCCAGCGCGCTGCCCTGCTCCTGCCCGCCGAAGTAGGTCTGCGCCACGGCCGCGACGGACCCCAGCCACGGCATGGTGACCGGGCCTCCGGTGGCGAGCACGACGACGGTGTGCGGGTTGACCGCGCTCACCGCGCTGACGAGCAGGTCGGCGCTCTGCGGCAGCTTCAGCGAGACGCGGTCACGCTCCTCGGTCTCGAAGTCGCGCACGTAGACGATCGCCACGTCGGCGTCCCTGGCCGCGGCGACGGCCTGCACGATGCCTGGCGACTGGACGGCTGCGGGCGTGCGCCACTGCAGCAGCAACGTCCCGGGCTGCAGGTTCGTCAGCGGCCGGGTCGCGCGGTACTCGACGTGCAGTGCGTAGCGCTGGCCCGCGACCAGGTGCAGCACCGGCGAGTCGACCACCCGGCGGCCGTTCTGGCCGGTCATGTCGACGATCGTGGTGCCGTCCAGGCTGAGCGTGGCGTCCCCCCAGCCGGTCAGCGACAGCAAGAAGTCGCCGGTCGCCGGCGGGGTCAGGAAGCCGTCGTACTGCACCGCCTGTCGCTCCAGGAAGAAGTTCAGCGGCGGTATCGGCACCTGGGTGCCGGCGCCAGCCCAGTTCGGGAAGGTGGTGGCGAAGCCGACGTCGTAGTTGACCTGCCGCTCGACGCGGGTGACGGCCGGCGGGCCGGTGAAGCTGGGCGAGTGCCAGTACTGCGCGGTCAGGCCAGGGCCGGTCCCGCTCGCCGGCGTGAGCACCGAGGACGGAACCGCGGTCTCGTCGGCCGTCTCGATCATCGACGCCGCGTTCACCGGGTCGTTGCCCGGCGTGAACGTGACCTGGGCGCCCGACCCGGCCCGGGCGGTGATGCCCTGCAGGGTCGGCGTGCCGGTGGTCGGCGCGACGTAGGCGGAGCCGCTTTCCGCCGCGAGGATATTGGCGTCCGCGCCGATCACGGCGACCGACTTCGTCGCGGCGGTCAGCGGTAGCACGCCGGAGTTCTTCAGCAGGGTGATCGCCTTGCCCTCGACCGACCGGGCGACGGCGTCGTGCGCCGCGACCGGGATCGAGGTCGGCGTGTAGTCGGTGTCGAACAGGCCGATCCGGACCATGGTGGTCAGGATGCGCAGCACCGCATCATCCACCAGCGCGAGGCTGGCCTGGCCGGACTGCACGGCAGCCAGCAGTGCGCCGTCGTAGATCGTCGTGGTCCCGGTCTCCAGGTCGTCCCCGGCGGCGAGGCCCTTCAGCGTGTCGTGCAGCGCGCCGAAGTCGCTCATCACGAACCCGGTGAAGCCGATCTGTCCCTTGAGCACAGTGCGCAGGGTCATGGCGTTGTCGCACGAGTACTCGCCGTTGATCTTGTTGAAGGAGCACATCACGGCGCCGAGGCCGGCCCGCGCGACGGCCATCTCGAAGCCCAGCGCGTACACCTCGCGCAGGGTGCGCTCGGCCATGATGGCGTTCTGGCCGGAGCCGCGGTTGGTCTCCTGGTTGTTCGCCGTGTAGTGCTTCAGCGTTGCGATGACGTTGCGCGACTGGAGGGTGGCCGAGTACACGCTGTTCTGGTCGCCGTTCAGGAACGGGTCCTCGCCCTGGCTTTCGCTGATCCGGCCTCCCCACGGCACCCGCGCGATGTCGGTGTCCGGGGCGAGCAACACGTTCTGCCCCGTCTCGCGGACCTCGTCCGCCACCACGGTGGCGAACTGGCGCACCACGTCCAGAGACCAGGTGGCGCCCAACGCCATCTCCGACGGCATCGCGGTCGCCGTGCCGTCCGTCCCCGGCAGCGACCAGCCGCGCGGCGCGACACCCCCGCCGGCGTCGGCCATCTTCAGCGCCGGGATGCCCAGGCGCGGGATCGGCGCGTTGTAGAACGCGTACGGTGCCTCGCCCTGGTTCCCGGTCATCAGGTCGACCTTCTCGGCGAGGGTCAGCTGCTGCAGCAGCAGCCGCGCCCGCTCCTGCGGCGACAGATGGGTGTCCAGCCACGGGTGGGCCGCCGGCTGGCCGGTCGTGTTGGCCGAACCGGCCGGCATGCCCGCGACCCCGACACAGACGACGGCCACCGCCACCGCGGCCGCGCTACGAACCACCATCCCGCGCCGACGCCACCCCGCCATGGCCCGCCTCCATCAGCTCCCGCCGACACCCAGAGGGATTGGCCAGAAGCTACTCCGGCGGCCGCCGGCGCGGCAGACCCTTCGCACGGCGAGGACGGGACGTGCTCCGGGTCGCCCTCACCGGCTGCCTTTCGGTGCCGGCCGCGTTCGTTCTGCTCGGGATCGTGCTGGCGTCGGTGCTTGTGGCGTCGACGCACTGGGCGCACCCTGGCGGACCCCGAGGCTGAGGGCATCGGCTCGCCGGGTATCGGGCTGGTGGCACCATCGAGGGTACGGCGTGAATCGGTGCGAGAAGGCAGGGTGATGACGGACAACGCGATCGTGGTAGAAGACCTGCGCAAGCGGTTCGGCGCGGTGACCGCCCTCGACGGGATCGACTTCGAGGTCGAGCAGGGGACGGTGTTCGGGCTGCTGGGGCCGAACGGCGCCGGCAAGACCACGGCGGTCAGGGTGCTGGCCACGGTGCTTCGACCGGACGGCGGCCGTGCCGAGGTCCTCGGCCACGACGTCGTCCGGGAGGCGGATGCGGTGCGTCGCCGGATCGGGCTCGCCGGGCAGAACGCCGCGGTCGACCCGAACCTCACGGGTCGGGAGAACCTTCGGATGGTCGGGATGCTCGGCCAGATGCGACGGCCCGATGTCATGCCCCGCGCCGACGAGCTGCTCAGGCGCTTCGATCTGTCGAGCGCGGCGGACCGACCTCTCCGCACCTACTCGGGGGGCATGCGCCGACGCCTCGACGTGGCCGCCTCGCTCATGCCGAGGCCGCCCGTGCTGTTCCTCGACGAGCCGACGACGGGGCTCGACCTGCCGAGCCGGGAAGAGCTCTGGGGCATGATCCGCGAGCTGGTGGACGACGGCACCACGGTGCTGCTCACGACGCAGTACCTCGAGGAGGCCGACCGCCTGGCACAGCGCATCGCGGTGGTCGACGGCGGCAAGGTCATCGCCGACGACACACCGGGCCGCCTCAAGGCGCAGATGGGTGGCATCGTCGTCGAGATGGACCTGCCCGGTGACGGCCGGGCCGACCGGGCGATGGCCCTGCTCGCTGGTCGCCTCCGCGCCCGGGTCGAGCGCGAGGGCGACACGATTCGCATGACCTCGGAGCCTGGAGCGCGGGTGCTGTTCGATATCCTCCGCGCTCTGGACGGCGATGATCTGGAGCCGGACAGTCTCACGGTTCGCGAGCCGAGCATCGACGACGTGTTCCTCGCGCTGACCGGCCACCACGTCGCCCCAGATGCTGTCGCCCCAGCCGCCCCGGGCCGGCAGGTCGCAGCCGCGGCCGGCCAGAAAGGAATCGACCGATGAGCACGATCGCGGTCTCTCTGCCGGTGCCGGACACGCGTGACGCCAGGATCCCACTCGGCGTCGTCCGGGACGTCCTCGAGATCACCCGCCGCAACCTGATCGGCTACCGGAGAGTGCCACAGCTGCTGGTCTTTTCCACGATCCAGCCCGTGATCTTCGTGCTGATGTTCCGCTACGTCTTCGGTGGGGCGATCAGCGTGCCCGGACGGGTGTCCTATGTCGACTTCCTGATGCCCGGCATCTTCGTGCAGACAGTGGTGTTCGGGGCGATCGCCACCGCGATCGGGCTCGCCACCGACCTCAAGAGCGGGCTGATGGAGCGCTTCCGGGCGCTTCCGATGGCCCGCTCGGCCGTCCTCACCGGCCGCACCGTCGCCGACCTGAGCCGAAACGTCTTCGTGGTCATCCTGATGATGGTGGTGGGCTTCTTCGTAGGATGGCGGCTGCAGACTAATGCCTGGGGGCTGCTCGGGGCGGGCCTGCTCGTGCTGCTGTTCGGCTATGCGATGTCGTGGATCTTCGCGGCTGTCGGGCTTGCTGTCGGCGATCCCGAATCGGCCCAGGCGGCGGCATTCCCGGTGCTGGCGCCGCTGGTCTTCGCCTCCTCAGCGTTCGTGCCCGTCTCGTCGATGCCCGGATGGCTGCAGGCATTCGCGAACAACCAGCCGGTCTCGGCGACTGCGTCGGCGGTGCGGGCGCTCACGCTCGGGGGCGCGACGACGAGTGAGGTCTGGCGGGCGATCGCGTGGTGCGTCGGGATCCTGCTCGTCTTCGCGCCGATCGCGGTATGGCTGTACCGCCGGAAGGTTTGAGCGAGCGGGCGGTTCGCACGCCGGCCCCCGCCGGAAGCGCCCGTCAGTGCCCGGTCCGGTGGCGGGGCAATTCCGCAAGGGAGGTCGTATCTGCCGGAGAACTGCCGCATCCGACATGACGAAGCCTTGTCATGGAGGAGTGCCATGCCGGACCGCCGATCACGCACAGGCCCGGACCGCCTTGGGCCGCCCCTGCCGCCGCCCGCGGCGCGGCTGGAATGGGAGCTCGATTCACGCGGCGCTGGACGCGTACGACTTCGGCTCGCCTGCCGTGGGCATCCGCTCTGCCGAGGCCTGGCACGAGCGGTACGCCTGGGACGACGACGCCCAGTACGAGGCGATCCGCGGGCTGCAGGAGCTCGCGCCGCGCATCGATGCGGCCGTGCACGTCCTGCACTGTGCCGAGCTGGACACGGCATGCGCCAGCCGCGATGGGTGTGCCGTGCGCGCAGGCCGGTGACCGGCGGGCTCGGGCCGGCGGGTTAGGAGCGTTGTTCGGTGCGGCCGAGGTCGGCGGCGGCGCTCGCGCGCAGTTGTTGGAGCTGGTTCGGGGTGGGGCACCAGGTCGAGGCGAAGCTGGTGGTGTCCCAGCCGGCGAGGCGGGCGCCGGCCTCGTAGGCGCTCTGGCAGAACGCGAGCAGGGTGGCTCGGGGGTCGCGTGCGGTGCGTACGGTCTGGTACGGGAGGACCGCCAGCGAGCCGGATCCGAACTCGATCCAGGCGCCGGCGGGCAGCGGCTGGTCGGGCAGCCCGTCGGGCTCTGGGGCGGTGTAGGAGTAGTAGGCGGCGTCGCCGACCCGGTCGTCGCCGGGCCAGAAGCCGAACGAGATGACCTCGTGCGTGTAGGCCTCCCGAGTGACGGGATCGGCGTCGATCGGCGCGCCTGGTCGCCCGGAGAACCGGGTCACAGCGAGGTCGAAGCTGTGCCAGAACATGTGTACGGGGCTGGTCTTGCCGTTGAACCATCCGCTGAACTCCTCGAACACCGAGTCCGACCAGTCCAGGATCCGGGCGAATCGGGCGATGGCGTCGCGGTCCCAGGAGGCATGCTCGACGTCCTGGGCGAACGGGATCGTCATCGGGACACCAAACGGCTCCTCCTTGATGTCGACGTCGATGCCCAGCTCGCCGAGCACCGCGTGGATGCGGGCGTCGAAGTCGGCGACCGCTAGTCCGGTGCCGAGCTCGAACGACCTCGTGCGGCCATCGGCGGTCCGCACCATCAGGGCGTGATCGAGGAAGTCGATGGTGATCTCGAACGTCGTGCCGCGATGATGCAGCCGCCGGGTCGACAGACCACGGACGTCGACGTACAGCGCCGCGTTCCACCAGTGGTTGCGCGGCGCCGTGGTCGCCAGCCGGATCTTGCCGACGATCTGGCCGTACAGGTGCAGGGTGTCTTTCGTCGCACGCCAGTCGGCCAGATGTAACTCCGGCAGTGTCACGGGCTCCTGACCACGAACGCGACGTTGTCCAGGTAGCACCAGCTCCAGTCCTCTCCTGGCTCGGCTGAGCGGACGATCGGGTGCCGGGAGCTGCCGGCGTGCGCGGTGGCGTGCCGGCCTGGGGAGCTGTCGCAGCAGCCGATGCGGCCGCAGGACTGGCACATCCGCAGGTGCACCCAGGTTCCTCCGATCGTCAGGCAATCCTGGCAGCCGGCGATCTGGTCCGGTAGTTGGGTCACCGTGATGCTGTCGGTGTGCGTGCAGATCGGGTTCATCCGGTCAGTGCCTCGATCAGGGTGGCCGCGTCGTAGCTGCCGAGGTGCACGACGCCGTCGATGAACAGGGTGGGTGTGCCCCGCACCTGGCCGGAGGCGATGCCGCTGTGGACGTCCCGGCCGATGCGGGCGAGGACGGCGGCGCTGGTCTGGTCCTGGTCGAACCGTGCCGGGTCGAGCCCGAGTTCGGCGGCGTACCGGCGCAGGTCGTCGTCGTCGAGGGCCTTCTGCCGGTGGAAGAGTAGTTCGTGCATATCCCAGAACCGGTCCTGGACCGCGGCGGCCTCGGCCGCGGCCGCCGCGGCCAGGGCGTGCGGGTGGATCTCGGTCAGCGGGAAGTGCCGGAAGGCGAAGCGGACACGCCCGGGCAGTCGTTGCTCGACCCGTTCGACCTCCCGGAACGCCTGCCGCGAGTACGGGCATTCGTAGTCGCCGTACTCGACGATCAGACGACCGGCGGGCCAGCCGCGGACGTGGTCGACCTGCTCGTCGAGCGGCTGCAGGGTCGGCGGGGGCTGCTCCGGCGTCGCGTCGCTGGTCATAAGGGGGTTCTCCTGGTGGGGCAGGTCCGCTCAGAAGCCGACCGGCTGCCGGATCAGCACGACGTGGATGCGGCCGGGCAGCTCCAGGTGGATCTCCAGGACCTTACCGACCGAGCTGTGCTGCCCGTAGGCGGCGTAGGCGCGAGCGTCCTCGAGCTTCAGCTGTGCTGGTAGATCCGCTCATGCGCGGCTTCCACGGTGGGGACGAGTTTCTGCGCGCCGACGACGAAGATGACGTTGGCGGCGCCCCAGGCGTAGGAGGCGAGCTGGCTGCCGGAGGCCGAGGCGATGACCAGGGCTCCGTCACCGGTGACCGCGTGCACGCTGCCCAGCGCGTAGTCCGGCTGACCCCCGATCGCCTTCATCTCCTGCGCCTGGGTCGCGAAGTCCAGCGCGAACATCTTGTTGCGCGCCGACTCGTACCGCCCGCCGTCGTTGACCGCGTCCGCGATGCCGGTCTCCTGCAACGTCACCGAGGTGTTGGTCATCACCGACGAGCCCTCCGGGATGCGGGCCAGCACAGCCTCCCGCGCGGCGTCCAGATCGTCGACCACCTCGACGCTGAACCCGTGCTCCTCGAGCGCGACGACGGTCGCCGCGAGCGTCTGCTCGTCCGGCAGCGTGGTGAACCGATCAGGTGCGTAAGTCATGCTCACTGTGGTCCTCCTTCGTGCGGGAAAGGCGTCGGCGCCGCCGTGCCAGAGGTCGCATCAGTCCATGTACGGTCCGTTGTAGACAGGCGTCTCGCCGTACGGCTTCCCGGCCATGAGGGTGAACCGCGTCCCCGGCTGTGCTTCCGCCACGGCGAGCGCGCCACCCGGTCCGAGAACCGCAATCTGCGAGCGGCTCACCGGGCGTCGGTTCGCGCCGAAGCTGGCCTCGCCGTCCAGCATGTACACGAAGCCGTTTGAAGCCAGGCGGGACGAGGCTGGCGGCTGCTCCGCGGTTCGGCAGCTCGACGTCGAGGATGACCCCCGGCGTCCCGAGCTCGACCGGTGAGCCCTCCTCGACCAGGACGACCTCGCGGTGTGCCGTGTCGACGTGGGTGGTCATGGCTCGTCGCTCCTACCATCGCCCGAACGCTGACTTGAACCTTCAAGTCAACTCCTGGCGAACGTACGCCGAGATGACTTGAACTGTCAAGTGATGGTGGTAGCCTCTGGGCGTGACTGGCACCCGCACCCGCACCAGGACGGCGGCGGCGGAGGCTCCCCGCTGGCTGGACCACGAGCAGCAGAGCTCCTGGCGGGCCTTCAACGCGGCGATGTTCAGGCTGCGCTGGGCGCTGGAGTGCCAGCTGCAGGACGACGCCGGGCTCAGCTTCATCGAGTACCACGCCCTGGCCCGGCTGTCGGAGAATCCCGGACACACGATGCGGATGAGCCAGCTCGCCGAGGTCACCAACGCCTCGCTGTCCCGGCTGTCGCACCTGATCAAACGCCTGGAGCGGCGCAACCTCGTCCGGCGAGAACCCGACCCGAACGACGGCCGGTACACCAACGCGATCCTGACCCGGGCCGGGCTGCGCCTTCTCGTCGCCAGCGCACCCGCCCATGTCGCCAAGGTCCGCGAGCTGGTGATCGACGCTCTCAGCCCGGCCGAGCTGCGCCAGCTTCGCAGGGCGTCCGAACGAATCCTGCAACGAATCGAGACCAGCAACGCCTCGAGCGCCTGACGATCGGCCGCGCCCCAAGCTGATTGCCACGGCTATATAGATGCGTCTATACTAAAGGCATGGACGACCGGAGCGCGACCCTCGGCGAGGTCCTGGTCGGCCTGGCCGCCGTGGCGATCCAGCACCGGCGGCGGGACCTGAGCCTGACCGCGGCCTCGACCCTGGCCACCCTGGCGCGGAGCGGACCGCGGCGGCTGACCGACCTCGCCGCAGGCGAGGGGGTGACCCAGCCGTCGATGACCGCCCTGGTCAGCCAGCTCGAGCGGCTCGGCCTGGCCGAGCGGCGGCGCGACGCTCAGGACGGTCGCGTGGTGCTGGTGGCCATCACCCGGGCCGGCCGGCAATACCGGCGCAGCATGCGCCGGGCCGGCGCCTTCGAGCTCACCGCCCTGATCGACAAGCTGCCCGAGCCGGAGGCGGCCCAACTCGCCGCCGCCCTGCCCGCCCTTCGCCACCTGCTCGACCTCGCCGAGGACGCGAAGACCGCATCCCGGCGCGGCACCACCCTGACGAGGTGATCGCAGTGAGCCACGCCGGATCGGCCACCCAGCCACAGGCAGCCCCGGAGAATGCGGCGGGCCTCAGTCACCCGGTCATCGTCGTCGGGCTGGACGGTTCCCCGACCAGCTGGGACGCCTTCGCCTGGGCCGCCGGAGAGGCCACCCGCGGCAACGGCACGCTCACCGCCGTGTACGCCACGCCCTGGGTCGAACCGGTCGCCCCGTTCGGCGCGTCCTTCGACTACGCCGCCGCCGAACAGGCCTGGCAGGAGGCCGCCGAGCAGCTGCGCGACGAGGCCGAACAGCGCCTGCGCGGCCTCGGCCTGCGCCTGGAGTTCGTCCGGGAACACGGCGACCCCGCCCAAGCGCTGACCCGGGTCGCCCGGTCGGCACACGCCGACCTGATCGTGGTCGGAGCGTCGATGAAGATGCTGCACCACCTGGCCCGGTCGCTCGGCCGCCGGCTCCTGTCCAGACGGGGCACACCAGTCGTCGCGGTCGTGCCCTGACCGCCAACGACCACTGCCCGGACGCTCGACCACCGCGACGGTAGGACCGCGGGTAACCGCCCGACAGCGAAAGGCTGCCGGCCCAGCGGGACACCCTCGGCCTAGCGCCGATCGTCGGCCGGCTCGTCACCGTCGTCGTCGGGGCGGGTATCGGTCCCGCGACGTCGGGAGGCTTGTTCGGTGCGGTACCGGCGCAGCCGCCAGGCCGCGACGGCGAGCAGGACGACGGCGAGGACGGCGAGCGCGAGGCCCTGGCCGGCGGCGTGCTCGACCGCCTTGTAGGAGTTGCCGGCGAGGTAGCCGAGCAGGACGAAGCCGGTGCCCCAGCAGAGGCCGCCGGCCGCGTTGTAGGCGAGGAAGCGGAGATAAGGCATGCCCGCGGTGCCGGCGAGGAACGGCATGACCGCGCGGAAGAACGCCACGAACCGGCCGAGGAACACGGCCGCGCCGCCGCGCCGGGCGAGGAAGTCCTCGGCCCGGTCGAGGCGGTCGCGGAGCCGGTCGAGCCGGCGCCAGCGCAGGACCCGGGACCCGAGGTGACGACCGACCTCGAAGCCGACCGTGTCGCCGACGATCGCGGCGACCACGACGATCAGCACGGTGGGCCACAGCCGGATGTGACCGCGGCTGGCATCCACCCCACCGAGCACCGCCGCGGTCTCCCCCGGCACGACGAAGCCGACGAACAGCGCATCCTCGGCGAAGACCAGCAGGGCGATCAGGGCGTAGACGAGCGCGCCGTTGACGGCGAGGATCCGCTCGACCAGCGACGCCACCGGTCCTCCGTTCTCGGCTGGGCAGCCGCGCCGCTGGCCCCGTCAGGCGAAGCGCAGCAGGCAGGCCAGTCCCATGGCCAGGCAGTAGACCGCGAACGGGGTGAGCGTACGAGTGGTGAACCAGCGGGACAGGAACCGCACCGAGGCGTAGGCGGCCACCGCGGCCGTCAGCGCCCCGGCCAGCACCTGCCCATGGATGTGCGCGCCGGACGGGCCGGCCAGGCCTGGCAGCTTGAGCACGCCGGCGGCGAGGATGACCGGGGTGGCGAGCAGGAACGCGAACTTCGCGGCGTCCTCGTGGTCCAGGCCGCGCAGCAGCCCGGCCACCATGGTGATCCCGGAACGGGAGATGCCGGCCAGCAGGGCGAGGGTCTGGAACAGACCGATGATGGCCGCCTCCCGGTAGGCCAGATTGTCCAGGCTGCGGTGCTGGGCGATGACCAGCCCGGCCCCGGGACGGGAGGGCGTTGCCGGTTCGCCGTCCGCCGGCCGGCCGGTGCCGCGCTCGCCGGGCGCCTCCACAGGCCCGGGCGAGAGGGCGGGGGTCGGCGCCGGGTGGCTGCGGGTCTGGGCGCGGCGGCGCAGCAGCTCACCGCCGAGCAGGATCAGCCCGTTGACGACGAGGAACGCCGAGGCCGCCACCGGCTTGGCGAACAGGGTGCGGAACAGGTGCTCCAGGGCCAGCCCGGTGACCCCCACCGGGATGGTCGCGACGACGAGCAGCCAGGCCAGCCGTTCCGAGGAGGTCTGCACCCGGCGGGTGCGCAGGGTGCGCACGAACGCACCGATCAGCCGGGCCCAGTCCCTCCGGTAGAACACCAGCAGGGCCAGCGCGGTGGCCACGTGCAAGGCCACGATGAAGGCCAGGTAGGGCGAGGCCTCGGACTCCTGGGTCGCGGACTCGGTCACCAGATGCTGCCACCCGCCGCCGATGAGAGCGGGGACCAGCACCGAGTGGCCAAGGCTGGACACCGGGAACAGTTCGGTGACGCCTTGCAGGGCGCCGATGGCCACGGCCTGGACGTAGCTCAGCTCCCACACAAAAGCTCCTCGGCGGCGTGTGACACTGAAGGGACGGATCGGTCTACTACCGTGATGGTAGTAGATGGGAGGGCAGGGTGCGGGAGGTTCAGCCCGGAGACCGGCGAGACCGCGGAGAGCTGGAGCGGGAGGTGATCGCGGCGCTGGCCGCCGCGGGCCGGCCGCTGACCCCGGCGCAGGTGCTGGCCGACCTGGGCAGCGGGCTGGCCTACACGACGGTGATGACGACGCTGGTCCGCCTGCACAGCAAGGGCGCGTTGACCCGCGACCGCGCCGGCCGGACCTTCGCCTACGCCCTGCGTGGTGCGCCGGAGCAGGTTGGCGCGGCGCTGACCGCGACCCGGATGAGGCGGCTGCTCGACGCTGACGCCGATCGGACCGCAGTGCTGGCCCGGTTCGTCGCCGACCTCGACCCCGCCGACGAGCAGCTGCTTGGCCGCCTGCTCGGTCCACCGGAGCCCCGCGGTCGGGGCGGGTCGGCGTCGTGACCGTCGCCGTCCTGGTGCCGCTGGCGGTCAGCGTCCTGCTGGCCGGCTCCGGACGCCGGCTGGGCCGGATGCTGCCGCCGCGGACCGCGGCGCTGCTGCTCACCCTGACCGCGCTGGTGACAGCGCTGGCCACCGGTTTCGTGCTGGCCGTGCTCGGGTTCACCGTGGCCGCCCGCAACGCCGAGCTCGCCGAGCTCGGCCACTGGTCGGCACGCACCCTGGTGAGCGTGGACCCGGTCCCGCTGACCGCTGGCACGGCCGCCGGCCTGCTGGTCACCGGCCTGGCCGCCGCGGCGATGACCAGGGCGGTGCGGACCGGCCGGGAGCTGTGGGCGGCGGGCGCGACCTGCCGGCGGCTGCCGCACACGGCCGGCCTCGTCGTCGTCCAGGACGACAGGCCGGACGCCTATGCGCTGCCCGGCCTGTCCGGTCGGGTGGTCGTCTCCACCGGAATGCTTCGCAGCCTGCCGGCCGGCGAACGGCGGGTGCTGCTCGCGCACGAGTCCGCCCACCTCGCCCACCGCCACCACCTGTACGTGCAGCTTGCCGAGCTGGCCGCCGCGGCCAACCCGCTGCTGCGCCCGGCCGCCGCCGCGGTGGGGTACGCGGTGGAGCGGTGGGCCGACGAGCACGCCGCCGCGGTCGTCGGCGACCGCCAGTTGGCGGCCCGGGCGCTGGCTCGGGCATGGGCGGCCCGCCGCGCCGGCCGGGCCGCGCCGGCACCGCCAGGCCCTGGGCGCGGCGCGGCACTGGCCGCCGCCGGCTCCGCCGTAACCGAACGCGCCCGGGCGCTGCTCAACCCCCCGCCCCGCCCGCGCCGCCTGCTCACCACCGCTCTGCTCGGGCTGACCGCGGCGAGCGTGTCCGCCGGCCTGGTCACCGCGCACGACACCGAGCATCGCTTCGAGCAGGCCCAGTCGGCCTACCGCGCCGCCCCGGCGCCGCCGGCGCCGCGGTGACCACGGTCCCCCTCCCTATTCCGACCCGGAACGCGTGCTGACCGCATCGGTGAGCGGGTCTATCCCGGCGAGCTTTCCAGCCAGTTCCTCGCTGAGGCGGTAGCGGGCGGCGAGCTCCCGCGGTGCCGTGTAGCTGACCTTCGTCTGGTCGCCGTCGGCCCACACCAGGACCTTGAGCGGCAGGTCCAGTGCTGCCAGTGGCGCGGACAGCATGACCGGCGTCCCCGCTCGCGGGCTGCCGAAGATCACGACCTTGGTGTCGCGCAGCTCGAGTCCGACATCCGCGGCCTCGCCGCTGTGGTCGATCACGGCGAAGACCTTCATCCCCCGGGCCGCCACCGCGGCCGAGAGGCGGGACACGGTCTCCGCCACCGACCACGGACTCACCTTGGTGATCACGGGCGAAGAAGTGGACCTACTCACGGGTTCCGCCTCGGTGGTAGCGGTCGGCGACTCGACGGTAGCCCGGCCGGCCCCGTCGGTGCGACCGCTGGGCCTGTGTACGTTGAGGGTGACTCGGAGCGAGCACCCGGAGGTGCAGCCGATGCCGTACGACCTGAGCTACGACGAGAAGACCGCGTTGATCGTGGTTGACGTCCAGAACGACTTCGCCGATCCGAAGGGGAGCCTGTACGTCCGTGGGGGAGAGGACATCATCCGGTTCGTCAACGAGCAGACCGACCGTGCCCGGGGCGCGGGGGCTCTCGTCGTGTACACCCAGGACTGGCATCCCGAGTCGACCCCGCACTTCAAGAAGGATGGCGGGGTGTGGCCGGTGCACTGCGTGATGGGCACATGGGGAGCCGAGTTCCATCCCGGGCTGGAGGTTGCCGGTCCGGTGGTCCGCAAGGGGTCGCACGGCGAGGACGGGTACTCCGGGTTCATGATGCGGGATCCCGAGACGGGGCAGGAAAAGCCGACCGAGCTCGACGGGATCCTCACCGACCACGGCGTGCAGCGGGTGGTGGTGGTCGGGCTCGCGCAGGACGTGTGCGTCAAGGAGACCGCGCTGGACGCGGCCGAACGCGGCTACCGCCTCGACGTTCCGGAGGCTGGGACGCGGGCCGTCAACCTGCGGGAGGGCGACGACGAGCGGGCCTGGGAGGCCATCCGGCGAGCCGGCGGCCACGTGTTCTGATGCGATGAGGTCATGGCCGAACAGCTGACCACCGAGCGGTTGCTGCTGCGGTCCTGGCGACCGGACGACGCGGAGTCGGCGCTGGGCGTGTACGGCGCCGCCGAGGTCGCCCGCTGGTTGAGCCCGGCGATGGATCGGGTGCAGGACGTGTCCGCCATGCGCCTGCTCCTGCAGCAATGGGAGGCTGAGGACTCCCGGTTCATCCCGCCGGCTGGTCGCTGGGCAATCGAGCGGCGGGAGGACAAGCGGCTGGTCGGCGGCGCCATCCTGCTGCCGCTGCCGCCCGGTGCCGACGACCTGGAGATGGGCTGGCACCTGCACCCGGCTGCCTGGGGGCACGGGTACGCAACCGAAGCAGGCCGCGCCCTCGCCGCCTGGGCGTTCAGCCAGGGGATCGACGAGGTGCTGGCCGTGGTCCGGCCGGCCAACCGGCGGGCGGAGGCGGCCGTACGCCGGATCGGCATGGAGTGGGTCGGCGAAACGGAAAAGTACTACCACCTGCGGTTGCAGGTCTATCGGCTGCGGCCGGCGGACCTCCAGCCGGATCGTCCCGACCCCGCGGTGGGCTCGCGGCGCTGATCCGGCACGCCGGCTGACCGGCCGTCCGCCCCGGGCGGGCACGCGGTCCGCTGTCTCGCTATCTCGGGTCGCGAGGGACGGCGGTCTCGCCGACCGCCGGGGCGCTGGCGCCCGCCGGGGATGCGATGTAGGCGCCGAGCACCCGGTCGGCCAGCAGGCCGAGGCAGGAGAGGTTCGGGAACCCGGGTCCCTGCGCGACCCCGGCCAGCAGCGGCAGGTGAAGCCGAGGGTGCAGCCGCTCGACCGCGAGATCGTGACCGATGACGCGTTCCAGCGAGGCACGGGAGGGCCGTCGTCCGGCGGCCCCGTCGCCGGTCGCCCGGTCACCGGTCGCGCCGTCACCGGCCGCCCCGTCACCAGCGGCGTCGGCGAGTGCCGCCCGGGCGCGCTCGCCGAGCAGCCGGGAGAACCACAGCGGGTCGAAGCCGACCCCTACGACGACCCAGTCGAAGGCGATGCGTTCGCCTTCCTGTTCGTAGTCGACCTCGACGATGACCTTGTTCTCGACCGATTCGAGGCCGACGACCCGGCCGGCGACGGTGCGCACCGCCTCGGCCTGGTTGAGCACGTCCTCGACCTGGACGGAGAACACGCCGCGGTCGGTGCGCTTGAGGAACTCGCGGCGGTGCCGCTCGGCCAGACGCCGCCAGCCCACGGCAGGATCGGAGTAGAAGCGGTTCTCGATGAAGCTTTCCCCGCGGGTGTAGAGCGTGCCGGTCTCGGAGACGAGCTCGATCGTCGAGCCCTCGGGGAGCACGTCCAGCAGCGCGGTGGTGATCGAGCCGGCCGTCTCGCCGTTGCCGATCACGCACACCTCGACCGGGCCGGCCTGGGCCAGGGCGTCCTGGCGGGCCCAGAAGGTGCGGCCGTCGAGGATGCGCGGATGCTCGTCGGGCTGCCCGGGCAGCCGGACGGCCCTGCCGGGCCCGGTGACGACCAGGCCGTCGCAGTCGAGGTCGAGTCGGGCGCCGGCGGGCGTGCGGGTGGCCAGCCGCCAGCGGCCGCCGTCGAGGTCGATGCCGTCGACCTCGGCCAGGATCGGCTCGACCGGGATCCGCGAGGCGACCCAGCGCAGGTACTGGCTCCACTGCCGGTGGGTGGGGCGGGGCCGGCCGCGGTCGACCCAGTCGGCGAAGCCGTCGTGGTGGACCAGGTAGCTCTGCCACGACCAGCGGCTCACCTCGTGGTTGACCCGGTCGGAGGACTCGCCCCAGGAGTACGCGTAGGGAAAGCCGACGTCCTTCTCCGGTGCCGTGCTCAGCCGCTGCCGGCCGTCGGTGTACCCGGCGTCGCCCGACCAGTTGGCGGCGATGCCCGCACCGTCGATCAGGAGCAGGTCGGGCACGTCCCGGCCGGCACGGGCCAGCGCCGCGCGCTTGGCCGCGATCGCGAGCCCCTTCGGGCCGGCGCCCAGCACCGCAAGCGTCCCGCGGCGGCCGGCGTGCTCGGGCATGTCGAATCCTTCCTCGCCGGCGCCGTCGGGTCCGGGCCGCGTCGCGTTCAGGGTCGCACCTCAATCCGGCTGGGACCGCTGCCGGCCCTCGCCGCGACCCCCGGAAGCCCCACGGGCGCCACCTGTCCGATGCCGCCGGCCGCGGCCGCGGCGCGACAGCACCCTGACCGGGCTGGCGTCGCGGCCGTCCCCGTACTGTGAGAGCCCGCACGAGATGGCCTCCGGCCAGGTGGTGGGGAGCGGCGGATGCAGGCGATCATGGTGAACCAGTTCGGTGGCCCGGAGGCGCTGCAGGTTGGGGAGGCGGACAGGCCGCAGCCGCGTCCTGGGGAGGTGCTCGTCCGGGTGCTCGCGGCCGGGGTCGGTCCCTGGGATGTCTCCCTTCGCCAGGGCGGCTGGACCGGCCCACTGCCCTACATCCCGGGCGGTGAGTTCGCCGGGCTGGTCGAGGGGGACACCGGGGCCGACGCCGATTTCTACGCCGGGGCGCAGGTGTACGGCTATCCCGGGCTGACCGGCTGCTATGCGCAGTACGTGACGTGCCCCGTCGAGCAACTGGCTCCGGTCCCGGCCGGCCTGTCCATCAGCGACGCGGCCGCGGCGCCGATCGACGCGCTGACCGCGGAGCAGGGGCTGACCGACGTGCTGGGGATCGGCGCGGGGGACCGCCTGCTGATCACCGCCGGCGCGGGCGGGCTGGGTCACTTCGCGGTGCAGATCGCCCGCATACTCGGGGCGTCCGTGGTGGCCACCGCGAGCCCGCAGCACCATCAGTTCCTGCACCGGCTCGGCGCGGCCACGGTCATCGACCACACCAAGCCCGACTGGCCCGAGCAGGTTCGTGAGGTGACCGACGGGGGCGCGGAACGGGTGCTGGCGTGCGCCGCGCCGACTCTCGACGGCGCCGCCCGCGCGGCCCGCGACGGGGCGCTGATCGCCACCCCGGTGCACGGTGAGCCGCCCGGCCGGCCGCGAGTTCGCTGGCAGCGTTACGACGGGCAGCCGCGGGGTAGCCGGCTGATCCGGATGGCCCCGTGGTTCGACGACGGGTCGCTGTCGGTCACCGTGCAGGCCCGGTACTACTGGCAGGACGCCGCGCAGGCGCACCGCGAGACGGAGCGTGGGCACACCCAGGGCAAGCTCGCCCTGATCGTCGACGACGACCTCGCGGCCGGGCTCGAGATCTGACCGGATCGGCCGACCCCACACCGAGTCGTCGCGGCGTCAGTGCTTGGGCGTCCGCCGCAGCGGGAGTTGAATCTCCTCCTCCGCGGCCTGGCCGGCCTGCAGCTCGCGACCGCGTTCGAGTTCGGCGTTGACCTCCGCGCCGAACAGGATCGCGAGGTTCGAGATCCATAGCCAGACGAGAAAGGTGATCACGGCCCCAAGCGACCCGTAGGTACGGTTGTACGAGCCGAAGTGCGCGACGTAGAAGGCGAACCCGACCGAGGCGACGACCCAGACGAGCAGCGCCAGGAACCCGCCGACGGTGAACCAGCGGAACCTGGGCTGCTTCACGTTCGGCGCGACGTGGTAGAGCGCGGCGACCATCATGCTGACGACAATCACGATGATCGGCCATTTCACCACGTTCCACGCGGTCACCGCGGTGTCGCCGAGGTTGACCGCGTCGCCGATCGCCTTCGCCACCGGGCCGCTGATGATGAGGCTCAGTGCGATGAGCGTGACCAGCAGCACTCCGACGATGGTGATGAGAATCTGCAGCGGCCGCAGAATGTAGAACTTCCGGCCCTCCCTGACTTCGTAGATCGCGTTGGAGGCTCGGATGAACGCGCCGACGTACCCGGACGCAGACCACAGGGCGCCGACGAGCCCGACGCCGAGCAGCGCGCCGGCGCCGCCCCGGCTGGCCACCACGCCGTCGATGACCCTCTTGAACGTGTCCACCGCGGTCTCCGGCCCGAGCGACCGGACGATCTCCGTAAGGTTGTCGATCGTGGCCTGCTGTTGGCCGAAGAGGCCGAGCAAGGCGAGGAAGACGATCACCGCGGGAAACAGGGCGAGCACCCCGTAATAGGTCAGCGCGGCCGCCCAGTCGGTGAGGTTGTCGTCCTTCGACTCGATGACCGCTCGCTTGGCCACTCCCAGCCAGGACCGCTTGGAAAGGTCGGTCGGGGAGGTCGGCTTGCGCGGGTCGTCCGGCGGCAGCCGCCCCCCAGGGCGGTCACGGTCGGCACCGGCCGCCTCGGCGGCGGCGTCGGCGGTGTCGCGGCGGCGGGCGAAGAGCGGCATCGTCGGCTCCTCGTCGTCTGTTTGTCAGGGGCCTCACCGCTTCATGCCCGACGCGCGGCCGCCCATTCGCGCGGGCTCGGGGAGACCGGCGTACCCGTCGACCGGTCCCCGCGGCCATGGCCGTGTGGGGCGGCCGGCCGCCCGGTCATCCCGTTCTGCAGCCCCAAGTCGCCGCCGGCGTGTCCGGCCACCCACTGCCGGCTAACCGGTGCCCGGCATCGCCTGGTGAGCGTTGTCGTGCGCCCGTCCCTCGGAGAGTCAGCCGACGCCGGTGGCCTCGGCCGCCGCCGCCAGGCTGGGGTAGTCGTCGCCGAGCAGCACCCACCCGTCGAGCCCGGCCCGTCTGTTCCTCGGGTCGTTCACCTTGACCCGCCACGTCCCGTCCGGATTCGGTCGGATCAACGCGGCCTTACCCTCCCGGTCGCCGTAGTAGGCGCCGGTAGCCGTCCGTGCCAGGACCATGACCCTTCCCCTCCGTAGCACGGCCATCCCAGGCGTGAGCTGCCCTCTCGGGCACTCGCGTCGTCGAGCGGGGTGGCCGGGTAAACCCAGGGTACGCACCCGAGTGGTCCACTACCAGGCTCCCGGCGCTCAAGCGGCGCGGAGCAACCTCTTCGCCCGCGTCACGAGCCTTCCGCCGTACTCCCAGCCGATGTAGTCGTTTCGCGCGATCCGCAGCAGGTTCAGCCCCATATAATACGGTGCACGTGCGGTAATCGACTCGAACGTTCGCTGGTGATCGGGGAAGTGACGGCTGTATTCCCAGAGGAAATGCCCGATGAACGGCTCCGCGCGGCGCCAGTCGCCCACCGCACTCATGAACGCGTGCTGGAGCTCACCTGCGACCCGCCCGACATCGAACATCCGGTCCCCGCGCTTCATGCGTTCCAGGTCGATTGCCGCGACGTCCATGCCATGACCGAACAGAAAGTTCGCCGGAGTCGCGTCACCGTGCAGCCAGACCTGCCGGTCCTGCCACATCTGCGGTCGGTCCCGCCAGCGGTCGCGCAACCCGGACAGCTCGTCGATGTCCCGGTGTCCGATGCGGTGGGCTTTCGTGAGCCTACCGACGAGGGTGTCGAAGTACCGGCAGTCGGGATCGAAGTCGACGCCGGCCCCGTTGGCCGTTCGGATGTGCTGCGTGGCGAGGAAGTAAGCGAGCGCCTTCAGCCGCCAATAGAGATGCGCGTCGTCCCGGTGCTGCGTCGCGCGTCTGATCGCGTGGCTGAGCTCCTCGCCGGAATAGTATTCAACAGCCAGTACGCCGTTGATGTCGCGACTGAAGCCAAGCGGGCGGATCACGTGGTGCGGCGACCCGATCAGGTTGTACCGGCGCAGCGTCTCGAGTCCCTCGTACTCCTGGCGTGCCATCGAAGCTGCCTTGTCCCGGTCCGATCCGAACCTCGGGCCGTAGAACTTGCAGATGATCTTGGTGCCGGTGTGCTCCTCGTCGTACGCGTAGACCTCGTTGCTGCCGGACAACCGAAAGACGCGGAACGCCGGCCGTGGCTCGCGTACCCCCAGGCGATCGCGGATGATCCTGCTGAGAAAGTCGTAGAGCGGGTCATCAGCTGCGAGGTATCCGACATATTTACCGTTCATCGGGAGCCTTTTCTCGCGCCGGCTCTCGAAGCGATGGCATCGAACAGCCTGCCGTACTCCGCTCGGGTCCGCAGCATCCGGTCACCCAGCCGCCAAACTCGCTTGCGATCCACGATCCTGTCCACGTCCATTCCCTCAGAGCTGCTGGCGACGGCGGCCGGGCACCGCCGATTGGACCAGCACCGTCGGCCACCCCGCCGCGCCTTTGCCAGTCAGGAGCTGGCGGCGAGTTGCGGGGAGCCGCGCCTTACCTGACATCGAGACGCCTCAGCTCGGTCCTGATACCACGAGGCACCAGGTGGGTCCACACCGGGACGCACGGCCGCTGCGGCCTGGGCCGTCGACACGGCCCACCCCCTCGGGCCGATCGCCAACGCGGACCGGCGACGCCCGCGGGAGTCGGCTGCGGCCAAACGCCCGATCGGGCGGGGCCACGGCGGCACGGCCCACGCCCTCTAACCCGAGATGACCCGGCGGTGTGCCTCCTCTACTTGCCGGCGGGCGGCGAGGGCGGCCTGCTCGGCCGCGGGGTCGTCCGGGTCGGCGGCGGCGATCTGCTCGAGCAGCGCGGCCTTGCGCTCGTAGAAGGCGAACCGCTCGGCCATGGAGGCGCCCCGGGTGGTGAGCTCGCGCCCCTCCTTGACCAGGCCGGCGGAGGCCTCCGGCAGGCTCTGCGCCCGCTGCCAGCCGGACACCGGATGCTCGCCGGTATCGACGTCGGCGCGCTCGCGGTGCCTGATCACCCACGAGTCGAGCTGGTGTCCCCACCGCGCGGGGTCCTCCGCGCCGTCCGGCAGCCGCAGCGCCTGCCGGCCGCCGGGGCCGGCCTCGGCATATGGCCGGCGCAGCGCGTCCTGCCACCGCCGCTCGACCTCGGCGAACCGCTCGTGCGCGGTCTGCCGGCTGATGCCCAGGGCGGCGCCGATGGTTTGCCAGGAGGCTCCCTGCTCTCGCTCGTAGACCACGGCCCGCTCCAGCACGCTGCGAGCGTCCTCGACCAGCTGGGCCGCCCGCTCGACGATCTCGCCCGCGCCGCTGCCCCGGTCGTCGGCCGGCACCAGACCGCGGGCGTAGTCGCTGACCTCCCTGGCCGCCACCGACAGTGCCACCCGCGCCTGCGCTTCTCGCCCGTACTGAGCATCCATGATGTCAGGCTACACCTGACGTCCGCGTCAGGAAAGACCTGACGTGGATGTCTCTGCGCGCGGGTCATCCAGAACAAGATCCATTTGGTGCAGGACGATGCTCGCCGTGAGGATAGGTCTTGACCAGCGCCGACGATTTTGCGCTTCGCTCTGTCGAGAAGGGAGGTTTGACCGCACAGCATGGACATTCGAGCGGTCGTCTTCGACGTGAACGGCACCCTGGTCAGGATCCTGACCGAGGACGGCATGGACCAGATCTTCCGGTCCGCGGCGCGCTTCCTCACCTATCAGGGCATAGACCTGCACCGACACCAGATCCGGGAGCTCTATTTCCGGATCATGAAGGAGCAGCAGCGGGCCAGTCCGGAGAAGCACCCGGAGTTCGACGCCGTCGGTATCTGGCGCAGCATCGTCGAAGGGCACGCGACGGATTTCACCCGCACCTTGCCGGCCGAGAAACTCGAGCAGATGCCGCTGTTCCTGGCCGAGATGTCCCGCGGCATCTCGCGCCGTCGGCTGGGTCTCTACCCGCACGTGCGGGAGGTGCTCGATGTTCTGCGTGAGTGCTACCCGCTGGCAGTTGTCACCGATGCGCAGAGCGCGTACGCGCGTGGCGAGCTGCACAAGGTTGGTCTGCTCGACTACTTCGACCCGATCATCGTCTCCGGGGACTATGGGTACCGCAAGCCCGACCGGCGGCTCTTTCAGTTTGCGCTCGACGGGGTCAGGGTGGCGGCCGAGCACGCGCTGTACGTCGGCAACGACATGCACTGCGACATCTCCGGAGCGGCGGAGGTCGGCATGAAGACCGTGATGTTCGATTCCGACCAGGGGACGAAGGTTCATCTGGATTGCGTCCCCGACTACACGATCACGGATTTCCGCGAGCTTGTGAAGATTCTCGACCTGCCTGAGCTCGGCGGGTAGCGCTCGGCCGGCCCGCCGGCCGGGGCGAGGGCGTCTCCCGCCGCGCCCGCGCCGCCCCTGCGCCGTGCGGCGGCCGAGAACCGAACCGGGCTGGCTGCGCGGCGGTAGTGTGGTCGGGTTCGTCGGATGCGATGTGGAGGTGAGGCCGCGTTGAGCAGCCGACCTCCGAGTCCCCGCTGAGCCCCGCCGCCCCGCGGGGTGTGCCGCCGCGGCGGTGAGCGGCCGGGCCTCACCCCGTTGCGCCCGGACCTTGTTCGGCCTCGTCGTCCCCGGGGTGAGTGGTGATGTCTAACTGGCGGTCGCGGGCGGTGCAGGCAGGTAAGCGTCCGTTCGGGCGGCCGGATGCCGGGATCGAGGAGGACGGACCGGCGCCGGAGCCGTCGATGGATCCGCGGATGTCGCGGGAGCCGGCGGTGCCGCTGGAGCGCAGCGTCGTGGACGCCGCGGTGTACCTGGACGGGCGCCGGCTGGAGGGGCCGTCGACGTTGGCCGAGGTGCTCGGCCAGTTGCCCGGCAAGCCGGGGACGATGGCGTGGATCGGGCTGTACCGGCCGGCCGAGGCGCAGCTGCTGGAGGCGGCGGAGGCGTTCGACCTGCACGAGCTGGCCATCGAGGACGCCATCGTGGCGCACCAGCGGCCGAAGCTGGAGCGCTACGGCGACACTCTGTTCGTGGTGCTGCGCGCCGCTCGGTACCGGGACGAAGCCGAGGAGGTCGACTTCGGCGAGATCCACCTGTTCGTCGGCCCCGCGTTCGTGCTGACCGTGCGGCACAGCCAGGCCCCGGACCTGAGCGCGGTGCGCCGCCGGCTGGAGGCCGACCCGCAGCTGCTCGCGCTGGGACCGGAGGCGGTGCTCTACGCCGTGTTGGACGCGGTGGTGGACGGCTACGCGCCGGTGGTGGCCGGCCTGCAGAACGACATCGACGAGATCGAGACCGAGGTCTTCGGCGGGGACCCGAACGTGTCCCGGCGTATCTACGAGCTGTCCGGCGAGGTGATCGAGTTCCAGCGGGCCACCCGCCCACTGCTGGAGATCATGTCCAACCTTGCCGCCGGGTTCGACAAGTACGGCACCGATCAGGAACTGCAGCGGTACCTGCGGGACGTGGCCGACCACGCCACCACGGCCGCCGAGCGAGTCGACGGGTTCCGGCAGATGCTCGGCGACATCCTCACCGTCAACGCCACCCTGGTCAGCCAGGCGCAGAACGAGGAGACCAAGCTCCTGACGCAGGCCAGCTACGCCCAGAACGAAGAGGTCAAGAGGATTTCTGCGTGGGCGGCCATCCTGTTCGCCCCGACCCTGATCGGAACGATCTACGGGATGAACTTCGACCACATGCCGGAGCTGCACTGGCTGGCCGGCTACCCGTTCGCGCTGGCGCTGATGGCCGTGGTCTGTGCGAGCCTGTACGTCGCGTTCAAACGGCGCAATTGGCTGTAGCAGCACCCCGGATGGGTTGCCTTACCAGGCGCGCCAGGGTGGAGCCGAGCATCCGGCTCCCGCACACCGAAGATCGCCATGGCAGCAGGGGCCTCGGGGCTGTGGCGCCGTCACGGTAGTACCCGGCAGGGTCGCGGGCGCTACGCTGCGCAGGTGTCGATGACCGCTGCCGGCGTGTGGGCCGACGACGATCGGCTACGCCGGATCGAGTCGGTCACCGACGCCGCGCTCGCCCGCCTCGACGTCGAGGATCTGCTCGTCGAGCTGCTCGACCGGGTCAGGGAGCTGCTCGGTGTCGACACGGCGGCCGTGCTGCTGCTGGACCGCGCGAGCCAGCAGCTGGTCGCGACCGCGGCCAGGGGGATCGAGGAGGAGGTCCGCCAGGGCGTCCGCATTCCGATCGGCAAGGGCTTCGCCGGCCGGATCGCGGCCGAGAAGAAGCCGGTGATCGTCGAAACAGTCGATCATTCGACCGTGCTCAACCCGATCCTGCGCGAGCGGGGGATCCGCTCGCTGCTCGGCGCGCCGCTGGTGTCCGGCGGGAAGGTGGTCGGCGTCATGCACGTCGGCAGCCTCACCTCCCGGACGTTCACTGCCGATGACGTCAGCCTGCTCCAGTTGGTGGCGGACCGGGCCGCGCTGGCCGTCCAGGCCAGACTGTCCCAGGTCGAACGGGCCGCGGCGGGCGCACTTCAGCGCAGCCTGCTGCCGCCGCGGCTGCCGGCGGTGCCCGGCCTCGAGCTGGCGGCGCGTTACGTCCCGGGCGAGGAGGGCCGGGTCGGCGGCGACTGGTACGACGTGTTCACCCTGCCGTCCGGCCGGTTGTGGCTGGTGATGGGGGACGTGGCCGGGCGTGGCCTGGCCGCCGCGGTCGTCATGGGTCGACTGCGCACCGCGTTGCGTGCCTACGCGCTGGACGACAGGACCCCCGCCGAGGTGTTGCGCCGGATGGACGCCAACGTGGAGCAGTTCGAGCCGGACGTGATGGCGACCGTGCTTTGCGCGACGTTCGAGCCGCCCTTCGACCTGCTGCACCTGTCCTCGGCCGGCCATCTCCCCCCGATGCTGGCACTCGCCGACCAGCCCGCGGTCATGCTGGACGTGCCGATCGACCCGCCGCTCGGAGTCCACGGCCGGTTGCACCGCCGGACGACGACGGTCCCGCTGCCGTCGGACGCACTGCTGCTCCTCTACACCGATGGCCTGGTGGAACGCCGATCCGCCTCCCTCGAGTCCGGCCTCGAGCGGCTTCGGTCGTCGATGATCGCCGCCCCGGCCGAGTCGGCGGTCATGGCGCTGTTCGCCAAGCTCGTGGGCAGCGAGGCGCTGGGCGACGACATCGCCATGCTCGCCGTGCGCCGGGTCGGCAGCTCCATCGTGCCGGCTCCGGCCGGCCCCGCTTCGGTCGAGTTCTACCCCAACGCAACGTAGGTACCAACGGCTCACGCCAGGTCCTCACCCGGCCGGCCTACCACCATCCCTTGCGCTTGGCCCAGACGAGCAGGGCGACCGGATGCGGACACCAGCCGAACGTCCACCCGAGTCGCCACCGTTCATCCAACCGCCAACGGTCCCACAGTGGTCGCGGGCACCGGGCGGCGTCCAGCGCGGGGGTGCGGCACGGCGTCGTTCGCCGCAGTCCACCCGGTGCGGATTGGCCGTGGACCGGGCGCATCCCCGGGTCCTACCGTCGGCTCATGCGGATCCGGATCATCGACGCGTTCACCGCCCGCCCGTTCGCCGGCAACCCTGCCGGGGTGTGCCTCCTCGACTCCGTCGCCTGGCCGGCGGAGTCGTGGATGCAGCAAGTCGCCGCGGAGATGCATCTGCCCGAGACCGCGTTCGCCCGTCCGCTGGCGGACACCGCCGAGGCGGATTGGGGACTGCGCTGGTTCACCCCGGTGATCGAGGCGAATCTGTGCGGCCACGCCACCCTGGCAACCGCGCATGCCCTGCACGCCGACCGGGGCGGGCCAGGCACGGTCCGGTTCGCCAGCCGCAGCGGGGTACTGGTCGCCCACACCGGTGCGGACGGACAGATCACCCTGGACTTTCCGGCTGCGCCGCTGACCGAGGCGCCGACTCCGGACGGGCTGGCGGAGGTGCTCGGGGTGAAGCCCGACGCCGCGTACGCCACCGGGGCGCTGGGCGACCTGCTCAGCGTGCTGCCGGACGAGGCCGCGGTGCGGGCGGTAGATCCGGACTTTGCCGCCCTGGCCCGGCTGACCCGCCGGGACGGTATCCGCGGCGTCATCGTCACGGCCGCACCATCCACTCCGGACAGTGGCTACGACTTCGTGTCCCGGTACTTCGCGCCGGCTGGCGGCGTCCCCGAGGACCCGGTGACCGGCAGCGCGCACACCGCGCTAGCGCCGTATTGGTCGAGCCGGCTCGGCCGGGACAGCCTCACCGGGCTGCAGGCCTCCGCTCGCACCGGCCTGGTCGGCACCACCGTGCGCGGTGACCGGGTCCACCTCGCCGGCACCGCGGTGACCGTGCTGGACGGCACGCTGCAGGCCGCCGCCGTTCGGGACGACCACCAAGCTCATCCGGACCCGGTGGACATGGCCGCCGAGAGGAACTGATCGAGGTCACCCACCTCTGCACTGGCCGGCGGAGCCGGCCGATCCGGATGGTCCTCGTCGTCGGGAGGCTCCCTCAGGATCGACTCGGCGATGTCGGCCGGCACCAAGGCGGCGACCCGGCCTCCGCCCTGGGTCAGGAAGGTGACCTTGCCGATAGCGGCGGCGGCCAGCAGAGGATCCAGGATCGGCGAGCCCGGCGGGATCTCCACGTCCGGATCGGTCGCGAAGACGAGGCTGGGCTCGGCCACCGGCCGGAGTATCACGTCGAACCGGACGGACGCGTTGTCGCCGACCGCACCCGCGAAACGAGCCCTGTTGGTGTGCCTGGGGAGCTTGGCGCCGCCGGAGATCATTGCCGTCCCTTCCCGGAGAAGTCGGATGACATCTATGTGATTCAGCATGACATCATGTCGCAGATGCGGTGCGGTGTCGAGCCGACACGGCCTAGAGTTCCCGGATGCCGGTCGAGGAGGTGACTCCGCACCCGCCGCGCCGGATCTGGCGGGCGGTCTCCACCCAGGCCTGGGCCGACGTGACGTTCCTGCACTGGCCGGTGCCGCCGGACCGAGTAGGCGGCAGGCTGCCACCCGGAGTCCACGTCGACGTGCTGGACGGGGTGTCCTACCTCGGCCTGGTCGCGCTGGCGATGCGCCGGGTCTCCCTGGGCCGGGGGCCGGCCATGCCGTACGCCGGGTCGTTCCTGGAGACAAACGTACGGCTGTACACAGTGGACGATGCCGGCCGGCGCGGCGTGCTGTTCCTGTCCCAGGACGCATCCCGGCTGGCCGCGGTGCTGGTCGGCAGGTGGGCGGCGGGGCTGCCCTACCGGTGGTCGCGGATGCGGCTGGACCGCCGGGACGGGCGGCTCGAGTACGGCTGCCACCGGCGCTGGCCGGGTCCGCGCCGCGCCGTGTCCCGGCTGGTCGTCGAGCCTGGTGACGCGATCGAGCCGGGGCCGCTGGAGCACTTCCTCACCGCGCGCTGGGGGCTGCACCTGGCCGGCCGGCGCGGGCGCACCCGCTACTGGCCGAACGAGCACCCGCCGTGGCGGTTGCAGGCGGCTGCCCTGCAGGCGCTCGACTACGACCTGATCGCCACCGCCGGGTTCGCCGACCTGGCCGGCACCCCGCCGGTGAGCGTCCTGTACTCGACCGGGACGCACGTCGCGTTCGGGGCGCCTCGGCCGATCCGATCGCCCTGACCGCAGGCCGTGCCGTCAGCCGGCCGGCCCGGCGGCGCGACCGGCGACCGTGTCCACGATCCTGGGCACCAGCAGGCTGAACCCGCCACCCAGGCAGAACCCGCCGAGCGCGTCGGAGAGCCAGTGCGCGTTGAGGTAGGTACGGCTCAGTGCGGTGGCGGCGGCCACCCCGATCGCGGCGTCGAGCCAGCGGTCCTGCCCCGGACCGGGCGGCAGCAGGGCGAGCGCCAGGCCGGGGCAGGTGGTCGCGGCGGCGATCGCGTGGCCGGACGGGTAGGACGTCTGCGTCGTCCTGACCAGCGAGTCCGCGGGCCGGGGCCGGTCGATCCGGCCCTTGACCGGGCCGATGCTCACCTCGCCGAGAGCGATCGTGGTCGCCCACGAGGCCAGCGCCCGCCACCGCCGCTGCCGGGCCAGCAACGCGGTCACCCCGATCCGGACGGTCCAGTCCACAGTGGTGCCGAGCGCGATGTCGAGCACCCGTGACACGGCCCCCAGTGACGGGCTGCGGTGCTGCTGCACCAGCCGGTACCAGCGTTCGTCGACCCCCTGGACGACCGCCCTAGTCGCGGGCAGCACGACCCCGGCGGTGATCACCGCGGCGGCGGCGAGCAGGCTGCCGCCCAGGCGGGCATCACCCCCCCGGCGGCCGGCGGGGCGGAGCTTCCGTTCCGGGTCGCGCACCGGCATGACCCTGATCATGTACTAGTCCGGGACCGCCCGCTGCGCCCGGGTCCGATCACCCGGCCGGCGCGGCCGCCGGCGCCGCCGGGTAACGTCGCTGAGCGTCGAGTGAAGGGATCGCGGCATGTCGGATCAGGCGCAGATCGGTGTCACCGGGCTCGCTGTCATGGGCCGCAACCTGGCCCGCAACTTCGCCTCCCACGGGCATCGGGTGGCGCTGCACAACCGGACGGCGGCACGCACCCGCGCGCTGGTCGATGAGCACGGCGCCGAGGGTTCGTTCCTGCCGGCCGAGACGGTGCCCGAGTTCGTCGGCTCGCTGGAACGGCCACGCCGAATCGTGATCATGGTGAAGGCGGGCGCGCCCACCGATGCGGTGATCGACGAGCTGGTCCCGCACCTGGAGGCGGGCGACATCGTGGTCGACGGGGGCAATGCCCACTTCGTGGACACCCGCCGGCGGGAGGCCGCACTGCGGGAACGCGGCCTGCACTTCGTGGGCACCGGGATCTCCGGCGGCGAGGAGGGCGCGCTGCGCGGGCCGAGCATCATGCCCGGCGGCACGACGGAGTCCTACCAGAGCCTCGGCCCGCTGCTGGAGTCGATCGCCGCGGTGGTGGACGGCGTTCCGTGCTGCACCCACGTCGGCCCGGACGGCGCCGGGCACTTCGTGAAGATGGTGCACAACGGCATCGAGTACGCGGACATGCAGCTGATCGCCGAGGCGTACGACCTGCTCCGCACCGGGCTGGGGATGCCGCCCGCGGAGATCGCCGAGGTGTTCCGGCAGTGGAACTCCGGCGACCTCGAGTCGTTCCTGATCGAGATCACCGCTGAGGTGCTGGGCCATGTCGACCGCGGCACCGGCCGGCCGTTCGTCGATGTGGTGCTGGACCAGGCCGAGCAGAAGGGCACCGGTCGGTGGACCGTGCAGTCCGCGCTCGATCTCGGCGTCCCGGTGAGCGGCATCGCCGAGGCGGTGTTCGCCCGCGCGCTGTCCGGCCACGCCGAGCAGCGGGCGGCGGCCCGCGGGCTGGGCGGGCCCAAGCCGGGATGGAGCCTCGGCGACGGCGACACGTTCGTGGAGAACGTGCGCCAGGCGCTGTACGCGTCGAAGGTGGTCGGGTACGCGCAGGGGTTCGATCAGATCACCGCGGGCAGCGCCGAGTACGGCTGGGACATCGACCGCGGCGCGATGGCCACGATCTGGCGCGGCGGCTGCATCATCCGGGCCCGCTTCCTGGACCGGATCCGGCAGGCGTACGACGAGACGCCGGACCTGCCCTCGCTGTTGGTGGCCCCGTACTTCCGGGACGCCGTCGGCGCCGGCCAGGATGCCTGGCGCCAGGTGGTCGCCGGGGCGGCCAGCGCCGGCGTGCCGGTGCCCGGCTTCGCCACCGCACTGTCCTACTACGACGGTCTGCGGGCCGAGCGGCTGCCGGCCGCGCTGGTGCAGGGGCTGCGCGACTTCTTCGGCGCGCATACCTACAAGCGGGTGGACTGGGGCGGCGTCTTCCACACGCTGTGGTCCGAGGACCGCTCCGAAGTGGACGCAGGCTAGCCGGAGAGGGCGATCACCGCGCCGCGGTGGTCCTCCAGCCGAGCCGGGCCGTCGGCCGCCGGTAGGGTGACCCGATCGCCGCGGACCCGGGTAAGCCGGCCGTCCGCGTCGACCAGCAGCAGCCCGTCGGCGTCCACCGCGACCAGCTCGCCGGGCATCCGCAGCAGGGCCGGGTCAGCCAACCCGGCGCTGACCGCCACCCGGCCGGCGCGCAGCCCGGCGAGCACGGCCGCCGCCGGGTCGTCGCCGAGCCGGTCGGTCGAGCAGGCCACCCAGGTGGTGGGCGACCCGGGCGGGGCGTCCGAGCCGGGCCGGTGGAAGTCGCTGCCCCCGATCGGGATCGCGCCGGGATGCCAGGCCAACCACCAGGCCAGCGGCCCGCCCCAGCGGCGGTCCAGCCAGGTCCAGTGCCAGATCTCGGCGAGCGGCGGGCGGCCGCGCATCGGCTGCCGCCAGGCGTTGTCGGCGGCCAGCGGATGGTTCACCGACAGCAGACCGCCACGCCGGTCGGCCTCGGCCAGCCAGTCGTCCGCCGGCCGGCGGAAGTCGACCCACCCGATGTCGCCGAACGCGTTCGCGTGGCCGAGGTCGGTGGTCACCTCCTGACCCGGCACCAGCAGCACGCCGGCCCGAGCGCCGGCGGCGGCCAGCTCGGCGTGGTGGCTGACCGTGTTGTGGTCGGTGACCGCGAGGAAGTCGAGGCCCCGGTCGTAGCCCAGCGCGGCCAGCTCCGGCACGGTGAGCGCGCCGTCCGAGTGCACGGTGTGCGCGTGCAGGTCGCCGGCGAGCCAGCGGGTGCCGGCGGGTGCCGGCAGCGCTCGGCGCGGCGACCCCAGCCGCGGCGGCCCCAGCCGCGGCGGGCGGCCCGGTGCGGCGGCGCGCGACGACACGGTGCCGAGCTCCGCGCCGGCCTCGGCGGCGACCGCATCCACCGAGCCGCCGGTGGTCGCGGTGACCGTCCACCGCACGCCCTCCGGGGCGACCCGGTGCAGGCCGAGCATCACCTGCCAGGTCCCCGGCTCCACCGGACCGGGCAGGTAGCCGGGGGTCGCGCGGTCCGACCCGATCGCGAACGCCGGCCGGGACGCGCCGGACCAGCCGCGAAACCCGGTCGGACCCAGGCAGCCCAGGTCGAGCACGCCGGCCTCCCGGTCGTAGCCGAGCGCGACGGCGACCGCGGCCGCCCCCGCGGGCACCTCGACCGGCAGGTACCGGTGCGCCGCCGCGGCCCGGTGGTCCACGGTCCACCGTCCCCGGTGGACGGTCCTGGTCACGGCGCGGCGGGTGCCGCCGCGGTCGGGGCGGCACCGGGGCCGACCAGCTCGCCGTCGCCGGCGCGGTAGCTCAGGGCCCGGCCCGGGGTCTCGCTGGAGGTCGGCGAGCTGACTGTGGCGGCCACCGTGCTGAGGCCCTAGCCGGGTGGGCAGTCGTACTCGAGTGGCTTCCGGGCCGAGCTGGCCACCACGCCGTCGACTGTGGTGGCGATCGCGTACCAGGTCATCGCCGTGTTCGTGGGCAGGCCGGTGGCGACGACCGACCACAGCGTGCCTTGCCGGTAGCTCATGGGCAGGTCGACCGGCTTCGCCGGGTCGGAGTACCAGCGGGCCATCACCTGCTGCGGCTGCGGCCCGGTGACGTCGGCGTAGAACGCGGCGCCCCAGGTGTTGGCCCGACCGCAGTCGCGGCTGGATAGCGCCCAGCGGGTGGAGATCGTCGGCGTCGGCGGTGGGGGCGGCGGCGTGGTCGGCGGTGGGGTGGCGGTCGTGGTGGCCGGAGCCGGCGTGGTGGGCATCGTCGTGGTCGGGACCGTGGTGCCGACCAGCGGAGAGGTGGCCAGGCTCAGCACCGCGGTAGGCGCCGGAGTGTCCGCCCTGGATGTCCCGATGGGCGTCGGTGTCGGCGTCGGCGTCGGGGTGGAGGTCGGGGAGTCGACCGTGGCCGGTCCGAAGCCGATCGAGCCGAGCGGCTGACCGGCGACCGGCGTTGGGGTCGGGCCGGGCAGCATGACCAGCCCGAGCACCAGCAGCACGACGACGGCCACCGCGGCTGCCACCGCCCACAGGCCGATCATCCGGCGGCGGCGCTCGCCGAATGGCCGGGGGAAGCCGTCCGGGCGCCACGGGCCGGCGCGTGCGGTCAGTGCCTGCCAGTCCGCGACCGGGCGAAGCTCGCCGCCGTCCCGCAGCACCCGGCGGCGCAGCGCCGGCGGAACGATCAGGAACGGGACGCCGGCCAGCAGCGCGGCCCCGCTGATCCGCAGCCGGCGCTGCTCGCCGCAGGTCGCGCATCGCTCCAGGTGCCGGACCAGCCGCTTACGCAGCAGGGGGGTGAGCCGGCCGTCCCAGTCGACCAGCAGCGCGTCCAGCTCTGGGCAGTCGTCCCGGCCGGTGCGGGCCAGCACCAGTGCGGACAGCGCCCGCTCCAGCTGGGTCCTGGCCCGGGAGAGCAGGGCCGCCGCGTGGTTCGCGGACACGCCCAGCGCGTCGGCCAGGTCGGCGCCCTCCAGACCGTGCCGAACGGAGAGGTCGAGCACCTCCCGCTCACCCGGGTTCAGCGAGGCGGCGGCCGACCAGACCAGCTCCCGCAGCTCGTCGGCACGAAGCGCCGCCTCCAGCTCGGGCGCGTCGTCGGTCACCTCGGTGGCCTCGTCCAGCCCCGCGGTCCGGCGCCGGTCCCGCAGCGTGCGCAGGCACTCGTTGCGGGCGATGGCGTACAGCCAGGGAAGCAGACGCTGCGGGTCACGCAGCTGGCCGACCCGCTCCCTGGCGATGAGCAGGGTGTCGTGTACGACGTCGGCGGCCGCGTCCCGGTCGTGCGGCAGTGACACGCTGTAAGTGAAGAGCCGGTCGGCGTAGGCGTCGTACGCCTCGGCAAGCCCGCGGGGGTCGCCGGCCGCCAGCAGGTCGACGAGCCCCGCGCCATCCACGTCCGGCACCGTAGCGCCTTGCGCGACGGGTGGGGGCCGGACCCCTCGAACCGGCCCCCCCACCCGACCGTCACCGCCCCCCAAGGGCGACGACGCCCCCGGCCCCACGGGATCACCCTGCGAGTCAGGGGCGGCGGCTGGCCGGCCGGATGAGCCGGCGCGCCGGCCGGAAGGCCAGCAGCGCGGTCGACCCGAAGATCACGATGCCGAGCAGCAGCCCGAGGGTGACCACGGTGCTGGACCAGCCGGCCCGGGTGGTCTGCCCGACCGGGCTGGTCGGGACCGGGCCGGACGCGGCACCCGCGGCGCCATGGGCCGGGCCGGCGTCCGGGAAGCCGGAGACCGGGCCGAGCCGGGCCGGCGCGGCGTTCCTCCCGCTGCCGGCGCGGGTGCCGGAGCCGGAGTCGGTGCCGGACCCGCCGCCGGAGCGGGTGTCGGAGCCGCCGCCGGCCGGGCGCGAGGTGGCTGCGCTCGGTGACGGCGTCGGACCGCTCGTCCCGGTGCCGGCGGTCGGGTCCGCGCCGGCGGTGGTCCGCGCTGTCAGCGGTAAGAGCCGCCACCCCCGCGCACCCCAACACCTTTCTCCAAGATTCTTTCAGTGGCGGTGGGTGGCGTCGGGCTGGCGCGGGTCGGCGGGGTGCTCGTAGCCGGGGGTCAGCCGGACCAGGGCGGCGTACTGGGCGTCCAGCCAGCGGGCGAAGGCGCGCTGGCGGGCGCGGTCGAGCAGGTGGGCGGCGATCCGTGGGCGGGCCCGCGGGTAGGGGAGTACGGCCGGCGGCTGCTCCGAGTCGACGGCGACCAGGTGCCAGCCGAGGGGGGTGCGCAGCGGGCCGGCGGTGACCGGAGGGCGGCCGGCGGCGCGGATCGCGGCCTGCACGGCGGCGGGCAGGGTCTCGGGGCGGGAGCTGACCTGCGGCGTGGCGGCCAGCCGGGCGGCGAGGGCGGACGGGTCCGCCGGGTCGTGGGCGTGCCGCAGCAGCCAGCGGGCCGGGCGGGAGAACTGGTCCGGGTTGGCCGCGTAGTACCGGCGGACGTCGTCCTCGGCGACCTGGACGTCGGCGGTGACCGAGTCGAAGACGGACCTGGCTGCGGACGAGGTGGCCAGCACGTCGGCGGCGGCGCTGCCCAGCAGCGCGGGCTCGGCGGGCGCCGGCCGGCCCGGGCGGTCGATCAGGCCCCGGGCGTCGCGCTCACGCTCCAGCAGCCGGCGCAGCACCACCCGCTGGGTCACCCAGCGACGCAGCTGCCGTGCCTCGGCGGTGCCGTCGGCCGGCAGCCGGGCGCCGAGCGGGCCGGCCCGCAGCCGATCCAGCTCGGCGGCCACCTCGGCGCGGGTGACGATCTGGTCGCCCACCCAGGCGGCGGCCGCGAGGGGAGTCATCGGCGGGGCGGGTCGACGGTCAGCCGGACCGAGTCGGTGTAGGCGACCCGCCCGGCGTACATCAGCTTGACCAGCAGCCACCAGCTGCCCGGCCGCGCGTCCGCCGGCACCGCGATCGGGAAGTCCAGCCGGGCGGTGCTGTCCGGGTCCAGCCACCGGGCGGCCGCCCGGCGCGGCGTGAGCTCCCAGGTGTCCACCGGTCCGACCAGGTGCGCGACCGCGTGCACCGGGCTGCGGAACCGGTTTTCGGCGACCGCGCGCAGCACCGCCCGCTCTCCCGGCCGCACCACCACGGCAGGCGTGTCCAGCCGGACGTCGACCTCGCCCGGGGAGATCGCCCCGCCGCCCGGCCCCGGCACGGTCACCGTGACCACGTCCTGGATCATCCGGCCCGCGTGCTCGATCGAGACGCCGATCAGGTGACCGCCGACCGCCGCGTCCGGTGGCGCGACGACGCGGACGGTCAGGTCTGCGTGCCCGCCGGGGCCGAGCCTCACCGGCCACTCCGCCGGTGTCACCGACCAGCGGGCGCCCGCGGTCACCCGGAGCAGGCCGGTCCAGTCCGCGTCGGTGAGATCCGAGGCGACGGTGACCGCGAGGTCGACCGGGCCGGTGGCGACCGCGCTGGTCGGGGTGGCGTGCACGGTCAGCGGAAGCCCGCCGGTCGGCGCCGGACCGACGTTGTGCAGCCAGTACCGGGCGTACTCGGTCGGGACCTCGGTCGGGGCCGGCTCGTCCCCGTCGCGCGCCTCGGCGGCGCCCGAGCCGCCAGCCGGCGGCGGCACGTCCAGCGCCGGAACGGCAACCACGGTGGCCACCTCGCAGCCGTCCAGCCGGACCGTGAACCCGCCCTCCTCGTCGACCGGAACCGGATCGCCCGTGCGCTCCAGCAGGTCGGCCGCGAACGCCGCCCGGAAAGGCGCCGCGGCCCGCACCCGGACCTCCGCCGGCCGCCCGTGCGGCTCGTACAGCCGCACCGCGATCGCGTCCCGCGCCGACATCGGGGCGACCGACCCGCGGGCCAGCGGGTTGCCGGCCGGCTTGACCGCGGTGACCATGGCCGCCCCTGGCGGGTCGACCGAGAGCAGCGAACCGGCCGGAGGCAGCGCGGCGGCGTCCGGCGCCGGACCCCGCACCCGGTCCGGCTCGACCAGCGCCGCGGTCAGCGGCGCGTTGAAGCCGTGTCCGGATTGGACGAAGCCGGCCGACCGCCAGTCACCCGACCCGGAGGTCAGCGCGTACTCGAAGGAGTGCGTCCAGTGCTGCAGCTGGAACCCGGACCCGTCCGGGGCACGCCGCCGGGGCGGGTCGATCCACACCGCGGACGGCCATCCGGTGCAGGACCGCAGCAGCGACAGGTGCAGCGCGCCGCCCGGGTCGACCGCGAAGCCGGGCATCCCGCGGTTGACCAGCGCCACCGAGTAGTCGTCCAGGCCGGTCTCGGCGGCGTGCAGCGCGGTCGGCTGTCCGACCTGGACGGTCGCATCGGCGAGGTCGGCGGTGAGCTCGGCCACCGCCTCGGCCAGCGTCGCGTCGTCCCGGCCGGCGACCACCAGGACCGGCAGCGCGCGAGCGTCTCGCAGGTCGGCATCCGGGACCCACACCTCGGCCAGTGGCCGGGCGGCCGGCACCCAGATCCGGGCCCGGTCGGTGCCGGCCAGTTGGCGGTGCAGCTCGGCCAGGTACTCGGGGCTGGCCGCGGCCAGCACGGCCGCGGTGAACGCGTTCCGCTCCGGTCCACCGAGCGCGACCCGCACGTCGGGCAGGTTCGAGTCGACGTCGAGCAGGCCGTACCGGCTGCCGCTGTCCAGCGCGGCGGTCGAGGTCACCCCTGCCCGAACCAGCGCCACCACGAGGTCGCGCACCACCTGGTCGGCGACCAACCGCCGGTCGGCGACCACCTCCGCGACCCCGATCGCCCGGCCGACCGGGTCGGGCGAGCCGGGCAGCAGCACCCGGGCGGTCGACCCGACCCCGAACCAGGTGTAGGCGGGGTTGTCCAGGGTCCAGGGGGTGACCGCAGTGTCCACGTCGACGATGCCGAAGCCGCGGCCGACCACGGCGTCGCCGACCTCGCTGACCGGCAGTCCACCGTGGACGGAGGTGGGCCAGCGCAGCCGGATCAGCTGGTCGCTGCCGGTGAACTCGTCCAGCTGCGTCACGCAGTCCACCCGGCGCACGCCATCCCAGAGCGTGACCTCCTGGGTGTAGGCCACCGACTCGACCCGGCCGCGCACCACGACCCGCCGACCGACCGGGCACTGCGCCACCTGCACCCGGGCCGGCCGGGCGGCCGAGCCGGCCCGCGGCGGCCCGGTGGGCAGCAGGTGCCAGGGGCCCTCGCCGTACCGTGGGTGCTGCGCGTACTCGTCGTACACCAGCAGCTCGTTGCCGACCCGCCCGGCCGGGACGAGGTCGTGTCGGGTGTCCAGGTCGGTCAGCTCGACCACGCACCCGCCCCGCGCCGGGTCGACGGCGAGCCGGTAGTGCGCGTTCGAGATCGACACCGTGCCCGGCTCGGCCGGTCGCCAGCCGTGCCGGCCGACCGGCTCGGCCGACGGCCGCAGCCGGTAGCCGCGCCAGCCGGTCGCCGGGACGTCCCGGGCCAGGAAGACCAGCGTCGCCTCGGCCACCCCACCGCCCGGCCCGGGCAGCACGCCCTCCGCGAGGAACGGCACCTGGGCCCCGGCATCGTCGACAATGGACAGCCCCGGCGCGGCGAACGGTGGGCTGACCCGGACCCGGACCAGGTCGGTCCTTGTCCAGGACAGGCCGTTCACGACGACCAAGCCGGGGCCGGCCCGATCGTCCGCACCACCCGCCGGCACCGTCACCCGGGCGGCGAGCCGCCGGACCGCTCCGTCCCGCGCCTGTTGGGCCAGCTCCCACGCCTCCCGCCAGCCGGTGAGCAGGTCGATGTACACCTGGTCGGACTCGGAGCCGGTGATCCCGTCGTGGTGCGCCCCGTACACCAGTTGCCGCCAGGCCTTGTCCAGCGCCGCGGCCGGGTAGTCCGCGCCGGACAGCGCGGCGAACGTGCCGAACCGCTCGGCGTCCGCCAGCAGCGGCTCGGCCCGCCGCTGCGCCTGCTTGGTGTCCACGAAGGACACGTCCTTGCCGGTGTAGATCGGGTTCATGTCCCGGGTCTGCGGTATCGGCCGCCGGCCGGCGGCGATCAGCTCGGCCCGGACCGCGGCGAAGAAGTCCCGAGGCAGCGCGCAGACGAACCGCGGCCAGGTGTACCGCCGGGCCCAGTCCCGGTGGATCTCGGTCAGCCACTTGTTCGGCGGCGAGTAGTCGGTGCCGACCGGCAGCAGCACGTTGCGGGTGGCGGCGACCAGCTTCAGCGTCCGGAACAGGCTGTACACCGCCTGCTCCGCCTCGTCCAGTGTGGACGCGGAGTCCATCCACCAGCCGGCCGAGTAGTGCGCCGGCATGTACGACGTGAGCAGGCCTCGGCCGCTCGGCGCGACCCACTCGAACTCGCTGGGGAACTGCATCACCCGGGCATCCCGCATCGGCTCGGACGGCCTGGTCTGCAGCGGGCCCCACTGGTGGAACGGCCCACGCGCCCACGAGCTGGAGCTGAGACCGGCGTCCGCGGCGAGACCGGGGAACTGCGGGTCGTGCCCGAACACGTCCAGCTGCCAGGCGGTGGCCGGCTGGCCGCCCAGCACTCCGCGCTGGAACCCGAATCCGTGCACCAGGTTGCGGATCGTCGTCTCGGCCGCCGTGAGGTTGGTGTTCGGCTCGTTGTACATCCCGCCCATCAGCTCGCACCGGCCCTCGGCCAGCAACCGGCGCAGGTAGGCCCGGTCCGCCGGGCAGGAGTCCCAGTACGGCTTGAGGTAGTCGGTCTCGGCCAGCACGAACCGGTAGTCCGGGTCGTGCCGGGTCAGCTCGAGGTGGGCGCGGACCAGGTCCATGCCGGCGTGCTGGAAGGACATCCGCGGCGATCCGACCCAGTCCAGCGCGTCCCAGGTGGTGGTGTAGGCGGCCTGGGTGTTCCACCACACCGGGTCGTAGTGGAAGTGCGAGACGAGGTACATGGTCCAGCCGGGCTCGGCGACCGTCAGGACGCCGGCACCCTGCGCTTGCGGGCTCGCCTCGTCGGCGGGCGTGGCGAGCACCGTCACCGGGATCTCGGCGCCGATCGGGATGCCGGCCGCGACCCGCACCGGTACCTCGACCGGGACCGGTTCGCCGGTCAGCTCGACCGGCACCGGCGCCGGGCAGGACACCCCGGCGCCGTCGGCTCGGACCACCGCGCGACCCGGCGGGCCGGCCAGCGCGACCCGCAGCAGCTGGTCCGGCGAGTCCGGCGAGCCGACGAACAGTTCGGTGGACTCGACCGTGACGACGCGCACCCCTCCACCTTAGGATCCATGAACCAGTCGCCGTCGCCATCCGTGTCACTCGGCGATCAGGGGGGTGTCGGAGTGCACAGCGCGCTCACCGTAGGACCACGTCGGGCCGGCCGGCTGCTGGTCCCGGCCGGTGCCGGCGCCGTGGCGGCCGTCGCGGTGGGCGTCTTCGGCGCCCGGCACCACCCCGGCAAGCTGAGTTACGACCTGGGCTTCTCGTCGCTGTTCGCGATGAAGGTCTGGCTGGCGGTCGGGGTTGGGGTGCTCGCGCTGCTGCAGCTGCTGAGCGCGCTGTGGATGTTTCGCCGGCTGCCGCTCGGCCGGCCGCCACGCTGGATCGGGGCCGCCCACCGCGCCACCGGCACGCTGGCGTTCCTGGTCAGCCTGCCGGTCGCGTACGCCTGCCTGTACGTGCTCGGCTTCCAGCACTCCAGCGCCCGGGTGCTGGCCCACTCGCTGCTCGGCTGTCTCTTCTACGGCGCGTTCGTCACCAAGGTGCTCACCTTGCACACGTCCCGGCTGCCCCGGTGGGCGTTGCCGGTGGTCGGCGGGGTGCTGTTCACCGTGGTGATCGCCCTGGTGCTCACCTCTGCCGCCTACACGCTGGCCACCGAGGGCTCGCCCGGGTACTGACTCCGACCGGCCGGTCGGCGAGTCAGCCGGTCACCGCGCTGATCGCGGTCAGGAAGACCTGCCCGATGTCGCGCGGGTCCGGGGCGTCGAACGACAGCCCGTCGGTCGCCCTGGTGATCTGCGCCAGCACCGCCGAGTCGGCGTCCCGGCCGTACGCGATCGAGACGATGTGCACCGGCTTGAGCAGCGAGTACCGGGACTTGAGCGCCCGGAGCAGGCCGGGCAGGCCGACACTGGTGTCGTCCTCGTTCTTCCCGTCGGTCAGCACGACCACCGCGTTCACGTAGCCGGGCTGGTAGGCGGCGGTGGCCGACTGGTACGCCGCGAGCACGCTGTCGTAGAGCCCAGTGCCGCCGTGCGGTCGCATCGCGGCGTACGCGGCCACCGAGGCCTTCCGGCGGTCCACCCCGGGCTTCACCGCCCCGCCGGCCGGGCCCAGCGGCACCAACTGCTTGTAGTCCCGCCCCGGCGCCAGGTCCGTGGAGAACTCCCACAGTCCGATGTGGTCGGAGTCCGCGAAGAGCCGCAGCGACGCCCCCGCCGCCTCGAGCGTGATGCCCAGCTTCGTCTTGTTGGTCCCGGCCACCTTCTCCATCATCGACCCGGACACGTCGATCAGCGCCAGGACGGACACCCGCTGGGTGAACAGCCGCCACACCGCCTGCGCGGTGGCCGCCCCGTCCGGATGGCGGGCCGGCACGGCGGGCAGCGTCCGGGGGTCCAGCCCGCGGTCGACGCCACCGAGCTCGGGGCCGGCCACCCCGTCCGCCCGCCGCAAACCGAAGGACGCCAGCCGGGCCTGCACCTCGGGCGAGACCAGCCAGGCGCGGAAGTCGGATGCGGCCCGGTGGTCGAACCCGTCGACCCAGCTTCCGTTCGGGATCACGAACGGGTAGTCGGCGGCCAGCGTCCCGCCGAGCGGGTACAACGCCCGCAGCAGCACCGGCGGGCCGTCCATGTTGTACTTCCACACGTCCTTCTCGTACGCCCCGACCAGGCCGAACGTGGTGAGCATGTCCTGGGTGCTGGGTGCCGCGCCGGCCTCGTCGAGCAGCTGGGGGGAACTCGGCGCGGTCTTGGCCATGGACCGGGCGAACAGCAGCAGGCCCTGCTTCGCCTCCGGCTTGGTGAACGTGCTGCGGTCGACGTCCTGGGCCGGGGTGGCGGTCACCGCGCCGGCGGCGGCCACCAGCAGGCTTGCCCCCAGCGTGCTGTGGGTCGGGTCCGCGGTGGAGAACAGCACCTTTCCCCACTCGTCGTGGCCGATCTTCTGCTGTCCCCAGCCGCTCGGGTCGCGGGAGAGCAGCAGGTAGTCGCCGAGCTGCGGGGTCTGACCGGCCGGGAACACCGGGCCGAGGGCACGCACCGCGTCGTTCGGGGCGGCGATGACGATCGGGGAGGTCGCCACCGGTGCACCCCGCGCCGGCAGCACCTTGGCGTTCGCGGGTCGGGCCCGGACCAGGTCCAGCGCGGTGCTCGACTCGGCCACCCAGGCATCAGGCGGCGGCCCGCCGCCCGGCCACGGCACCGGCTGCAACGCCTGCTGCGCCTGCAGCGGCGTCATCTCGCGTATCGCAACCGCGACGCACTGCCCGCCGATCATGCGGTGCGCATCGGTGTAGCTCTTGGCGAGCGGGGTCAGCCAGTCGACCGCGGAGGTGTCGGCGCCGACCGAGATGGTGGTGGTCGGCCCGGGGCAGGAGGCGCGCCCCGCAGTCGGGGTGGAGCCGACCATCCGCACGGCAGCCACCGACCCGGCGAGGACCGCGACCAGGATCGCCGCCAGTAATGCCGGCTCGCGGCCGAGGCGGTCGAATGCTCTGCGTTTCCTGTGTCGTCCCATCCGCGCTGGGGCACTCCCGGCCCGGGCGTCCCGCCGCGGATGCAGCGGGCTTGAGGTGCCCGCCAGGAGCGTGGAACGGAGGGACCGCGTTGTCAAACTGGGCCAAAGTGGTGTAACGGATGAGGATCACTCGACTACATAGAGTGATAGGCAGTTCGACGAGCTTATCTTACCGAGAGTCACTGAGTTAGCCGATGTTCACTCCGCCGAGTGGTCAGCGGGATGTAGGCCGGACGGCCGCAACTTCGCTGCGGAGTTGCCTCGCCTGGCAGGTCGTTCCGTACCATCAGTCGACCTCGCCGGCCAGCGCCCGGCGCCGGAGTGTTCCGCTCTACCTGACCTGCAGGAGGTCTCCGCGTCGTGACACATGTGCGCCACGACGGGGGACCCCGGGGCAGTGGCCGGGCACCTGCCGGCGCCGGGTCCGTGGACGACGACCCAGGTCGCGAGCTGGACGAGATGCTCAGCCGGTGGGCGCACGAACGCGACACTCTCTACCAGCAGGATTCGTCCTGGTTGGACGAGCTGCGCACCGGCGAGTTGCGCACCGGCGAGCTGCACAGCCCGGGCGGACCGCCCACCACGGATCATGGGCCGGCTCGGAACGGCCGGCAGGGCTCGGGCGACGGTCGGCATGCCGCTCCGGAGCAGGATTCGCCCGCGCAGCCACCGCCGGCGGTGCCGTCCGGGCTGCCGGTGACCGGGGCACCGGGATCGCCTGAACTGCTCCCGCCGGCGGATGCGTTCGGCGCACCCGAGCCTGCCGGCAGGTTGCCGGCAGACCACCCGAGCTACCCCGGGCCGGATCCGGCCGGGTGGTCGCAAGGTAGGCCGAGAGGCCGACCGGATCAGGGGCCGGGCGGCCCGAATGGTTACCCGGCGTCCGATCCGTACCGCCAGCCGGGTGATCATCCCGGGCCGGCGGACCTTCAGCAGGCTCTGCTCGGCCCACCCCGCCCGCTGCCCCCGCCGCATCAGGCTCCCCGGTCGGACGACGCGGACCCGGGTCTCCTCACCCACCGTGACACCGGGCTGCTGACCCACCATCCGGGTCCCGCGCCGGTGCCGGTGCGGCTCGCCGGTCCGGTGGGCCTCCCGCCGCCCGGCCTGGTCGGGGCCGACTACCCGGGTCACCGGCCCTACCCGGCCGCCGAGTCCGACTACTCGCCGGGCTACCCGGACAGGCCGTTCTACCCCGGGGACCCGGGCGAGCCGGGTTACCCGGCGGAGCCCGGCTACCTGCCGCCGTCCGGGCCACGGCACGGCCGGCACCGGCGCGGCGGGTCCCGCTGGCTGCGGATCGTCGGCTGGATCGGCGCGATGCTCGGCGTGCTGGTCGTGGCGGTCGCGGGCTGGGGGTACTACGAGTACCGCAGGCTGTCCGGGAACGTGCACCGCATCGACGCGCTGGCCCCGAACGACCCGGCGATCCGGGACGCCGCCAAGCAGCGCAACGCGGAGAACTTCCTGCTGATCGGGTCGGACACCCGGGCCGGGGCGAACGGCAGGTACGAGAACACCGCCGGGCAGGTCGTCGGCCAGCGGTCGGACACGACGATCCTGGCCCATCTGTCCCCCGACCGGGACAAGGCGATCCTGATCAGCATCCCGCGCGACTCATGGGTGGACATCCCGGCCTGCCGGAAGCCGGACGGCTCGGTGAGCCGGGCCGGCGCGGGCATGTTCAACTCCGCGTTCGAGACCGGCGGTCCGAAGTGCACTGTCCTCACCGTGCAGAAGCTGACCGGGGTCTCGATCAACCACTACGTGCAGGTGGACTTCACCGGGTTCAAGACGATGGTGGATGCGCTCGGCGGGGTGAGCGTGTGCTCCCAGCAGGATGTGTACGACAAGGAGAGCGGGCTGCGGTTGCGGAAGGGCCTGCAGGTGCTGCGCGGGGAGCAGGCGCTGGCGTACGTCCGGGCTCGCAAGCACATCGGGGACTGGTCCGACCTCGGCCGGATCCAGCGGCAGCAGAGGTTCCTCGGCGCGATGATCCGGAAGGCGACCAGCACCCGGTTGCTGTTCAACCCGATCGCGCTGACCCGGTTCCTGGAGGCGGCGACCAGGTCGCTCACGCTCGACCGGAGCACGTCGTTCGGCGATCTGAAGACGCTCGCGGACCAGGTCCGCAATCTCGACCCGAAGCGGGTCACGTTCCTCACCGCGCCGATCGCGAACGCGGACTACACCCCGCCCGGGCAGGCTGGGGGCGGTCGGGTGCTGCTGGACACCGTCGCCGGCCGGCGACTGTGGGACTCGATCATCAACGACAAGCCGGCGCCGGGGAAGGGGGCGGCCAAGCCCCCGGCCGGGCCGAAGATCACGCTGACAGTGGCGCCGGGCGATGTGTCGGTGCGGGTGCTCAACGGGGTCGGCGTGCAGGGGCTGGCTCGGCGGACTGCGGCGGATCTGACGAGTGCCGGGTTCGCGGTGACGGACACCGGCAACAGCGCGACCCCGACGAACGTGAGCGTGGTGCGCTACGCGCCGGGGCGGGTGGACGCGGCGCGGACGCTGGCGGCGGCGGTGCCGGGGTCGGTGCTGCAGGAGGACGCGAGTCTCGGTCGGACCATCGTGCTGGTCGCCGGGCAGAGTCCGATGAAGGTGTCGGCGGTGCAGGTGGGGGACGCGGCGGCCGCCGCCGCGAGCAGTCGGCCACCGGCGCCCGTGGCCAGCCCGAAGCTGCCGGTGTCGATGAGTGCCGCGGACGCGTCCTGCGGTTAGAACGGTTGGCCCGTCTTACGTCGTGGCGCGGACGATGAGCTCGACACCGAGGGTCACGTGCTGGGCCGATCCGCGTCCGTGGCTGTCTCGGATCCGTGGGCTTCCCTCAGCGGCGTCTATCGTCTATCGTCGATTGTCGATGGAATCGCAGAATGCGCTGGACACGGCAACCGCGACGGAGTATGCGCGCTGGTTCAGGGCGCTCGCGGATGGGACGCGGGTGGAGATCGTGTCATTGTTGGCGCGGGCCGCGCGGCCGATGAGCGTCGGGGAGATCGTGGGGCTGGTGGGGGTGGGGCAGTCCACCGTGTCCCACCACTTGAAGATCTTGGCCGAGGCGCGGTTCGTGCTGGTGCAGCGGCGCGGGACGGCGAGCCTGTATCGGATCAACGAGGCGTGTGTCGAGTGTTTCCCCACTGCGGCGGATGTGGTGATGGGCCGGCCGGTGCCGGCGCGCCCCGGCGCAGGTTGCTGAGCGGGGAGGTGGTGGGATGGCGGACTCCACCGTGGAGCGATATTCACGGCTGGCCCGAGAGGCCATGGCCGGGGCGCGGCCGGTGGATCTGTGCGGCACCGGCGCGGGCCCGGACTGCCTGGGGTCGGCGTGCTATCCGGATCTGGGTGGGGTTCCGGAGGCCGCCGTCAGGGCGAGTCTGGGGTGCGGCAACCCGCTGGCGGTGGCCGACATCCAGACCGGCGAGACGGTCCTCGATCTCGGTTCGGGTGGCGGGCTCGATGCGCTGCTGTCGGCTCGGCGGGCCGGCCCCGGCGGGATGGTCTATGGGGTGGACGCCAGTCCGGACATGCTGGCGCTGGCTCGGGCGAACGCGGCGGAGGCCGGGGTACGGAACGTCGAGTTCCGGGAGGGCACGATCGAGCAGTTGCCGCTGCCGGATGGTCACGTCGACGTGGTCATCTCCAATTGCGTGATCACTCTCTCGGTGGACCGACTGGCCGTGCTGGCCGAGGCTTTCCGAGTGTTGAGGCCTGGTGGGCGGCTAGGCATCACTGATCTCGTGGTGGGCGAGCCGGGTGAGTACGTCCAGGATCTGGTGGCTGCCGGGTTCGTGGCGGCGTCGGTGACCCCGACCCACCGGGTTGGCGAGGGGTCGCAGTCGGCGATCGTGCGGGCCGTCAAGCCGGCCGCTCCGCACCGGGCGACGATCCGGCCGATGCGTGCTGCGGATGCGGGCCAGGTGCTGGCGATCTACAAGGCCGGGCTGGACACCGGCGAGGCCAGCTTCGAAACCGCGGTGCCGAGCTGGGAAGGGTTCGACAGGGCCCGGCTTCGGCTGCACCGGCATGTCGCGGTCGAGACCGGCCCGGGGCGGCTGCTCGGGTGGGTGGCCGCGGTTCCGGTGTCCGATCGGTGCGTGTATGCCGGGGTGGTGGAGCACAGCGTGTACGTGGATCCGGCCGCCTGGGGCCGTGGGGTGGGCGCCGCCTTGCTGGCCGCACTGATCGGGTCCACGGAGGCGGCCGGCATCTGGACCATCCAGTCCGGGGTGTTCCCGGAGAACGTGGCCAGCCTGCGGCTGCACGAGCGGGCCGGGTTTCGGGTGGTGGGCGTCCGGCGGCGGGTGGGGCGGCACGTCCGACCGGACGGGTCCACGCGGTGGCGGGACGTGCTGCTGATCGAACGGCGCAGCGCGGTCGCCGGCGTGGACTGAGCCGTCAGCCCGCCCTGCCGGACGGCCGCACGACGACCGCCTCGGCGGCGACCTCGACGCCCGGGTAGAGCAGCCGGACGGTGAACGTGCCCACGGCCGCGCCGCCGACCTGGGCCAACAGGTAGCCGGCGACGGAGGCGGGGGCGATACCGGCGAAGGTGTCGGTGAACGCTCGGGCAATGGTCACCGCCGGGTTGGCGAACGAGGTCGACGCGGTGAAGAAGTAGGCGGCGGCGATGTAGCCGCCGACGGCGGCCGCGGCCAGCGCGGCGCGGCCGGTGCGAGCGAGCGCGAACACGACCGCGACCAGGCCGGCCGTGGCGACCACCTCGGACAACCACAGATGTCCGGCGCTGCGGCGGGTGGTCGACCAGGAGACCGCGGGCAGCGCGAACATGAGGTTGGCCAGGACCGCGCCGGCGATCCCGCCGAGCACCTGGGCCGCGGCGTAGCCGCCGACGTCCGGCAAGGTCAGCCCGGTCCCGTGCCGCCGGCCCAGCCACCAGTCGGCGAGGCTGACCAGCGGGTTGAGATGTGCTCCGGACACCGGGCCGACCAGCAGGATGATCACCGCCAGGGCGGCGCCAGTGGCTCCGGCGTTCTCGGCCAGCTGCAGGCCGACGTCGGACGGGGACAGCCGGGCGGCAGCGATCCCGGAGCCGACCACGGCGGTGACCAGCAGCCCGGTGCCGATGGTCTCGGCGGCCAGTCGCCGAGCGAGCGGCGGCCGGACCGGGACCGGCCCGGTCACGCCGGCTCCCCCGACGCACCGACCACCTGGTGGCCGCGGACGGCCCGTTCCCAGGCCTGGGCGGCGATGCCGGCGTCGCTGCCGCCGACCACGAGCAGGCGCATGTCGCGAGGCTCCGGTCAGCCGGCGGCGGGGACGTTCAGCTCGGTCAGCAGGTGGCGGACGCGGCGTTCGATCTCGTCCCGGATCGGCCGGACGTCCTCCAGGTCGAGGCCGGCGGGGTCATCGAGCACCCAGTCCTGGCACCGCTTGCCCGGGTAGACCGGGCAGGCGTCGCCGCAGCCCATGGTGATGACCACGTCGGCGGCGCGGACCACCTCGTCGGTCCACGGCTTGGGGAACTCCTTCGAGATGTCGATGCCCCGCTCGCGCATCGCCTCGATCGCGGCCGGGTTGACCTGGCTGGCCGGCTCCGAGCCGCCGGACCAGGCCACCGCCGCGTCGCCGGCCAGCTGCTGGAAGAACCCCATGGCCATCTGGCTGCGCCCGGCGTTGTGCACGCACAGGAACAGCACGATCGGCTTCCCGTCGGTCACGTGACCCTCCACCTTGGCCAGCGCCCGCAGCCGCTGCCGGGCGAACCGCTCGGCCAGCAACGGCAGGAACGTCGGGACGGTGGCCACCTCGGCGAACTGGTCGTAGCTGGAGTACAGGAACCGCTCGATGGTCTCCCGGCCGAACACCTCGACGAACTCGTCGCCGAGGATCCGGGCCGCCGACAGCAGCGCGTACTGCTGGTCGATCGACAACGCCGGCCGCTCGTGGGTCCCGGTCACTGCGCCCTCACCCCTGTCTCGCCATGCGGCAGCCGGACGACCGGCGCCAGCCGGTCGACCCGCTGCTCGAGGTCGGTGTACGCCTGCTCGAACGCCACGGTGGTGCCGGCGGCCACCGGGTCGGGGACCGACCAGTGCAGCCGCTGCCCGCCGCCGCCCAGCTCCTCGTAAGCGCTGTCGCACACCGCTACCAGCAGGTCGCCGGGCCGTACCACATCAGCCGTGCGGGCGGTGCGAGCGTCCCGAAGGGACAGTCCATGCCGGTGCGCCACCCGCACCGCGGTGCGGTGCACCCGAGTGGCCGGCCGGGTGCCGGCGGAGGCGGCCGGCACCCGGCTGCGTCGGGCCCACAACGCCGCGGCGAACTGGGAGCGGGCCGAGTTGTGCGTGCACACGAACACCACCCGGGGTGCGGCCAACGCCACGGCCGGCACCGACGCGGCCAGCGCGTCGGCCATCAGCCGCAGGTAGGTCCGCCGCCGATCCGCCTCCGACCGGGACCGCGCCACCAGGCCGGCTTCCTCCAGCACGTTTAGGTGGTGGGCCAGCAGGTTCGACGGCAGGCCGAGCGCCTCGGCCAACTCACCCGGTGACCGGTCGCCGAACGTCAGCTCGTCGACGACGGCCAGCCGGGCCGGCTCGGCCAAGGCGCCATGCACCGCGGCGCGGCGCCGGAGGTCGGCGTTCCACTCACTTGACATTGAGTCAATAGTCGTTGAGTGAGTGGAACGCCATCAAGGCCCCTGGGTCACCCGAAGCGGCCCGTGATGTAGTCCTCGGTCTTCTTGTTGCTCGGGTTGCTGAAGATCTTCTGAGTGTCGTCCATCTCGATCAGCTTGCCCGGCCTGCCGACCGCGGCCAGGTTGAAGAACCCGGTCCGGTCGCTCACCCGTGCGGCCTGCTGCATGTTGTGGGTCACGATGACGATCGTGTACCGCTCCTTGAGCTGGCCGATGAGGTCCTCGATGGCCAGCGTGGAGATCGGGTCGAGCGCCGAGCAGGGCTCGTCCATCAGCAGCACCTGCGGCTCCACCGCGATCGCGCGGGCGATGCACAGCCGCTGCTGCTGGCCGCCGGACAGGCCGGCTCCCGGCTTAGCCAGCCGGTCCTTGACCTCCTCCCAGAGGTTCGCCGAGCGCAGCGACCGCTCCACGGTCTGGTCCAGGGTGGACTTTCGGGTCCGGCCGGCCAGTTTGAGCCCTGCCACCACATTGTCGTAGATAGACATGGTCGGGAACGGGTTCGGCTTCTGGAAGACCATCCCGATGGTGCGCCGGACGTTCACCGGGTCCACAGCGGAGGCGTAGATGTCCTCGCCGTCCAGCAGCACCTTGCCCTCGACCCGGGCGCCGGGGATGACCTCGTGCATCCGGTTCAGCGTGCGCAGCACGGTCGACTTGCCGCAGCCGGACGGGCCGATGAACGCGGTCACGCTGCGCGGCTCGATCGTCATGGAGACGTCCTCCACGGCCAGGAAGCTGCCGTAGTACGCGTTCATCCCGGACAGGTCGATGCTCTTGGCCATGTGCGGTCCCCTAACTCCGGACCCGAGCGAACCGGGCGACGAGCCGGGCCAGCAGGTTCAACAGCCCAATGATGACAATCAATGCCAGCGCCGCACCCCAGGCCCGGCGAAAAGCCGGCGCGTCGGTGTTGCCCACGGCCACCTGGAACTGCTCGAAGATGAACGTCGGCAGCGACTCCTGGGCGTGCGGGGTGGACTGGCCGGCGAACGGGTTCGTCTCGATCCGCTGGTTGATGCCGACGAGCAGGAGCAGCGGCGCGGTCTCGCCCATGATCCGGGCCACGCCCAGCATCAGGCCGGTGACGATGCCGCCGAGCGCGGTGGGCAGCACGACCCGCAGGATCGTGCGCCACTTCGGTACGCCCAGCGCGTAGGCCGCCTCGCGCAGGTCGTTCGGCACCAGCTTGAGCATCTCCTCGGTCGCCCGGATCACCACCGGCAGCATGAGGATGAACAGCGCCAGCGACCCGGCGAAACCCGACTTCTGGAAGCCGAGCACCAGGATCCAGGCGCTGTAGATGAACAGCCCGGCGACGATCGACGGCACGCCGGTCATCACGTCGACGAAGAAGCTCACCGTGCGGGCGAACGGCCGCCGCCCGCCGTACTCCACCAGGTAGACCGCGGCCAGGATGCCGAGCGGGGCGGCGATCGCGGTGGCCAGCAGCGACTGCTCGAAGGTGCCGATGATCGCGTGGTAGATGCCGCCGCCGGGACCGTCCGGGTCCACCCGGAACATCGACGTGGTCAGGAACTTCGAGGTGATGACGCCGATGCCCTGCTTGACGGTATACCAGGTGATGATGACCAGCGGCGCCGCCGCGAGCAGGAAGGCGACGACGACGAACGTGGTGAACAGCCGGTCCTTCGCCTGCCGGCGGCCCTCGAACCGGAAGCTGACGACCGTCTGTGCCACGACGTAGACCAGGGCTGCCACCACGACGAAGTCGGCGACACCCTGCATCGGCGTGACCGCGAACAGCCCGAGGGTCAGCAGGACCGCCGCTGCGGCCAGCGCCGGGAGGGCGTAGCCGGGCAGCCTTCGACCCTGCAGCCTGGTCGGCGGCCGCCCGCTCGGCCGGGTCGTCCGAGAGTCCAGTACCGCCATCGGCTCAGGTCACCTTCCGCCGGCGGATGATCAGGTTCGCGCTGAAGTTGACCGCCAGCGTGATCACGAACAGGCACAGGCCCGAAGCGATCAGCGCGCCGGTGCCGACCGTCCCGGCCTCGCCGTACTTGAGTGCGATGTTCGAGGCGAACGTCACGCCTCCGTTCTCTGTGATGTGCACGTTGATGTCGTACGCGGAGGCCAGGATCAGGGTCACCGCCAGCGTCTCGCCGAGTGCGCGGCCCAGCCCGAGGATGGATGCCGACACGACACCGCTCTGGCCGAACGGGAGCACCGCGGTGCGGATCATCTCCCAGCGGGTGGCGCCGAGCGCCAGTGCCGCCTCCACCTGCTCCCGCGGCACCTGCCGGAACACCTCGCGGGAGATCGACGAGACGATGGGCAGGATCATGATCGCGAGCACCACTCCGGCGGTGAAGTCGGACAGGTTGTTCGGGAGGCTGGACGGTCGGTAGTGGAAGATCACGGTCCAGCCCAGCCACTTGTCGAGCCACAGGACAAGGCCGGTCATATGCGGCGCCAGGAAGGCGAAGCCCCACAGGCCGTAGACGATCGACGGCACGGCCGCGAGCAGGTCGACGAAGTAGCCGAAGCCGGCGCTGACCCGGCGCGGGGCGTAGTACGTGATGAACAGGGCGATCCCGATGGCGACGGGCACTGCGATGATCATGGCGAGGAAGCCGGTGACCAGGGTGTGGAACAGCAGTGCGGCGATCCCGAATGTCGGCTTGCCGCCGGACGTGTTCGCCTCGGGCAGCCAGTGGCTGGTGGTGAAGAAGCTCGTCGAGTCGGCGCGGATCGCCGGGATGGCCTTCAGCACCAGGAAGACGGCGATCCCGGCCATGATCGCAAGCACGGTCGCGCCGGCCGCGAGCGAGATCCCCCGGAACACCCGATCTCCCGGCCGGAGCGCCTTGCCGCTGATGTCGGACGCCGGCGGTCGGGTGAGGGATGGCGCCTGGGACGCCGCAATCGTCGGCTCGCTCACGGCCTGCTCCTCCGCCGGGTGTCGGCCCTGGCGCCAGACTGGCACGGGTGCGCCCCGCCGCTCAAAGCGGCGGGGCGCACCTGCGGCCTGCCCTTCAACGAGGCGTTGATCAGGACGCGCCGAGCGCGCCGACCGACGCCCGGACCTTCGAGATCAGATCGGCCGGGAGCGGAAGATGGCCGATCGGGGCGAGCAGTGCCTGGCCCTCGTCACTCGCGGTGAAGGTGAGGAACGACTTGACGAACTTCGCCTGGTCCCCGGGCAGGCCCTTGGTGCAGGTGATCTCGTACGTCACCAGGATCGCCGGGTACGCGCCGGCTTCCTGCAAGCCGTAGTTGATCTTGACCTTGATGTCCTGGCCGGTCGCCGAGATCTCGGACTTGGACAGCGCCTTGCCGACGCTGTCCGGCGAGATCTCGACCGGACCGGCCCCGACGTCCAGGAGCGCGGGAGTCAGGTTGTTCTTCTTCGCGTCCGGGCCGTCGGCGTAGCCGATCGCCCCGTCGGCGCCCTTGACGTTCTGGATGACGCCGGGGTTGCCCTTGCCGCCCACGCCGCCGGGCGCCTTCCAGGCCTTGCCGGTGCCGTAGGTCCAGTCGGCCTTGTCCTGCGCGTCGAGGAACTTGGTGAAGTTGTCGGTGGTGCCCGAGTCGTCCGAGCGGTGTACGGCCGTGATCGTCTTGGCCGGCAGGCTCACCCCGGGGTTCGCCTTGGCCAGCTCCGGGTCGTTCCACCTGGTCAGCTTGCCGGCGTAGATCTTGGCCAGGATCGGCGGGGTGACCGTGAGCTTGTCGACCCCGGGCAGGTTGTAGACGATCGACACCGGCGTGGCGACCATCGGGATGTTGACCGCCGGGCCGCCGCCGCAGCGCTTGTCGGCCGAGCCCTGCTCGGTGTCCTTCAGCACCGAGTCGGAGCCGCCCACCGGGAACTGGCCCTGGATGAACTGGGTCACCCCGAAGCCGGACCCCTGGGAGTCGTAGTTGATCGCGGCGTCACTGCATTTGTTCTCGTAGGCCTGGATCCAGGCCGTCATGGCAGGCTTCTGAGCGGAGGAGCCGCCGGTGGACAACGTCCCCGACGCGCAGTCGGCGGCGCCGGCAGACGTGCCGCCACCTCCGCTCGAGGTGGACGTCGTGTTGTCCGACCCGCATGCGGACAGCGCGAGGGCGCCCGCCACGAGGCCGGCGACGAGGCCGTACCGCTGGAGCTTCACAAGGGTGTCCCTCCGGGAGGTTGCGAGCAGGTCAGCCGCCCGGCGTGGGAGCCGGCGACGACCGCACGGTAGGGAGACCAGGTTGCCGACCGTGTCAGCCCACATGAACGACCGTTGAACATGCCGCTACGTCACCGCGACGGGACCGCCGCCGGCCGGTGACCGTCGGGTGAACGAGCCGGCGCCGGGCAGGTCAGCCCTGGGTGCCCGCGGCGGGCTGCGACCGGCGGTACTGGACGTCGACGTCCCACCGGGTGAAGCCGAGCCGCTCGTACAGCCGGACCGCCTTCGCGTTGCTCTCGTCGGCGTACAGCATCACCTGAGCCAGCCCGCGGGCGCGCAGGTAGCGCAGGCCGGCCACGGTGAGCGCGGCGCCCAGTCCCCTGCCCTGCGCGGCCGGGTCGATGCCCAGCACGTACACCTCCCCGATCGGGCCGTGGTCGTGCTGCTGCCCGCTGGTCCCGTGCACCTTGGTCCAATGGAAGCCGACCAGGGCACCGTCGCCCCGCTCGGCGAGCAGGAACCCGGCCGGGTCGAACCACGGCTCGGCCTCGCGCACCCGCAGGTCGACCACGGTCCAGCCGCCCTGGTCCGGGTGCCCGGCGAAGGCGCGGTTGTTCAGCTCCACCCAGGCCTGCTCGTCCTGGCCGACCACGAACGGCCGCAGCCGGATCCCATCCGGCAGCGGCGCGTCCGGCAGCTGGGACAGCAGCGACCGGCGAAGTTGCAAGAGCACCCGCTCCTGCACGTACCCCCGGCTGCGGGCCAGACCGGCGGCGTCGGCGTGCCGACCGTGCGCCCACAGCCGCAGCCGCCCGTCCAGAGTGGCCGCCTCCAGGCTGTCGACCAGGGCGCCGCCGACGCCGCGGCGCCGGTACCCGGGGTGCACCGCGAGCTCCGCGCTGGCCCCGTCCACCAGGTCGGTGACGTCCAGGTGCGCGTAGCCGACCAGCACGCCGTCGATCCGGGCGAGCAGGTTGCGGGCCTGCCGGTCGCCGCCGTGCCGCAGGTGCAGCAGGACGTGCTCGGACACCGGGGTGACGCCGTCCGCGTCGGCGACCGCCTCGACCAGGGCCAGCACCTCGGCGAGCTGACCCGGGTCGAGCTGGTCGTGCGGGGTGATCAGGATGGTCCGGGTGGGTGCCGGGGAGGGGGAGGGGTCGGGCGCTGCGGCCATGACTCGACGGTACGGCCCCAGGGGCGGCCGGGACCCGACGTCATGACACCGATACCGGCACCGGACTGGAGTCGCGGGCGGTCGCCGGTGGCTGCCGGACGAACTTGTACCCGACGTTGCGGACCGTGCCGATCAGCTGCTCGTGCTCGGGGCCGAGCTTGGCCCGCAGCCGCCGGACGTGCACGTCGACCGTGCGGGTGCCGCCGTAGTAGTCGTACCCCCAGACCTCCTGCAGGAGCTGCGCCCGGGAGAAGACCCGGCCGGGGTGCTGGGCCAGGAACTTCAGCAGCTCGAACTCCTTGTAGGTCAGGTCGAGCGGCCGCCCGCGCAGCCGGCAGGTGTAGGTGGTCTCGTCGATGGCCAGGTCGCCGGCCCGGACCACCCCGCCGTGCCCGGGCGCCGAGGCGGCCACCCGCCGGGTCACCGCGAGCCGCAGCCGGGCCTCCACCTCGGCCGGGCCGGCGGTGTCCAGCAGCACGTCCTCCACCCCCCAGTCCGCGCTCACCGCGGCCAGGCCGCCCTCGGTCAGCACGGCGAGGACCGGCGCCGGCACGCCCGCGGTCTGCAGCAGCCGGGTCAGGCTGCGCGCCTCGGCCAGGTTGTGCCGGGCGTCGACGAGCACCAGGTCGCCCGGCGCGGTGTCGAGCAGCACGGTGACGTCCGGGCGGACCACCCGGACCCGGTGCGCGAGCAGCCCCAGGGCGGGCATCACCTCGGCGGTCGGCTGCGACGCCGCGGTCATCAACAGCAGGTCCACGCATCCGCTCCCCTCGGCCCGGCCCCCCCGAACGACCCGACTCCAGACATGCCGAACGGGACCCGGGGCGGTGCGTCGTCGCCTGGATCCCGTCGCCACCAGGATAACCCATGGCCGTGCGGCCGTCCGGGAAGCTGCCGTCTGGGACCATGCGGCTCGACCGAGGGGGGTAGATGAGCCGACACGCGGCGCGGCCGGAACCGCCAGCACGGCCGGCGCGGCCGGTGGTCGGGCAACCGGCCTGGAAGGCGCACCTCGGCGCCGCCGCGCTGGCCGCCGTCGTGTGCCCCGCACTCGTCGTGGCCGCCCACGTCAGCCGGCTCGGCCTGCTCGCCGGTCTCGGCGCGCTGCAGGCGCTGCTCGTGCTGGCCTGGGTGTTCGGCACCGGGCTGCCCGGCCGGATCGGCGGGCTGCTGATCGGGGCCGCGGTGGCCGGCGGGGCCGACGCGGTGCTGCACCTCCGCGACCGGGCCTCCCTGTCCGGGCTGCTCGGGGTGCTCGGCCTGACCGTCCCCGCATTGCTGCTGCACCAGCTCAGCCGCGGTGTGGTGCGGGTGCGGGTGACCGAGTCGATGTCCGGTGTGGCCGCGTTGAGCGCTGCCGGCGCGTCCGCCGCGAGCTACCTGGCCCTGGCCCGCGCGGTCGAGGGCACCCGGCTGGTCTCGGCCGCGCTGGCCGCCGCCGGGGTCGGGCTGGTGGCCGGCCGGCTGATCGACATCGCGCTGCCGGTGCCCCGGTTCACCGCGGACGTCCCGTACGGTCTGCTCGCGGTGGGCGCCTCGATCGCGCTCGGCGCGACCACCGGTGCCGCGCACTCGCTGGGCGCCCGGCAGCTGGAGATCGGGGAGGGCGCGCTGCTGGGCGCGGGCACCGCCGGGGTGGCGGCGCTGGTCGCGGTCGCCGTCGGGTACATCAGCCAGGCCGTCGGGGGGCAGTCGGCGACCGCCGGCCCGGGCGACGAGCCGGCGCTGGCGCCGCCCGCGGTGCCGGCGACCCGGACCGGCCGGCTCGCCCTGGCCTACCTGCGGGTGGGGCTGCCGCTGGCGTGCACCGGCCCGGTGGCCTACCTGCTCGGCCTCTGGGTGGTGGGCTGACCGGCGAACGGCCGCCCGGAGCGTCCCGGGCACCGCGTTCGTGGCAGGCTGACGTCCCATGCGTCGCGTGCTGGTCGCTGCCGGCATCCTGGTGGTGCTGCTGGTAATCCTGGACCGGGTCGCGGTGGTGGTCGCCGAACGGGCGGTGGCCAAGCAGATCCGCGCCGAGCTGGCGCTGAAGCAGACGCCGTCGGTGAGCATTCATGGCTTCCCGTTCCTGCAGCAGGCCGTGACCGGGCGGTACTCCGACGTGCAGGTCGGCATTCCCGACGTCGACTCCGGTCCGCTGCACGACGTGCGGGTCGACGCCCGGCTGCAGCAGGTACGGGCGCCGCTGGATCGGATGATCTCCGGCTCGCTGGCCGAGGTGCCGGTGCGCGACATCGCCGGGACGCTGACCGTGCGGTACGACGACCTTGCCCAGGCCAGCGGCATCCCCGGCCTGCGCATCGCCCGGAGCGGGGACGACCTGCGGGTCAGCGGCCAGGTTCAGCTTCCCGGCGGGCAGGTCGAGGCGTCCGCGCTGGGTCACATCAGCGTGGAGGACAACGACCTGGTGGTCACCGCCGACCAGGCGCAGGTCGGCGGGGTCGAGCTGCCACCGGCCCTGCTGGCGACCGCCGCCCGGCTGCTCAGCTTCCGTGTATCCCCGAAGTCGCTGCCGCTGGCGCTGCGGATCACCGGCGTGCAGATCGGGGTGGACAGTCTGACCGTGGCCGCGCAGGCGCACGACGTGGTGCTGCGCCGCGGTGAGATATCGGTCACCCCGTAGCCGAAGACCAGACGGATCTGGCGGCGCACACTGGACCGGTGACCGGTGGAATGTTCGCGCTCCTGATCGTGCTCGCGCTGAGCACCGCGGGCGGGCTGCTGTGGCGAGCGGCCAGCGGTCGGGTGCGCCCGGTCCGGGCGCCCGGTCCGGTCGGCCCGGCCGAGCCGGTCACGACCGCCGAGCCGCCGGCCGCCGCCGACCCCTCGATCGGCGAGCCGGCCAGCGCGGAGCTGCTGGCCGGGCTCGGGGTGGACCCGGCCGCCGCCCCGGTGACCCTGGTCCAGTTCTCCACCGCGTTCTGCCAGCCGTGCCGCGCGACCCGGCGGATCCTCGGCCAGGTGGTGACCCAGCTACCGGCGGTCCGGCACGTGGAGGTCGACGCCGAGTCGCACCTGGACGCGGTCCGCGAGCTGAGCATCCTGCGCACGCCCACGGTGCTCGTCGTCGACCGCGCCGGCAGGGTGGTCCGGCGGGCCAGCGGGCAGCCGCGGAAGGCGGACGTGATCGCGGCGGTGGCCCCGTACCTCTGACCCCCGCTGGTACTCTGCCGGCATGGGCATGTTGCTGCTCACCCAACGCCGCGCGGTCGACCTGTGCCGCGTGGGCAGCTGCCTGTGTCCGGCCTGATCCGGGCGGCCGACCTTCCCCTCCCTCAGTCCAGCGACTGAGCCTGAGTCCGGCTGGTGCCGCCCTGACGCGCTCGTCCCCCGTGACCCGTCAGGAGCTGGAGCCCGTGTACGTCGACCCCCGTGGGCTGCGAGTCGCCGCCTGGATCACCACCGCGGTACTCGCGGTGGTGCTGCTCACCGGCAGCTGGGTGCTGCTCGCGGTGCAGACCGCGATCTTCGCGGTCGGCGCGTTCGCCGGGCTGCGCTGGGCGCCGTACGGGCTGCTCTTCCGGCTGCTCGTCGCTCCGCGGCTGCCGAAGCCGGCCGAGCTGGAGCCGGCCGCGCCGCCCCGGTTCGCCCAGGGGGTGGGGTTCGCGTTCGCCGCCCTCGGCACGGCTGGCTATGCCACCGGGCTGACGGTGCTCGGCGCGGCCGCCACCGCCTGCGCGCTCGCCGCCGCCTTTCTCAACGCGGCCTTCGGCCTGTGCCTGGGCTGCGAGCTGTACCTCCTGATCCGCCGCATCGTCCCCGCTGACGCCAGCAGGGCGCAGACCAGCAAGGGAGCATCCGCATGAGTCGTGCCGACGTACTCGTCACCGCAGACTGGGCCGAGGAGCATCTCGGCCAACCGGGCATCGTCTTCGTCGAGGTGGACGAGGACGTCAGCGCCTACGACAAGGGCCACATCGCCGGCGCCGTCAAGCTCGACTGGAAGGGCGAGCTGCAGGACCAGGTCCGGCGCGACTTCGTGGGCAAGGAGCAGTTCGAGCGGCTGCTGTCCAGCAAGGGCATCTCGGCCGACGACACCGTCGTGCTCTACGGCGGGAACAACAACTGGTTCGCCGCGTACGCGTACTGGTACTTCAAGCTGTACGGCCACCGCGACGTCCGGCTCCTCGACGGCGGCCGGAAGAAGTGGGAGCTCGACTCCCGGCCGCTGACCGAGGAGGTGACCCGGCGGCCACCGACCCAGTACAAGGCCGCCGACCAGGACACCTCGATCAGGGCGTTCCGGGACGAGGTGATCGCCGCGATCGGCACCAAGAACCTGATCGACGTCCGCTCCCCGGACGAGTTCGCCGGCCGGCTGCTCGCGCCGGCGCACCTGCCGCAGGAGCAGGCGCAGCGGGCCGGACACATCCCGACCGCGCTGAACGTGCCGTGGGCCAAGGCGGCGAACGAGGACGGCACGTTCAAGTCCGACGACGAGCTGCGCGCGCTGTACGCCGGCGCCGGCCTGCACGAGGGGAAGGAAACGATCGCCTACTGCCGGATCGGCGAGCGCTCCTCGCACACCTGGTTCGCCCTGCACGAGCTGCTCGGCCAGCAGCGGGTGAAGAACTACGACGGCTCGTGGACCGAGTACGGCTCGCTGGTCGGCGTGCCGATCGAGAAAGAGGTCTGATCCCGTGTGCGGAGCTCCCAGCCAGGACACCCTCGACCAGACGCTGCCCGTCGGCGTCGACCCGGCGACCGCGACGATCCTGCAGGGCCGGGTCGTCCGGGGCGGCGAGCCGGTGCCCTCGGCGTACGTGCGACTGCTGGATCGGTCGGGTGACTTCACCGCCGAGGTGGTGTCCAGCGCCACCGGCGCGTTCCGGTTCTACGCCGCGCCGGGCAGGTGGACGATCCGGGCGCTGTCCCCGGCGGGCGCCGGCGAGCAGTCGGTCGACGCCGGCACCGGGTTCACCGAGACAGTCATCGATCTGGTCTGATCTGATCGGATTTGTCGGGCGCGCGGTCATCCCGGTGGCCGCCCGCTTCGCATGTCCAGCTGGCTGGCCGGTGGGTCGGTCTTGACGGCCGGCCGCCAGGGACATCAATGGAGGGCGGAGGGAGGCGACCATGCCCGGCTGGCTGAACGACTTCTGGAAGACCAGCCGCAACCTCGGCCTCGCGGCCCTGGTCGCCGCGCTGGTGTCCAGCTGGCTGTTCGCCGGGGGAAAGGCGGCCGGCAAGGACGCCTACTACGGCATGGTCGTCGACCCCACGGTGAATATCGGGCGGGCGATCCCGAAGCTGTCCCAGCTCGGGGTGCACACGGTCCGGCTGCGGATGGACGTCAAGGACTGGGCTCGGCCGGCCGCGAACACCGGCGGCGCGGAGTTCGACAGCGCGCTCGGCCAGGCGACGGAGCTGGACAAGCAGGGCTTCCAGGTGATCCTGCTGGTGAACAGCCAAGGCGGGGCGGTGCCCTCGTACGCCCGGGCCAGCGCGCTGTTCCGCTGGCTGCTGGGTCGGCCCGGGGCCAGCGCGGTGGACGTCGTGGAGGTGATGGGTCCGGTCACCGTCCAGGAGTCGGACGCCGACGCGCTCTCCACCACGATGACCATGGACGCGCAGGCGCACCGCTACGTGGACGGGCCGCTGCGGGCGGCCTGGGACGTGTTCCACCCGGCCCGCAAGCGGGTGCTGGGTGCCGCGTTCACGCTCTGGCAGCAGGCTCGCAACTTCAGCTCGGTCCCCACCTACACGTTCGCTGTCACCCGGGCCTACCTGCGCGCCGGCTACCTGAGGTACGTCGACTACGCCGGCCTGCGGCCGACCGTGGGCACCGCGGCGTCGCAGCTGGAGTGGGCGCGGCAGGCGAAGGCGCTCTTCGGCCGCACCCCGGTATGGATCAGCGAGTGGGGGCTGACCCGCGGCGACTACAAGGACCTCGCCGGGTACACGGACGCGATGACCCGGGCGGTCACCCCGTTGCGGCAGAGCGTCGCGGTGGTCTGCTACGCCACGTTCACTCCCAGTTCCGGTTCCGCCGGGACGTCCGGCTCCGACGGGCTGGTCAAGCCCGGGCTGACCGGCTACCGCGAGGTCGACCCGGCGTACCCGGCCTACCGGTCCTGGCCGAAGCAGCGCTGAGCCCGGTCGCCCGGCGCGGTGTCGCCGGCTCAGTAGACGAGCGCCTGGGCGCCCTCGGCGAGGGCCTCCTCGACGAACGTCTGGGCCCCGGCGAGTCGGATGCCGGGGAGCAGGTCGGCCGGGTCGATCCGGCGCCGCGCGGCGCATTGACTACACAACGTCACGGTCCCGCCGGCCAGCACCGCGCCGAGCAGGTCCACCAGCGGGGCCGCTTCCGGGAGCACGAACTCGGCGGCCCGCCCGGGCAGCGCGAACCAGGACGAGTCGCCAGTGAGCCAGAGGGACGTGGACACCCCGGCGGCAACCGCGGTGGCCGCCACGGTGAAGGCCTGGCTGCACCGGTCCGGCGCGTCGGCACCGGCGGTGACCTTGACGACCAGCGATCTCGGCACGCCACCCACGGTAGGCGCACTATTCGCGGTGGGTGACTCGGTATCCTCACCGGCGTGCTGGAGGCCGTCTCACTGACGTTGCTGATCGCCGCGGTCGTCGGAATCGGATGGGTCGCGGTCTACGTCGTGTACAAGGTGTTTCAGGAGCAGCGCTGACGTCCTGGGCCGACCTGCCGGTGCCGGCCGAGTCGGCGGACCTGCGGGAGGGACCGGAGCTGCATCCCGCGTTGCGCCCGCTGCTCCCGCTGGTCGGGCTCTGGCGTGGCACCGGCCGCGGCGGCTACCCGACGATCGACGACTTCGACTACGGGCAGCAGGTGCGGTTCGCCCACGACGGGCGGCCGTTCCTGCACTACGAGTCGCGTTCCTGGCTGCTCGACCCGGACGGAGCGGTGCTGCGGCCGGGGGCCCGGGAGGTCGGCTGGTGGCGGCCGGGTGCCGGGGCCGACGATCTCGAGGTGCTGCTGGCCCATCCGACCGGCATCGCCGAGGTTTACCTCGGTCGGGTGAACAGCCCGACCCAGTGGGAGCTGCGCACCGACGTGGTGGCCCGTACCGGCACGGCCAAGGAGGTCAACGCCAACCACCGGCTGTACGGGATCGTGGAGGGCGCACTGCTCTACGCGGTCGACATGGCGGCCGTCGGCCAGCCACTCGGGCCGCACCTCGCGGCCCGGCTAGAACGAATCGGTGGATGACACATTACCCCGTTCGGGGGAAATGATCGTGCTTTGGGCGTACCTGCGCTGCTGTGATAGGAAGACCCGGTGAGAGCAGCGGCCGCCGGTACCGCCGCGGTCGCACTTTCCCTCGTGGCTCTTACTGGCTGTGCACACCACTCCACCGGAGCGTCCCCGCCGGCCGCCGCGACGGGCGGGATGACCCAGCAGCAGGCGGCCAAGGCCCTGCTCACCCAGGCCGAGCTGCCGCTCGGGTTCGAACAGCAGGACGGCGGCGGGGACGCCGCCGCGATCGGCTGCGCCGGGATCGACCGGCTCTACCTGTCCCAGGACACCACGGCGCGGGCGAGCGTGTCGTTCGGTCACACGCTCAGCTCCGCGTTCGTGAACGAGACGATCGCGGTGCAGCCCGGGAAGGCCACCGCGAACGTGGACGGCTTTCGCCGCGCCGCACAGGACTGCCGAGCCTTCTCCGGCTCGGGTCAGCAGTACCAGGTGACGCCGCTGACCGGCCTCCCGGCCTACGGGGACGCCACCGCCGGGCTGCGCATCACCTCCCGGCTGCGCGAGGCGCGCCCGGTGGAGCTGGTCGCGGTCCGCATCGGCGACACGGTCGTGCTGGTGGCGAACGCCGAGGCCGGCGCCGTGGACACGGAGCTGACCAGGACGATCGTCGCCCGCGCCGTGCAGAAGCTGCGCAAGTCGGGGTAGCCCGGTCCGGAGAGAGGACAACCCCCGAGCACTCCCGCCGTTGGGCGGGACCGGCTGGACGGGCCGGCGGCTCGGGGGTCGGGTGACTGCCAGGGATTCGCCGGGCCGCATCGCTGCGAGTTGAGGCGAACCACGTGTCCTCACAGAGGGCGGCTTAGCGGGCGGTCACCTCACGTGTCCAAGATCTATTCAACTCTGGACCACCTCCTTCCTCGTGTACCGCACAAGCTACGTGCACCGAGGTGGGCCCGCAATGCATTAGCCGAGGCTCGGTACCGGCAGCCCGGCGGCCCGCCGGACCTGTTCGGTCAGATCCGGATCGGCCGGCAGGTCGGCCCCGTCCAGCGCGGTGACCGGGACCGCGACCCGGACGCTGGACACCAGCCACACTCCGTCCGCGGCACGTAGGTCGGCGACCGTGCCGGTGCTGACCGCGGTGCGCAGGCCGCTGTGCGGAGCGGCCGCGAACAGGGCGCGCACGGTGATGCCGTCCAGCAGGCCCAGCGGGCCGGCCGGCGGGGTGTGCAGCGTGCCGGCGGTGGCCCACACCACCGTCGCGGTCGGAGCCTCCAGCAGCCGGCCGTCGGTGCTCACGAAGATCACGTCGTCGGCGCCGACCGACCGGGCGTGCCGAAGCGCGGCCATGGCCACCGCGTAGGACACGCTCTTCACCCCGCCGAGCAGCCAGGGCGCGTCCCGGTGGGCGTCCGCCGGGGTGCCCCGGCTGAGCGTGACCACCCGGGCGCCCTCGCGCCGCTGCCGCAGCGTCTCGGCCGGCACCGGGGACAGCAGCGCGTACCCGACCGGCGCCGGCACCCCCGCGTCGTCCTCCACCCCGCGGGTGAGCACCAGCCGCAGCATCGCCTCGCCGGGCTGCGGCCAGCCGCCGAGCACCGCGCCGACCAGGTCCCGCCAGGCGGCGGCCGGCGGCGCCGGCAGGTCGAGCCGGCCGGCCGACCGGGCCAGCCGGGCCAGGTGCTCGTCGAAGCCGTCCAGCGCGCCGGCGGCCGCGTCCCGCACCCGGACCGTCTCGAAGCAGCCGTCGCCGCGCAGCACCCCCACGTCGTCGGCCCGCAGCAGCGGGGCGGCCGGGTCGACCAGACCCACCCCGAGGACACCGAGCACCTGATCCGCCACGGCTCCGAGCCTAGGGGTGTCGGTGTGCCGGGCCGGGAATGCCCGGCGCCCGGCGACCATACTGGGTGCATGACCACTGCAGCACCGGCCGTGTCCCCGCTGCTCGGCCGGCCCGGGGCGGTCCCGGCGGACGGCGACGACGCCGGGGTGGCCCTGCACTACGGCGACCCGGTGGCTGAGCAGCGCGCCCTGGACCGAGCCGCCGGCTGGGTCGACCGCAGCCACCGCGGGGTGCTCGCGGTGCCGGGAGCGGATCGACTGTCCTGGCTGCACAGCATCACCTCGCAGCACCTGTCCGAGCTCGCCGACGGCCGCGGCACGGAGGCGTTGGTGCTCTCCCCGCACGGCCACGTGGAGCACCACCTGATGGTGGCCGAGACCGGCGGCACCACCTGGCTCGACGTCGAGCCCGGCACCACCGCCGACCTGCTCGGCTACCTCGACGCGATGCGGTTCCTGCTCCGGGTCGAGCCCCGGGACGCGGCGACCGAGCTGTCCGTGCTCTCGCTGGTCGGCCCCGCCGGCGCGGACGTGCTGGCCGCCGCGGGCCTGCCGGTGCCGGCCGAGCCGTACGGCGTCGCGCCGCTGCCGGCCGGGTCCGGCGACCCCGCCGGCTTCGTCCGCCGGATGCCGTGGCCCGGCGCGGACGCCGCGGACCTGCTGGTGCCCCGGGCGGCGCTGCCGGAGTTCGCCGACCGGCTCGGCAGCGCGGGCGCCGCCGCCGCCGGGACCTGGGCGTTCGAGGCGCTGCGGGTGGCGGCCCGGCGACCCCGGCTGCGGCACGAGGTGGACCACCGGACGATCCCGCACGAGGTGGGCTGGATCGGGGTGGCCGTTCATCTCGACAAGGGCTGCTACCGCGGCCAGGAGACGGTCGCCCGGGTGCACAACCTCGGCCGGCCGCCGCGCCGGCTGGTGCTGCTGCACCTGTCCGGCGAGTCGGAGCAGCTCCCGGCCACTGGGACCACGGTCTCGCTGGACGGCCGCCCGGTCGGCTTCGTCGGCACCGCGGTCCGGCACCACGAGCTGGGCCAGATCGCCCTCGCGCTGGTGAAGCGGGCCACCCCGGACGACGCCCGGCTGGAGGTGGCCGGGCTGCCGGCGGCCATCGACTAGCCCACCGCCGGGGCGTGCCACGATCGGGGCATGACCGGCAGCACCCTCATCACCGTCGCCCCCACCGGGGCGGAGACCGCGAAGCCGGACGCGCCAGCACTTCCCGTCACGCTGGAGGAGCTGGTAGTCGCCGCCCGTGACTGCGCCGCAGCCGGCGCGAGCGTGGTGCACGTGCACATCCGGGACGACGCGGCTCGGCCGACCCTGGACCTCGGCCGGCTCCGAGACACCGTGGCGGCCCTGCGCGAGTCCACCGACCTGGTCGTCCAGCTGTCCACCGGCGGCGCGGTCAGCGACCCCGAGGCCGACCGGCTGCGAGTGCTCGAGGCCGAACCGGACGCCGCCAGCTGCACCATGGGGACCGTCAACTTTGGACCGGACGTGTTCCTGAACCGGTGGGAGTTCGTGGTCGAGCTGCACCGGCGGATGCGGGACCGGAAGATCGTGCCGGAGTACGAGATCTTCGACCTCGGCCATCTGGCCGCGCTGCACCGGCTGCTGGACAAGCACGGGGCGCCGTACGGCGGGCACGTGCACTGCGACTTCGTCATGGGGGTGCCAGGAGGCATGCCCGGCACGGTCCAGGCGCTCACCGCGGCGGTGGGCATGTTGCCGGCCGGAGCCACCTTCGCGGCCACCGGCGTCGGCCGGAGCACGCTGCCGGTGATGTTCGCGGCCCTGTCCGCGGGCGGCCACCTGCGGGTGGGGATGGAGGACACGCTGAGCTACGCGGCCGGCCAGCCGGTGCGGGACAACGCACAGCTCGTCGCCCGGGCCGCCGAGCTGGCCCGGATCGCCCAGCGACCGCCGATGCCGGTCGACGAGGCACGGGCGCTGCTCGGGATGCGCGACCGCCGGTCGCCCCCGCCGGTCGGGACGACCTCCGGTTCGGCTGCAGCAATCCCGCCTGGACCGGCACACTGACCGCCATGCCCCAGGTTGATCACGGAGTCGAGCTGGTCGACGTCGTCCGGTCCGGCTTCGTCGAGTGCGTGCACCGCGGTTCGGTGGTGGCGCTCGACCCGGACGGCGGCGTGTTGCTCAAGGCCGGCACGCCGGACCGTCCGTGCTTCCCCCGGTCGGCGAACAAGCCGCTGCAGGCGGTCGGCATGGTCCGGGCCGGGCTCCAGCTCGACGCACCCGGCCTCGCCCTCGCCTCCGCGTCGCACTCCGGCGAGCGCGCGCACGTGAGCCGGATCCGGGACCTGCTGCACCGCAACGGCCTGCCGGAGAGCGCGCTGCTCTGCCCGCCCGCACTGCCCCTCGGCGAGGAAGCCGCCCGCGGGGTGATCGCGGCCGGCGGCGGCCCGGCCCGGGTGTTCATGAACTGCTCCGGCAAGCACACCGCGATGCTGCTCACCTGCGTGGCCAACGGCTGGCCGACCGAGGGCTACGTCGACCCGGCCCACCCGCTGCAGCTCGCGATCCGGGCGGCGATCGAGGACCTGACCGGCGAGCCGGTGGCCGCGGTCGGCGTCGACGGCTGCGGCCCGCCGATCTTCGCGGTCACCCTCATCGGAGTCGCCCGCGCGTACGCCCGGCTGGTCACCGCGGAGCCCGGGACGCCGGAGCGCTCGGTCGCCGACGCGATGCGGGCGTACCCCGAGCTGGTCGGCGGCACCCGCCGGGACGTCACCCGGCTGATGGCCGGCGTTCCCGGCCTGCTGGCCAAGGACGGCGCCGAGGGGGTGTACGCGGGCGCGATGCCCAGCGGCGCTGCGGTCGCGGTGAAGATCGTGGACGGGGCGAAGCGGGCCAGGGTCCCGGTGATGGTCGCCGCGCTGCGTCGGCTCGGGGTCGACGCGCTCGTCCTGGACGAGCTGGCCGAGGAGCCGGTGCTGGGTGGAGGCCGCCAGGTGGGTGCAGTCAGACTCCGTCGGGGCGTCTTCGCGGACTAATCGCGTGCGCGGGCTCGACTCGCGCTACGGTTCTCCGCCGTGGACGCGCTGGCCGGATCACTGGCCGACGGAAGCACAGAGGGTTTGCTCGCGGCGTACGACGTTTACGCCGATCGGCTGTACGTCTACAGCCGTGTCCTGCTCGCCGACGAGGATGCCGCGGCCGCCGCGGTGCACGACGCGCTCCTGGTCGCCGCCGGACGTGCACCCGGCCTGCCGCTGACCACCCCGCTCGGCCCCTGGCTGTACGCGCTGACCCGGAACGAGTGCCTGCGCCGCCGGCCGGGCCGGACGGTGCCCAGCCGGGAGCGCGAGCTGGTCGAGCTGGCCAGGCGGCACCGGCTGGCCACCGCGGACATCGCGGCCGTGCTCGGCATCGAGGTGTCCGAGGCGGAGCAGGCGCTGGCCGGGCTGCCCGCCGCCTGCCGGCTCGACCCGCTGCCGGCGCTGAACCCCCCGGCCGCGCTCCGGCATCGGTTGGCCGCCGCGGACCGGGCGGCGGCGGCGCGGCAGGCCGGCCCGTTCCGGGCCAACGGCTTCCCGCACCCGCTGGACCGGCGCCGGGTGTCCGGCCGGATGCTGGCCGCCTCGATTGTGGTCGTCGTGCTCGGCGCGCTCGGGCTGCTCACCGTCGTGCCGGGGGACGGAACCGGTGCCTCCGGAGCGGCGGCCACCGGCTCCGCCGCCGCGGCGGCGGCCGCGGCACCGGCCGGGCGGCCGTTCGCCGAGCCGTCGTCGTGGCCGGCGCCCAACCCGGCCCCGGCGACCTCGCTGCGTCCCCTGGACCGGCCGGCCGCGCCGGCCCGTGGCACCGGCACGCCCGGCCTCGGCGGCCCTGACTCGGCCCCGCTCGCCGACCAGGCCGCCGGCCGGGAGCTGGTCGGCTGGCTGGAGAATCGCACCGTCCCGGACTGCCCGCGCCGGTGGGTCGCCAGAGTGCACGTGACCGTTGTCGGCGTCGAGGCCGCCCAGGTGGTGGCCACCTGGTTCGACGGCAGCGACATCCAGACCGTCTCGCTGCGCAGCCACGATCGGGACTGGGAAGGCGAGTTGGCCGGCCTCCCGGTGGGCAAGCTGTTGTGGTGGCGGGCGGGCGCGACCACCACGGACGGGGTCACGGTCACGACCGCGCAGCAGCCACTCAGCTACGTCTGCGGGCGCTGAATGCCGGCTCGTTGGCCAGCTCAGCAAGCGCCCGACTAGGCGGACACGCCTGATGGTGAGGGACGTCACCAGCCATGTGCTAGCTAGACTGCTTGCAAGAGCTAGCACCGGCGGCTATCGTCGTCGGTGGGAACAAACCGAGGGAAGGGAAGCTGTCAGATGGCGTCGCTGTCGATGCGTGACGTCGGCGACTACATCAGGGAGCAGCGTCACGCGGCGCAGGTCTCACTGCGTCAACTCGCTCGGCTCGCCGGCGTCAGCAACCCGTACCTGTCGCAGATCGAGCGCGGCCTCCGGAAGCCGAGCGCGGAGATCCTGCAGCAGATCGCCAAGGGTCTGCGCATCTCCGCCGAGCAGCTGTACATCCACGCCGGCATCCTCGACGAGCGCGAGGGTGACTCGGACGTCGCCACGGCAGTCCTGGCCGATCCCGGGCTGACCGAGCGGCAGAAGCAGGTGCTGCTCGAGATCTACGAGTCGTTCTGCAGGGAGAACGCGGCACGTGCGCCGGTGCGGTCCGAGGACGGCGAGACGCCGACCGTGGACGACTCGCCGGCGGCGACCGCCTCCTGACCCGACCGGAGCCCGACAAGGACCGGAAACTCGATACCCGAGGAGATAACGCATGCCTACCAACACCGACTACCGCAAGTACGCGGACACCGTCGTGGAGCAGGGCAAGGCCGCCTTCGACGAGGCACGCAAGCCGCTGCTGGCCTGGGTCGGCGCCACCGACCTGGCCTACGACCGGCTGCGCAGCCAGCTCAAGGAACTGCCGGCGCGGGCGCAGGGCGGGGTCGAGTCGCTCGACCCGGTCCAGCTGAGCGCGCGGGTGCGCCAGGCGGTCGAGAGCTACGCCAGCCAGGCCCGGCACGCCTATGACGACTACCGGGAGCAGGCCCGCGAGCAGTACGCCACCCTGTCCCACCGGGGCGAGCTGGTGGTCCGGCGGCTGCGCCGCCGGCCTGAGGTGCGCTCCGCGTTCGGGCGTACCGAGAAGCTGCTCAGCCGCACCGAGAAGCTGGTCGAGGAGGCCGAGGAGCAGGTGACCGGCAAGCCGGCCTCCGGCGCTTCGACCGGCTCGACGACCTCGTCGAGCAGCGCCGCGCGGAAGGCGCCGGCCCGCAAGGCACCGGCCCGCAAGTCCCCCGCGACCAGGGCCTGACCGGCCCAGCCGCGCCCCCGCGGCGCGGCCGCACCGGCACGACCCCGAAGGCCCCCGGCCTCCCGCCGGGGGCCTTCGGCCTGTCTCCGGTGGGTCACCAGCGCACGCCGTCGGCGACCCGAAGCAGCTCGGCGGCGGACGGCAGCCGGTCCGGCGACGCGGCCGGGCCGCTGGACACCGTCACGTTCACCCCGTGCTCGGTCCACAGCAGGACCCGGGTGTACTGCGGTTGACCGGCGTGCGCGCCAGCCAGGTGACCCAGCCGCAGCTGCGCCGGCAGCCGGTGTACCTGCAGCAGGGTGGGCGGCCCCCAGACCGGGCCGGCGCGCTGGGTCGGCCGCGAGCCGAAGATCTGGGTCACTGACACCGGCGACAGCCGGCCACCGGGCCGGGCGGGCGCCAGGACCGTGGTGGACTCCGGCACGGTCGGCCGGGAGCCGCCGACCGCGCTGGGCGGCCGGCAGGCGCCCCCCGGCCGGTAGCCCGCCGGGGCGTAGGTCACCCGTGCCACCGCGGACTCGTCCAGCACCAGCAGCGCCAGGCCGGTCGATCCGTCGATCAGCTGCCGGGCGCCCAGCGGTCTCGCCATCTCGGCGGTCAGCGTCACCGGCGACGCCGTGCCGGCGCAGCGTGTCCCCAACGCGACGGCCCCCGGACCGGGGGTCGCGGTCAGCACCACCGCGTTCTCCCGCTCGGCCAGATGCAGGCGCACCGGCCCGGTGCAGCCGCCGGTGGTCACCTGCACGGTCAGCGTCCGCCGGTCGGTGGCCAGCTCCACGATGCCGGCGACCTGAACCCCGACCGCCGTGGGGGGTGGGGCGTTCGCCATCCCGCCGCCGCTCGGCGCGCGAGCAGTTGTTCGCGCAGCTGCCCGACCCGCGGCGGAACGGCTCGACCGGGCCGGACGAGTCCGACGCGGTGGACGAGCGGGAGCGGCAGCGCGACCTGCTGCGCCGGCTGCCAATGCGAC
>WNFY01000110.1_pt1 | contig 80411 bp, 75 predicted proteins | sample 5400091 | NCBI WGS metagenome assembly WNFY01 (sample SAMN13153364, study PRJNA577476) | soil metagenome | isolation source: 60 cm soil or saprolite under grassland replicate 1 | place: USA:California | collected 2016-06-15
CGCGGGCCGGGCTGGGTCCCGGCGCCGGGCGGACTGGGGAGAAGATCATCGGCGGTCATCGGCTTCTCAACCCTCCTGGGGGACGGTGGGGAGTGGCGGGGCGCCCGGCTGCTCCACGGCGCTTGGCCGGGGCGATGGTGGCCCTGACCGGCGCGTGCGTGCGCCAGACCTCCTGCTTGGCCACGTTCAGCAGGATGCCGACCGCGGCCAGCAGCACGAGCATGCTGGAGCCGCCGGCGGACACCAGCGGCAGCGGGACGCCGGTGATCGGCAGCACACCGACGACGGCGCCGATATTGACCAGCGCCTGCACCACGATCCACACGGTGATGCCGCCGGCCAGATAGCGCCCGAAGACGTCGGGGGCACGCCGGGCGGCGCGGATGCCGGCGTAGGCGATCGCGGCGAACAGCACCAGGACCGCCAGCGTGCCCACCAGGCCCAGCTCCTCGCCGATGATGGCGAAGATGAAGTCGGTGTGGGCGTTGGGCACGTAGGACCACTTCTGCCGGCTGGCGCCGAGCCCGACGCCCAGCAGCCCGCCGGAGCCGAGCGCGAATCGGCCCTGGAGGATCTGCCAGCCGTTGTGCTGCGGGTCGGCGGCCGGGTCCAGGAACGAGAACAGCCGCCGGCGGCGGTAGTCGGCGCTCATGATCAGCCCCAGGCCGCCGACCAGCCCGAAGGTGCCCATGAGGGTGAGCAGCGGCAGCGGGGTGCCGGCGATGAACAGCAGGCCGAAGGCGATCGAGCAGACCAGCAGGGTGGTGCCGAGGTCGGGCTGGGCCATCACCAGCCCTGCCAGCAGCACCGTCACCGGCAGCACCGGCACCAGCAGGTGGCGGACGTCGCCGAGCAGGCGGTGCTTGCGGGCGAGCACGTCGGCGGCGAACAGCAGCAGCCCCAGCTTGGCGAACTCGCTCGGCTGGATGGAGACCCCGGGGAGGATCGCGATCCAGCGGGTGGAGCCGCCCGAGCTGACCGCCGCCGGGTGCACGGCCACGTACACCAGGCCGAGGAAGGAGAGGGCCAGCAGCGGCACGCCGAGCCGCCGCCAGCGGCGGTAGTCGATGCGGCTGCACAGCATCATCACCACCAGCCCGACGACCACCCAGATGGCCTGCCGCTTGAACACCGTGTAGGAGTCGCCGGTGCTGGCGTAGGCGGTCGGCGAGGACGCCGACAGCACCATGATCACGCCGAAGGCCAGCAGCGTGCCCACCACCGCCAGCAGCAGGTAGTAATTCGACCAGGCGGCCAGCCCGCGGCGGGCGCTGTCCCTGCCACGCCTGACCCTGGGCGTGCCCGCGGCGGTGGCGCCGCGGGCGGCCGTCTCACGACTGGGCATCGCGACCACCTCCCTCCCGCGGGATCTCCGCGCCGCCCGGGTAGCGCTCGGCCAGCCGCGCGACGCTGGCGGTGAAGGCCTCGCCACGCTCGGCGTAGCTGGAGAACATGTCGAAGCTGGCGCAGGCCGGGGCCAGCAGCACGGTGTCGCCGGCCTCGGCGAGGTTGAAGCCGACGGTGACGGCCTCGCCGATGGAGGCGGCCCGCACCAGCGGGCCCTGGTAGCCGGCGCGGCCCAGCGCCGCCGCCAGGTCCTCGACGGCCTCGCCGATCAGCACCGCGCCGACCAGCCGGGAGCGCGCCTCGGCGGCCAGCTCGTCGAAGGCCAGGCCCTTGTTGCGGCCGCCGGCGATCCAGACCACCCGCGGGAAGGCCGCCAGCGCGCGTCCGGCGGCGTGCGGGTTGGTGGCCTTGGAGTCGTCGACGAACCTGACCCCGCGGACGGTGGCGACCTCGGCCAGACGGTGCGGGCCGGGCCGGAACGCCGAGACCGCCCTGGTCATGGCGGTCGGGTGGGCGCCGAGCGCCATCGCCATGCCGGAGGCGGCCAGGGCGTTGGCCAGGTTGTGGCGCCCGGGCAGGCGCAGCGCCGCGGCGCGCCACAGCGGGCCCTCGTGGCCCTCGACCCGCGACAGCGCGATCCCCGCCTCGACCCCCAGGCCGCCGAGCGGCACCCTGCCGACCCCGAACGGCACCGGCATGCCCGAGGCGTGGGTGGCGTGCGAGGCCACCACCGGGTCGTCGGCCGCGTACAGCGACCAGTCCCCGGGCCCCTGGTTGGCCCACACCCGCGCCTTGGCGGCCGCGTAGGCGGCCAGGCTGCCGTGCCAGTCCAGGTGGTCGGGGGCCAGGTTCAGCCAGGCGCCGGCCACCAGCCGCAGCGTCGAGGTGAAGCGGAGCTGGAAGCTGGACAGCTCCACCACCAGCGCGTCCGGCGGCTGGCGGGCCAGCACCGCGTCGATCAGCGGCAGGCCGACGTTGCCGGCGGCGACCGCGCGCCGGCCGCTGGCGGCGACCATGGCGGCGGCCAGCTCGGCGGTGGTGGTCTTGCCGTTGGTGCCGGTCACCCCGACCATCGGCAGGTCGGTGAGGCGGGCGGCCAGCTCCACCTCGCTCCAGACCTCGACACCGCCGTCCAGGGCCGCGCGGACCAGCGGGTGGTGCTCGGCCAGGCCGGGCGCCACCACCAGCAGCTTGCGGCCCTCCAGCAGCTCCACCGGGGTGCCGCCGGTGTGGACCTCCACCCCGGCCCGCTCCAGCTCGCCGCGCTCGGGCTCGCCGTCGTCGCACGCCACCACGTCGGCGCCGAAGCCGGCGAGATGCAGCGCCGCCGACCGGCCCGAGCGGCCCAGGCCGGCCACCAGCACCGTGGAGCCGGCCAGCGAGGCCGGCTCCAGGCTGGCGGGCCACCGGGAGGCTATCTGCTCAGCCACTGCCACCACCCTGCGCGAGGAACTCCGCATAGAACAATCCCAGACCGAACGCGACCGCAAGCCCGGCCAGGATCCAGAAGCGGACGATCACGGTGAACTCCGGCCACTCGGACAGCTCGAAGTGCAGGTGGATCGGGGCCATCCGGAAGACCCGCCGGTGCAGGTAGCGGAACGAGGCGATCTGGAGGATCACCGAGAGGGTCTCGACCACGTAGAGGCCCCCCAGGACCAGCAGCAGCAGCTGGGTGTTGGTGAACAGCGCCAGCGCGGCGAGCGTGCCGCCCAGCCCCAGCGAGCCGGTGTCGCCCATGAAGATCCGCGCCGGCGGCGCGTTCCACCACAGGAAGCCGGCCACCGCCCCCATGGTCGCCGCCGCGATGATCGCCAGGTCCTGCGGGGACTCGCCCGACGGGAAGGTGTAGCAGCCGGCGGAGTTGGCGGGCGGGGTGGAGCACATGTGCCGGAACTCCCAGAAGGCGATCACCACGTAGGCGCTGGCCACCAGCACGGTGCTGCCGGAGGCCAGCCCGTCCATGCCGTCGGTCAGGTTGACCCCGTTGGTGGTTCCCGACAGCAGGATGAACACCCACACCAGGAAGATGATCAGCGGGAGCTCCGTGCCGCCCAGCGGCCGGATGAAGGAGATGCCGCGCCAGGCGTCGGCCCAGTACCAGGCGCCCAGCGCCAGGACCACCGCGCACACCCCCTGGCCGGCGAACTTGGCGGTGGCGGTGAGCCCGAGGCTGCGCTGGTTGCGGATCTTCAGGAAGTCGTCGATGAAGCCGACCAGGCCGGTCGCGACCATGGTGATCACCACCAGCAGCCCGGCGGCCGTGAACCGCAGGCGGTCCCCGCTCACCAGGTGCACGACCAGGTAGGCGACCACCGCGCCGAGGACGATCACCACCCCGCCCATGGTGGGCGTGCCCCGCTTGGTCTGGTGGGAGTCGGGCAGGTCCATCTGGATGAGCTGGCCGAGGCCCTGCCGGCGGAAGACGCGGATGGCCAGCGGCGTCCCCACCAGGGCGCAGAACAGCGCGACAGCGCCGGCGATCAGGACGCCGACCACTCAACTGCCCCGCTCTTCCGGTTCGCCGGAGAGGAGCCGCTCGGCGACCTCGTCCAGGGCCACCACCCGGCTCGCCTTGACCAGCACCACGTCGGCCGGCTCGAGCCAGCGGTCCAGCACCGCCACGGCGGCGCCGGCGTCCGGCACCGCGATCGCCTCCTCCGGCCACATCCCCTCCATGCGCGCCGCCCGCACGATCACCTCGCCGAGCTCGCCGACCCCCACCAGCCGGTCGACGCCGAGCCTGGTGGCCAGCCGCCCGAGGCGGTCGTGCTCGGCGGCCGCCTGCTCCCCCAGCTCCGCCATCTCCCCGAGCAGGGCCACGGTCCGGCCGGGCCGGGCCCCTCGGCCGCGAGCGGCCATCAGCGCCTTGAGCGCCGCCGCCATCGAGGCGGGGTTGGCGTTGTAGGCGTCGTTGATGACCGTGAGGCCGTCGGCACGCCGCTGCACCTGCATGCGCATGGGCGACAGCGCCGCCCCGCCAAGGCCGGCGGCGATCCCCTCCGGCTCCAGCCCGAGCGCGTGGCCGGCGGCGGCCGCGGCCAGCGCGTCGGGCACCAGGTGCTCGCCCGGCGCCGGCAGCGAGGTCTCGGCGCCGCCGCCCGGGGTGCGCAGCTTGAAGTGCGCGTGGCCGCGGTCGTCGAGCGAGATCCCCTCGGCGCGGACCTCGGCGCCTGGGCCGAGGCCGAAGTGGAGCACCATCGCCGAGGTGCGCCCGGCCATCGCCGCCACCAGCGGGTCGTCGGCGTTGAGCACGGCGGTGCCGTGCGGCGGCAGGGCCTCGACCAGCTCGCCCTTGGCCGCGGCGATGGCGGCCTGGGTGCCGAACATGCCGAGGTGGGCGACGCCGACGTTGAGCACGACCCCGACCTCGGGGCGCGCCAGCCGCGCCAGCGCGGCGATGTGGCCGGGGCCGCGGGCGCCCATCTCGACCACCAGCGCCTGGGTGCCAGGCTCCAGCCGCGCCAGGGTCAGCGGCAGGCCGACCTCGTTGTTGAACGAGGCGGTGCTGGCGACCGTGGAGAGCCTGGTCGCCAGCACGGCGGCCAGCAGGTCCTTGGTCGTCGTCTTGCCGGTCGACCCGGTCACGCCGACCACGTGCGCCCGCGAGCGTGCCCGCACCGCAGCGCCGAGGGCGCCCAGGGCGGCCAGCGGGTCGTCGACCTCGATGCGCGGCCCGGCGGCGACCGCGCCGGGCGCCGCCAGCACCGCCACCGCGCCGGCCGCCAGCGCCTGGGCGGCGAAGCGGCTGCCGTCGGTGCGGCTGCCTGGCAGGGCGACGAACAGGGCCCCCGGCCGGACCGCGCGCGAGTCGACCCACAGCGAGGTGGCGATCACCGCGCCGTCGGCCTCCAGCAGCCTGCCGCCGGTGGCGGCGGCCGCCTCGGCGAGCGTCAGCGGGATCACGGCGCACCGCCCTTCGAGCGCAGGGCACGCAGCTCCTCGGCGGCGACCACCCGGTCGTCGAAGGGGACCTTGCGACCGCCCTCGAACTCCTGTCCCTGCTCGTGGCCCTTGCCGGCGATCAGCACGGCGTCGCCCGGCCGCGCCAGGGCCAGCGTGTGGCGGATGGCCGCGCGGCGGTCGACCTCGACGTGGTAGCGGTCCGGGCCGGCGCTGCGGCGCACGCCCTCGACGATCTGGGCGACGATCGCTTCGGGCGGCTCGGAGCGCGGGTTGTCGGAGGTCACCACCGCGAGGTCGGCGAGCTTGCCGGCGATCTCGCCCATCAGCGGGCGCTTGGCGCGGTCGCGGTCGCCGCCGCAGCCGAACACCACCAGCACCCGGCCGTGGGTCACGGCCCTGGCCGCCCGCAGGACGTTCTCCAGCGAGTCGGGCGTGTGCGCGTAGTCGACCAGCACGGTGAACGGTTGTCCCTCGTCGACGCGCTCGAAACGCCCGGGCACGCCCGCCAGGCCCGCCAGCCCGGCGGCCGCGGTGTCCAGGTCGATGCCGAGCGCCGCGGCGGCCGCCAGCGCGCCGAGCGCGTTGGCCACGTTGAACTGCCCGGCCAGTTGGAGGCGTAGCTGGCGCGAGCCGGCCGGGCCCTCGACCCGGAAGCGGGTGCCGTCCAGCGCCGCCTCCAGGTCGACCGCCCGCCAGGCCGCGCCGCGCGCGGTGCCGGTGGTGACCACCTCGATGCCGGCGCCGGCGGCCTCCACCGCCAGGCGGCGCCCGAACGGGTCGTCGGTGTTGACGATGCCGACGCCGGTGAAGGCGGGCGTGAGCAGGCGGCGCTTGGCCTGGTAGTAGTCCTCCAGGTCGCGGTGGAAGTCGAGGTGGTCCTGGGTCAGGTTGGTGAAGATCGCGGCGCGGAAGCGGGTGGCGTCGACCCGGCCCAGCGCCAGCCCGTGGCTGGAGACCTCCATGGCGGCGGCCTGCACGCCGCTGTCGGCCATCTCCGCCAGCAGGCGCTGGAGGTCGGGCGCCTCCGGGGTGGTATGGACCACCGGCAGGACGCTGTCGCCGATGTGCACCTCGACCGTGCCGATCACCCCAGGGACCAGCCCGGCGGCGCGGAAGATCGCCTCCAGCACGAAGGTGGTCGTGGTCTTGCCGTTGGTCCCGGTCACCCCGACCAGGTCCATGCGCCGCGATGGGCTCTCGTAGAAGGCGTCGGCCAGCGGCGCCAGCGCGGCTCGCACGGAGCCGACCAGCAGCTGCGGGGCGTCCAGCTCCAGCGGGCGCTGCACCAGCAGCGCGGCGGCACCCGCCCGCAGCGCCTCGCCGGCCAGGTCGTGACCGTCGACGCGCTGGCCGGGCACGCAGCAGAACAGCGCGCCGGCCAGAACGCGGCGGGTGTCGAATACGACGTCCGAGACGGCCGTCTCGCCGTCGCCTCGAGCGCCGGTCATGTATCGGTGCCGCGTCTCGATGACCTGCGGTGACAGGAGGCCGCGACGGCGCGCACCGCGGATACGTGACCGGCGTTCGAGGATTTCGCCGCCAACCGAGGCTGCGAGGAAATCGAGCGGGACGCGCCTGGGCGTCAGGGTCATGAACGTAGGATCTCCCGCGTCGACGGCCCGGGCCCCCGGCGGCGGGAGCGCCGGGCCCGGTTGTGCGGCGCAAGCCTAGCATCCGGGACCGTGACCCCGTGGCATCGTCGGGCCGGCGATCGGGGACCGGTGGCGGTGGCCGCGCGCCGCTGTGTCACGGGGTGCCTCCCGGCTGGCGGGCTGGCGGGGTGGAGCCGCCGACGTCACCGTCGGGCACGGCGGGCGCGCCGGGCTCCCCACCGGCGGTCGCGTCGCCACCGCCCAGCGACGGCGGGACCTCCATGTGCCGCAGCGCGTAGCCGGCGACCTCGCGGAACACCGGCGCGGCCACGGTGCCGCCGTAGATGCCCTTGGCGGGCCGGTCCAGCACCACCGCCACCACCACGCGCGGGTCCTCCGCCGGGGCGTAGCCCATGAACGAGGCCACGTGGGCGCCCGGCAGGTAGCCGCCGCCGTTGGGGTTGGGCACCTGGGCCGTGCCGGTCTTGCCGGCCACGGTCCAGTCGTCCAGTGCGGCCCGCGTGCCCGTGCCGCCCTCGCGGACGACGCCCTCGAGGATGGTGGTGAGGGTCTGGGTGGTCCGCACCGACAGCACCCGCTTGGGCGTGGGCCGCTCGGTCGCGTGGTAGTCGCCCCGCTCGTCCACCGTGCCGCGCAGCAGGGTGGGCTGCACCAGCAGGCCGCCGTTGGCCACCGACGCGTAGACCCTGGCCATCTGGAGCACGCTCACGGCCACGCCCTGCCCGATCGCGTTGGTGCCGAGGTCGGAGCAGGTCCAGGTGCGCTGCGGCCGCACGATCCCGGGCGTCTCGCCGGGCAGGTCGACGCCGGTGCGCTGGCCGTAGCCGAAGTCCAGCTCCGCCTTTGCCAGCCGCTCGGGCCCCAGTTTCGTGGCCACCCTGATGGTGCCGATGTTGGAGGACTGCGCCACCACGTCCGCGAAGGTCAGCCGCTCGGTGCCGTGCTGGTGCGAGTCGTGGAAGGGGTGCACCCCCGGGCACAGGGGCAGCTCCGGCGGGACCGTCACCTTGGTGCTCGGCCGCACCACCCCGGCGTCCAGCGCGGCCGCCGCGGTGATCACCTTGTTGGTCGAGCCCGGCTCGTAGACGTTGGTGACCGCCCGGTCCTTGCGGGCCTCGTCGCTGCTGGTGGCGAAGCGGTTGGGGTCGAAGGTGGGCACGTTGGCCACGGCCAGCAGCTCGCCGGTGCGGGGCGCCATCACCACCACCGAGCCCGACTTGGCCTGGTACTGCTCGACCGCGGCGGCCAGGGCCCGCTCGGCCACGTACTGGATGTTCTGGTCGATGGTGAGCACCAGGTCGGAGCCCGGCCGGGCCGGCTCGATGGAGCGCTGGCCCTGCGGGATCGGGCGGCCGCTGGGGTCCTGCTCCAGCAGCATCTGGCCGGAGTGGCCGGCCAGCAGGCCGTCGTAGCGCTGCTCCACGCCGGCGAGCCCGCTGCCGTCGGTGCCGACGAACCCCAGCACCTGGGAGGCGAGCTGCCCGGAGGGATAGCGCCGCATGGTATCGGACAGCACGCCGATGCCGGGCAGGTCCAGCTTGGCGACCGCCTGCCCGTTGGCGACCGGGATCTTGCGGGCCAGGTAGGTCCAGGCCGCGCCCGACCGGAGCCGGCCGAGGACGGTCTTGGCCGGCTGACCGAGCAGCGGCGCGAGCTTGCGGGCGGTGCCGGCCGGGTCCCCGATCAGCCGGGGCTGGGCGTAGACCGTGCGGGCGGGCACCGACAGCGCCAGGTCGCCACCGTCACGGTCGAAGATGCGCCCGCGCTCCCCTGGCAGCTCGATGGTCCGCAGGCGCTGCTTGGCCGCCGCCTCGTCCAGCGAGGGGGCGTCGAGCACCTGGAGCACGATCAGGCGGCCGGAGATGGCCAGGAACGCCACCATGGTGAGCGCCAGCACGAACAGCAGCCGCCGCTTGCTGTCGCCGCGCCGGGGCCGCCGCACCGGCCGGCGCTGCACCGGCCGCCGGCGCGCCGGCTGGCGGCGAGTGGAGGCAGTGCTGGAGCGGCGCCCCGGCGCGCGCCCGGTGGCCGCTCTCTGCTGCTCCATGCGCGCCCCCTATCCGTGTGGGGGGAGCTCGCTCCCCCCACCCCCCAGGGTCGAGATCGCCGCGTGGGGCCCGCGGACGCCCGGGGAGTGTGCGGGTTACGGCTCGGCCAGGTACTGCTTGAGCGGGAACGGGTCCTGGGACCAGGCGTCGGACTCGGACGAGCCCTGGGAACCCCAGGTGGGGTCACCGGTGGGCCCGGCCCCGGGGGCGGCGGGGGAAGTCGCCGCCCCCGGGGAGGTCGCCTCGCCGGGCTTCGAGCCGGGCCAGGTGCTCACCCGCGGTCGGCCGGCGGGCACCAGGTGCTGCCTGGCGGCCTCCCGGGCGATGCGGTCGGGCGCCTTGAGCCGGTCGATGTCAGCCTGGAGGCTGGCGTAGCGGTTCTCGGCATCCCGGTTGGAGCGCTCGAGCTCGGCGATGGCGAATGCCTGCTGGTTGACGTTGACGTTGAGCGACAGCAGGGCCAGCACGCCCGCCACCACGATCAGGGCGGCGAGGATGATGAAGGGCAGCCTGCGCACCCGCCGGACCTGACCGACCGCGCGCAGCCGCCGCCGTGGATCGGGGCGGGGATCGTGGCTCGGGCGCGGGCGGTACGCGGGTCCAGCGGCCATGCTCATGGTTGCCCCCCTGCGGGATCGCTCGGCGGTAGCTTCTCGGCGGCGCGGAGCTTGGCGCTCTCCGCGCGAGGGTTGGCTGCCACCTCGTCGGCGCCCGGAGTCTCCGGGCGCCGGGTGAGGATGGCGATGCGGGGGGCCAGGAGGGACCGCCCCCTCTCTGGAACGGGGGGCGCGAGGTGCGGGAAGCCCTCCCCGCGCCCGGTGGCGGCGGCCACGAAGGTGCGCTTGGCGATGCGGTCCTCCAGCGAGTGGTACGACAGCACCACCACGCGGCCGCCGGGTGCCAGCAGCTCGATCGCCTGCGGCAGGGAGTCGGCCAGGGCGGTCAGCTCGCTGTTGACCTCGATGCGCAGCGCCTGGAAGACGCGGCGGGCGGGGTGCGGACCGGTACGGCGCGCGGCGGCGGGGATCGCCGCCTTGATCAGGTCGACCAGCTCGCCGGTGGTGCGGATCGGGGCGCGGCGGCGGGCGTCGTCGACGAAGCGGGCGATCCTGGAGGCGAAGCGCTCCTCGCCGTAGACCCGGAAGACGCGGGTCAGCTCGGCGCGGGGGTAGGTGGCCAGCACCTCGGCGGCGGTGATCCCGCCGCTGGTGTCCATGCGCATGTCGAGGGACGCGTCCACGCGGTAGCTGAAGCCCCGCTCCGGCTCGTCGAGCTGGAGGGAGGAGACACCGAGGTCGTAGAGCACGCCGTCGAGCCGCTCCACGCCGAGGTCGGCGGTGACCTCGGCCAGGTCGGCAAAGGAGGCCGCCACCGTCACCAGGCGCTCCCCGGCCCACGCCAGGCGCTCGCGCGCCAGCGCCAGGGCGGCGGGGTCGCGGTCCAGGCCGATCACCCGGCCGCCGGGAGCGCTGGCCTGAAGGATCCGCTCGCTGTGGCCGCCGAGCCCGATGGTGGCGTCGAGGTACACACCGTCCGGCCGGGGACGGAGCAGCCCGATGCACCGGTCGACCATGACCGGGAGGTGGCGCGCGGCGGTCAACACGATCAGATCCCCAGCTCGGCGAGGTGGCTGGCGTTGGCGGAGTCGGAGTAGGCGGCCTGGGCGGCGGGCATGTAGCGCTCCCACTCGCCCTTGTCCCAGAGCTCGATCCGTGAGAGCTGCCCGACGACCACCACGTCCTTGGTGAGGCCCGCGTAGTCGCGCAGCAACTGGGGGATCACGACCCGGCCCTGGCTGTCGGCGGTCTCCTGGCTGGCGCCGGCGACGAAGACGCGGACGAACTCGCGGCTCGGCCGCTCGGTCAGGGGCAGGCTGCGGAGCTTGCCCGCGAAGGCCGCGAATTCGGCCAACGGGAACAGGTAGAGGCACCGCTCGATGCCTTTGGTAAAGACCATGTCCTGTCCCAGCTCGTCACGGAATTTGCGCGGGAGGATCACGCGCCCCTTGGGATCCAGGGAGTGGTCATAGGTACCAATGAACATGGCCCCAGCCCCCTCCCCCCGCAGGCTCCCCCGACCGGCGTCCGGCTGGGCGAGAACGTGCTCCCCGGCTTGTGGCACTGGTAGAGCGATGTCCTCCACTGCGCGCCACTTTACTCCACCAGGTATCCACCGTCAACGCACTTCAACACCCTGTGCATGAATTGCTTCAGCCTTCTGAGCTGCGAAAACACATTAATGTATTTCACAAACCGGAAGAATTTATCGAATGACATCGCCTCCACCTGCCTCCACCGGGGAGGGTCTGCAGGCGCCACCGCGCTCCCCCGCCGCGGGCGCGTGGGAGCACCCCGGAGCGCCGGACGGCTCGCGGGTGGAGGGCCCGGCGGCCCGGCTACGGGCGGGTCGTCCGGGGGACGGTGGCGGGGGGCGACCGGCCGCCACCGAGGCCGAGGCCGGGGCGCTCGTTGCCCGGCTGGGTCGGCAGGACCTGCGCGTTCTGGGAGCCGTCCGGGGCCAGCGTGGTGACCGTGGTGGTGGTCGGCACCGCCACCGGGTTGTAGGTGAAGGGCGTCTGGCCCTCCGGCAGCAGCTCGCGGTCGACCGAGAAGGACGACTCCAGCGAGTGCACGGTGATCCGGTCGACGCCGATGGGCCGGCGCGTCCGCTGGTCGAAGTAGAGGACCTCGGCGCTGTAGGGCACAGACTGCTTCTGGCGCAGCCCGTCCGGCCCGGCGGCGCCGATGGTCCCGGTGGTGAGCAGGCGCGTGCCGTTGGTCATCTGCGTGCCGAAGGCGTGCAGGTGCCCGTCGAGCACGGTCGGCACGTGCCCGAGCGCGTAGGTTGCCTGGCGCGGGTCGTGGACCAGCAGCACGTCCGCCGGGGGCGTCTGGAGGTCGAGGTCGTGGGCGACCTCGACGCTGCGCAGCTCCTTGAGCCGCTCGAAGTCGTCGTAGCGGTAGCCCTCCCCCGGGCTGAAGGTCGGGTCCCCGGCACCGAAGAAGCGGATGCCCGCCACCTCGGTCGAGGAGTTGACCAGCACCTTGGCGTTGGGGTTGGCGGCCACCGCGTGGACCACGTCGGGGCTGTCGTGGTTGCCCTTGACGAAGACGTAGGGCAGGTGGAAGTCCTTGACCCGCTGGGCCACCGACGGCTCGAAGGCCAGCCCCCAGGTGCCCATGTCGCCGGTGTCGACCACGGCGGCGACCTCGAACTGGTTGGCCAGCCGCTCGGCCAGGTCGAAGCCCGCTGGGTTCAGGTGCACGTCGGAGATGTGCAGGATGCGGATGGTGCCGTTGCCGAGGTCGGGCGAGGGCTGGCTGAGCGCCTCGTAGGCCCGGTTCAGGTTCGAGCTGATCAGCGCCATCTGCTCCCGCAGCGTGTGGAGCCGCTTGAGGCCGGTGCGCACGTCACCGATGAGGGTGGGCGCGTACTCCAGCGCTCCCTCGTAGCGCGGGGCGCGGAAGGCGCTCACGTCGAAGGTGGCCACCGACGGCACCACCAGCACCACCACGGCCAGCGCCCCGCCGGCCACGCAGCGCGCCAGGCGCACCCACGAGCGGCTGGGGAACACCAGCACCCCGACCGCGCCGCCGAGCAGACCGAGCCCCACGATCCGCAGCAGGAAGACCACGGCCGCGTGTCGCGCCTGCCGCTCCAGTGGCCGCAGGGTGCCCTCCAGCGCGGAGGTGCTGACCGGGCTGGAGGCCGGGCTGCGATCGATCAGCGTGCCGAGCGCCGGCACGTCGACGTCGTCCAGGGTGGCGCGGAACTCGAACGGCCCGTGATGGGTGTGGGCCGAGACCGAGCCGAACGGCGGCACCGCCAGGCGGCTGGTGCCCTGGACCGCCGGCCGGGCCGACAGGCGCAGGGTCGCCGGCCCGACGCGCGCGTCCAGCCGCGCCAGCAAGGTGATGGCCAGCAGCGCGCCGACCACGCCGGCCAGGATCGGCAGCGCCCACGGCTGGGATGCGTCCCAGAGGCGAGCCAGCGGGGGCCGCAGGCGGCCGAGGGCCACAGGAATGCGGTGGAGCGCCGGGAGCGGGCGCCTCAGGCGGGGACGGCGTCCGGCTCGAGCCCGAGATAGGGCGCCCAGCCAGGCTCGATGCGGCCGACGGCGATCACGATCCACAACGTCTCCTTGGGGGCCCGGGGCTCACGACGCAACCGGAGGCCGACTTCGTGGGGAAGCCGGTCCTCCTTGTGGCTGTTGCATCGGCGGCAGGCGGCGACCACGTTCTCCCAGACGTGGCGGCCACCCCGTGAACGGGGGACGACGTGGTCGACGTTCTCTGCTCGCTCTCCACAGTACTGGCAGACGTGGTCGTCGCGGACGAACACCGCTCGCCTCGACAATCCCGCCCGTGCTCTGAAGGGCACCTTCACAAAGTACCGGAGGCGGATGACGCTGGGGGCCTGGAGCACGAGGTTGGCTCCCCGGACCGGGCGGGCGCCGGGCACCAGCACGTCGGCCTTCTCCTTCAGGACGAGCACCACCGCCCGCCGAACCGGCACCACGCAGATCGGCTGGTACGACGCATTCAGGACCAGTGCTCGCTCCACCCCGGGCTCCCGCTGCAACGATCACGAGACGTGCTCGCAGTATAACGGGACGTCCTGGCTCAAGGCCGGCAGGGTGCCTCAGCCGTCCAGGTCGTGGACCAGGGCGGGGGCGAACTCCTCCACGGCGGCCGCCTCGTAGAGGGCGAAGACGACCAGCCGCAGCGAGCTGGGGCCGGCGCAGTGGCGCCGCAGCGCGCCGGCCATGGCGGCGGCGCAGTCGGGGTAGGCGAGCCCGCCGACGCCGGTGCCCAGGGCCGGCAGGGCGATACTCGAGAGCCCCTCGGCCGCCGCCAGGTCCAGCGCGGCGCCGGTGGCCGCGGCGACCGACGCCGGGGTGGCCCGCACCCCGGCGCCCATGGCGGCGGCGTGCAGGATCGACTTGACCCCGCGCAGGCTGAGCCGCCCGGGGCCGGTGCGGACCGCGCCGCCGACCTCCCAGGGCCCCTGGGCCACCGCCTCGGCCTCGACCTCGTCACCGGCGGCGCGACGGATCGCCCCGGCCACGCCGGAGCCGAGCCAGCCCTGGTTGTTGGCGGCGTTCACGATCGCCTCCACCGCCAGGTCGGTGATGTCGCCAAGCCACAGCCACACCTCGGCCGGGCCGCAGCGCGTGAGCGGCCGGCCGCTGACCCGCACGTCGGTCACGTCAGCCTCAATCTCCTCTGTACAGGGCGTGGTACCAGAGGTTGGCGAGCACCTCGACCGTCTGGTCCCGGTCCAGGGACTCCTTGCGGGTGGCCAGCAGGAACAGCGTCCGCTCGGCCATGGCCGCCAGCGCGGTGGCGGCGGTGAAGGGGTCGACCGGCCAGGCCAGGCCCTGCTTGGCGGCGCGCTCGACGTTGCGGGCGATCCGCTCCACGAACTGGCGGCGCACCTCGTCCAGGATGGCCTCCAGCTCCGGGTCGTGCACCGCCGCCTCGGTCCACAGCAGCAGCATGTCGGCGTCGCGCTCGTACAGGTCGGCCAGCCCGCCCAGCACCTCGGCCAGGCTGGCGCGCACGTCGCCGGCGCGCCACGGCTTCATCGCCAGCTCCTCCAGCGTGCCGGCGTGCTCGCGCACCAGCGCGGCCAGCGCCGCCTGCTTGTTCGGGAAATAGGCGTAGAAGGTCCCGTGCCCCACGCCCGCGGCGGTGACGACGTCCTCCACCCGAGCCTTGGCATAGCCCAGCTCGGCAAAGGCCCGCCGGGCGGCGGCGAGCAGCTTGGCTCTCGTCTCCGAGGTTTGCGCCATCGGCAGAGCTTAGCCGAGCCCGGGCACCAGCGCGGTCCCCATGGCACAGGCGCTTGGGGGGGCGTGGGGGGGAGCGAGCTCCCCCCCACATGGAACGGGGAGCCGCGCTGAGATCACCCAACCAGGAGGTTTCTCGATTACCCGGTGGGGCAAAGCGAAAATCTTCGCAGACCCTTCTAGAATCGAAGACCAAGAAGGAGTCATGGAAAGGAGCCCGTCCGGTGGCCACCACCCGGCCCGATATCGGCGGTATGGACGATCTGGCCGCCACCTTCGACAAGATCCGGGCCAATATCCAGCGCGTCATCGAGGGCAAACCCGAGGTCGTCCGCCTGGCCCTCATCGCCCTGCTCGCCGAGGGGCACGTCTTGATCGAGGACGTCCCCGGGGTCGGCAAGACGATGCTGGCCAAGGCGCTGGCCCGGTCGATCGACTGCTCGGTGCGGCGCATCCAGTTCACGCCGGACCTGCTGCCATCGGACGTCACCGGGGTCAGCGTCTACAGCCAGGAGCGCGGCGACTTCGAGTTCAAGCCCGGGTCGATCTTCGCCAACATCGTGGTCGGCGACGAGATCAACCGGGCCTCCCCCAAGACCCAGGCCGCCCTGCTGGAGTCGATGGAGGAGCGCCAGGTCACCATGGACGGCGTCACCTACCAGCTCGGCGTGCCGTTCATGGTCATCGCCACCCAGAACCCGATCGAGCACGAGGGCACCTATCCGCTGCCCGAGGCGCAGCGCGACCGCTTCATGCTGGAGCTGGCCATCGGCTATCCCACCAGGGAGGCCGAGGTCGACATCCTCAACACCCACGGCCGGAACTCCCGGATGATCGAGATCTCCCCCGTGGCCGACGCGCCGACCGTCGCCAAGATGATCGACAGCGCCAAGCTGGTGCACGTGGCCGACAGCCTCAAGAACTACATCGTCGACCTGGTCAGGGCCACCCGCGACCACGCCGACCTGGCGCTCGGCGCCAGCCCGCGCGCCGCCCTCTCGATGCTCCGCGCCTCCCGAGCCGCCGCCGCCTCCGGGGGGCGCGACTACGTGGTGCCCGACGACATCAAGGACCTGATCACCCCGGTGCTCGCCCACCGGCTCATCCCATCGCCCGAGGCGCAGATGATCGGCCGCACGGCCGCCGACGTCCTTTCCGACATCGTCGAGTTCGTGCCCATCCCGATCCGCGGCCGGGGCCAGCGTTGAGATCGCGCATCTTCACCCCTCGGGCGCTGGGCTTCGCGGGCGCCGGGGTGGCGCTGTACCTGGCCGGCCGGCTCACCGGCGCCTCCGAGCTGTACATGCTCGCCGTCGCCGCGCTGCTGCTGCCCCTGGGGGGCTTCGTGATCGTCCGGTGGGGCACCTACCGGCTCGGCTGTACCCGCTCGCTGCGCCCCGTCCGCACCGCGGTCGGCGGGCGCATCTCGGTCACCGTGCGGCTGCGCAACCTCGGCCGGCTGGAGACCGGCGTGCTCCTGCTGGAGGACCGCCTGCCCTACCAGCTCGGCCCGCCAGCGCGGTTCGTGGTCCCCGGCATCGCCGGCGACGACCGCGAGCTGCTCAACTACGAGATCAACGCGGGCGCGCGCGGCCGCTACACCGTCGGCCCGCTGGCGGTGCGCCTGTCCGACCCCTTCGGCCTGGCGCAGGTGACCTCCGAGCTGGCGGGCACCTCCGAGGTGGTCGTCCACCCCAAGGTCGAGTCGCTGGCCCCGCCGTCGCTGGGCGGCGAGCTGGCCAGCGCGGCCTCGACCAAGGTCCGGCACCTGTTCAGCCAGGGCGACGAGTTCTACACCACCCGCGACTACCGGGCCGGCGACGACCTGCGCAAGGTCCACTGGCGGTCGTCGGCCAAGCGCGGCCAGCTCATGATCCGCCAGGAGGAGCGCCCCTGGCAGGCCCGTGCCCTGATCGCGCTGGACCTGCGGCGCGGCGCCCACCGCGGCCAGGGCGGCCAGGCATCGTTCGAGCGGATGGTGTCGATCGCCGCCTCGATCGCCGTGCGGCTGGGAGCCAGCGGCTACGAGCTGGGCATGATCACCGACGAGGGCCAGCAGGTGCGGCCGATCGACTCGGCGGACCAGGCCACCGCCATGCTCGACTTCCTGGCCGGCGTGGACACGACCCGCTCCACCTCGCTGATCCCCCTGGCCGACCGGCTGGGCCGCATGACCGGCGAGGGCCTGCTGATCGGCGTGCTAACGGTGCCCAGCGCCGAGGAGGCGGCGGCGCTGGCCCGCTGCCGGCTCGGCTTCGCCGGCGCGCTTGGGCTGCTGGTCCGCGCCGACAGCTGGGTCGGCCTCGCCGGCCGCGAGGTCGCCGCCTCGGAGGCGCACGCCGCCGGCATCGGCACCCTGCTGGACCGGGCCGGCTGGAGGACCGCGATCATCACCCGCAACGACCGACTGGATGAGCCGTGGCGACGACTGACAGCACCGTCGGGGCGCACAGCACCGACTACGCACAGGCACTGACGCTCGCCGGCCTGCTGGCGGGAGCCTCGCTCTCGCTCAGCCGGCTGTACGTGGGGGCGGGCTGGGTGCCGGCCGTTTGGCTCTCCATGGGGTGCGCCCTGGGGCTGGCGGCGCTGCTGCGCCGGCTCGGGGTCGGCCAGCTGCTGTCGCTGCTCGCGATGGTGGCCGGCTTCATCGTGGTGACCGGGGTGCTGCTGTTCCCCGAGACCCTGCTGGTGGTGGTCCCCACCCGCGAGACCTTCGCCTCGATGGCGCAGGCCACCGGCGACGCGCTGCGCGGCGTCAGCGACCAGGCCGCGCCGGTCAGGGTGACCAGGGAGTTCCTGTTCCTGACCTGCGCGGGAGCGTGGGCGGTCACCACCGCGGCGGACGGGCTGGCCTTCCGCGCCCGCCAGCCGCTGCTGGCGCTGGTGCCGGTGCTCGGGCTGTTCGTGTTCCCGGCGCTGATCCGCGACACCAGCCCCGCCTGGTACGCGGCCTGGTTCCTGATGGGCGGCGCGGGCCTGCTGCTGTTCGAGAGCCGCGCGCGCCTGGCGACCTGGGGCCGCTGGGTGTCCAGCCCACGCGCCCGGCCGGCCTCTGGCTGGCGATTGCCGCTCACCAGGGCGAATTCGATCGGCCGCTGGATGCTGGCGGGGGCCGCGCTGCTGGCGCTCAGCCTGGCCTGGCTGCTGCCCGGCTACGGCCAGCGCCCGCTGCTGGACTACCGCGCCGGGCCCAACGCCAACGCCGCCATCGCCATCAACCCGTTCGTGTCGCTGCGCACGCGCCTGAACTCCGACGAGAACATCCCGGTCTTCGACGTGCGGACGGCGCAGCCCTCCTATTACCGGCTGATCACGCTGGACCGCTTCGACGGCGTCACCTTCACGCCCTCCAGCCCCGGCCAGCTGGTCGAGTTCGGCGGCGACACCAGCCTGGACCTGGACGGGGGCGCGCCCAGCACGCAGGTCACCCAGCGCTTCACCATCCGGCAGCTCGCCGGCCCCTCCGGCTACCTGCCGACGGCGCAGGCGCCGGTGAGCATCCGCGCCGGCCGCAACCGCGTCTACCAGAGCCCCACCAACCGCGACCTGACGCTGCGGCGCCCGCTGCGCTCGGGGCTGACGTACACGGTGACCTCGCGCGTGCCCACGCCCACCGCGGCCGACCTGGCCGGCCCGAAATCCTATGATTCGCTCCCGCAGGCGCGGCCCTACCTGGACGCCTCCAACATCGACCAGCGGGTGCAGAGCCTGGCGCTGAGCGTCGTGCGGGGCAAGAGCGACCCGTTCGCTCGCGCGCTGGCGATCCAGGACTACCTGCGCAGCGCGGCCTTCAAGTACAACCTCGACGTGCCGGCGCTGTCGCAGGGCGGCAACCAGCTCCGCCGCTTCCTGCTGGAGGTGCGCGAGGGCTACTGCGAGCAGTTCGCGGCGGCCATGGCCGCCATGGCAAGGGTGGCGGGCATCCCCTCGCGCGTGGCGGTCGGCTTCACCTCCGGCGTCCCGGCCGGCGACCACTGGGAGGTCGGCTCCAAGGACGCCCACGCATGGCCGGAGCTGTACTTCCCGGGCGTCGGCTGGGTGCGGTTCGAGCCGACGCCCCGCGGCGACGGCCAGGTCGACGTGCCGAGCTACACCACCGCGTCGGGCCGCCAGATCAGCCCGACCACCACGGTGACCACCGCCGCCGGCGGCGGCAATGCCACCGGCACGACCGACAGCGCCGGCAACTCCAAGCTGGAGGCGGAGAACAGCGATACCGGCTCGCAGCTCGGCACCCCGGAGAGCGGCCGCCAGAAGGCGGCACGGCGCGGCATCGTCGCGCTGATCGTGCTGCTGGCGCTGGTGGCGCTGGTGCCGGCCACCAAGCTGGTCAGGACCGTGCTGGCCAGGCGGCGCGCGGCCCGGCGCCCGCGGGACGCGGTCGCCGAGGCCTACGACGAGCTGACCGGCTGGGCCGGCGACGCCGGCATCGGGCGGCGCGGCGCCGAGACACCCAGCGCCTACGCGCTGCGGATGAGCGGCGAGTTCCAGGAGGACGCGCGGCCCCTCGGCGAGCTGACCGCGCTCTACGTGACCGCGGAGTACGCGCCCGCCGAGCCCTCCAGCGGCGAGGCCGCGGAGGCGCGGAAGCTGGCGCGGACGGCTCGCAGCCGGCTCGCCGGGCGCCTTGGCTGGCGCCGCCGCGTCGGTGCGGTGCTGAGCCCCAGGAGCCTGGTCCCGCCACCACAGCGGGAGCGCGTGGGCAGCAGGTAGAGGGCGGGCCTCGCCAGTGGTGGGGGTCCGCCGGTTCCCATGGCACAGGCGCTCTTGGGGGGGTGTGGGGGGAGCGAGCTCCCCCCACATGGAACGGGGAACCGCGCCGATATCACCCAACCGAAAGGTTCTGGAACACAGTCAGGTGGTCGGGCCGCCGCCGCCCCGCTCCTCCCAGCGCTGGCGCCAGCGCTCGGTCATCCTCCCCCACCAGGCTTCGATGCCGGACTTGCCCGGCGGGCGCTGCTGCCGCTGGGCGGCCGCCGCCGCTGCCGCCTGCGTGCCGCGCTCGGTCGGCCGGTTGATGGCCGCCCGGCGACGGAGCGTGCGGACCACCTCGAAGATCGAGATGAGCATCACGACGAAGCCCGCGACGCCCAGACCGACGTTCTGGATGAAGCCGACGACAAGGACCACAAGGCCCAGCACGAAGCCCAGGCCGGCGAGCTTGAGCCGCCTGGCCAGATGGGCCTGGAACGAGGACCCGACCTGCTGCGCAAACTTCGGGTCTTCTTCGAGCAGTCGCCGCTCGATCTCGGCCAGGATGCGCTGCTCGTGCTCGGACAGGGGCATATGGAGGGCTCCGCCCGGACGTGCTGATGGTGGCAACGCGAGTGTACTCGGGCCCTTCCCTCCCCAACAACAGCCCAGGGACCAAATTTGGACGACCGGTCCTCCATGCTCCTCAATGGCCGCTGAAGCGCGGTGGGCGCCGCTCGGCGAAGGCGGTGCGCGCCTCGGCGTGGTCGGTCGAGGCGAAGGTCTGGCGCTGCACCCGCTTGGCCGCGGCCATGCCGTCGGCGGTGGAGCGGTCGAACGACTCGTTGAGCGCCTGCTTGGCCAGGCCGAGCGCCAGCGTCGGGCCGGCCGCCAGACCGGCGGCCAGCTCGGTCGCCTCGGTGGCCAGCCGCTCTGCCGGTACCACCCGGGTGACCAGGCCGATGCGCTCGGCCTCCGCCGCGCGCACCGGCCGGCCGGTGAGGATCAGCTCCTTGGCCCTGCCCAGCCCGATCAGCCTCGGCAACCGCTCGGTGCCGCCCAGGTCCGGCACGATCGCCCAGCGCATCTCCATCGCGGCGAACTGCGCGTCCTCGCTGGCGATCCGCAGGTCGCAGGCGATCGCGAGCTGCAGGCCGCCGCCGACGGCCAGGCCGTTGACGGCCGCCACCACCGGTTTGGGCATCCGCTCCAGCGCCGAGATCGCCCGCTGCAGCTCGGCGACGACCGCCTCCGCCTCGTCCAGGTCCGCCCTGCCGCTGAACTCGGCCACGTCCAGGCCGGAGGAGAAGGCCCTGCCCTCACCGGTCACCAGCACCGCGCGGACAGCGACGTCGGCGGCCGCGGCGGCCGCCGCGGACTCCAGCTCGGCGAAGGTCTGGCGGTCCATGGCGTTCAGCTTCTGCGGGCGCGCGAGCGTGATCGTGGCCACCTGTAGCTGCCCGTCGACCTCGTAGCGCACTGGGGAGGGCATCGTCTCGGGCTCCTCGGGTCGGGTTGGCTCGGGGAAACGTGGGGCGCCGAGGTTATCGCTCATCGGGCTCGACGAGCCGCTCGCGGCGTGGCCGCGGGGCGTCACGGGCCTCCCCGAACGCCTCGGCGGGGCGCTCGGCCGCCAGCGAGGCGCGGTCCAGCGCGCCGTCGCCGAAGCGCGCGCGGACCGCGTCGGCGGCGCGCACCGCCGCCTTCCAGGCCGCGCCGTCGTCCTTCAGCTCGAGCTGGACCGGCGCGTCCTCGCCGGCCAGGTTGGAAACGCTCACCCCGACCAGACGGATCGGGGTCCTGCCGAGCCGCAGCCGCTCCAGCAGCTCGCGGGCCACCCGGTACAGCTCGTTGTCGTTGTCGCTGGGACCGGCCAGGGTGCGCGAGCGGGTGATCGTCCGGAAGTCGGCGAAGCGCAGCTTGAGGGTGACGGTCCGGCCGGCGAGGCCGCCCTCGCGCAGCCGCTGGCCGACGCGGACCGCGCAGCGCAGCACCTCGCGGGCGATCCGCTCGGGGTCGTCGACGTCGCTGGCGAAGGTCTCCTCGGAGCCAACCGACTTGGCGGCCTCGAACGGCACCACCGGCCGGTCGTCGCGCGCCCAGGCGAGCTCGGCGAGCTGGGCGCCGACCGCCGCCCCCAGCACCCGCTCGAGCGTCTCGCGCGGGGTGCGGGCGACGTCGCCGACCGTGCGCAGGCCGTAGCGCGCCAGGGTCGCGATGGTGGCCGGCCCAACGCCCCAGAGCGCCTCGGCCGGCAGCGGGTGGAGGAACTCCAGCGAGCGGCTCGGCGGGACCACGAACAGCCCGTCGGGCTTGCCCCTGGTGGAGGCCAGCTTGGCGAGGAACTTGCTGCCGGCCACGCCGATCGTCAGGGTCAGCCCGGTCTCCTCCGGCACCCGGGCGCGCAGCAGCCTGGCGATCTCGACGGCGCCGCCGAGCAGCCGGCGGGCGCCGCGGACGTCGAGGAAGGCCTCGTCCAGCGCCAGCGGCTCGATCAGCGGCGTGACGCTCTGCAAGACGCGCATCACCCGCTTGGAGTAGGCCCGGTAGCTGGCGAAGTCCGGTGGGATCGCGACCGCCGCCGGGCACAGCCGCCTGGCCTGCCCCATCGGCATGGCGTTGCGGCAGCCGAAGGCGCGCGCCTCGTAGGAGGCCGAGCTCACCACGCCGCGGCTGCCGACCCCACCGACCAGCAGCGGGCGGCCCCGCAGGCTCGGGTCCTTCAGCACCTCGACGCTGGCGAAGAAGGCGTCGAGGTCGGCGTGGAGCACGCCGAGGCCCGCGTCGTCGTCGGCGCCGAGCGGCAGGCCGCCCACCACGACCTCGCCGGTCGGGCGCCACCGGTCCACGCGCTTGCCCGCCGGTCGTGGGCGCCGCGACGCGGGCAGCCGGTCCTGCCAGTGCCCCTCCCCCATGCCGGCAACTGTGTCGCCGGAACGTGCGTTCGATGACGTCCTCCCGACGCGACCGCGTTGGGATTCCTCCGCGGTCAAGCTGCCTCGATCGTCCGAGACCCGCTTCGGGGTTCCCGCTTCCCGGCCCGGCCATTGCCAGAGGCTCCGCGGGCAGCCACCACCCGTCCGGCGGCGGAAGCGAGTTCCATCCCTCGCTCACGGATGTTCATCGCGGCGTTGTAGTCAGCATTGATCGGTCCATAACCACAAGCACGACACCGGAAGACCGCTTGGCTCTCACGGCTTTCTTCCGCCACGTGCTTGCACAGCGAGCAGGAGCGACTGGTAAACGCCGCCGGCACCTCTACGAGTCGGCTTCCATACCACAACGACTTGTAGGCCAGTTGCAGGCGGAACTGCCCCCACCCGCAGGCAAGGATCTCACGGTTCAAACCGCGCTTTTGCTGCCGTCTCCGACTGGGTTGCTCGACCGTGCCCCGGGCCGATGCCGACATGGCCTTGACATCCAGCCGTTCGATAGAAATGAGACCGTGCTCGCGGGCGAGTCTGCTGGTCGCCTGGTGCAGGGCATTCCAGCGGCGGTTCCGCTCCCGGCGCCGCATGACAGCAATCTGCCGTATGGTCCTGCACCGCCGTCGGGAGCCTTTGCGTTGGCGGGCTCTCCGGCGCTCCAAGCGGCGAAGCCGCTCAGCCTCCTTTCGCCGCAGCCTCGGCACCTCGAAATAGTCATCTTCACCGTCTGAGGTCTGATAGGCGCGCACCACCCCGCGGTCTACCCCAATCGCCGGCCTTCCGTTGGGCGGTGCGGGCCTCCGATTGGTGTCAACACAGAAGCTCGCCCACCACTGACCCGTGCGATCCCTGGAGGGAGAGCTGGAAACCCCACTGAAGAACCGCTGGTACGCTACATGACAGTCACGGATTGCCTGTTGGCAGACGTGGACCGGCACGGCCCGAAGCCAGTCCACTTCGGCCCGCAGTTCCGTTAGGTCTCGACACTGCGCTGCGTAGCCAGGCGGCTTCTGGCATAACCGCTGTGCTGCCTCCCGCTGCTCGCGGGCAAGGTTGAACACCAGCCGCGCCGCCGCCGCGAACGAGGCGGCTGCCCGCTGCTGCTCGTCGCTGAGGTGGAGCGGGTACCGGCGTCCTTCCAACATCCTTGCATCCTTCCCGTGGCGCCTGCCGGGGAGCTTACGATCTCCACGCGTCGACCGCCTGGAATTTTTTCATCCGGATGCGACAGCACCGCAGATGTGCCCTGGGGAAGTCACGGCTGATAGGGTCCTAGGCAGCGTCAGCCACTCGTCCACCCACAGGGAGGTAGCCGTCTCGTGTCCCGCGGGCCTGGCCGCCCCCCCGTGGCGCTAGACCGGACGCGAGTGGCCGTACTGGCGGTCACCCTCGGACTGGCGCTGATGGCCTGCTCCAGCTCCCAGAGGCCGGAGGGCACGGCGGCCTCGCCGAGTGCCTCGGACGGGACGGCGCCCACCACCTCTAGCGCGCCTTCCACCTCGGCCGCGCCGGCCTCCTCCACCGCGCGCCAGCCGGCGCGCTACGTGTTCCCGGTACAGCCGATCTCCAGCTGCAACGTCCACTACGGCCACTTCCACCACGACTACCCGGCGACCGACATCTTCTCGAAGAAGGGCTGCCGGTTCGTCGCGCCGACCGACGGGGTGGTCACCGAGGTGAGCCGCACGGACCGCTGGGACCCCGCCACCGACCTGGGCGCCGTCCGGGGCGGCCGCTCGGTGGCGATGCTGGGCGACGACGGGGTGCGCTACTACGGCTCCCACCTGCTGCGGGTGGACGACGGCGTCGGCCCGGGCACGCGCGTGCGGGCCGGCCAGCTCCTGGGCCTCGTCGACAACTCCGGGGACGCCCGCTTCACAGCAACCCACCTGCACTTCGGCATCTCGTGGCCGACCCGCGACGGGGTCTGGTGGGTGCGGCGCGGGATGATCTACCCCTGGCCCTACCTGGACTCCTGGCGGGCCGGCGGCAACCGCTCCCCCGCGGCAGCCGTGCAGGCCGCCCTCGCCGAGGCGGGCCGCCGCGTCCCGCCCTGCACCAGCGGCTGCTGAGCGCAGGGCCGCGGGCCGCCCGGGCCGCCCGGCCGCCCGAGCCGCCCGGCGGCCCGACCGCCCACCACGGGCGCCGGGCGGGCCCTCACCGGGCTCTCACCGAAGTCGTGGTCGACTGGCTCCGCTGCGTCGAACAGGCGCCGGCGTGGAGGTGGCCCGGCTGCCCGGGACCGAGGGGGGCCCGGACAGCCGGGCCAGCGCTCCCTACGGCGCGGCCCTCGAGCCCACCGGCTCCCCCGGCTTCAGGAGCGGAGCTGGCGGGTCCAGTGCCGCCCGCCATCGCCGGTGGCCAGGATCACCGCCCGGCCGGCCGCGTCCCTGCCCACCGCCCAGCCCCTGCTCAGGCTGGCGAAGCTGACCGAGGCGGGCTCGAACAGGACGCTCGCGGGGATCTCCGGCACGCCGGCGGACACGCCATCGCTGACCAGCACCCCGCCGACCGCCTCGGCCGCCGGTGTCGGGCTGAGCAGGAAGGCGCTCGAGGGGTCGATCACCGAGAACGGCCCTGGATACGACCCCGGTCCCGCCGGCAGCCGCAGGACGTTGGCGAGGGTGTTTGCCTCCGCGAGCACGCCGCGCCAGTGGCCGCCCCCGTCCTTGGTGGTGTAGAGCGCGTAGGGCGAGTGCCCGGCGGCGGCACCGCCGCCGCTGAAGCGGACCCACGCAGCGGCCGGGTCGGCGCACTGCAGCTCCGCCTGGAACGGGGGGCCGCCCGCGCCGACCGGCAGGGTGAAGCTCGGCTGCCGCCCCCAGGTCCGGCCGCCGTCGGTCGAGCGCCACACGCGGGTCCCGCTGGCCAGCCAGCCGTCGTCCGGCGAGGTGAAGCAGACCGACTGGGGCGGGGCCGGCGCCGCCTGCGCGGACCAGGTCCGGCCGCCGTCGACCGAGTGGACCAGCCGGGTCGCACCGGTCGGCACCATCGGCCCCTCGCCGGCCTGGTCGCCGCCGCCGGCCACGCCCCAGCCCTCGGTGCGGCTGACGAAGTGGACCCGCCGCAGGGCCCCCACGGACGGCTCGGCGAGCCTGGTCCAGTGCTGGCCGCCGTCGGCCGTGGCCAGCACCAGGCCGTCGCCGAGCGCCCAGCCGGTCGAGGCGCTGGAGAAGTTCACGTCGCGCAGGTCGCCCTTGCCTCGCCACACGCGCACCCAGGTGCGCCCGCCGTCGCGGGTGGCCAGGATCGTGTCCTTGCCGACCACCACCGCGCTGGCCGGCCCGGTGACCTGCACAGCGTCCAGGCTGCTCACCCTGCCGAGCGGCAGCGTGGTCGAGGTCGTCGCTCCCGCCCCGGGCGCGCCGGTGGGCGGGGGCGCCGGGGCGGTGGTGGCCGGGCCGGGCGCGGTCTGGCTGGGCGGCGGCGCCACCTGGCCGGCGTCGTGGGTGCTGGGCATCAGCCCGGCGCGCACGCCGACCGCCCCCGCGATCACGGCGGCGACCGCCAGCAGCGTTCCCCCGACCAGGTTGCGGCGCCGGCGCCTGCCGCGGGCGCGGATGCGCCGCGGGTCCGGCGGCTCGGCGGCACCGGCCACCGGCTCCGCGAAGGACCGGAACATCTGTCGCAGCTCCTCGTCACGCATGGCGGACCTCCGTGGGCCGCGCCTCGCCCAGCTCGCGCTCCAGCGCGGACCTGGCGCGGAACAGGCGGCCCTTGACGGTACCGGCCGGGATCTTCAGCACCCGCCCGATCTCCTCCACTGGCAGGTCGGCCAGGTAGTGCAGCACCAGCACCTCGCGGTGCCGCCGCGGCAGGCGCCGGAGCGCCTGACCGAGCAGCACCGCCTCCTCCGAGGGCGGCGGCGCCGGCGGCGGCGCCCCCATCCGGCCGTAGGCGACCAGCTTGCGGCGGGCGCTCCGCAGCGAGCTGACCGCCAGGTTGAAAGCGACCCGGCGAACCCAGGCGTCCGGATGGTCGTAGTCACGGATGCGCTCCCAGCGCACCGAGGCGCGGGCGAACGCCTCCTGCACGGCGTCCTCGGCGTCGGCCCGCCCGACCACGCCGTGCAGCTCGGCCACCAGCCGTCCATAGCTCCCCAGGTAGAACGCGTCGAAGTCGTCCTCTGGTCTCACCGGCCCTCCGATGTCGCGCGACTCGTCCCAGACACGCCCGGCGCCCCCCTTCGGTTCGGGTCGGGTTCCACCCTTGCCAAGGATTTCAACGGGGGTAGAATTCAACGGAAGATGACTTCCCGACCGCCCTTGCAGGGAGGATGTGAGGTTCGCATGTTGGCGATGGCCCTCAAAGAGCTCCGCCAGCTCCGCCGCGACCGCCGCACGGTGGCGCTGATGGTGGGGCTGCCGATCGTGCTGCTGGTGGTCTTCGGCTACGCCGCCAGCTTCGACGTCGACCAGCTGCGGACGGTCGTGGTCGGCCCCGGCTCGGCCCAGATCGCCCGCCCCCAGCCGCCGCAGCGGCTCGAGGTGGTCGCCGAGCACCCGGACGAGGGGCGGGCCGACGCGGTGCGCCGCCTGCGCGACGGCGGCGCCCAGGTCGCGATCGTGACCGGGGCCCAGCCGGCGGTGCTGGTCGACGGGTCCGACCTGTTCGCGGCGCGCGCCGCCCAGCAGGTGTTCGCGCAGCACCCCGGCGGCCTGCCCGCCGCCGAGGTGCTCTTCAACCCCACGCTGAAGACCTCGGTCATGATGGTGCCGGCGCTGATCGGCCTGATCCTGGTGTTCGTCGGGACGGTGGCGACCAGCCTCGGCGTGGTGCGCGAGCGCCAGAGCGGCACGCTGGAGCAGCTCGCGGTGATGCCGCTGCGCCCGCGGGACGTGTTCGTCGGCAAGGTGCTGCCCTACTTCGGGATCGCCGCGATCGACCTGGCGATCATCACCGCCGTCGGCATCGGCCTGTTCGACGTGCCGTTCCGGGGCTCCCCGTGGATCCTGGTCCTCGGCGCGGTCGAGTTCCTGTTCGTCACGCTCGGCCTCGGCGTGCTGATCTCGACCGTGTCGCAGAACCAGGGCCAGGCCATCCAGCTCGCGATGATGACCATGCTTCCCCAGATCCTGCTGTCGGGCATGATCTTCCCGCTGAGCGCGATGGCCCGCGGCGTCCGCTGGATCGCCTACCTGCTGCCACTCACCTACTTCAACCAGGTGAGCCGCGGGGTGATGATCCGCGGCGCCTCACTCGAGTCGCTGGCGGTGCCGCTGGGGGCGCTGGCGCTGCTCGGCCTGATCGTGTTCGGCCTGTCGGTGCTGCGCTTCCGGCGCGACCTCGCCCCGGCGGGCGAGCCCCGCGCCCCGCGGCGGCCGCCGCGCCCGGCGCGGGCCGGAGCCGAGGCGGGTGCGCGATGACCGCGACCATCCGCGCCGGCCGCTGGGGTGCCGACGACCTCACCGTCCGCTACGGCGCCAAGCTGGCGCTCGACGGGGTGCGCCTGGAGGTCCCCGACGGCAGGATCACCATGGTGGTTGGCGGCGATGGCGCCGGCAAGACCACCCTGCTGCGCGCGCTCGCCGGAGCGGTGCGGCCGAGCGGCGGCGGCGTGCGCCGCCCGCCGGCGCTCCGCGTCGGCTACGTCTCCGCCGGTCCCGGCGTCTACCGCGACCTGACCGTGGACGAGAACCTGGCGTTCAGCGGCGGCGCCCACGGCCTGCGTGGCCAGCGCCTGGCTGGCCGCGCCGACGAGCTGCTGCGGCGCACCGGCCTGCTGGCGGCGCGCGGGCGCCTCGGCGGGCAGCTCTCCGGCGGCATGCGCCAGAAGCTGGCGCTGGCCATGGCGCTGTTGCACGAGCCCGACCTGCTGGTGCTGGACGAGCCGACCACCGGGGTCGACCCGGTGAGCCGCACCGAGCTGTGGCGCCTGCTCGCGCACGCGGCCGCCGGCGGCGCCGCGGTGGTGCTGTCCACCGTGTACCTGGACGAGGCGGCGCGCGCTGCCGCCGTGCTGGTGCTCGACGAGGGGCGCACCCTGCTGGCGGGGCCGCCCGGCGAGCTGGTGGCCGCCACCCCGGGAACCGTGCTGGACGCGCCCGCTCGGCCCGACGGCGCCGAGGCCCGAGGCTGGGCGTCCTGGCGGCGGGGCCGGCGCTGGCGGCTCTGGTCGGCGGACGGCTCGGGACTGGGCGCGGGCGCCGAGCGGGTCGCGCCGGACCTGGAGGACGCGGTGATCATCGCCTCGCTGGAACGGCGGCGGGACGCCGAGTGGAAGCAGGTGGCGGCATGAGCGGCCCGCTGCTGTCGGCGACTGGCGTCAGCCGCCGGTTCGGGTCGCTGCTGGCGGTCGACGGAGTCGACCTGGAGGTCGGCGCCGGCGAGGTGGTCGGGCTGGTCGGCGCCAACGGCGCCGGCAAGACCACCCTGATCCGCATGCTGCTCGGCCTGCTGCATCCCAGCGCCGGCAAGGTGCGGCTGCTCGGCGAGCCGCCGTCGCGGCGCACCCGCGCCCGGCTCGGCTACGTCTCCCAGGGCCTCGGCCTGTACGAGGACCTCACCGTGGCCGAGAACCTCGCCTTCACCGCCCAGGCCTTCGGCGGCCACCCGAGCCACCGGGGCGCCGCCCAGGGTCCCGCCGGGGAGCCCCCTGATCCCCTCCACGGCCCGCTGGACGATCCCGACCTGGAGGCGGCGCGCGGGGAGCTGGTCGCCGGGCTGCCGCTCGGCCTGCGCCGGCGCCTGGCCTTCGCGGCGGCGCTCGGCCACCAGCCGGAGCTGCTGGTGCTGGACGAGCCCACCTCCGGGGTGGACGCGCTCGGCCGCGCCCGCCTCTGGGACGCGATCCGCTCGGCGGCGGAGGGGTCCGGGGAACCCCAGGGGGGTGCCCCGGTGGATCGGGAGCACGGCGTGGGCGTGCTGGTCACCACCCACGCGATGGGCGAGGCCGAGCAGTGCGACCGGCTGGTGGTGATGGCCGCCGGGCGGGTGGCGGCCCGCGGCACGGTCGAGGAGATCATCGGCGACGCCACCACGGTGGCGGTCCGGGGAGCCACCTGGGAGGATGCCTTCGCGGCCTGCGAGGCCGCCGGGCTGCCGGTGGCGCTGGTCGGCACGGAGCTGCGCGTGCCGGGGGCCGAGCCCGGCCGCGTGCGGGCGGTGCTGGAGGCCGCCGGCGTGACCGCCGAGGTACGGGTGACCAGAGCGACCCTCGAGGAGGCGTTCGTGCTGCTGGCTGTGCGGGCCGCGGCCTGATGGCCAGGACCGGGCGGCGTCCGGGCCGCAGCGGCACGCGCGAGGCGATCCTCGGCGCCGCCCGGGAGTCGTTCACCGCCAGCGGCTACGACCGGGCGTCGATCCGCGACATCGCGCGCCGCGCGGGCGTGGACCCGGCCCTGGTCCACCACTACTACGGCAGCAAGCACGAGCTGTTCAGCGCGGCGATCGAGATGCCGATCGACATCGCCTCGGTGATCGAGACGGTCCTGCGGGGCGAGCGCGAGCGGGTCGGCGAGCGCATCGTCGCCCTACTGCTGTCGGTCTGGGACGACCGGCGCGACCGCAGCCCGCTGGTCGCGCTGGTCCGCTCGGCGGTGACCAGCGAGGACGCCGCCAGGATGCTGCGCGAGTTCCTGGCGAGCGTGCTGTTCGCGCGGCTGGCCGAGGCGCTGGAGGCGCCCGACGCGCCGCTGCGCGCGAGCCTGGCCGCCTCGCAGATCATGGGCCTGCTGATCGCCCGCTACATCGTGCGGGTCGAGCCGATCGCCTCCGCGCCGGCGCCGGTGGTGATCGCCGCGATCGGGCCCAACCTCCAGCGCTACCTCACCGGCGACCTCGGCCTGCCCTGAGGCCCGTGCTCAGGCGTCGCGGTCGCCGTCGGCGCCGATCGGCGGGAAGCTGCCGGTGGAGGCCTCCACCACCGCCATCGCGGCGGCCGACTCCGGCGGCGCCTGCCTGGAGGCCAGCGCCGCCAAGGCCACCTCGTCGCCGACGTCGCGGCCGGCGCCCTCCGACAGCAGCCAGCGGACCTCCAGCAGGTCGCAGTACGCCTGGATGGGGTCGGCCTGGCCGCCCAGCGCGGCCGTGGCCCTGGCGGCCCCCGGACGGAACCACTCCGCCAGCCAGCGCTGGCCGACCACGGCCTCGCCGGCCGCGGCGGGGTCCTCCCGCTCCAGGCGGGCCTGGAACGCGCGCAGGTCGTTCAGGAGCACAGTGGCCTGCCCCTCCCCGACCTCCAGCCCGGTGAGCCGGCGGAGCTGCTCGACGTGGAAGCGGCGATTGGCCACCGCCACCCGGAGCCGCAGGTAGCAGGCGTCGTCGCCGACCGGCTCCAGCTCCAGCTCGTCGACGGCGAAGCCGAGCTCGTTGAGGCGCCGCACGCGGCCCGCGACCCGGAAGCGCTCGTCCAGTCCGAACACCTCGCGGGAGGTCAGCTCGTCCCAGAGCTGCCGGTAACGCACTGCCACGCTGGAGGCGGCGGCCAGGTGCTCGTCGATGTCCTCGCCGCCACCGCCCAGCGCCACCGCGAGGTCGAGCAGGTCGCCGGTGATGTTGTCGACCAGGATCTCCAGGTCGAGCCGGCGCTGCCCGTCCGACAGGCTGGGGTGGACCTCGCTGGTCTCCGCGTCGACCAGGAACGCCTGCAGCGCCTGGCCGTCCCTGCGGAACAGCGTGTTGGCCAGCGAGCAGTCGCCCCAGAACACGCCGGCGCGGTGCAGGTCCACCAGCAGGATCGCCATCGCGTCCAGCAGCCGCTCGCGGTGCCTGGCCAGCCGCGGCAGGCGCTGGAACAGCCGGCGGTACTGCCACGAGTTGGACAGGTACTCGGTGACCAGGATGGAGTTGCCGCCGGTCGGCTGCTCCACCAGCCCGACCACCTCGACCGCCGGCAGCATGCGCGCTTCCAGCTCGCGGAGCACCTGGTACTCCTTGCGGGCCAGTCTGGTCGGCAGCTCCTTGAGGGCGTACAGGACGCCGTCGGCGACCACGAAGCGCACCGTGTGGCGGCTGGGCCCGACCGGCAGGTCGCGGAATTCGGCGGCCTCCGGTGGCCAGGTTTCGAGCGGATCCAGCCATGGCAGGCTCAACAGGCCGGGTGCGGCCCGTCGTAACCGAATCGAGAGGTCTGCCATGACAACCGATGGTAGACCCGGGGGATCATGGAAGGCGTAGAGTGCCATGCGGTGAAGTCGCCCGCGACGTTGGAGGGTGCTTCCCCAGGTGCCAGGTTGGCGCCAGAATCGTGTCGTTGAAAGGCCACCAGACGACGCCGATGGCGAAAGGAGCCCAAGAGGATTGGCTATGCTCGAAGCCATCAGACAGCCCAGCGATCTGCGCAAACTCCGCCAGGACCAGCTCGTCGAGCTGGCCGGCGAGATCCGGGAGTTCCTCGTCCGGGCGGTCGCCGCGACCGGCGGGCACCTGGGGCCGAACCTCGGTGTCGTCGAGCTCACCATCGCCCTGCACCGCGTGTTCAACTCCCCGACCGACCGGATCGTCTGGGACACCGGTCATCAGGCCTACGTCCACAAGCTGCTCACCGGGCGGCAGGCCGAGTTCGAGAACCTGCGGACGCTCGGCGGGCTGTCGGGCTACCCCTCCCGCAGCGAGAGCCCGCACGACGTCATCGAGAACTCCCACGCCTCCACGGCGCTCGGCTACGCCCTCGGCCACGCCGAGGCGCGCCGCCTCGGCGCCGCCAAGGGACGCGTGATCGCGGTGGTCGGCGACGGCTCGCTCACCGGCGGCGTCGCCCTGGAGGCGCTCAACCTGGCCGGCAGCCGCAAGCCGAACCTGCTGGTGATCCTCAACGACAACGGGCGCTCCTACCAGCCCACGGTCGGCGGCCTGGAGACGCACCTGGCGCCGCTGCGCCTGCACCCGGGCTACGAGGCCTTCAAGAAGGGCGTCGAGGACACCCTCGGCCGGGTGCCGCTGGTCGGCGACGGCATGCTGGAGGCGGCCAAGCGGGTCAAGGAGGGCGCCAAGGCGATGGTGGCGCCCCGGGTGGTGTTCGAGGACCTGGGCTGGCAGTACGCCGGGCCGGTGGACGGCCACGACCTCGGCGCGCTGCTGACCGCCCTGGACCACGTCAAACGCGTGGACGGTCCGGTCCTGCTGCACGTGTTCACCGAGAAGGGCCGCGGCTACGCCCCCTCGGAGCAGCACGAGGAGGACAAGCACCACTCCGTCAAGCCGTTCGACCCCGCCACCGGCAAGTCGCTGGCCAAGCCCGGCGACGAGGTCCAGTTCACCAAGGTCTTCGGGCAGGCGCTGCTGGAGCAGGCGCGCCGCCACCCGGAGCTGGTGGCCATCTCCGCGGCCATGCTCGGTCCCACCAACCTGACCGTCATGGCGGGCGAGTTCCCCGACCGCGTCTACGACGTCGGCATCGCCGAGCAGGTCGGCGTCACCATGGCCGCCGGCATGGCCATGCGCGGGCTGCGGCCGGTCTGCGCGATCTACTCGACCTTCCTGCAGCGGGCCTTCGACCAGGTGGTCATGGACGTCGCGCTGCACCGGCTGCCGGTGGTGTTCGGGCTCGACCGCGCCGGCGTCACCGGCCCCGACGGCCCGTCGCACCACGGCGTCTTCGACCTGACCTACCTGCGCCAGATCCCCGGCATGGTGGTGGCGGCGCCGCGCGACGGCACCGAGCTGCGCCGCATGCTGGCCACGGCCATGGCGCACACCGCCGGGCCGTTCGCGATCCGCTGGCCGAACGGCACCACGCCGAAGGTCGACTTCTCCCAGCCGCTGCGCAAGCTCAAGATCGGCAACTGGGAGATGCGCTCGCGCGGCTCGGACGTGCTGCTGCTGGGGCTCGGCAGCCTGCACGGGGCCAGCGAGGAGGCGGCGCGGCTGCTCAAGCAGGAGGGCATCAGCGTCACCCTGGTCGACCCGCGCTGGGTCAAGCCGCTCGACCCGCGGCTGGCCTCGGTGGCCGGCTCGCACCGGCTGGTGGTGACGGTCGAGGACAACGTGCTGGCCGGCGGGTTCGGCGCCGCCGTCGCCGAGGTGCTGGCCGACGAGGAGGTCGGCACCCCGCTGCTGCGCCTGGGCGTGCCGGACCAGTTCCTCCAGCACGGCAAGCGCGAGGCGCTGCTCGCCGGGCTCGGCCTGGACGCGGTCGGCATCGCCGAGCAGGTCCGCAAGCGCCTGCACCGCCTCGACCAGCACGAGTGAGGCGCGCCGGGACGGCGTGGCCGGGGCCCTGACGCCCCGGCCACCCGCCCGCCGCCGGGGCCCCGGCCCCCCCAGCTCACATCTCGCGGTGACCGAAATCCATGCCAGCGAACATCGTCTCGACCCGCTCCAGCGCCTTGACCACGTCGGCGACGTCCTGGCCGACCTCGGTGTCGGTCTGAGGGAAGAGGTACTGGTTGAGCGGCTCGTTCGAGCCGACCTGGAGGCCGTACTCGTCCATGTACTCGCCGATTGCGAACTCCCAGGTGAAAAGGGCCGGCTCGCCGGCGTAGGGCGGCACGTGGAGCCAATAGGTGAGGTAACGATTGCGTGACAGCGTGAAGGTCCGCGCGCCGTCCCGCTTCTCCTGATGCAGCTTGAAACCCACCAGCCTGAGGTCGTCGTCGAAGGCCATCGCGCGCGCCGCTCTCCTTGGCGTCGAGGTCACTGTCGCCCGCCAGTGAAGCACTGACGGGCCGCCGGCGTGTCACCGGCCTGACAGGATTGACCCGGCCGCAGGATAGAATCGTCTGCTGTCCGGCGTTGTCCCGCCGAAAGCCAAGGTTCGGGATCTTTCGTGGCCAAGCACTCCATCGACGTCGACCACCTCGTCGGCCGCAGCGTCGGCCGGCGCCGTTATGCGGTGGTCGCGTGCATCGCACAGGGCGGGATGGCGACCGTCTACCGGGCGCACGACCGGCAGCTCGACCGGGTGGTCGCGCTCAAGGTCCCGCGCCCGGAATTCGCCCGCGACCACCACTTCTGCGAGCAGTTCCACCGCGAGGCCCGCGCCGCGGCGCGGCTGGCGCACCCCAACGTGGTGGCGGTCCACGACTCCGGCGAGGAGCGGGGCCTGCCCTTCATCGTGATGGAGCTGGTCGACGGGCAGACCCTACGGGCCCTGCTGGAGTCGCGCGGGCGGCTCGACCCCGAGACCACGGCGGCGCTGCTGGGCGAGATCGGCGACGCGCTCGACCACGCCCACCGGCACGGCGTCGCCCACCTCGACGTCAAGCCCGAGAACGTCCTGCTGACCAGCGACAGCGTCAAGGTCGCCGATTTCGGCCTGGTGCGGGCGGCCCACGGCGCCCGCGACCACGCGCTTGCCGGCACCGCGCAGTACTGCGCGCCCGAGGTGCTGCGCGGCGGCGTGGTCGACGGCCGCGCCGACGTGTACTCGCTGGGCGTGGTCGCCTACGAGTGCCTGACCGGCAAGGCGCCGTTCGGCGCGGGCGATCCCGACCGGGTCGCCTGGCAGGTGCTCCACGGCCGCGTGCCGCCCCCCTCCCGGGCGGTGCCGAGCCTCGGCGAGGCCTTCGACGCCGGGGTCTGGCGGGCGACCGAGCCGGACCCGGCGCGGCGCTTCGCCCACGCCTCGGAGGTCGCCGCCGCCATGGGCGCCCAGCGCCGCCGCCCCTTCGACCAGGCCCCACCGCCCAGCGCCACCGCGCCGCCAGCGTCGACGCTGGCGACCACCGTGGTCGGCTCGGTGGTCGCGCCGCGGCCGACCGCCGCCCGGACGCCGGCACCGCCGGTCGAGGTGCCCGCGCCGCCCGCCGCCGGCCGTGGCCCCTCGGCCAACGGTTTCGCGGGCACGCGCGTGCTGCGGCCGACCACCGGCCACCTGCCCGGGCCGCTCCCCTCCCGCGCCGAGGGGGCCATGCGGCGCCGCAGCGGGCGCCGCTGGATCGCGCTGGTGCTGGGCCTGGCGATCCTGCTGGCCGGCGGCACGGTCACCTGGGAACTCCTGCTGGCGCCGTCGATCGTGGTCCCCAACCTGGTCGGCGAGAGCCTGCGGGAGGCGCGTGCCGAGGCGTCGCGCCAGCACCTGAAGCTCACCGTCGCCGCGGCCACGCCCTCGAAGACCGTCGCCGAGGGCCTGGTGGCCGAGCAGTCGCCGGGCCCCGGCCGGACGGTGCGGCGCTGGACCACGATCAGGCTCGCGCCGTCCAGCGGGATCCTGCTCCCCGACCTGCGGGGACAGGACCCGCACCGGGCCGAGGCGGCGCTGTCCAACCTCGGGCTGCGCTGGCGGGAGCAGGCCCGCCCCAGCGCCAGCGTGCCCGCCGGGCTGGTCGCCGGCACGCGGCCGGCGGCCGGCACGGCCATCGGCGCCGGGCAGCAGGTCGAGGTCACCGTCAGCATCGGCCGGCCGCAGGTCGAAGTGCCGAGGGTCCGGGGCGAGGCCTTGGACAGCGCCGTGGCCGAGCTGCGGCAGGCGGGCTTCAAGACCAGCGCCGTGCAGGTGTTCGACAGCTTCACGCCGGCCGGCCAGGTGGTCGCCACCAGCCCACCGGCGGGCCTGGAGGCGACCTGGGGATCGACCGTGCGGGTCTACGTCAGCAAGGGCCCGGACCTGGTCGAGGTCCCCGACGTGCGCAACCTGTCAAAGGCCAAGGCCGAGGAGGCCCTGCGGGCGCGCGGGCTCCGCTGGCACTACTCCTTCGGGTTCGGCGGCGTGGTCTCCGACCAGGACCCCCAGCCGGGCAGCAGCGTCCCGCGCGGCACCGTCGTCGGCCTCTCCGTCGGCCTTTTTTAGGAGCGCGGCGGGCTTGCGGATCGGCGCACACGTCTCGGCCACCGGGGGTATGGCCGGGGCCGTCGACGCCGGCCTGCAGATCGGCTGCGAGACCATCCAGGTGTTCGTCTCCAACCCGCGTGGCTGGGCGCTGCCGCCGGTCGATGAGGCAGGGGACGAGAAGTTCCGCGAGCTGGCCGCCGGGGCCGACCTGCATCCCCTCTTCATCCACGCGCCCTACCTGGTGAACTTCGCCTCCAAGAGCGACCAGTTCCTGGCGCGCTCCGCCGAGCTGGTCGCGGCCACGCTGGAGCGAGGCGCCGGCCTGGGCGCGGCCGGGGTGGTGGTCCACTCTGGCTCGGCGATGGGCTCCGGGCGCGCCGCCGGGATCGACCGGACCCGCTCCACGGTCCTGCCGATGCTGGAGCGCGCCGGCGGCCCCGACCTGCTGGTCGAGCTGACCGCCGGCGGCCGGGACGCGGTGGCCGCCCGCTTCGAGGAGATGGCCGAGCTGCTGGACGCGCTCGAGCGCCACCCGAGGGTCAAGGTCTGCTTCGACACCTGCCACGCCCACGCCGCCGGCTACGACCTGGCCAGCCCAGCGACCGCCACGGCCGTGCTCGACGACCTGTTCGCCGTGCTCGGCGACCGGGTGGCGCTGGTGCACGCCAACGACTGCGCCGAGCCGCTGGGCTCGCGCCGCGACCACCACGCCTCCATCGGCGCCGGCCAGATCGGCATGGCCGGCTTCGCCGCGATCCTCGGCCACCCGGGGCTGACCGACCTGCCGGTGGTGATCGAGACGCCCGGCACCAGGAGCGAGCGAGCCGCCGACATCGCGCGTCTCCGGGCGATGTCGGCGGCCGCGCTGGGGGGCTAGCTCTGTCCCTATTTCCGCGGGCTCTTTGGTCCGCGCGCTTGGGCCTTTCGGCTCACCGGGGTGAGCCCGAGGGACCAACCGCGGCGCAGGATGAGCGCCACCCCGGCGCCGGTGGCCAGCGCCAGCAGGTGTTCGGCGGTGGCCAGGTCGGGCGAGATCAGGACGTCGACGGCGACCCCCACCAGGTACAGCGCCGCGATCCCCAGCGACCGGCTCCAGACCACCAGGGCGGCGCCGACCGCGACCACCACGGCCGAGGGGCCGACGTCCAGCGGTGCGGCCGCACCGGGATGGGTGGCCAGGAAGGCCAGCCCCATCGAGACGGTGGGGAACAGGTTGCCGAGCCCGCCGACCAGCAGCAGCCGGCGCGTGCCGATGGTCGCCTCCAGCGGCGCCAGCAGCAGCCAGGTGGCCACCACCGCCCAGGCGATCTCGATCGTCCGTACCGCCAGGAACGGGCTGCCGACGACCCTGGCGGCCTGTGGCCAGCCGGTGAGGTCGCTGGCGCGGTAGGCGCAGCAGACGGCCACGGCCCGATGGCCGGCCGGCAGCCGCCATGCCAGGCTGACCAGCAGGGTGAGCGCCAGGAAGCTCCAGCTCGCCGGCGCGGCGCGCCATCGCCCCACCCGCAGCGCGGCCGCCCGGTAGGGCGCCCGGTAGTCGCGCAGGAACCCGAGCGCGAGCCGGGCGCGCACCGCCCGGTCAGCCCCCGGCCGGTGCCACCGGGCTGGTCTCGCCGGCCAGCGGCATCGCCAGGGAGAAGGAGCTGCCGGCGCCGAGCTCGCTGGAGGCCCACAGGCGCCCGCCGTGGGCGGTCACGATCTCCCGGCAGATGGCCAGGCCGAGCCCGCTGCCCCCGGCTGCCCGGGAGCGGGCCGCATCGGCGCGATAGAAGCGGTCGAACAGGTGCGGGAGCGCGTCGGCACGGATGCCGGGACCGGTGTCGGTCACGGTCAGGCCGGCCTCATGGCCGTCGCGCCACAGCTGCACCCGCACCCTGCCGCCGGAGCCGGTGTACTTGATGGCGTTGTCCACCAGGTTGGTGATCACCAGCTCGAACCGTGGCCCGTCGGCCAGCACCTCGGCGCCCTCGCCAGCCACCTCCAGCGCGAGCCCCTTGGCCTGGGCGATCGGCCGCAGCTTGTCGACCACCTCGCTCACCAGCTCGTCAAGCCGCTGCGGCGCGCACAGCAGGTCCAGACGGCCCTCGTCGATGCGCGCCAGCGTCAGCAGGTTGTCGAGGATGCGGCTCATCCGCTCGACCTCCTCGCCGACGCTCTCCAGCGCCTCCCGCGCCTGGGTGGGCAGGGCGGGAGCGCGCAGCCACACGTCGATCTCGGAGCGCATCACCGCCAGCGGCGTGCGCAGCTCATGGGAGGCGTCGGCGACCAGCCGCTGCTGCTCCTGAACGCCCTGCTCGATGCGGTCGAGCATGTCGTTGAGGGTCGCGGCCAGGCGGCCGAGCTCGTCGCGGGACCTCGGCACCGCCAGCCGCTCCTGGAGCCGGTCGGCGCTGATGACCCCGGCCTTGCCGGTCATGCGGGCGACCGGCAGCAGCGCCTTGCGCGCCAGCATCCAGCCGCCGGCCCCGGCCACCGCCACCGCCACCGGCACGGCCACCGCCAGCAGCAGCCGCAGCCGGCGCACGGACTCGTCCACGTCCACCAGCGAGCGCGCCACCACCAGCACCTGGGTGGAGCCGAGGTGCGGGTAGGGCACCGCCAGCACCCGGAAGCGCGCGCGCTCCGGCCCGAGCCGGCTGGTCAGCCGCACCGGCCCGCCGCGCAGCACCTGCTGGCGAACGGCCGGGGTGATCATCGGCTGGCGCCCGGTCGGGTCATCGGTGGACTCCAGCACCCGCCCGGCCTGGGACTCCAGCTGCGCGGCGAAGGCGCCCCGCGAGAGGGCGCGCAGCGAGCTGGCGTTGAGGCTCTCGAAGCTGCGGTCCCCGCCCTGCAGGTCCGCGGCGACCTCGTTGGCGCGGTCGTCGAGGTTCTGGTCGACCCCGGCGAGCAGGCCGGTCTGGAGGCGCACCAGCAGGAAGGCCCCGACCACGATCAGGATCACCGCCAGCAGTCCGACGTACCAGAGCGTGAGGCGGGTCCTGATCGGGAGGTTCATCGACCGCCCGTCTCCGCGGCCTCCGTTCCCGCCTGGTCGCCGTCCACCCGCTGGCCGACCCGCTGGCCGTCCGGGTCGACCGGCTCGAGCACGTAGCCGACGCCGCGAACGGTGCGGATCAGCGGTCGCCCGAACGGCTGCTCGAGCTTCTTGCGCAGGTAGCCGACGTACACGTCGACCACGTTGGAAAAGCCGTCGTAGTTCACGTCCCAGCAGTGCTCGAGGATGCTGGTGCGGCTGACCACCTGCCCCGGCCGGCGCATCAGGTACTCGAGCAGCCCGAACTCGCGCACCGACAGCTCCACGCGCTGGTCGGCCCTGGTCACCGAGTGGGTCGCCGGGTCGAGCACCACGTCCCCGGCGATCAGCACCGGCGGGCGCTCGACCGGGCTGCGGCGCAGCAGCGCCCGCAGCCGCGCCAGCAGCTCGCCGAACGAGAATGGCTTGACCAGGTAGTCGTCGGCGCCGACGTCGAGGCCGGCGATCCGGTCGCCGACCCCGTCGCGGGCCGTCAGCATCAGCACCGGCGCCCAGCGGCCGGCCTCGCGCAGACGCCGGCAGACCTCGAAGCCGTCCAGCTTCGGCAGCATCACGTCCAGCACGATGACGTCATAGGGGTTCTCGGTGCCCTGGAAGAGGCCATCCTCGCCGTCGCCGGCGGTGTCGACAGCGTAACCCTCCTGCTCGAGCCCCCGCCGCAGCGCGCGGGCCATCTTGACTTCGTCCTCGACGATCAACACCCGCATGGCCCACCTCCTCGACCCGTTGCAAACCCACTCAAGCCTTCCGGTCATGAGAGTGTCATGAGAGGTTGGTGTGCGGGCCCCGGCCCGGTTGCCATGAACCCGAGCACACACTGTTGCCGGCCTCATCCTGCTCTCACTTCGTCGGCTGTTACATGCCCTGTCGAAGACCCCCTCCCAAGGTAGTTCGACGTGGCACTGCTTGCCGCCCATCACGTCGACGAGCCGAGGCTGGGCGGGCCGGGTGGCTTCTCCGCCGCCACCCGGCCCGTTCCCGGAGCCGCGGGCACCCGGACGGATCGCACCGCCCGGGTCGCCGCGGCGCTGATGCTGCTCGCCGGCCTGCTGAACCTGGCATCGGTGCTGGTCCCGCGCGGGCGGGCGCTGCTGGAGCTGCTCGACGCGATCGTGCCGGGAGCGGTCTCCGAGGGCGCCACCGCCCTGACCGCGGCGACCGGCATCGGCCTGGTGCTGCTGTCGGGCGGGATGCGCCGCCACCGGCGCTCGGCCTACCTGGCCACGGTCGCGCTGCTGGCCGCCAGCGCGGTGCTGCACCTGATCAAGGGCCTCGACCTGGGGGCGGCGCTGCTGGAGTCGTTCCTGGCCGGCATGCTGGTGGCCCGCGGCGAGCACTTCACGGCCCGGCTCGGACCGGGCGAGCGCGCCCCGCTGCTCTGGCCGGCGCTGGCGGTCCCGGTCGCAACCGTCGGCTACGGCCTGGCCGGGCTGCTGGTCAACCAGGGCGACGTCGCCGCCGATCTGGGCGCATGGTCGCTGCTGGAACAGGCCGGGCGCATGGCGCTGGGGCTCGGCGCCTCGGTCCCGCTGCACGGCCGCTTCGGGCGGGCCTTCCCCGCCTCGGTCGCGGCCGTGCTGTTCACCGGGGTGGCGTTCCTGCTCATACGGCTGCTGGCCCCGGCATCGCGGCCGCCGTGCCCGCGGGCGGCGGACGAGCCGGGGCTGGCCGCGCTCGCCGCCGGCTCCAGCGACTCGCTGGCCTACTTCGCGTTGCGGGAGGACCGCGCCACCGTTGGCGCCGGCGGGGCGCTGGTCTCCTACCGCTGGGTCGGCACGGTGGCGCTGGCCGCCGGCGACCCGCTCGGGCCGCTCCAGGACTGGCCGGGCGCGATCGCCGCCTTCCGCGCGGAGGCGGCGCGGCAGGGCCGGGTCGCCGCCGCCATCGGCTGCGGCGCCGATGCGGCCGCCCACTACGCCGACGCTGGCCTGCGCACCATCTACCTCGGCGACGAGGCGGTCATCGACCTGGAGACCTTCTGCCTGGACGGGCGGCCGATGCGGATCGTCCGCCAGAGCTGGAACCGGGCGAGGCGGGCCGGGCTCACCTGCCAGATCGCCCGCTCGGGAGAGCTGGACGCCGCCACCCGGTCGGAGCTGGCCGCCATCTCCGCCCGCTGGCGGGGCGGCACCGCCGAGCGCGGCTTCTCGATGGCGCTCGGACGGCTGTTCGACCCGCGCGACGCCGCCGCCATCGTGGTCGCCGGCCGCGCCGCGGACGGTCGCGCGCTCGGCTTCCTGCACCTGGTGCCGTGGGGCCCGGACGGCGCCAGCCTGGACGTGATGCGCCGGGAGCCCGGCGCGCCGGCGATCCTCAACGACTTCCTGATCGCCGAGGCGGCCATGCGCCTGCGGAGCCTCGGCGTGCGACGGATGTCGCTCAACTTCTCGTTCCTTCGGGCGGTGCTGGAGGCCGGCGCCGAGGCGGACGCGCCGCTGGCCCCGCGGCTGGGCTGCCGCGTGCTGCGGCGGCTCTCCGGGCCGTTCCAGATCGAGTCCCTGTACCGCTTCAACAAGAAGTTCCGGCCGCACTGGGAGCCGAGATACCTGGCGTGCGAGGCGGTGGAGGACCTGCCCCGCGTCGCCCTGGCCGCGTTGCGCGCCGAGGGCCTGCTCGCCCGCCCCGCACGGGGCGTGACCGCGCCCCGCCCGGTCGCCAGCTGAGGGCCCCGCGCCCCGGCATGGCATGCTGGTGGCCATGCCATCCACCGAGCCGGCCCGCGGCGCCACGGGGGCCCCTCCCGATCCACCTGGGCACCCCCTTGGGGCTCCCTGGACCCCTCCGGCGGGCACCGCCACGGCCGCGCGGCTGGCCGCCTACCGCTGGGGGCTGGCACTGGTCGGCGTCACGGCCGTGTGGGGCGCCACCTTCGTAATGGTCCGCGACGCGGTCGCCGCGATCCCGCCGTTCACCTTCATCGCCTACCGGTTCCTGGCGGCCGCCGCGCTGCTGGCCGCCGTGCGGCCCCGGGCGCTGGCCCGCCGCCAGCCGGGCGTGCTCGCCGCCGGCCTGGTGAGCGGGGTGGCGCTGTTCGCCGGCTACGGTTTCCAGACGGTCGGCCTGCAGTACACCACCGCCTCCAACGCCGGCTTCATCACCGGCCTGGCGGTGGTCCTGACACCACTGCTGGCCGCCGTGCTGCTTCGCGAGCGGCCCGGGCTCGGACCGGCGCTGGGGGCGGCGCTCGCCTTCGTCGGGCTGGCGCTGCTGTCGCTCCAGCGCCTGGAGGTGCGGCGCGGCGACGCCCTTGTGCTCGGCTGCGCGGTCGCCTTCGCCGCCCACATCCTGCTGCTCGGCCGCTTCGCCCCGCGCTACTCCAGCTACCAGCTCGCGGTGGTGCAGCTCGGCACCGTCGGCGTGCTGGCACTGGCCTGGTCCGCCGTGACCGGGGACCTGGCCGCCCCGGCCGGCGCGCAGGTCTGGCTCGCCCTGGCCGTCACCGCCGTGCTCGCCTCGGCCGCCGGCTTCCTGGTCCAGACGCGCGCCCAGCGCGAGGTCTCCCCCACCAAGACCGCGGTGATCCTGACCATGGAGCCGGTCTTCGCCGGCCTGTTCGGCTTCCTGCTGGCTGGCGAGCGGCTGGAGGCACGCGGCTGGGCAGGTGCATGCTGCATCCTTGCTGGCATGCTCGTGGCCGAGCTGGGCCGCCCGCCGAGCGTCCCCAGCCGTGCCGACGACGCCTTCGAGTGAGGCATCCCTGACCGACGACCAGGAGCGGCGATGATCCGGGCCCACGTGTTCCGCCAGGGTCGGGAAGTGACCGACATCGAGATCGACACCCTTTCCGAGGTGCGCACCGAGAAAGGGACGCTGGTGTGGGTGGACATCGTCTCCGCGACCGAGCAGGAGCTCGCCCAGATGCGCGAGGAGTTCGGGATCCACGAGCTGGCCATGGAGGACCTCTCGCACTCGCACCAGCGGCCGAAGCTGGAGGACTACCCCGACCAGGTGCTGCTGGTCGCCTACGGCGCCAAGGTCGACGACTCGACCGGCCAGGCCAGGCTCCACGAGGTGGACGTCATCGCCGGCAAGGGCTGGGCGCTCACCTTCCACGGCGGCCGGACCTCACCGCCAACGCGCTCGACGTGAACCTGAGCATGTCCTCCAACCGCGTCAACGAGGTCGCCAAGACGCTCACCGCCTACGCCGCCATCTTCGCGGCGATCACCCTGGTCACCGGGGTCTACGGCATGAACTTCCAGCACATGCCGGAGCTCACCTGGCGCTTCGGGTACGCCTACGCGATCGGGCTGATGATCGCCGCCGCCGGCGGCCTGTGGGTCTCGGCGAACCTGTCCGTCCGCGTCTCGCTCATTCGTCGGTGGAGCAAACACCCCGTTCACAAGGGAAGGAGCTCATGGACACAGCACGCTCCAGCGATGGCACCACCATCGCCTTCGACCGGCTGGGTGAAGGCGCACCGGTCGTCCTGGTCAGCGGTGCGTCGACCTCCCGAGGGATCCACGCGGCGGGGCGGCCGCGGTCTTCGGGAACTCCTCCGGCGCGGTCCTCGTCCTGCACGCCGCAGCGGCCGGCCTGCCCATCACCAAGCTGGCGCTGTGGGAGCCACCGTTCGTGACCGACCCGGACGCCCCCCGCCGGCAGCGGGCCTACGTCACGCAGCTCAGCGAGCTGCTGGACGCGGGCCGCCACGGCGACGCCATGGCGCTGTTCATGAAGACCATCGGCCTGCCCGAGGGCATGATCGCCGGGATGCGAAACTCGCCGATGTGGCCGGGCATGGCGGCGGTGGCCCCCACGCTCCTCTACGACGCCACCATCATGGGCGACAGCATGGTGCCCACCAGTCTGGTCGCCTCCATCAAGGCACCCACGCTCGTCCTGGACGGCAGCGAGACCGGGGCCTGGGCAGCCAACTCGGCACGAGCGCTCACCGCCGCACTCCCCAACCCACAGCATCACACCCTCGAAGGACAGGCCCACAACGTCGCCTGGGACGTCCTCGCCCCCGTACTGAAGGAGTTCCTCACCGGGTGAATCACACCAGGCTGTCGATCCAGGCCTGGCGGAGGTCGGCGTAGCGGCCGGTGGCGCGCACCAGCTCGTCGGGCGGGCCGTCCTCCACGATGCGGCCCTGGTCGAGGACGAGGACGCGGTCGGCGATCTCGACCGTGGACAGGCGGTGGGCGATGATCACGGCGGTGCGGTCGGCGAGGAGAGTGCGCAGGGCACGCTGCACCTGGCGCTCGCTTGGGACGTCCAGGGATGAGGTGGCCTCGTCGAGGATGAGCACGGCGGGGTCGGCGATGAACGCGCGGGCGAACGATACGAGCTGGCGCTGCCCCGCGGACAGCCGCCCGCCGCGTTTGCGTACCTCGGTGTCGTAGCCGTCGGGCAGCGAGGCGATGAACTCGTGCGCGCCGATGGCGCGGGCGGCCGCCTCGACTTCCGCACGGGTCGCGTTGGGGCGACCGAGCCGGATGTTGTCCGCAACCGTGGCCCCCATGCCAGGACGACTGCCGAACGCTGAGAACAGGAAGCTCTCCTGGGTGACGATCACCACCGCGCGGCGCAGGTCGTGCTCTGCCAGGCGGCGCAGGTCGACGCCGTCGAGCGTGACGGTGCCTTCCACGGGGTCGTAGAAGCGCGCCAGCAGCCGGGCGATGGTGGTCTTGCCGGCGCCGGTCGCGCCGACCAGCGCGACCGTCTGCCCGGCCGGGATCTCCAGGTCGAGGTCGGGGATCACCGGTCGGTCGCGGCGGTAGCCGAAGCGCACCCCGCTGAAGCGCACCGCCCCGGCGGGCGCGGCCAGGGTGACCGGGCGCTCGGGCTCCGCCACCGACGGTCCCTCCTCCAGGACGCCGGCGAGCTTCTCGACCGCGGCGCCGCCGGACTGCAGGGAGTTGTAGAACTGGCTCAGCTCCTGCATCGGGTCGAAGAAGCGGCGGAGGTAGAGCAGGAAGGCCGCCAGCACCCCGACGGTGATGCGGTGGTCGAGGACCCGCTGGCCGCCGTAGAGCAGCACCACCGCGATGGTGGTGTTGCCGAGCAGCTTGATGGCCGGCCCGTAGATCGCCAGCAGCCGGTAGGAGCGGCCGTTGGCCTGCCGGTAGCGTTCGTTCAGCCCGTCGAAGATCTCCTGGTTGCGCGGCTCGCGGCGGAACGCCTGCACCGCCCGGATGCCGCCGAGCGACTCGGTGAAGTGCACGATCACCAGGGCGATCGCCTCGCGGGTGCGGCGGTAGGCCGCCGCCGAGCGGCTGCGGAACCACAGCGACAGCCACACCAGCAGCGGGAAGACCGCCAGGGTGACCAGTCCGAGCGGCACGTCCAGCAGCAGGATGATCACCGCGATGCTGACGATCGAGAGGACCGCCGTGGCGAGGTCCTCCAGCCCGCCGTCCAGCACCTCGGTGATGGCGTCCATGTCGGAGGTGAGCCGCGAGATCACCCGGCCGGAGGTGTAGCGCTCGTGGAAGGCCAGGCTCAGCCGCTGGAAGTGGTCGAAGACGCGGGTCCGCAGGTCGAGCAGGACCTCCTGGCCGAGCCGCCCCACCAGCAGGAAGAACAGCCGCAGGGTGGCCGCCTGGAGGAGCGCGGCGGCGACCAGCAGCGCGATGATCAGCGCCAGCGGCCGCACGTCGCCGCGGTCGACCACCGGCTGGATCCCCCGGTCGATGCCAACCTTGACCAGGTAGGGCCCGGCCATGGAGGCGCCGTTGCTGACCAGCACGACCGCCACGGCCGCCAGGACGAGCCGGCGGCGCGGGCGCAGCACCGTGCCGAGCAGTCGCCGGCTGCGCGCCCGCAGCAGCACCGCCAGGCCGCCGGGCAGCTCGTCGGCGTCCTCGGCGGCGACTCCTCGCCACTGCTCCAGGCTCTGGCTGCTCATGAGGCGGCCGCCCTGGCTCCGCCAGCGTCGACCGCCGGCTCTTCCTCGGCATCCTGGGAGAGGATCGACCGGTAGGCGGGCACCGAGGCGAGCAGCTCGCGGTGGGTGCCGACCGCGGTGATCGTCCCGCCCTCCAGCAGCGCCACCCGGTCCGCCAGCGCAAGCGTCGATGGCCGGTGCACGACCACCAGGCCGGTGGTGCCGGCCAGCACGCGCGCCAGCGCCTCCTCGACCAGCGCTTCGGTGTGCACGTCCAGCGCCGACAGCGGGTCGTCCAGGACCAGCACGCGCGGCCGCGCCAGCACCGCGCGGGCCAGGGCGAGCCGCTGCCGCTGGCCGCCGGACAGGCTCAGTCCCTGCTCGCCGATGCGGGTGTCCAGGCCCCAGGGCAGCTCGAACACGAACTCGGCCTTGGCGACCTCCAGCGCGGTGGCGATCTCCTCCTCGGTCGCTTCGGCGATGCCGAGCACGAGGTTCTCGCGGACGCTGGCCGAGAACAGGATCGGCTCCTCGAAGCCGACCGCCACCACCCGTCGCAGCGACTCGAGCCGCAGGCCACGGAGGTCGTGGCCGTCCAGGGTGATGCGGCCCTGGGTGACGTCGTAGAGCCTCGGCACCAGCGAGACCAGCGTGGTCTTGCCGGAGCCGGTCGCGCCCACCAGGGCGAGCGTCTCCCCGGGCTCGACCTCGAGGCTGACGTCGTGCAGCACGGGCCGGTCGGCGCCCGGGTAGCGGAAGCCGACGCCCTCCAGGCGCAGCCGGCCCCGCACGCGGCCGAGCGGGATCGCTCCGGGGAGGTCGGCGATCCCGACCGGGGTGTCGAGCACCTCGTAGACGCGTTCGGCCGCGGTGGCGGCCTCCTGGCCGATCGCCAGGATCCAGCCGAGCGCGTCGATCGGCCAGACGAGCTGGAGCTGGAGGGACAGGAAGGCGATCAGGCCGCCGAGGCTGAGCAGGCCCTTGGCGACCGCCAGCGCGCCGACGCACAGCACCACCGCCAGGGCCAGGTTGGGGATCACGTCCAGCAGCGTCCAGAACCGCGCCCGCAGCCGCACCGCGTCCATCCAGGAGCCCGCGAGCCGCCCCGCCACCTCGCCGAAGCGGGCGTCCACCAGCTCGCGGCGGCCGAACGCCTTGACCACGCGCACGCCGCCGGCCGACTCCTCCACCACCGTGGCCAGGTCGCCCTGTTGGTCCTGCACCCGCCGCGAGATCACGAAGTACTGCCGGGTCCAGCTCCTCGAGATCGCCAGGATCGGCAAGGTGGCGACCAGCACGATCAGGCCCAGCGGCACCGAGAGGCGCAGGAGCAGCACCAGCACGGTGGCGTAGGTGAGCAGGTTCACGATCAGGAAGATGAACCCGAAGCCGATGAACCGGCGGATGACTCCCAGATCGGTGACCGCGCGCGACAGCAACTGCCCGGACTGCCAGCGATCGTGGAACGAGACGGGCAGGCGCTGGAGGCGGCGGTACAGGTCGCTGCGGATGGCCGTCTCCATCCCCAGCACTGCGGTCGACTGGATCCAGCGGCGCACGAAGGTGAGGATGGCCTCGACGGCGCCGAGCCCGAACCCCACCAGCGCCAGGGGCAGCAGAAGGCTCCGCTCGCCACGCGCCACCGGGCCGTCGACGATCGCCTTGGTTACCAGGGGGATGACGATGCCGGCACCGACGCCGAGCAGGGCCGCCGCGAACATGGTGAGCATCTGGCCCCGATAGGGCCGGACGTAGGATCGGGTTCGCCACAGTGCCTGTAGCCGATGGGATCCCGTCCTTGGTGCCACAACCTGACCATACCGGAGCACCGCAGGCGAAGCACCCGAATTAATTTCAGCGCTGCGGGCTTACTGGGAGGCGGGGGCGGTGGGGCCGGGACGTGCGGGGAGCGGGGGTCGGGCGGGCTGGGGGGCGGCGGAGCCGGGAGAGCACGGCGGGCCAGTTGACCATGACGATCAGGACGGTGGCGGCCATCGGCCAGTAGTCGAGGCGCATGGCGGCCCAGATGCCGGCGTGCAGCGCGACCACGGCCGGCACGAACACCCAGGCAAGCCGCGGCCGCCACAGCAGCAGCGGGAAGCACAGCTCGATGGCGAGCGAGCCGGCGGCCAGCAGGTGCGCCAGCCACGGCCGGTCGGCCACGAACAGCGCGACCTGGTTGGCGTGCGCCTGCGCGTCGCTGGAGGCGTACAGCACCCAGCGCAGGTTGCCGCTGGTGACCCAGGCCGGCCCGGCGTGCAGCAGCTTGGCGAAGCCGGAGAAGAAGTAGGCGCCGGTGACCACCACCATGGCGGTCCGCACGGGCCAGCCGAAGCGCCACGACGCGGCCGCCGCCCCGCCGCCCCGCCGGCGGGCGTCCAGCGACCAGGCGGCCCCCGCCGGCGACGGCAGCAGCGGCAGCAGGCACAGCAGCAGCAGCACGTCGTTGTGCACCGTCTTGCCGAGGCTGGAGGTCATCGCGACCAGCGGCACGGCGGCCAGCCAGGCCACCGGGAGGCTGACCCGGGTGGCAAGGCCCACGGTCGCCAGCACCGCCGCGGTCACCGCCAGGACCTGGACCGGCACCACGAACGCGGGCGGCGGCATCGACGGCAGCAGCTTCATGAAGGAGATCGGCCGGAACAGCGCCGCCGGCTGGTGGGCCAGGTCGAGGTAGGGCCCTACCGCCAGGCGGATCGCCAGCACCCCGCAGAGCCCGATGCGCAGGCCCGCCAGCCGCCTGGGGTCCCCTGGCGCGAACAGCCAGCCCTCCACCCGGCCGGCCCAGGCGCGGAGCCTAGCCACCTGGGCCTCCGCTGGACCGAACGGTCCCGTCGCCGCAGGTGAAGCGAAGGTTCCGCGTGCCGCGGGCGGCGCGGTCGCCGACCCGGCGCGAGACGTCGGTCTCGACCTGGTAGATCCGCACCGCGCGGACGTCCCCGCCGCGTGCCCGGACGGCACCCGCCCAGGCCGCGCAGACGGCGACCTGCCGGCCGGGGCGGAGCTGCTCGAAGCCGTTGAGGACCTGGACGTTGCCGCGGAAGCGGACCGGCAGGTCGTCCCACGGGATCGGCCGCTCCCGGCCGGCCGCGTCGACGGTCACCCCCTGCCAGCTCACCTGTTTGGCGGTGCGGGCGTCGGCGAACAGCCGCCAGCCGGTGAGCGGCCACGCCTCGATGCCGAACACCCCGGCGATCACGAAGGCGGCCAGGAACGCCCACACGAACCGCCGCGCCCACGGCGCCACCGGCTCCGCCCCCGTCGCCGTCCGCGTCTCCATGTCAGGCAAGCTACCGCGCCGCGGGGGCTTGGGCTACGCCGGCTGGTAGACCACCGACACCACGCCGGTGCTGAGGGTTCTCGAGTCGAGCAGCTTCAGCCGCACCTGGTCGGTCGGCTCGTCGAAGAGGCGCTGGCCGGAGCCGAGGACGATCGGGTGGATCATCAGGGCGAGCTCGTCCAGCAGCCCCTTGCGCAGCAGCGACCACACCAGCCTTGGGCTGCCGGGGACCTGGATGTTCCTGCCGGGCTGCTGCTTGAGCCTGGTGACCTCGGTGACGAGGTCGCCGCTGAGCAGCGTGGAGTGCTTCCACTCGAGCTTGTCGAGCGTGCTGGAGACGACGTATTTGGGCGTGTCGTTCATGAAGTCGGCCATCGGCACCTCGCTGCCCAGCTTCGGCCACAGCTCGGCGAACTCCAGGTAGGTGCGCCGGCCCAGCAGGATGGCGTCGGCCTGCGCTATCCCGGCGTCGATCACCGCGGCCATCTCGTCGTTGAACAGCATCCAGCTGCTTGTCGAAGGCGCCTCCACCACCCCATCCAGGGTGATGGCCAGCCCCGCCACGATCTTCCGCATGGTTGCCTCCCTCGGTCTTCATGCGCCCCGGGCGGGCGCCATCGTAGGGGGTGTAGAAGCTGCGGGACTGGTTTCGACATCTCGGCGGAGGCAGCTCGAGCATCGATGGAGGTCGCGGTGAAATACCTGATCCTGATCTACAGCAACCCGGCGTCCCGGCAGATCTGGGAGCGTATGCCCCAGGCCCAGCGTGCCGAGGGACTGCAGCGCTACGCCGCGCTCAAGGAGGACCTCGCCGCCTCGGGCGAGATGATCGTGTCGGAGGCGCTGGCCGACCCGTCGCTGGGAAAGGGCGTGTCGGTGCGCGAGGGCCGCACGACCACCACCGACGGGCCGTTCGCGGAGGTGAAGGAGCAGCTCGCCGGGTTCTTCCTGATCGAGTGCGCCAGCATCGAGCGAGCCATCGAGCACGCCGCGCGCATCCCGGAGGCCGCGGCCGCGCCGGACCTGGTCGAGGTGCGGCCGGTCATGGACCTGCGCGCGTTCATGGAGATGTGACGGTCAGCCCCGGGTGATCTCGCCCCGCGGGGCGGCCGGGTCCAGCTCCGATGACGGGTGGTCAGGCTCGGCGGGCGGCTGCATCGGTTGCCTCCTTTCGCAGCGACGCGGTCAGGGCGGTCGCGTCGACGTTGCCCCCCGACAGGATGACACCCGCGCGGCCGGCCCGGACGGCGCGGGTGCGCAGGGCGGCCAGCGGCAGGGCAGCGGTCGGCTCGATGAGCTGCTTGGTCCGCGACCAGGCCAGCGCGAGGGTGTCGAGCAGCTCGTCCTCGGTCACGGTGACGATCTCGTCGACCAGCCGCCGGATCACCTCGAAGGGCCGCTCCCCGACCATCAGCGAGCGCACGCCGTCGGCGACCGTCTCCGGCGCGGCCGGCAGTGCCACCCGCCGGCCGGCGGCCAGCGAATCGCGCGCGTCGGCGGCGACCGCGGGCTCGACCCCGACCACCCTGGTCGCCGGCGAGCGGCCCTTGACCGCCGCGGCGGTCCCGCTGATCAGCCCGCCCCCGCCCACCGGCACCAGCACCACGTCGACCTCGCCCACGTCGTCCAGCAGCTCCAGCGCGGCGGTGCCCTGGCCGGCCATCACGTCGAGGTCGTCGAACGGGTGGACCAGGTGCAGGCCCCGCTCGCCCGCCAGCCGCAGCACCACCGCCTCGCGGCTGGCCGGGGTGACGCCCTGGGTGATGACCTCGGCGCCGTAGGCGCGGGTGGCCGCGACCTTGGCGGGGTTGGCGTCGGAGGGCATCACCACCACGGCGCTGGCGCCGGTCTCGGCCGCGGCCAGCGCCACCGCCTGGCCGTGGTTGCCCGAGCTCACCGCGATCACGCCGCGTTGCCGGGTCGCCGGGTCCAGCGACAGCAGCGCGTTGAAGGCCCCGCGCGCCTTGAACGCGCCGGCGCGCTGGAGGTGCTCGGCCTTGGCCAGCACCTCGCAGTGCAGCTCCGCGTCCAGCAGCCGGGAGCGCAGCACCGGGGTGCGGTGGACGCTGCCGGCGATGCGCGCGGCGGCGGCCTGGACCTCGGCGAGCCCGAAGCGCGCGGCGTCGCGGACGGCCGTCCCGCCGCTCATCCCGCGGCGGCCACGATCGCCCGGGCGGCCTGGTCGGCGTCGGGCGCGCTCACCTCGTAGTGGAAGACCAGGCGGACCTGGTCGGGGGAGCTCGCGCCCGCCAGCACCTCCAGGTCGGCGAGCCGCTTGACCAGCCCCGGCGCGTCGGTGCCGAAAGCGCCGGCCGCCAGCACCACCATGTTGGTCTGGACAGCGTCGAGGTCGACGCTGCCGGGCACCGCGGACGCCACCGTCTCGGCGGTGCGCCGCGCGTTGGCATGGTCCTCGGCGAGGCGGTCGACCATCCGCTCCAGCGCGACCAGCGCGGCCGCCGCCAGCACCCCCGACTGGCGCATGCCGCCGCCGAGGAGCTGCCGCTCCTCCCGTGCCCGCTCGATCAGCTCGCGGTCGCCGATCACCGCTGAGCCGACCGGGGCGGCCAGGCCCTTGGAGAAGCACACCGAGAGGCTGTCGAACAGCGCCCCGTAGCGCTCCAGCGGCACGCCGGCGGCGACGTGGGCGTTCCAGATGCGCGCGCCGTCGCAGTGCAGCCGCAGGCCGGCGCCGTCGGCCACGCCGCGGATCGCCGCCAGCGTCTCCAGCGGCCAGACCGCTCCCCCGCCGCGGTTGTGCGTCTGCTCGACCGCGATCGCGCTGGTGGGCGTGCCGTACTCGGCGGTGCGGACGCGGGCGCGCACGTCCTCGGGGTCCAGCAGGCCGCGCGGGCCGGCCAGGGTGTGGAACTGGATGCCGCTGAGGCGGGCACCGGCGCCGTCCTCGTGCCAGAGGATGTGGTTGTCCTCGTGCAGCAGGCAGCCGGTGCCCGGCGCGGCGGCCAGCCGCAGGCAGATCTGGTTGCCCATGGTGCCGGACGGCACGAACAGGGCGGCCTGGTGGCCGAACCGCTCCGCCACGGCCGCCTCGAGCCGCCTGGTGGTCGGGTCCTCCCGGTAGAGGTCGTCACCGACCTCGGCGTCGGCCATGGCGCGGCGCATGGCCGCGGTGGGCCTGGTCAGGGTGTCTGAGCGTAGATCGATGGCCATGGGTCGATTGTGACACCGGCCCGTCCGCCGCCGCCCGGCCCGATGGCGCTCCGGCCCGGGCCCCGTGCGCGGGGCGCCGGGCCCTCGCCAGCCGGACCGGCCCCGGCGGCGCTACCCTCATGTGAGAATCTGCCGTCACACCCGACCGACGCGACCACGAGGAGCCATGCCCGTCCACTCGGAGACCCTGGAGATCACGGGCCACGTGATCGACTCCATGCTGTTCACCCGCATCCTCGACCAGGTGCGGGAGGCACTGTGCGACTACGAGATCGTCGAGTTCAGGGTGGGGCGGACCCCGGCCGACCCGTCCTACGCGCGGCTGGTGGTCAAGGCGGAGCGGCCCGGGCAGCTCGAGCACCTGGTCGGGTCGCTGATGGGCCTCGGCATGACCCGCGTGGAGGCGGGCGAGGCCACGCTGGTGCCCGCCGAGATGGACGGCGTGCTGCCCGACGGCTTCTACTCCTCGACCAACCTGGAGACCGAGGTGCGCGTCGGCGGCGTCTGGTACGAGGTCGAGAACCCGGAGATGGACTGCGCCATCGTGGTCGCCGACGGCCACGCCCGGACCATGCCCATGAGCGACGTGCGCCAGGGCGACCCGGTGGTGGTCGGCAGCCTCGGCATCCGCGTCCAGCCCCGCGACCGCGGCCGTGCCGGCGAGGTCTTCGAGTTCATGTCCTCGCAGGTCTCCAGCGAGAAGCCGCAGGGCCTGATCGTCCGGAAGGTCGCCGAGGCGATGCGGGGGACCAAGCGCCGCGGCGAGAAGATCCTCTGGGTCGCCGGGCCGGCCGTGATCCACACCGGCGCGTCGCCCGCGGTCGTTCGGCTGATCCAGGCCGGCTACCTCGACGTGCTGTTCGCCGGCAACGCCCTGGCCGCGCACGACATCGAGGGCGCCCTGTTCGGGACGTCGCTGGGCGTGAACCTCTCGGAGGGCGTGGGCGTCGAGCACGGCCACGAGCACCACATCCGCGCCATCAACACCATCCGGCGCTGCGGCTCGATCGCCAAGGCGGTCGAGCAGGGCGTGCTCACCTCGGGGATCATGCACGCCTGCGTGCAGCACGGCGTCGAGTTCGCGCTCGGCGGCTCGGTCCGCGACGACGGTCCCCTGCCCGACACCATCACCGACGTGATCGAGACCCAGCGCGTCATGCGCTCGCTGCTGCCTGGCGTCGGCTACGCCCTGATGTTCGCGACCATGCTGCACTCCATCGCCACCGGCAACCTGCTGCCCGCCTCGGTGCCGCTGGTTTGCGTCGACATCAACCTCTCCACCGTCACCAAGCTCGCCGACCGCGGCTCCACCCAGGCCACCGGCGTCGTCACCGACGTCGGCCTGTTCCTCGGCGCCCTCGCCGACGAGCTCGTCCCGTAGCCCCGGGGGGGCGCCGGCCAGCCTGGCTGACGGCTGCTCACGACCTGTCGAAGCGCTGCTCGCGGGCGTGGTCGGCGAGGTAGTCGACGTAGCGGGCTTTGAGGAGGTCGGCGATCTCGGGGCTGGCGGCCTCCTCGCGGAAATGGGTCACAAGGTGGACCAGCTCGCGGACGGCGTCGATCGGGTCCTCCGCCGCCCAGTCGGTGTTGGCGTCCTCGGTGTCGGGCAGGTGCTTGCTCAGGTCCCAGAGGAAGCCGACGTCGCGGTGCTCCCGGACGAGGTGCAGCGCCCAGTCACGCAGGGTCACAAGCTCCTGGTCCTCGAGGAAGCTCCGGTACTCGTCGTTTTGCGCATCAGTGCTCATGGGCGTGGATGCTAGCCGATCGAGCGCTCCCGTGGCGCCACCACGTGCAGGCTCGGCTCGGCGGGCAGGGCGAAGGCGAACACCGACCCGCTCCCCAGCCGGCTCGACACCCAGATACGGCCGCCCATGGCCTCCACCAGCCGCTTGGCCAGGTACAGCCCGAGGCCGGCGCCGCCCTGCTCGCGTGTCAGGTAGTGGCCGCCGCGCTGGAAGCGCTCGAAGATGCGCGACTGCTCGTCCAGCGAGATTCCGGGGCCGGAGTCGCGCACCTCGAAGACCACCTCGCGGCCCTGCGGCAGCAGGCGCACCTCCACCGGCTCGTTCGCCGGCGAGTAGCGCAGCGCGTTGGACAGCAGGTTGGCCAGCACCTGGTCGGTACGCATCCAGTCGCCACGGCAGTAGACCGCGTGGTTGGGCGCGATCACCGTCACCACCCGCTCCGGGTCCTCGCTGGTGAACCGGTCCACCACCTGCCGGACCAGGTCGATCGCGTCGATCGGGGTGGAGTCGACCAGGCCGGCGCCGGTCTCCAGGCGGGTCACCTCCAGCAGGTCCTCGATCAACCGCTCCAGCCGCTGGGACTGCACCAGCATGAGCTTGTAGTACTCGTGCCGGCGGTCCTGGGTGAAGTCCCGGTCCTCGCGCAGCAGCGTCATCAGGAAGCCCTTGATCGGCGTCAGCGGGGTGCGCAGCTCGTGCGAGACGCTGGCGACGAAATCGGCCTTGAGCTCGTCGGTCTGCCGCTCGCGGGTGACGTCGCGGACCACCACCACGTCGGCGTCCATCTCACCGTCGGAGCCCACGATCGGCGCGTGCGCGTAGCGGATCCAGCGGGCCACCCCGTCCTTGTTGAGGACCGAGGCGTCGCGGACCTCCTCCTGCCCGGACTTGGCCGCCGCCAGGATCGGGCAGTCGGCCGCGCACATGTCGACGCCCTCGCCGTCGCGGGCGCGTAGCAGGTTGAAGCACTTCTGGCCGACCGCCTCCTCCTCGGAGTAGCCGGTCAGCGACACCATCGCCGGGTTCCAGGAGCGCACCGCCCGGTCGGGACCGACCGTGTAGATGCCGTCGGTGGAGTGGCCGACGATGTCGCGCAGGGTCGCCCGCTCGCCCTCGGCCTCGCGGTACAGCGACTCGTTGCGCAGCGCTGCGGCGCCCTGGTTGGCCAGGGTCAGCAGTGTCTCGCGGTCCTCCGAGGTGAAGTCCGACTCCACCCTCGGCCCGTAGGCGACCGCGTAGCCGACCACGCGGCCCTCGGCCTCCATCGTCACCGTCACCGCGCGGCGCCAGTGCGAGCGGGTGATGTAGCCCTTGGTCGCCTGCTCCCAGGCGGTGGGCGAGGCCGAGACCATGAGCCTGTCGGGACCGCCCTGGGTCGAGATCACGTCCAGCGCGCCGTCGTCGGGACGGCCGAGGAACACCGCGGCGCCCTCGCAGTTCAGCACCTCGGCGGTCAGGCCGACGAAGTCACGCCAGGCGTCGACCTCCCCCAGCCCGTTGGAGAGCGCCCTGCCCGCCTCGTAGAGCGAGTGCATGCGCTGCCCCTGCGCCAGGATGCGGACCCAGGCCCGGTTGCCCAGCAGCGTCAGCCCGATCGGGATGACCAGCAAGGGGAGCAGGGTCCGCTCGTGCGAGAGCAGCGAGGCGATCAGCAGGCCGTAGGCGGTGCCCGCGGCCGAGCCGGCGGCCGCCACGGGTGCCGCCCGTCGCCAGGAGGGGCCGAACCCCTGCCCGACGGAGAGACTGACCGCGGCCGCGACCATCGAGTGGTTGAGCAGGAAGAACGCGATCATCCCGATGACCCAGGCGAACGCCAGGGACGGTTTGAAGCCGTGGTCGGCGGCGACGGACACCCCGAAGGGCCGCACCCGATCGGCCACGTCGAGCACCGCGGTCGTCAGCGTCGCCGCGGCCGCGACCGAGAGCACGTATTGGAGCGAGTTGAACAGGCGTTTGACGGCCTGCGGCTCGTTCAGCAGCTGGCTGGCGACGATGCCGACCATCGTGGCCACCACCAGGAGCGGTGTTTCGATGAACACCAGGCCGAGCACGACGACCATATCGGTGACCCCGACCACGAACCGGTGGTTGCGCAGGGGCACCGCCACGACGAAGCGCTCGGCCAGCACCAGACCGACGGCGTAGCTGAGGGACTGCCACAGCATCGGCCAATCGCCGCCCCGCACCTGGCGGAGGGCGCTCGGCGTCACCAGAGCGATGACGGCCGCGGCGACGAAGGCGCCGGCCCACACGAAGAACCAGACGCGGCGGGGCACCGCGTTCCGGGACACCATGGGCGCCGGCGCGGTCACGGCGGACCGCTCCCGGAGCGGGAGGTCAGGCGGCCAGGCGGCGCTCCATCACGCGCCCCCAGGTCGTGGAGGCCACCGGGCTCCCCCAGGTCGTGGAGGCGACCGGGCCGCCCCAGGTCGTGGAGGCGACGGGGCTCCCCCACGTCGTGGAGGCGGCAGGACGCAGCCGGAGGCTGGGGACCACCGAGGGGAAGCATGCGACGGAGGCTACTTTACCGGCTCCTTTCAGGGAAGCCCCTTGGCGACCCCAGGTCGTGGAAGCCGTGATCCGCACTGCTGGGGCCGTGACGACGGCGGGACGAGCGTGGCAATTGGGGCGCGCAGATACCTAGACCTTATTCGCTAGTCACGATTGATAATCCATCCTGGCCTGGGAGAACCTGGTTGCTCTGTGTCATGGATGGCAACGATTCCGCTGCCCTGACCCCCACAGCAAGCCCATCGACGCCAAATCGGGCTGCCGGAACACCACTTCCGTTGAATTTCGCACTGAACTTTACCGATCGTAACGTCGAACGCCGTTCGGACGAATGGAAAGATTACTTGCCTTGGCGAGCAGCGTTCGCATCCGGGAAGCGGAACCGCCCACGAATGCGAGTACGCACCAGCTCGCCCCGGCATCGCCCAGTTCGGCGAGCCGGCGCGCGACCGAGGCGCCGTCCCCCGCCACGGTGCGGGCGACCTCGGCGGGTGACCGCCCGGCGCCCCATCGCTCCAGCAGGTCCCGTGCCTGTCCCTGGTCGTCGGCGACCAGGACCTGGCCGCCCCAGGTGCCGTCGACGGTCCTGGGGTCACGGCCGGCGTCCTCGGCGGCGCGGCGCACCTCCCCCAGGCCGGCGGCCAGCTCGTCGGGGTCCAGGCCCCAGGCGTTCCAGGCGTCGGCGGCCCGACCGGCCAGGCCGTGCGCGCGGCGGCTGGTCCCGCCGACCCAGATCGGTGGGGTGGGCTGGCCGGCCAGCGGCCCGCGAACGGCGTCGATGGCCCGCACCAGCTCGGCGGCCCGCTTGGTCGGATCGCTGTGGTAGCGGATGCCGAAGGCCTCGTTCTCGGGGCGGTTGCCGGCGTCGCCCATGCCGATCCCCAGGATCGGCGGCGCGCCGGCGACCGAGGTCACCGTCCGCGCCATGTGCGCGAGCAGCGCCGGCGGTCGCAGTCCCGCCCTGGTGACCAGCGTCCCGAGCCGGAACGCGCCGGCGCCGCCGGGCTCGATGGCGCTCAGACGCCCGGCCAGGCCGGCCAGCAGCGTCCAGCACTCCAGGGCGGGCCGCTGTGGCTGGCCGAGCGGCCAGAGATGGTCGAAGACGAAGCCGCCCGCGTAGCCGAGGCGGCGGCCGTCCTCCAGCGCCTCCAGGGTGGCGTCGGGCGCCGACCGGAACTGCGGGAGCGTGATGGCCAGCGCCGGCATGCTCGCCACGCCCGGTCAGCCCCCGGCCCGCAGCGCCAGGGTCGCGGCGCCCACCATGCCCGCGTCGGAGCCGAGCCGTGCGGGCACCACCGGCGGCAGCTCCCGGTACACCAGGCCGAAGGTGTAGCGCTCCATGCTCGCCCTGGCCGGCTTGAGGAGCAGGTCGCCGGTGTGCACCAGCCCGCCGCCGATCACCACCAGCTCGGGGTCGAACACCGTCACCAGCGAGCCGATCCCCACGCCGAGCCAGAAGCCCAGCCGCTCGAACAGCTCGATGGCGGTGGCGTCGCCCCGCTGGGCGGCCCGGAAGACCAGCTCGCCGGTGACCTTCTCGGGGTCGCCGGCGAGCTGCGCCAGCAGCCCGCCCGGATCGGCCTCGGCGGCCCGGCGCCCGGCGCGGCCGAGCGCCGACCCGGAGGCCATCGCCTCCAGGCAGCCAAGGTTGCCGCAGTCGCACGGGTCGCCGTCGGGGTCGACGGTCATGTGCCCGACCTCGGCGCCGAGCCCGGAGCTTCCCCGGTAGACGCGCCCGTCGAGCACCAGCCCGCCGCCGATGCCAGTGCCGACGGTCAGCAGCACCATGTGGTCGCTGCCGGCGCCGGCGCCGTAGCGCGCCTCCGCCCAGGCGGCGGCGTTGGCGTCGTTGTCGACCACGGTCGGCAGCCCGGTCGCCTCGTAGAGCAGGCGCCGCAGCGGGAGCTGCCGGTAGGCGTTGTGGGGCGCCCAGCGGATGCGCCCGCTCGGCCAGTCGACCAGCCCGGCCGCGCCGACGCCGATCGCCTCGACGGATGGGTGGCGCTCGCGCAGCTCCTCGATCACGCCACGCATGGCCGAGACGGTGGCGGGCTCGTCGCCCATGGGCGTGGGCACCAGCGCGCGCTCCTCGATCCGGCCCTCGGCGGTGATCACGCCCGCGGCGATCTTGGTGCCGCCGATGTCGATGCCGATCGCCCGCCGGACCCGCGGGTGCGGCGGCAGCACGGCATCGCCGCCAGGCGACGCGTCGTCTTCCAGGTCAGCTTCCATCGGCTCCGCCAGCTCACTCCCGTCCTGGGTCAGATCGCGGGGTCAGAAGCGCAGCACCGCTCCGACCCCGCCGACCGTCTCGAGCGCCGAGTCCGGGACCACGACGACGGTGGCGCCCTGGCGCATGGCCTCCTCGAGCGTGGGCTCGACCACGTCGTCCAGCGCGTCCGTCGCCGTCCCACAGGACGGGCACTCCAGCGCCAGGGAGAGCTGCCCGCAACCCGGACAGTTGGCTCCCGGCGACGTCATGCTAGCGGCCGCGAGCACGGTGGCGAGCCGGCGCTCGCGCAACGCTTCGATCACCGGCCCGAGCCCTGCGGCGACCGTCGGCGATCCAGCCTGCTCGGTGACGCGGCGCACCAGCTCGGCGTTGCGGGCGGTCGCGCGGTTGGCGGCCACCTCGGCCAGCGTCTGGGACAGCTCCAGCGGGCTGGCGCCGACCGGCAGGCGCAGCTCCGCCACCACCCGCTCCGCCAGCTCCGACCGCAGGCAGCCGGCCAGGTCCTTGACCGCGCTCTCGGGGCCGGCGAGCACCAGCTCGAGCCCGTCGACACCCCGGAACGCCTGGTAGGCCGCCTCGGCGGAGCGCTTGGCGTGGTGGTGGGCGGCGTCGTCGGCGTGCCGGGCGAGGCGTGCCTGGGCCCAGCCCCCGCCGGAGCTCTGCGCCGGCACCTCGTCGACCAGCTCCTGCAGCTCCTCCAGCTCGCCGAGCTGCTGCAACGCGATGCGGGTGCGCTCCCGGTCGGTGAGCACCAGGCCCAGCGCGGCGTCGCCGGCCAGGGCGGACTCCAGCGGGAGCAGCAGTGGGCGGCGCCCGATCGCGCCGCGGTCGCCGAGCGGCACCGGCAGGCGGAGCTGCTCGGCCAGCCCCAGCGAGCGGCACGAGAAGCTGATCAGCTCCCTGGTCGTGCCGCGGTCGACCATGCCGGCGACCCCGCGCAGGAAGTCGTCGAGGTCCGCATCGACCCCGCAGCGCTCCTCCCTGTCGAGGTCCAGCCGGTCGGCGTCGGCGCGCACCGAGCGGACGACCTGCTCCGCCGCGCGCACCAGCTCCGGGTGTCTGGGCCGCTGGCGGCCGCTGGTGTCCAGATAGCAGCTCACCACCACCGGTCGCTCGGACTTGACGTCACGCAACCTGCGGAACCGCTCGGTCAGGATCGAACGTAGGCGCACGGATCCCCCTTTCCACCGGGGGGCTGACGCTCGGCTCTGCTCGGCCCCTGGCGCCTTGGCCACGGCCTCGCTCTTGAGCCCCCCGGACCCCCCTTTCCGCTCGACGTGCGAGCCATCCGGACGGGATCAGCCGACGTCGATGCGCTGGAGGCTGTCGGCCCGCGCCCGCTCCCCCGCCGCGGGCGCCTCCATCAGGGCCCGGAACGCCTCCAGCAACTCGGCACCCGCCTTGAGCAGGTGCTCCATCGCCTCCGGCCGTGCCTGGCGGAGTGCCGCGACGCCCATGCACAGCGGGCACACGAGGCACTCCGGGGCCACCCCGGCCGCCTGGCTCTCCTGTTGCGTCAATGCCACCTCCTTCGGCGTTCGGCCTGCTCGACGGTCGCTTGTCGACGACCGGTCTCAGGAACGCTTGCCGCCCGTGGGCGGGCCTGGCTCGGGGCCGGCGAAGTTGACCACCAGGGTGCCATCCCGCAGGGTGGCGGACACCACCTCCAGCGAGTGCAGCGCCTGCGGCAGGAGCACGTTGCGCTTGTAGCCGCCGACCTTGACGTACAGCTCTTCGCCCTTGCGCAGCACGTCGAGATCGTCCCGGTCGGTGAACGGCAGGTCGACCCGCAGGGCGTAGCCGCCCCCCTTCTCCTTGGCGACCCGCATTGGCTCGGTCCGTGCCAGCACGGCGGCCGGGTCGCGCTGGCCGTAGACCGTGTCGGCGACCTCGTGCAGGCGGTCGAGGCCGACCATCTCGGTGTCGAACAGGCGGCAGGTCAGGATCGGCAGCGGCGAGAACGACTCCGTGATGGTGCGGAAATGGTCGGCCTGGATGTCCTTCCACTTCCCGAAATACGGGTCGGTCACGTCGTCGGGCAGCAGGCGGTTCACCACCACCGCGTCCACCCGGTACCCGAACAGCGACAGGTAGGTGTAGGTGCGGCGCGCCTCGGCCACGACCATCTTCTCGGGGTTGACGACCAGCCGGACGGTGGACGACTCCGGCTCGGCCAGCAGCGTCCGTACCCGCTCGAGGTTGCGGTAGAGGCGCTCGACCGCGCTGAACACCGCGTCGGAGGCGATCGGCGGCAGGTTGCCGAAGCGGCCGAGCAGCGGCCGCGCCACCGTGGCGATGCGCCGCGACGACGGGAACAGGCGGTCGATGTACCAGGACAGGGCGTCGGGCAGCGACAGCAGCCGCAGCGTCTCGGCGGTCGGCGCGCAGTCGACGATCAGCAGGTCGTAGCGGTCCTGCTCGTGGTAGCGGTTGATGTCGATCAGGCTGAACAGCTCGTCCAGGCCGGGGATGACCGACAGCTCCTCCGCCTCGATCACGTCGGCCCCGCCCCAGTTGAGCAGGCTGACCACGTAGTCCTGGATCGCCCGCCAGTTGGCCTCCAGCCTGGCCTGGCTGTCGATCTGCTCAGCCCACAGGTTCGGCGCCACCTCGGTCGGCTCACTGCCCAGCTCCAGGTCGAACGAGTCGGCCAGCGAGTGCGCCGGATCGGTGGACAGGACCAGCGTGCGGTGACCGAGCCGCGCGGCCCGGGCGGCGGTGGCCGCCGCCACGGTCGTCTTCCCGACACCGCCCTTGCCGGTGAACAACAGGATCCGCAATGGCGCTCCCACTGAGTCTCGTCTGGTCGCCCGGGCTTCGCAGCCTACGCTCGCGCCGCGACGCTCGACAAAGCCCCGGGCCGGTTCCGGCTCAGCCGTCCTCGACGCGGCGTTTCAGGTCGTTCAGCGCGGACCTCACGATCTGCTTGGCGGCCTGCCGCTTGATCAGCCCTGGCAGTGGCATGCCGAGCTCGACGTCGAGGCGGTAGGTGACCCGGGTGGTGTCGTCGAGCGCCTCGAGGTCGTACGAGCCGCTCAGGTCCTCGAGCGTGCCCTCGCGGTAGGTCCAGGAAACGCCCGCCTCCCGCGGCGCGTACCGGTAGGCCAGGGTGTACTCCGCGGACAGCACCGGGGTGCGCATCCGGAACGCCACCACCGAGCCGCGGCCGCGGCGGTCGCGCTCCAGCACCTCGACGTCCTCCATGTTGCCGACCCAGTCCGGGTAGGCCTCGAAGTCCGCGATCACCTCCAGGATCTCCCTGGGGGTCGCGAAGATGTCGATCGAGCCCTCGGCGTGCTCTGGCATCTGGTCTACTCCACCGGGTGCAGGAGCATCTGTCCGGTGGCCCGGAAGTGCCCCACGTTGACGAGCCGGGTCCGGCCGACGCGCATGCGGCTCACCCTTGGCTGGTGCACGTGGCCGAAGTACAGGAAGTCCGGCTGCTGCTCCTCGACGTAGTCGAGCAGGGCCTGGCTGCCGGGCTCCGGGCGGCCGGCGACCATGTCGAAGCAGAGGTCGTCGATCAGCGGCGGCATGTGCGAGCAGAGCACGTCGACCCTGGGCAGGCGCGCGACCTTGGCGGCGAACTCGCCCTCGCCGACCTCGGACAGGTGGGGCCGCGAACCGCGCGGCAGGCCGCCGCCCACGAAGCCGACCCGCAGGCCGTCGACGTCCACCGCCTCGCCGTCCAGGTGGCAGATGCCCGGCCGGAGCAGGTCGCGGAACTGCTCGGGGAAGTCGGCGTTGCCGTGCGTCAGGTAGGTCCGGTCGGGGAAGGCGGCGAAGACGGCCTCGTACTGGGCGCGGGAGGCGGCCCGGACCAGGCCGCGGATCTCCGCCTCGCGCCCGGCCATCCCCTGGCGCAGGACCCTGCCCGCCTCGTCGAAGCGCCCGGCGGTGCGCAGCTTGGCGAAGCGCCGCGTTGCCTCCGGCCCGTACACGTCCGCCATGATCCCCTGCAACGACCCGTAGTCGATGAGGTTCAGGAGGTCGCCGCACACCAGCAGCACGTCCGCGCCGGCGGCCGCGACGCGGAGCTGCTCGGCGGCGCCGTGGACGTCGGAAACGACCTTGATCCGAATGGCAGCTCCCTCCGGCGGCTCGGACGCTGGGCGCCCAGACGTGCTGTGCCCATGCTACGGCTGGAGCGGTACGGTCCGCCCGCGGACGGCGGGCATCATGGATGGCTCGACGAATGGAGGATGGCGTGCCGTTGCCGGAAGGGCCGGTGGTGGGGACCTGCGGGTTCGGCTACCAGGAGTGGCGCGGGCGCTTCTACCCGCCGGAGCTGACGGCGGGCGAGTGGCTCGGGTTCTACGCGCGGGTCTTCGAGGCGGTGGAGCTCGACGGGACCTTCTACCGGCCGCCCGAGCGCTCGGTGGTGGCCGCGTGGGCGGCGTCGCTCCCCGAGAAGTTCGCCCTGTCCGCCAAGGTGCCGCGGGCGATCACCCAAGAGGCGCGGCTGGAGGGCGAGGCCGCCATGGCGATGCTGGTGGTGTTCGCGCGGGCGCTGGAGCCCCTGGGCGACCGCCTGCTGGCGGTGGTGCTCCAGCTCCCGCCGAGCCTTGGCGCCGGCGAGGGCCGCGAGCGGCTGGCCAGGCTGCTCGGCACCAGGCCCGACGGCCTGCCGGTGGTGGTCGAGTTCCGGCACCGATCGTGGGACCGCCCGTGGCTGGGCCGGCCTGCTGTCGAGCGCCGGCGGCGAGCGCCCCGCTGCCGCGTTCGCCAACAACCGCTTCGAGGGCGCCGGCTTCGTGACCGCCGCCGCGCTCCGCCGCCGGCTGCACCAGCCGGCCCCCGACCCCAGGAGCCTGTGGCCCGAGCCGCCCCTGCCGGGCTTCGACCTCTGAGGGCTAGAGCGGCAGCGCGTCGAAGCGGTGGGGATCGAAGGGCTCGATCGGCAGGTCGGTGGTGCCGGTGAGGGCCAGTTGCGCGGCGACCTCGCCGAGCACCGGCGCGAACTTGAAGCCGTGGCCGGAGAACCCGGCCAGCAGGGTCAGGCCGGGGAGGTCCCGCCGCTGCCCCACCGCGAAGTGCTGGTCAGGTGTGAGCGTGTACATGCACGACTGCATCCGCACCGGCCGCGGGCGCAGGTCCGGCAGGGTGGCCTCGACGACGGCCGCCACCCGGTCGGCGTCGGCCCCGTCGGGCGGGCGCGGGCCCTCGACCGGGTCGACCGGCTCGTCAATGCCTGGCCAGGAGTGCAGTCCCACCTTGACGGTGGCGCCGTCCAGGCTGGGACAGCCGTACCAGGCTGCCTCGCCACCGGGCTGGTGGCGAAGGAAGACGGGGAAGCTCTTGGGCGAGAACGCCTCCAGCGACGGCGTCTCGAACCAGGCCTGCACGCGCCGCACGACCCGGAGCCGCAGGTCCAGCCCTGGCACCAGCCGCGGCACCCAGGCGCCGGCCGCCACCACCACGTGCCGCGCCACCAGCGTCCGGCCGGAGAGCTGGACCGCCGGCCGGTCCCCGTCGGGAACGATCCCGAGCACGGTCTCACCCTCCAGCACCTCGGCGCCGGCCGCGCGCGCGGCCCGGACCGCCTCCACGACCCCGCGCTCCGGCCGCACGACGCCGGCGGCCGCCTCGAAGAAGCCGACGGTGTCGTCGTCGTCGACGCGGTGCTGCGGGAACCGCTCGCGCAGCTCCGAGCCCGAGAGCAGCTCGTAGCGCAGGCCGTGGTCTTTGGCGGATTCCGTCGCGCCGCGCACCCACGGCGAGGACGGGGAGCCGAGCATGAGGCCGCCGCAGCGCTCCAGCAGCCGCTGCCCGCTCCGCGCCTCCAGCTCGTCCCACAGCCGCCAGGCGTGGAGGACCAGCGGGACGTAGCCGGCGCCCTCCGAGTAGGCGGTGCGGATGATCCGCGACTCTCCGTGGCTGGAGCCGCGGTCGTGGCCGGGCGTGAACTGCTCGACGCCAATGGCCCGGACGCCGCGCTCGGCGAGCCGCCACAGCGCGTGGCTGCCCATGGCGCCGAGGCCGACCACGACCACGTCGGCGGATGCTGCTGGCGTGCGCATCTGGACGTCTCCTTCCGCGCTGGCGAATTCGCGTCCGGCGATCACGGAGCAAATTTACCGGTCAGTCAAATCACCGGGCCTCCGGACAGGTGATCTCAGTGAGGAAGAATACGACCCGATTGGGCATGGAGCGCCCCCCATTCGGCACTTCCGGCAAGATCAGGCAGGGCGTGACCTCTCCTGTGCAATACCCAGTTTCTCGACACACGCCCCCGGAAGCCGCATTGCGCCCGCTCAATCCAAGTAGACTCCTGGGCGTCGTGCGACCAGCGCCTGCACGACCGGCACAAGTCAGGAGGCAGGAAATGAGCGCGGCGCAGCTCGTCCCGGCGCTGGTCAGGGCCGGGCAAGGCGAGGAGGCCGCCGCGCTGGCCGGCGACGTCAGGCGGCAGGCCAGCGCGATCGGCGCGCACGCGCTCGGCCACGACCTGCCGGGCGCCGGTCGATGAGCGGCCGGCCGGCCGCCGACACGGGTGCGCTGCTGCGGACCCTGCGGACCAGCCCGGTCTTCCGCGGCGGGACGCCGGAGAGCCTGGCGGCGCTGGTGGAGCGGGCCACCCCGCTCTCCTACCCGGCTGGCGCCTTCCTGTGCCGGCAGGGCGAGCCGGCCGCGCACGTGTTCGTACTCACCAAGGGCGAGGTGGCGATCGTCTCCCCGGCCCGCAGCGGCGCCGAGCAGGTGCTCGGCATCGCCGGCCAGGGGGAGTTGCTCGGCGAGCTCGCCCTGCTCGCCAACGGCCGCCGCACGGCCGGCATCAGGACGACCTCCGACACCTTTGCCTGGGCGATCGGCCGGGAGGCCTTCTGGGCGTTCCTGGACCAGACGCCGTCGGGCTCCTCGGCGCTGCTGCGGCAGGTGGCCGAGCGGCTGGCGTCGCGCGAGGCGCTGATCGACGACCTGCTCTCGCTGGACGTCAAGGGCCGGCTGGCGAAGACGCTGCTGGACCTGGCGGAGCGCCACGGCCACCCGGCCCCCGATGGCGCCACCATCATCGCGGTGCGCCTCACCCACCGTGACCTGGCGGGTATGGTCGGAGCCAGCCGCGAGAACGTCAGCCGCGCGCTGGCCGCCTTCCGTCGGCGCGGCCTGCTGCACTACGACGCCTCGGCGATCCGCCTGCTCGACGCGGAGGGGCTCCGCCGCCTGATCTGATCCCCCAGTGTGTCCAACGACACACCCGGCGGGTGATCGGCGTCACCGACACCGGGCAACCCTGGCGGGTAGCTTGCCCTTGTCCTCCCGGTCCTGGCGAGTACACGAAACGTACAGGAGGAGCCCGCCAGGGCAGCGAGAGGGCCAGGCGGCCCGGGCGATGGTCCCGGCGACGGGGGGATCGCCGGGAGCCCGGCCGCCGGTGGTGCTGGCCAGGAGCGTGAGCCCGCTCTCACGACCGGCCGGCATCCTGGGCCAGGCCTGCCTCGTCACGGCCGAGCGCGGGCCTGGCCTTCCAATTCGCGCGGGGCGAGGATCGCCTGGGCCGCCTCGACCAGCGAGCCGAAGCTCGGCACCCCCGGCGGTGCCGGCTTGCCGGCGGCGTGCCCGGTGGCCACCAGCAGCGGCGTGGCGCCGGCGGCCAGCGCCGCGCCGGCGTCGGTCGGGTCGTTGCCGACCAGGTACGAGGCCGTCAGGTCGAGGCCCAGCTCAGCGGCGGCCGCCTCAAGCATGCCCGGGCCGGGCTTGCGGCAGCGGCACGGGCGGGCCAGCCGCGCCACGGCGCCGTCGGGATGGTGCGGGCAGTACCAGATCCCGTCGAGGGAGGCCCCACCGGCGGCCAGCAGCTCGCGCAGGCGGCGGTGCACCCGCTCGACGGCGTCCTCGCCGTAGTAGCCCTTGGCGACCCCGGCCTGATTGGTGACCACCACCAGCGCGAAGCCGGCCGCGGCCAGCTCCCGCAGCGCCGCCGCGGCGCCGGGCACCAGCCGCACCAGCTCGGGGTCGTGGAGGTAGGGGACCTCCTCGACCAGCGTGCCGTCCCGGTCCAGGAAGACCGCCCGACGGCCGGGCCCGGTCACCGCCGGCCCGCCCCGGGCCCGGTCACCGCCGGCCCGCCAGGTACGCCTCCACCCAGCCGCAGAGGGCGTGGCCGATGGTGATGTGCCCCTGCTGGATCACGCCGGGGCTGCCGGCGTCGACGTGCAGGGCGACGTCGGCCAGCTCGTCGAGCGGGGAACGCGAGGGGCCGAGGAGCGCGACCAGCCGCAGGCCACGGTCCTTGGCCGTGGCGCCGGCGCGCAGGACGTTCTCGGAGCGCCCGCTGGTGCTGATCGCCAGCAGCACGTCCCCCGGCCTGCCGAGGCCTTCCACCTGGCGCGCGAATACCTCCGCGTAGCCGTAGTCGTTGCCGATCGCGGTGAGCACCGAGGTGTCGGTGGTGAGCGCCACCGCCCGGTAGCCGGGCCGCTCGATGGCGAACCTGCCGACCAGCTCGCCGGCCAGGTGCTGGGCGTCGGCCGCGCTGCCGCCGTTGCCGCAGAACAGCACCTGCCCGCCGGCGGCCAGCGCCTCGCCGACCAGCCGGGCGGCGCGCTCGATGGCGGCGGCGCCAGGCCGCGCCGCCAGCGAGGCGGCGGCCGCCGCCGAGGTGGCGAGGTAGGCGGCGACGTCGATCACCAGCGCACTCCCCGGAAGTCGAACTCCACCAGCGTGCAGGGGGCGCCGGCCGCCTCGAGCGCGTCCGCGACCCGGTCCCTGCGCTCCGGCGGGGTCGCGAACAACAGGAAGCCGCCACCACCGGCGCCGAGCACCTTACCTCCCGCCGCGCCGGCGCGGCGGCCCACTCCGTACAGCTCTTCCAGCCAGGGGGTCGCGATCCCCGACGCCAGCCGGCGCTTCTGCCGCCAGCCCTCGTGCAGCCCGTCGGCGAAGGCGCCCAGATCACCGCGCAGCAGCGCCTCGCGCATGGCCAGGGCCAGGGCCTTGATCGCCTCCAGGCTCTCCATGCTCCGGGCCGAGCCGCCGAGCACCCCGTCGACCTGGCGGCGCAGGATGCCGTCGTCGGTGCGGCTGCGGCCCGACCAGGCCAGCAGCAGCGACCGCTCCAGCTCCTCCACCGTGCCGGCGGCGACCTCCAGCGGCCGCACGCTCACCCGGTCGTCGCCGTGGAACTCCATGAAATTGAGGCCGCCGAAGGCGGCGGCGTACTGGTCCTGCATGCCGCCCTCGATCTTCAGGTCCACCCGCTCCACCTGGTACGCGCGCCGCGCCAGCTCCGCGGGCGACCAGCGGCCGCCGCCGGCCACGCCGACCGCCGCCAGCATCGCCACCACCAGCGCCGACGAGGAGCCCAGCCCGGAGCCCGGCGGCGCGTCGGTCGCCAGGGTGAGGTCCAGCCCGCGCTCCGGGGCGAGGTCGCGCAGCACCGCCTTGACCAGGTCGAGGTGGCCGTTGAAGACCAGCTCGTGCCGCGCGAACGCCGCCCTGGCCATGAGGTCCAGCGACTCGACGTGGTAGTCGTGGTCCGGACGGGCGCGCACGTGCGCGCGGGCGCAGCGCGCGATCGTCGCCGACAGCACCGCGCCGCCGTAGGTCGCCGGGTAGGGCGGGACGTCGGTCCCGCCACCCGCGAAGCTGATCCGCAGCGGAGCGCAGGCCTGGACGTCCACTATCTGGCCGCCTCCGCCAGCAGCTTCTCCAGGCGGGCGCCGACCGCCTCCCAGGAGAACTCCTCCTCGACCCGGCGACGGCCCGCCTCGCCCATGGCGCGCGCCCTGGGAAGGTCGGCGAGCAGGCCCGCGACCGCGGCGCCGACCTCCGCGGCGCGGCGGCCGTCGACCACCGTGCCGGTCATGCCCTCCACCACGGTCTCCGGCGCGCCGCCGGAGCGCCCGGCCACCACTGGCAGCCCGGTGGCGGCGGCCTCCAGGAAGACCACGCCGAGCGCCTCCAGGTCCATGCCGAGCCAGCGGGTGCGGCATGGCATGGCGAACGCGTCGCCCGCCGCGTAGTGCTCCGGCAGCTCCTCCCAGCGGACCTCCCCGGTGAAATGGATGCGGTCCGCGACCGGGCTGGACGCGGCCATCCGGTCGAGCTTGCGCCGGTAGGGGCCCGGGCCGACGATCAGCAGGCGCGCGGCCGGCACCTCGGCGACCACCCGCGGCCAGGCCTCGATCAGCCGGTCCTGCCCTTTGCGCGGCACCAGCCGCGACACACAGACGCACACCGGGTCCTCGCCGAGCCCGTGGCGCGCCCGCACCGCCGACCCGTCGACCCCGGGGTAGTAGACCCCGGCCGCCACCCCGGAAGGCAGCAGCTCCACCGGGCAGCGGCCCCGGGCGCCCCGCTCCACCCGCGCGGCCGACCAGCGGCTCACGGCGGTGAGCAGGCGCAGGTCGCCGGCCACGCGGGTCATCAGCCGCCGCACCAGCGGCACCCCGCTGACCGCGACCTCGACCCCGTGGGTGAAGCCCACGCACGGCACCCCGGTCGCGCGGGTGAGCCGCCGCGCCAGCAGCCCGAGCGGGAAGGCCGCGCCGAAGCACACCAGGTCCGGCCGGACCTCCCGGATCAGCTCGATCGCGCGGTTGGCGACCGACGCGGTCGGCAGCATGCGGCTGGTCGGATGGCGCACGATCCGGTAGGCCTCGGCGGCGTCGAACTCCTCGGCACCCGGCCACGCCGGCGCGTACACCACCACCTCGCCCGGCGGCAGCCCGCGCACGAGGTTGTGGCAGTACTGCTGGATGCCGCCCGCCCGCGGTGGGAAGTCGTTGGTGATCAGCAAGACGCTCACGGCGCGCGATTCTAGCCGCGGCGCCGCCGCTGTGCTTGTCACCCGGTCGGCACGCGGGACGGGCCCTGGTTCCGGTCGGCCCACAGGCGCGCCTGGGCGATCCGGGCCATGGTCGGCGGATGGCTCGAGAACACCGCCACCAGCAGGCGGTTCGGGCGGAGGTCGGCGCGGTTCTCCAGCGCCAGGCGGCGCTCGACCGCCACCGCGGTGCCCGGGTCGCGCGACACCTCCAGCGCGGTCCAGTCCGCGCGCGCCTCGGCCCAGCGGCTCACCGCGCTGGCCACCGGCGAGGCCACCAGGCCGCCCAGCGCCCCGAGCAGCAGCAGGCCCGGCGCCACCAGCGGGTCGCCGAGCCCGCTCACGTGCAGCAGGTCGCGCGGCCAGCCGAGCCCCAGCAGCCAGTTCACCAGCAGCACGCCGGCGCCGGTGAGCACCGCGCCGGCCGCCGTGCCCCACAGCACGTCCCGGTGCGCGACGTGCGCCAGCTCGTGCGCCAGCACCAGCGCGACCTCGTCCTCGCGCCTCCCGGGCGCCGGCCCCGAGGGGCCCGGCTCCGCGGGCGCCGGCTCCTGGCCGCCCGGCTGGAGCAGCGTGTCGTAGACCACCACGCGCCGGGTCCTGCCGACGCCCGAAACGTAGGCGTTCACCCGCGTGGTGCGCCGGCTCGCGTCGCTGACCAGCACGTCCCGCACGGGCACGCGCATCTCGGCCGCCATGCGGAGCACCCGCTCGCGCAGCGGCCCGGGACCGAGCGGGACGAAGCGGTTGAACAGCGGCTCCAGCACCACCGGCCCGAGCATCGCCAGCACCACCACCAGCAGCGCTCCCACCGCCGCCGCGCTCCACGGGTAGCCGATCGGCCGGTAGCGCGCCGCCAGGACGAGCGCGGCCACCGGCAGCACGGTCAGCACCAGGCCGATCCCCCTGGCCTTCGCCCAGTCGAGCAGGAACTTGCGCAATCCCTGCGTTGCCAGCCCGGCGCGGCGGTCCTGACCGAACGAGCGCAGCGAGAACGGCAGCATCAGCAGCGCCTGCGCCAGGATCACCAGCGTCACCGCCAGCGCCGCCCTGCCCGGCTCGAAGCCGCCGGCGAGCCCGGCGAACCACTCGACCGCGCGACGCCCGGGACCGGTCAGCGCCAGCGCCAGCAGCAGTAGCACGTCGACCGCGAAGGCGACCAGCCCCCACCGCTGCCGAGGTTTCGCATAGGCCGCACACGAGTCGATCTCCTCGGCGGAGAACGCCTCCAGCGCGTCGGCGGCCGGCGGTCTCGGCACGCGCGGCCAACCTCGGCCCGTCGCCCGCCCCGCATCGGTCGAGCTCACATGGCTCCCCTGACGAACGCCGCCCAGCGAGCCTCGGCGGTCGCCCGCGAGACCCCCAGCACCCGCCGGAACCGCAGGTCCTCGTCCTGCCGGTCGGCGTCGCCGGTCAGGTCGCCGAACGAGCTGTAGAGGGTCTGGAGCCTGGCCTCCCCGAAGGTGCTCGCCACCCAGAGGCAGAAGGTCGACCCCTCGTCGTAGGCGAGGGCCGCGTCGCTGCCGACGAGCTGGCTCCTGGTCGGCAGCTTGCCCTTGAAGCGGCCGGCCCGGACCGCCAGCGCCAGGCTCGGCCGTGTCAGCCGCACCGGCGCGTCGAGGGGCCGCAACGCCGTGTAGTCCGCGAAGCCCTCGACCAGGTACAAGGGCACGCCAACCCCGATCCCGCGGGTCGCCACGTGGGTCATCTCGTGTGTCAGCACCACCTGGAGGTCCAGCGTCCGGTAGCCCTTCACCAGGCTGGTGTTGACGATGATCCGGTTGCCGAGCAGCCGGTGCAAGCGCCCGGCCTCGATCGCCGACGAGGTCACCGCGGCCACGTCCGACAGGTCCCTGCTGCGCACCAGGCGCTGCGCCTCCCGCTGGTCCCTGGGGACCAGGATCACGACCTTCTTGTCCCAGTTCGACGACCAGGACGCGGCCACCTGCGCGTAGCCGCGCTCCGCCACCGCCAGCAGCCGCCTGGCCAGGTCCGCTCCGCCCGGGTGGAACACCACCAGCGTGCGCGAGGTCGACACCGTCTGCACCGGGCCGGCGTCCCAGATCTCCACGTCGCTCTGGAGCGGCTCGGGCACGTCGTCCTGCCCGGCGATCCGCCACCCGGAGGCGGTCACCGCGAAGGTGTAGAAGTAGTGCGCCACGAACGGGCTGGCGTCCTGGCCCCGGAACCCGAAGCTGGCCTCGACCGGGAAGATCGAGACGACCGTCGGGCTGTATCGCTGGCGTGCCTGGTCGCTGCCCACGTCCCGCAACGGGTCCGAGACGCTGTAGGAGAAGCTGGCGAACGGCACCGTCACCATGCGGTCGAACAGCGCCGCCTGGGAGCGGTAGAAGCTGCCGCGCCGCCGGTCGACCGTGGCCAGGAACGCCGCCTTGTCGTGCCGCAGCAGCGCCGAGGAGCGGCTGGTCAGCAGCCGCACGACCTGCGCCTGCGGCGACAGCGTCGACGCGGACGCTCCCGGGCCGCTCGGCGCGGGCGGGTTCGGGGCGGCGAGCTGGGCGCCACGGGGTGCCGCGGAATCGGGGCGCCGCAGCACGCCGAGCTGTACGAGCTGGACCGCCATGACCGCCAGCGCCGCCACGATCGCCAGCACGATGATCCAGCCGCGGCGGCGGGACCGCGGCGGACGCGCCGGCGCCGGTGCCTGCTGAAAGCCCCACGGCGGTTCGGCACCGACCGGTCGCACCCATCCACCGGGAGGCGCCGGCCGCGGCGACAGCGACCGCGGCGGCGCCGGCTGAGGAGGGCCGGGCTGAAGCGGCTCCGGCGCCGGCAGCGCCGGCGGTCCCCCCCGCCCGACGGACGGCGGCGGCCAATGCCCCGGGGCCGGCTGCGGCGGGCGAAGCGTCGGCGTGGGCGGCGGCGGCCACCATGGTGGCGCCGGTGGCGGCTCCCCCGGTGGCTCCGCGCGAGGAGCCCGCGGGATCTCCACCGTGTCCGCCGCCGCCTCGGTGGCCTCGTCTCTGGCCCCCGGGTCCCAGAAATCCCCCTGCTCCCGGAAATCCGCCGGCTCCCCCGGTTCCACCCGCTCCAGCAACCGGACCCGCTCATCCCAGTCCGAAAGCCCAATCGCCTCCCCGCCCGCCCGCGGCTCCTCAGCGGGTCCCGCCGGCGCCTCGGCCGTCGCCAGGGCCTCGGCGACCTCGGATGGCTCGGCGGGCGGCGACCCCACAGCTTCCTCAGCCTCCGCCGCGGCCGCCGCAGCGGGCAGTTCCTCGGGCACCGCCGCCGCGGCCGGCTCCTCGTCCACCGCCGCCGCGGCCGGCTCTTCAGAGACCGGCGACTCCGCGTCCTCCGGCGGGGCCTCGTCCGGATAGGCGCGCCAGGACCAGGGGTCCTCTCGCTCGGGCGCTGCGGTGGCGTCCGGAGCGGGCGGTTCGGTATCGCGCTCGTTCGGGCTCATCAGCGAGATCGTAACCGAATGCGAGATTGTGCTCGGTGCCCTTTCGTTGACTGTTCCACCGGGTCTGTGGTTACTTCACCACGCCCATTTGAGGACCCCCGAGCAAGGGGAACTACCGCCACCATGACTGGGCTGTTTCTTGCTGCCCGCGTCGCCATTCGCGCGGCGAATATCGCCGACCGACCGCACGGCGACGCGATCCCCCGCGCCCCGGGTACCGCGCACCGGGGTCGAGAGGAATGGCGAGATCCCCGGCGATTTCGCGTCACGCGGGCGTGGTTCCCCTCCAAAGGACCGGCCCCCGGCAGGGAACTACCGCCAAGTAGGACCCCGGTGCCGGGGGCCGGTTCCCGAATCATGCCATGCGTCTGCTTGGCGCGAGAACTGGGAGCCGCCATGTGGAACAAGCCAACCCGGAGAGACATACCTCTCGACAACCCCTTCCTCCGCCGGCGCGCTCTGGCCGCGCAAGTGGCGACGATCGCCGACTCGCTGGCGGGGACGGTCTCCAGCGCCACCGAGCTGAACCTGGCGGTGCCGCCGCCGGTCAGCAACGCCGTCCACGACCTGCGCGGATGGGCCGCTCGGGTCGAGCACGGCGGCAGCACCCGCCCGGCCTCGGTGGACGCCACCCGGGTGCTCGCCTACCTTCGCGGCCTCTCGGACCAGCAGCTCCTGGCGCTGCTGGCGGAGCTTCCGTGGACCCGGCTGGACGCGTTGCTCGACGCGGTGGAGGTGACCTGTCCGCCGGAACGGCCCGGCTCGTGACTGGAGATACGGGCAGTTGACGGCCGTGGAAGAGCCGGGTCGAGCGCCTCCCGCGGGCCGGCGCCGCGGTGCCGACGGTCAGGGCCGGCCCGCACCGACGTAATCGCTGCGGAAGACCTTCTGGATCTGGACGACGCGGCCGCTGGACGGCGCGGCGACCATCAATCCCTTACCGATATACATCCCGACGTGGTGGATGGGACTGCCGAAGAACACCAGGTCTCCGGGTTCCAGCGAGCTCTGGGAGACGTGCGGGAGCGCGCTGTACTGGGCGGCGGAAGAGTGCGGCAGGCTGACGCCGGCGGCGGCCCACGAATACATGGTGAGCCCCGAGCAGTCGAACGATCCCGGCCCGGCGGCGCCCCAGACGTAGGGCTTGCCGAGCTGGGCGAGGGCGGTGTGGACGGCGATCGAGGCGGGGCCCGTCGGGGACGGCAGGTCGCTGGGCAACGGCACCGAGCGAGGGTCGCCGATCTCGGAACGGAGCCGTTCGAGCTGGTTCAGCTTGCGCTCGATCTCGCCCTTGCGCTTGGCGATGCCGGCGACTTCCTTGTTCTGGGCGGCCTTGGCGCGCTGGACCTCGGCGACGGCGGCCTCGTAGATCTGCTGTTCGGCCCTGGCGGCGGCCAGCAGGTCGCCGTCCTGCTGCGCGAGCAGGTTGAGCGTCTCCGCCTTCTGCACCAGCGTGGTGGAGTCGGCGCCGCTGAGCAGGGCGGCGATGGAGCCGAGCCCGCTGCCCTTGTACTCGGCGGCGGCCTGGACCGCGATGCGGCTCTGGATGCGGTCGAGGGATCCGAACTGCACCTTGGCGGTGCGCCGGGCGTCGGCGAGCTGCCGGTTGAGCTGGTCGAGCTCGATCTTGGCCTGGTTGAGCTGCTCGTCGAGCTGGGAGACCTGAGTGCCGAGCTTCTCGAGATCGACCTGGCTTCCACGGGGGGCGGCGGTGGCGACGGGAAGGACGACCATGAGCCCCGCGCCGATCGCGATCACAGCCGCGGCGATGACCGGTAGGCGGGACAGGCGTGGCTTCCGAGCCCGCTGGGGGACGGGCACGTGTGGTGGCACTCCCTTCTACAGGACGCGAAAGCAAGTGATGGCAAGGGATGCCGGCTGCCGGGGGAAGGCGAGCAGGCGGGTTGTGCGGCTCGAAGGTAACGACTGGACGGACCAAACTGCAAGTTCGGCGCACGGCCCGCCCGTGCCCGGTCGGGGTCTGGAGGCCGCGGCCGGGATGCGGCACCATGAGGACGGAGCAGGGCCGGAGCGGATGGCGCCAAACTGACTGTCACACCCCCTCGGTAGGGTTGTCCTCGTCCCAGGCCGAACCTCGACGGTACCAGGAGGACGTGACCGAGATGAGGCATCAGGAGCCACTGCGGATCAGTTGCGACGGCTGCCCCGGCGGGTGCGACAACTGCTTGGTGGAATTCTTCACGGCCGAGCGGGAGGCTCAGGTGGTACGGCTCGGTGGCGAGGACGCGGCGGACGCCAAGGCCGCGTCCACAGCGGCGACCCAGCGGCCGCTGGATCCTGACCTCGATCGGGCGCTGGCGACCCTGATCGCCGCGGGGCTGCATCCCGAGCTGCTGGCGGTGCGCCCGAACCAGCGGCGCGTCTCGCGGGCGTCGTAGCGGTCGGCGCGGTTCAGCGGGTCAGCGGTTCGCGAGGCCGAGGAGGGCGGTCGCGCGGGTGACGCTGGCACCGAGCGCGGCCGAGCGCTCGCGCAGCTCGTTGTCGGAGGAGACCACCACCACGGGGCGCTCGGAGGGGGCGGCGTTGACGCGGGCGACGATCTCGTCATCGGCGGTGCGGCCGGCGTCGGTGAAGACCACGCCGATCGGGCCGAGCGGGAGCCTGGTGGGCACGGGGGCGACGCTGGCGCCGTCGAACACCACGGTGATCTCGGCTCCCCAGCGGCGCGCGAGCCTGCGGCAGAGGTCGAGCAGCAGGGTGCGCTGATCCTCCAGGGTCCGGTCGGGGAAGCCGCGCTCGTGCTTGGTGACGTTGTAGCCGTCGACCAGGACCAGCACGTCGGCGGTGGCCAGCCACGCTGCCAGGGTCTCGGGATCGTCGGCGGCAAGGCCACCGGGCACCGGCAGCGGCTCGCGGCGCTCCGGCAGGCGGACACGTCGCGCTCCAGCGCGCCGACCGCCTCGGCGACCACCGGGTCGACCTGGGAGGAGGACTTGCGCAGCGCCCGGTACTGGCGCTGGCTCTGGGCCAGCAGCGCCTGGAGCTCGGCGATGCGGCCGCCGAGCCGCCGCTGCTCGTCGGCCGCCTGGGCACGGGCGTTCTGGAGCCTGGCGGCGGCCTGGCTCATCTCCTGCTCCAGGGCACGGCAGCGCTGGCTGAGCGTGTGGATCTCGCGCTCGGCACGGCGCAGCTCGTGCCGGGCGGCGCGCAGGGCCTCCCTGGCGGTGCGGGCAGCGGCCGCCTCCTGGTCGGCGCGAGCCCTGGCCTGCTCCAGCTCGCTCTCGGCGCCGGCCAGGGCCGAGCGGGCAGCGGCCGCCTCGGCCTGGGCGCGGCTGCGGGCCAGCGCGTCCTCGGCTGCTCGCACGGCCGCCTGGCCGTCCTGGCCAAGGGCGACGCCGACGCGCGCCACCGCCTCGGGCGGCTCGCCGCTGGCCAGGGCCTCGGCGTGCCGGCCGGCGCGGATCAGGCGCGCGAGCACGTCCTCCTCCTGGAGCACCCGTTCGTCCACGGCGGCTCGGAATTTCTGGTCGAGATCCAGGGTGCGGCGCACCACCGAGAGCACGCGTGGGTGCTTGAGCCGGCGCGGCGTCCAGGTCTGGTACTGGCGGAGCTGCCCGGGCAGGGTGGCCGGAGTGGACGCCCGCAGGGTTGCCAGGGCGGCGTCCATATATCCCACGAGCAACGCGTCAGCCAGATCGGGCACCGGCACCGGCGCCCCGGCATCCCCAACCGCCTCGCCGGCGACAGCCTCCCCGTCACCGATGGCTCCACCGGCGGCGGCGCCGCCCGCCGGGACCGGCGCGCCGGCCGGGTCGACGGTGTCGGTGTCCTCCCAGGTGGAGTCGGCGCGGTCCGGGTCCGATCCGGTCGGGGCCTGCCCAGGCGTGCTCATGGGGCCGCTCACTGCTCCGCCGGCTCGGTCCCCGCCGCGGCCCACAGCGCCGGGATCACCTCGACCTGCGTGGTCGAGCCGCACCAGCGACAGCGGACCTCCTCGGCGCTGGCCTCCAGCGCCCGCTCCTCCTCGATGGTCAGCTCCCCCGCCAGCGAGTAGTGCCAGAACCCGGCCGTCCGCCGGGTGGAGACGACGTCGAAGCGGGTCAGATTGCCGCAGGCGCCGCAGCGGAGGCGCTCACCCGCCGCGGGCAGGCGGAACTGTGGATTCGACTGGCTGGACACACATCCTCCTCCGCCGGGACGGTCCGGTCAGCGATGGGCCTTCGCTCATCGGGTCTTCCAAGAGGGTAGTCGCGCTTGCGATGTGCTGGTTCGTGAACTTGTTCCCGCACTTGTTTGCCAGGGACTCTTCTCCGGGTACGATGCTGCCTATCGTGGAGAAGATCGCATTCACCTTTCCAGGCCAGGGCCGGATCCCCAAGGGCAGCGGCGCGCCCTGGGCCGATGATCCCGCCGGCTGGCCGTTCCAGCGCGCCTCGATGCGGCTCGGCTGGGACGTGATCGACGTGATCGAGTCCGGCGACGCCGTCCTGGCCGACACCCGCAAGGCGCAGCCGGCCATCTACACCCACTCGGCCGCCTGCTTCCTGCTGGCCAAGGCCGAGGGCTTTCGCCCCGACCTGGTCGCCGGGCACTCGCTCGGCGAGTACGCGGCGGTGCTGGCGGCCGGTGGCATCACCTTCGAGCAGGGACTGGACCTGGTGGTGCGCCGCGCCGAGCTGGCCCACGCCACCGCCGGCGCCGGCGTGATGCAGGTGATCCTCGGGCTACCGGACAAGACCGTGGGCGAGCTGTGCCGCAAGGTGCGCCGCCAGGTCGGCAAGGTGTTCCTGGCCAACTCCAACGCGCCTGGCCAGGTGGTGATCTCCGGCGAGTCGGCCGCGGTCGAGGAGGCGGGCAGGCGGGCGCTGGCGGCCGGCGCCAAGCGCGTGCTGAACCTGCCGATCGGCGGCTGCTTCCACACCCCGCTGATGGAGGCGGCCAGGCGGCCGTTCCGCGAGGCGCTCGACCGGATCGACCTGCCCCGGCTGGAGGTGCCGCTGGTCTCCAACGCCAAGGCCAAGGTGGTCCGCAGCGGCCGCCGCGCTGGCCGGCTGCTGGCGCGCCAGCTCACCAGCCCGGTCGACTGGACCCAGTGCGTCGAGCGGCTGCGCTCGCTCGGCACCACGCGGTACGTGGAACTGGGGCCCAACAAGGTCCTCGAAGGCCTCATCCGCCGGATCGACACCAGGGCCGTGGTGGCGATTGCCTCCACGCCGGATGAGGTACGGGCGCTGGCCGCGGCGGTGCGGCCGTAGGCCCCGAATCACCCGTGACAGACGAACCGATACCGATCTCACATCAGGAATTGTCAAGGTGAATCGGGATCACTTCGTCGATTCGACGTCGCCTCGAACCCCCCGGATCGAATACGATCCTGCTCCACCCTCTGTTGGAGTCGGACGGAGGAGCAGCGACAGGAGGGTCAGCCTTGCCGCAGGCCGATGAGCTTGTCGAGGCCGGTCGTCGGCACGTCGCCCGGGGCCAGGTTCGTCAGGCGATGGCCTGTTTCCGCCGCGCCGCCGACGATCCTGAGCAGGGCGCCGAGGCGTTGAGCCTGCTGGCCGCCGCCTATCTTCTTCCCGGCGCGTGCGCGCCGGAGCTGGCGCTTGCCAACGCCTACCGCGCGGCGCGCCATCCCGCCGCCGACCGCGAGCACCTCACCCGTTGCGCCATGGTCGCCCTGACCGCCGGTGACCCGGCGTTCGCCGACGAGCTGGCCAGCCGGGCGTTCGGCAGCGGCGGCGAGGGGGCGGCGGCCATCGCCGCGATCGCCAAGCTGCGCCAGGACGACCGTGGCGGGCTGCGGCGGCTGCTTGACCGCGTCGACCAGGCAAGCGGGCCGTGGCCGTACTGGCGGCGCCTGGTGGTGGAGTCGGCCGCGCTCGGCTGGGTGCCCGAGACGCTGGCCGTCCGCCGGCTGATGCGCAGGGGCGGGCTCCCCTCCCCCGGCGTGGCCGGCCTGATGGTGCGGGCGCTACCCCCACCGATCTACATGGGATCGCTGATCACCATGATGGTGGTCGCGCTCGGCGGTCCGGACCGGGCCCTGGCCGACGCGGGCATGACCTCACTGGCGACCCTCAGCGGCCTGTCGGTCTGGAACGACCGCAGCGACGGGCGCCTGGCCTCCGCATGGACCGGCCTCACCTGGATGATCGGCACCACCGCCGCCTGGGCCCTGCTCTGGCACCTCTGAGCCGCGCGATCCACAGCGCCGCGCCGCCGGCTCGATGGCGAACACGTGTTCGGCTAGCGTCTCCCCCAGCTTCCAGGCGACCACCTCTGGGAGATCCCGTGCCCGGTTGAGGCGCCGAGCGGCTTGGCGATGACGGTGGCGCGCCGTCCGGCCCATTGCCGCACCTGCGGCGGCTGCGAATTGGGCGCTTGCGTAAGGGTGTGGCCGAGGTCCCACCAGGCGAGGACGCCGCCGATGGGGGTGGGCGGTCGGCCCAGGAGGGTGGTGAAGAAGCCCACCATGGTGGCCTGGTGGCCCATGGGGCCGACGAGCACGGTCTGCACGCGCCAGCCGCGGAGGATCCCCAGGAGGGTGGCGTGGAGGGTGGGGGTTGGCGGTGGTGGGGGCCGGCCGGCCCCGATCGCCTCCATCGCCCGTGACAGCGGTGTCGCGGACGGGCCGAACTGGGCGCGGCCGGCGGCGTCGGCGCCGACGAAGTACCCCTCGGGCATCCGGAAACGCATGCCTGACATGGCCTGCCAGAGCATCGGTGCGACAGTTGGGGGGTAGTGGGCGAACGGGGCGACCAGGGCGACGCTGCCAGGCGGGATGCGACCCGCCGCCGACGAGGTGAACAGCGGCGGCACGTTCAGCGGTGTCGACGGGGCCGGTGAGCGGGGCAGCAGCGCAAGCAGCGCGAGCGCGACCGCGGCCATCCCCAGCAGCCTGCGGTGCGGACTGCGGCGGGACAGGACCGCGTCGGTGAACACCGCGACCAGCAGCCCCGCGAGCAGGAAGACGTAGAGCATCAGCCGGTTGGGCAGCAGGTTGTCGAGGACCGGGATGGCCTGGACCGCCCGCCACGGCAGGTGGATGCGGGTGAGGTGGCCGGCGAGGTGCAGTCGCGGCCCCAGCGAGGCGACCACCAGGCCCACGGCGAGCAGGCTGGCGACCCGGACCAGCGGCCGGCGCCACCAGCCGACCGCGATCCCGCCGAGCAGCAGCAGCAGCGGCACGCCGAGGTAGCCGTTCCATTCGGTCCCGTTGCCGGTGAAGTGGTCGGAGACCGCCACGGCGGCGGCTGGCGCGAACCGTTGCAGCCCGGTCGGGACGACCAGGTTCGCCAGGTCGGTCACCTCCACGCCCGGGCGCTGGATCGGGGTGTGCGGACGCTGTGGCCCCGCCAGCTGCACCCGCAGCGGCCAGGCGACCAGCAGCAGCCCCACCACCGCCCCCACGGCCAGCGCCTTGCCGGCGTAGGGGGCGTGCGTGCGGAGCTGCCGCGGGTACAGCACC
>WNFY01000663.1_pt1 | contig 79756 bp, 73 predicted proteins | sample 5400091 | NCBI WGS metagenome assembly WNFY01 (sample SAMN13153364, study PRJNA577476) | soil metagenome | isolation source: 60 cm soil or saprolite under grassland replicate 1 | place: USA:California | collected 2016-06-15
GTATTTTGGGCCGTCGAACAGGACGGCAACAGATTCACGGTGGGCGACTACACAAATGAGGACTGGCCAATACAACCAAATGATGCGGCCGATGCCAAAAACGAGTTTCGATCGGACGAATCATGCCCGGAAGTAAAAAAGTAAGCATGCGCTCTCACTATGCGCTTGGAGACGGACATGGAATGCATCGTTCTTCATCGCGCCGCAAGGTAGGCGCACGCCGTTAGGTGGCTGTCCTCAATGCCCGGCATCGACAGCTGGCTGCCGTCTTTCGACGTAGGGCACCGTCACGAGGTCCGGGTGTCGCTCTCTCCAGAGCAGGCCGTGCGTCAAGCTCTCGCCATGCCCGCCGCACCTGACCGTTTGGTGCGTCTCCTTACTGGCTGGTCGTCGCTCCATTCTCGAAGATGATTCGTCGCCGGTGGCTGCGCGCTGTCGTCGCCAGATAGCGGGCGTTCTTCGACGAGTAGTCGCGTAGCTCGGCGCGCGCATCGCGGCGGAGCGGCGGATGGGCGTGGCAGGGTAGAGGCCTCTCGAAGCGTGGGCGCGAAGAGGTGGTACTGGGTGACCCACTACCGAAGAGGTCGTCCGATTGCGGAACCGTCGCTCCTTCGGCAGTTTTGGTGGTTCCGGTTACGATGGTTCTTGAGCCGCGACCGCGACACAATCGAGAGGCAGCGGTATCCAGATGCGTCCGGCAAGCGTCGGTTGGACCCTAGTGTTGGTCTGGTTACTCCGCGTTCACGGTGCTACGGCGCTACCGCAAACCCCCGACGTTGGATTTGTGAAAGGCGACTCGGTGGTGCTCGCGCTGCCATCGGGATTTGCGGTCGTTCACCGGGGCGGGTCCTCTAGCCGCGACATCAATCTCGAGGTCGAGGCCCGCGATTCTGACGGTGTGGTGGAGGTCCGAGACCCTCGCGATTCAACCTGGAAACGGGATTGGCGATTCGGACGCTTTCCGTCGAGACTCCACTTCTTCGTCTCCAATCTGAAGATTGTGAGCCGCCAGGATGCGGATGGGCGCTTCATCGAGGTGACTCTCACTACAGCCTTCGCCGGCTTTAAGCATCGCCTCTATGCCCCAGCGGGCCAGCCCCAGGTGATTCGTGCGCTTGTGGCGCCTCTCAGTGCCGCCGATTCCATCCGGAACGTGGCGTACGACTCGCTGGGCACACGGTTCTTTACGGGTCCGCTCGAGCACTTCACGTCCGCTCAGCGCCTCCTCTTGTTGAGGTTCGCGGACTCAACGGCCCAGGGGATTCGCCTCGGTTCGGAAACGTACAAGGGAGTCACCTACTTGACCATGGTGCTTATCGGTGACGGCCACACGTGGAATGATCTCCGTGTGACTCGGATGGCACGCGTCGGTCGCGTGATCGACAACCAACTGGCACTGCTCAAGGCGTTCACGAAGATCGCGGTGCCGCACACTGTGATTAGCGGGCTCAAGCTGCAACAAACCAGCATTCACGGGACCGCTCCATCCTACAGCGACACCAAAAGCGATACGATCGACGCATACTTCCCGCTTGACGCAATGCTGAAGTTCGCAGAGGCGGACATCACGAGCCAACAACTGGTGAATCAAAGCATCGTCCTCGTCAACGGTGATCGCGTTGAGGTCGATTTGCGCGCTCAGTAGAACTGACGGCCTATACGGAGGCTGACGGCTTGCGAGGCGTGACTCCTTAGCTTAGGCCAACGTCGTCACGCTGCGTCTGGACACATGTCACCTCTAGCCGTTCGCATCGGTGCGGGCGTCCTCGCTCTCCTCGCTCTTCTCGCCCTGCGCGGCAAGCGCTGGGCCTACCCCGCATTCGTGGTGCTCGGGCTCCTCTACTTTCCCGCGCAAACCCACTTCCACGTGCACGCCCCGAAGTGCGAGCAACTCCTTCCCACGATGCAGGTGCTCGTTCTTTCGCTGCACAACTACGCGTACATCGCGCTGTTCGCCGGCTTCTACTGGATGTCGTGGGTACAGTTCGGGAGGTCTGACGCGCGCGCGTTCTGGGCGCTCCTCGCGACGCTGCTCGTGGGAGTCCTCGTCGAGATCGCCGAGGGCATGACTGTGACGGGGCGGGGACATTGCCGCGTGCGGGATCTCGTACCGGACGCCGCCGGGGCGTTGGGCGCGGCGCTGCTGCTCGCTGTCTGGTCCCGCCTCAGCCGCAAACCGGCCTACGTCAGACTCGTCAGGCCGCACGCAGCGGCCGCTCCCCGCCCGGCTGCCCCCACGGTCCGTACTGTCGTTCCACCTCGCGGCGTCGTTCCGCCTCCGCCGCGGGTCGTACCGCCGCCCCCCGACTTTTCACCGGGCCCGAGCCCTGTCACGCCAGCGGCGGACAGCGCTCCGACGCATGAGCTCGCGCCGAGGAAGGGGGGGGCGATCGCTGCACGTGCAGCGGTCGTGCAACGCCTTCAGGCGATGCTGGGACGTCTCAGGGAAATGTTACAACGCCTGTGGATGACCATACGTCGACGTCGCCGCACAGTCATCATTGGCGCCGGACTCCTGGCGCTCGTGGGCGCCGGGGCGTTCGTGATCATGCGCCTCCCGGCACCACCTCCTGTTGTCACCGAGCAACCGAACGCGGCACCGCCCCCACCGCCCCCACCGCCGCGCCCCCTCCAGTCGGAAGCCGAGGGGTACTACGAACCGTCCTACAAGTTCACGGTCTCCGATCGGCGCTTCACCCGCCTGACGCTGCGTCCGGAGCCCTTTGTCACGTTCTCGCGGATCGGGACACGGCAGGAAGTGGGGTGTGCAGATGCACGGATTAGCCCGGCGTCGGTACACCTGCGCTGCGAGTTCGAGCGCGTCGGCATGGTCACGATCGAGGGCCAGTTCCCGTCACGCTCGGTCACGAGCCGCCTCGACGCGCCGGTCCTGAACGCCTTGATCACGATCACCAATACGCGCGGTGAGACGCTGTTCCGCGCGCGCGAGTCGTTCTATTGGCACGCGCCCGACTGAGGATGGTCGGGGGGCGCCGAGCTCGCCTCGGTATCATCGCGAACGAAGACGCCAACTCGATAAAGGGGAAGATTCGTCGGCGGACCAAGCAGATATGAAGGTACAATCACTGTGAGAGTGCGGAGGCTACAATGGGTGCCTGGGGCGCAGGACCGCTAGATAACGACGCGGCACTCGACCTCATACAAGCGTGGAAGAGATTTCGAGCAGGAGGGTATCCTGCCGAGTATTCTATGCTCAACTACCTGTTGAAGAAACCATGCGCCTGGTGCGTAAGGCGGAGGAACGCGGCGGAGCGCTGTTTGGAAACGCAACCGACCTTTGGAAGGCGTATCTGACGAATCCCCAAGTGTAGATTAAGGAAGGAGGACATGTGAGAGCCCTCGGATTGGTTGGCGCAGTCGCCGTCTTGGCCGGCTGCGCGCCGTCGATTCTCCCCGTAACGGCGTCCACCGCAACGCGGATTGACGTTCCGCCGCGGACGAACCCGGTCGATTCGACAGCCGTCGCTGAGGCGGCCACGGTCGAGGTGCGTTACTACCCGCATTCACCGACCGTGACGATCGTCGCGTGGGATGGTGCGGATGCCGCATACGGATTGCGTGCGTGGCTGCGCCGCGATGGCTCGCTCATCGTCGGCCATCGACTCTACGTCAGCACGTATTACACACCGGCGAAGCTGGTCTTCAACCGAGCGGTAACACCGACTCGTCCCCTCGAGTTGACCGGCATCTCGCGCGACGTCCAGGCGTGCGTCGGCGGCCGGCCGTGCTCGCCCCCGGAAACATTCGGGGCGCTCATCCCTGATGCGCTGCTCCGCTCCAATGCCGACAGCCTGGCGGTGCTGTTCTACGATCGCGCTGGGGATCGGTTGCTCATCACCATCCATCGTGATTTGATCGACGCGTACCTCGGTCGATTGGACTCGGTGGTTGCGCTCATGCAGAGGAAAGCCCCGCAGTGAAATGAATCCCATCCTTCGCAAACTGGCCGACCTGCTGACAAGGGTCCGGCTACCGCGCGAGCCGATTTCCCCGTCCTGGCTCCAGCTCGTCGGCCGGCAGGTCCCACTCATTGCGCGCCTTCCGACAGCCGATCAAGATCGGCTCTATCACATCATGCAGCTGTTCGTGAAAGAGGTCCCGTTTGAGGGGTGCGGCGGACTGGAGCTGCGTGAAGAAATTCGCGTGACGATCGCGGCGCAGGCCTGTCTGTTGCTTCTGAAAATGCCGTACCCGCGGTACGCCCGCGTGCGGCGAGTCCTGGGTCTATCCGGCCGCGTTCGTGCCGAAAACCCAGCACTCGTATAGCTCCGGTCACATGGTTTCGCCCGACGAGCCGGCGGCCGGCCAGGCGTGGCAGTCCGGCGTCGTCATCCTCGGCTGGGAGGAGGTCCAGGACGGCGCACACGCTGGCAACGATGGACACAACGTCGTGTTCCACGAGTTCGCCCACATGCTGGATGCCGAGGGCGGTACAATGGACGGCGTCCCGGTCCTCGATTCCCGCTCGAGCTACCACGCGTGGGTCACCCGCTGGTCGGCCCAATTCGCAGAGCACGTGCGCCGCGTGGAGGCAGGTGAGTCCACGGTGCTCGATCCCTATGGAGCGACGAACCGGGCAGAGTTCTTTGCAGTCGCAACGGAAGCCTTCTTCGAGACGCCCCTTGAACTACGTGGCGATCAACCCGATCTGTATGCCCTACTCGCGGAGTTCTTCAAGCTCGACCCTGCCTTGCTGTTGCGGGCGGCGCCAGAGCGGACGACCGTAAAATCGACAAGTTGAAGCAAAAGGAGTCAGACAATGGGTTTCATCCCCGAGTGGGCGCTCGGCGTAGGGGTCATCATCATTGCCGTCTCGATCGGGCGAGCCGTATCGTTCTTGGTCCGCGCGCCATCCCGCTCGCTCCAGGCGTCGTCCGAGGAAATCGGTGAACTGCGGCAGGCGCTGGATGAGATGCAGACCCGCGTAGGAGAGCTGGAAGAGCGCGTCGATTTCGCCGAACGGCGCCTGAGCTCGTCGTCCCGATAGCGAGGGAGAGATAATGCAAGGAGCTGGTGGCACGCCCGGCGGTGTGGGAGCCTTCGCCGTGGGCCTGGGGATGGTCGTGGTCGGCGCCTATCTGCTGCTCACCCGCGTCACGGTCGGCAGCGGCGCCTGGATGCTCTGGGGCTACAGCGCGTTCGGCATGTCGTTGTTACCCCTGCTCATCGGCATCGGCTGGCTGTTTTTCGACGGCCGCAGCGTCGGCGGTTGGGTCCTCACGGTGATGGGCGCGCTCATCATCTTCGCCGGCATCATCGCGAACCTGCACATCTACTTCGCGGCGACGTCCTTGTTCGACACCCTGGTCATGCTTGCGCTCCTGGCCGGCGGCATCGGGGTGATCGCGCGGTCGCTCAAAGCTGCCTCGGCGTCCGCCCCCGGGCAGGAACCGTGAGCTTACGGCGCGTCCTGAAACACCGGTAGCTCGACGTACGACGCGCGCGCCGCCGAGCGGTAGATGCGGTGCGTCGCCGCCCTGAAGTCGCTCGCCTTTGCGGTGAAAATATTGGGCACGAAGGTCTGCGGGTTGCGATCGATGATCGGGAACCACGTGCTCTGCACCTGCACCATGATGCGGTGGCCCTTCAGGAAGCGGTAATCCTGGCTGTGGAGATCGACGACGTACTCGAGGACGCGGTTCGGCGGAATCGGCACCGGCCGATCGAACCCGGTGCGAAACCGGCCCCGCAGCACATCGTTGGCGACCATGAGCTGGTAGCCCCCGGTCATGTTGGGGCTGGAATAGTCCTCGGGAAAGACGTCGATCAGCTTCACGATCCAGTCCGCATCGCTCCCCGTCGTGCTGGCGAACAGATGCGCCGCGATGTCGCCGCGGATGACCACGTCGCGCTCGAGCGGTGCGGTCTCCCAGCTCAGCACGTCGGGGCGATGATCGACGAAGCGCTGGTCCTGGAGCAGCCAGGTGTACCAGCCGCTCCCCTTTGGGTAGTAGGTGGGCTCGATCGGCCGCCGGCGATACGGCACCGGGTTCGCGGGATCGGAGATGTAGCTGTCGTATGAGAACGCGCCCGCCGTTGGAGCGTCCCAGCTCAGCTCGCGGTTCGCGCGCACGTACAGCTTTTTGCGCGTCACCTGCGCGCGGGCGGGCCAGGCGTCGTTGCGCACCCAGCTGTTCGCTCCCGCTTCAAACGTGAGCGCCTCCGGCAGGTTCAGCGTGCCCTTGTCCTTGAGGTAGTGCGCGAAGAACGGCGCCTGCACGCTGTCGCGGAAGTACTCCCCGGTATTGCTGCCGAAGTCCACGTTGCCGAGGCGGCGTCCCGGGCCGCCGGCCCAACCGCCGTGGTTCCACGGTCCCACCACCAGGAAGTTGATGCCCGCCGAGTCGTGTTGTTCCATCGACTCGTAGATGCGGATCGGGCCGACGAAGTCTTCCTGGTCCCACCAGCCGGCGACGTTGAGCGTCGGCACCGTGGTCCTGGTCAGATAGGTCGTCGCCGCCTGGTCGGTCCAGAACGTGTCGTGGTTCGGGTGGGCGATGAAGTTGTTCCAGCTCGGGAGCTTGCCGTGCAGATAGCGATCGTTGGCGTTGCTCAGCGGGCCGAGCTCGAGATACCAGTCGTAGGTGTCGTAGCGGCCGAAGTCGAAGTTGCTGTTGGTGTCGGACGCCTCGGTGAGCACCGCGTACTCGAAGCCGTAGCTGAAGCGGAAGGCGCCCTGGTGGTGGAAGTCGTCGTTCAGGAACATGTCGTCGGGCGAGGCCTGAGGCGACGCGGCGCGCAGCGCGGGATGCGGATCGATCAGCGCCTCGGCGGTCGTCCAGCCGTCGTACGAAATGCCCAGCATTCCCACCCGCCCGTTGTTGTTGGGAATGTTATGGATCATCCAGTCGATCGTGTCGTAGGCGTCGGTGCTCTCGTCGGGGCCCTTGGTCGTGCGGTGGTCCGGCTTGCGCTGCATCACGAACGTCCCCTCCGACCCGAACCGCCCGCGGATGTCCTGGAAGGCGAAGATGTAGCCCTCGCGCACCAGCGCCTGATAGTAGAAACGGAAGTTGTTCGCCGCGCCTTCGATGCCGTACGGCGTGCGGCCGAAGATGATCGGCAGCGGGGCGGTGGCGTTGCGCGGCACGTACCAGGAGGTGTGGAGCTTTACGCCATCGCGCATCGGCACCATCGCTTCATGCTGCTCGAAACTGCTGGTGTCCTGAGCGGCTAGGGCGAGGGCGAGTAAGGAGGCGAGGATCATGGGCCGAACATGGCGGCGGCTTGCTGGCGGCGCAATCGCTTAGATTCGTTGCTCATGAAGGCTTTGCGACCGACCCCAATCAGGGGCCGTCATCCCCTGGTTTACGTTTCCACCTTTCTGTTATTCCTTTCGCTCGTCATTTTCCTGGCCAGGCTGGGGGAGTTCTGGGCTATCGTCACGGCTGGCCTCGCAATTCTCATGGCAGTCTTGGCGTTCGTCATTGCCTTGAAAGGCCGTCGATCTCCTGAGGAATGACTAACGATGCATTACCTGCTCTTCTACGATGTGGTGCCGGATTACGCGACCAAGCGCATGCCGTATCGCGGCTCGCATCTCGCGTATGCACAGCAGGCGGTGGATCGCGGAGAGCTGATCCTCGGAGGCGCCCTGGCGAATCCAGTCGACGCCTCCATCCTCCTGTTCCGTGCATCGTCGTCTGATGTCGTCGAGCAATTCGCGCGCGACGATCCCTACGTGCGCAACGGCGTCGTGACGAAATGGCGGGTGCGCGAATGGACGACGGTGGTTGGGAAAGAGGCTGAGACTCCGGTTCCGCCTTCATAATCCAAGTTTACACGGCGGATTTCGAAGCGTATTCCGAACCCGAGCGGACCGAGATTTGGGTAGGCGTGCGCGACCAGTGACTGCCATGCAGTTCTGGACACGGCAACCCGCGGAGGTCTAATCTCTCTCATGCGCAACCGACTCCTCCTCCTCCTGTCCGCACTGCTGGCCCTCTCGGCGAGGGCCGTCACTGCCCAAACATCCCTCCAGCTTCGCTGGGAGCTCGTGAGGGACAGCATCACAACCGACTGGGGTGCCTCTCGAGCGGCTTTCACGCTCACCAACCGCGGCGCGAAACCGCTGCCGCCGAGCGGCTGGGCGATCTACTATAACGCGCTCCACTCGGCGCAGCCGGGCAGCGTGGGGGGCGGGTTCACCAGCGAGGACCTGACGGGCGACCTGCATCGCCTCCTGCCTGCCGCTGGGTTCGCCGGACTCGCGCCCGGAGCCAGCGTCCGGATCGAGTATCTCACGGACCTCCTCCTCAATCGCAGCTTCGCTCCGCAGGGTCCGTACGTTGTTTTCGACACCGCGAAGGACGTCGGCGTCCCCATCAGCGATTACGTCGTCGCCCCCTTCGAGCGCCGCGTGGCGACGCCCGAGAACCAGTTCGCGCTCGACACCGTGATTCGCGTCATCCCCGCGAGCGAGCTGCCACCGGTCTTTCCGACGCCGGTGGAAGTGACGCGAGGAACGGCGTCGCTGCGCCTTACGGCGCTGCCGCCGGTCGAAGCGCCCGCGACGCTGAACAACGAAGCGGCGTTCGCCGCGGAGTACCTGCGCCCCTACTTCGCTACCAGGAAGGGAAGTGGCCCGCCGCTGCGACTCGAGGTGGGCCCAGTCGCTGGTCAAACCTCGGCCGAGGCGTACTCGCTGGTTGTGGATCCGACCCAGGGCGTACGAATCGTGGGTGTCTCGCCCGCCGGTGTCTTCTACGGTCTCCAGTCGCTGCGCAGTCTGCTGCCCGCGCCCACGCCACGCGCCGGCCTGGTCCTGCCGGCGATCCAGGTGGTGGACGCTCCCCGCTTCGGCTACCGCGGCTTCATGCTCGACGTCGCCCGCAACTTTCACCAGAAGCCCCTGGTGCTGCGGACGCTCGATCTCCTTGCGCGCTATAAGGTCAACGTCTTTCACGTTCACCTGACCGATGACGAAGGCTGGCGGGTCGAGATCCAGGGCCTCCCCGAGCTGACCGCGGTGGGTGCGCGCCGCGGCCACCCGCCCGACTCGGACCGGCATCTTCAGCCCGCGTTCGGCTCGGGTCCTCTGGTGGATCGGCCGTGGGGCAGCGGATTCTTTTCCCATGCTGACTACGTCGAGATTGTGCGCTACGCGGCGGCACGACACATCGAAGTCATTCCTGAAATCGAAATGCCCGGCCACGCGCGCGCCGCGGTCAAGGCCATGGCCGGGCGTCCAGACTACGCGCTGACGGATGCCGCAGACACGTCGAAATACACCTCGGTCCAAGGCTATCCCGACAACGTGATCAATCCAGCGCTCGAATCCACGTATCGGTTCATCGAGCGCGTGGTGAGCGATCTCGCCGCCATGCACCGCGAGGCGGGTGCGCCTCTCCGCCACATCCACATGGGTGGTGACGAGGTGCCTGCCGGTGTGTGGGTGGGGTCGCCGGCCGTCCAGGCGTACATGCAGGCGCACGGCATCACGAGCGTCGACGATCTCTGGTTCGCCTTCTACGGCCGGGTGGAGCAGATCCTGAAGGCCCAGGGCCTCCTGCCCTCGGGCTGGGAGGAAATCGCGGTCCGCAAAACCGTGCGCGAAGGTCGGCCGACGACGATCCCCAATCCCGATTTTGCCGCGCGCGGCTGGCGCGCCTACGTCTGGAACAACGTCCCGGGCTGGGGCGCCGAGGACCTCGCCTACCGCCTCGCGAATGGCGGCTACGACGTCGTGCTGAGTCCCGTGACCAATTTCTACTTCGATCTCGCGTGGAATCAGAGCCCGGATGAGATCGGGCTCGACTGGGGCGGCTACGTCGACCTGCGCAAGCCGTTCGACTTCATTCCGTTCGACTACTACCGCAACACCCGCCTCGACCGCCGAGGCAACCCGCTGGACCCTGCCGTGTTCGCCGGCAAGGACCGGCTCACCGACTACGGCCGGGCGCACATCGTGGGAATACAAGCGGATCTGTGGTCGGAGACGCTGGGCGGCGAGGGACGCGTGGAGTACATGCTGCTGCCGAGATTGCTCGCCCTCGCCGAGCGAGCGTGGGCGGCTGACCCCGACTGGGCGAGAGAGCGCGACGCCGCGAAATCCGACTCGCTCCATCGCGAGGCCTGGTCCCGCTTCGTCAACGTGGTTGGCCAGCGCGAGCTGCCGCGGCTCGATCGCGAAGTCCCGGGGCTCAACTACCGAATCCCGACCCCCGGTCTGAAGGCCAATGAGGGGATGGTCTACACCAGCGTGGAGTTACCCGGGTTCACGCTGCGCTATACCACCGACGGCAGTGAGCCTACCGTGCGCAGCGCCGTAGCCCACGGTCCGATCCCGTTGCGTGGGACGGTCCGCGTCGCCGCGTTCAGCACTACGGGCCGAAAAGGTCGCACGGCGACTGCCCCGTGAACAGCAAGAAAATCGCGCGCGATGTCCTGTTGCGACGGTTCGGGCTCGAGCGGTCCTATCGACCTCCGGCGCTGCTGCGGCATCCGGAGTGGAACTACCAACCGCTCCTCAAACTCGTCGTCGGGCACCACCTCCGCCTCCGCCCCGATTTCACCTTCCTGCAAGTGGGCGCGTTCGATGGCCTGACTGAAGATCCGATTCGACCATTGGTCGAAGCATTCGGCATTCGCGGGATTGTCGTCGAGCCACAGCGAGAGCTGCTCGAAACGCTCAAGGCGAATTATGCCGCATATCCGCAGGTCGTCGCCGTCAACGCGGCCATCGCCGATGCGGACGGCGCGCGCGATTTCTACGTCACGACGCGCGACCCCAGTCGCAAAGCGTCGTTCTTCCGGTCGCACCTGCTCAAGCACGGGGTGCCCGAAGCAGAAATCGAAGTCCGGCGCATCCCGAGCGTCACGATTGCGAGCGTGTTGGCCAGGCACGGCATGGACCGCTGCGACTTCATTCAAATTGACGCAGAAGGGTACGACTACCAGATCGTGCGGACGATCGACTTCAAAGTCACACAGCCGCTCATCGTCAGCTTCGAGCACGCGCACATGAGTAATCGCGAGTGCAACGAGTGCATCGAGCTCCTTGCGTCCCACGGCTTCCGGTTCATTGGGACGCGACGCGACATCATCGCGCTGCGAGAGCCCGCATGATCGCCCGCGCCGGCGCGCCTTCGTGTCCTCGCACCTTGAGCGGTAGTACGATCACGTCATAGTCACCCGCCTGCACCGGGCGCAGGTCCAGCCCCTCCACGATGGGAATCCCGCGCCCCAACAAGATGTGATGCGTCCGCGGCGCCGGAGCGCCGAACTGCTCCGCTGAGATGTAGTCCACGCCCACCAGCACGACGCCGGCGTCCGCGAGGAGCTGCGCCGCGTCCGGAGCGATGTAGGCGAAGTCGTGATGGAACGTGGAAGAGTCCATCCAGCCGCGCAGCGTGCTCCGCGTCCGGAACAGCACGCGCTTCACGCCCCTCCAGTCATGCCGGTTCAGCTCGCCCGCGTCGATGGCCCGTACGCTATCGGGGATATCGATCACGCGTGCAGCGCCGATCAGCGGGTCCAGTGCCACCTGGTCGATCGGCGCCCCATTGGCGACGAAATGCATCGGGGCGTCGATGTGCGTCCCGCTGTGCGCACCCAGCGAGTAGACCGAGAGCGTCAGCTTGTCGCCCTTCCGCATGTCTTTGAGAAAATCGAACCTCATGGGCGCGTCGCCCTCGTACACCGGCGTCTTGGCGGGATCGAGCGTGGCCGTCACGTCGACCCACCCTCGAGCGCTCAGCTCTGTCGTCGCCTGCCCGCGCGGGGCGCACCCGACCAGGAGACTGAGCAGCAGCGTAAAGCCCAACCCCGCCACCCCGATGATCGTCTCGGCCACAGTCCACGTCTTCAGCGTCTGTTGCACGGTCATGTCGAAGAACTCCTTGATGAGCCAAAACCCCGAGTCGTTGACGTGTGACAGCACGAGCGAGCCCGCGCCCGTCGCGAGTACCAACAGCTCCGGATGCGTCCCCGGCGTCACGGCCGCGATGGGGGCGACGATGCCGGCGCTCGTCGTCATCGCTACGGTCGCGGAGCCCGTGGCCACGCGGATCAGTGCCGCCACGGTCCACGCGAGCAGCAGCGGCGAGGCCTGCGATCCGAGGGCGACGTCGGCAATCGCCTTCCCGACACCGCTGTCGAGCAGCACCCTGTTGAACCCACCGCCGGCGCCGATCACGAGGAGAATGGTGGCGGTCGGCGCCAGGCAGTCATTGGCGAATTTGAGGATCTGATCACGCGTGAAGTGCTGCCGATATCCGAGCGACCAAAAGGAAAAGAGTAGCGCCACGAGCAGCGCGACGATCGGGCCACCGACGAAATCGAGCGCGCCGCGCAGCGGGCTCGCGGAGTCGAGTGTGACGTCGGCTACGCTCGCGCACAGCATCAGGATCACCGGCAATAGCACGGTGAAGAGCGAGATCGCGAAGCCAGGCATGACGGCCGTGCCGCCCATGCCGCCCCTGCCGCCCGTAAACTGCGCAGCGACCGGGTTCTCAGCAGGAAGTTGGATCCGCGGCGCGATCCAGGTGGCGTAGATCGGCCCGGCCAGCGCCGCCGTCGGCAGCCCGACCAGGAGCGCATAGGTGATCGTGCGCCCGATGTCGGCGTGGTAGGCGCCGACCGCGAGCATCGCCGCCGGGTGCGGCGGCACCATCCCATGTACCACCGACAGCCCCGCCACCAGGGGAATGCCGATCTTCACGAGTGACAGCCCCGAGCGACGCGCAATCGTGAACACCAGCGGAATCAGCAGCACGAAACCGACCTGAAAGAAGACCGGAATGCCAACAATAAAGGCGACCAACATGATCGCCCAATGCACGCGTTTTTCGCCGAACAGCGCGATGAGCGTGGTCGCGATGCGCGTTGCGGCGCCCGACTCCGCCATCATCTTGCCCAGCATCGTGCCGAGGGCCACCACGATCGCGATGAATCCCAGGACGGCACCGACGCCATCCGTGAATGCCTTCACCACGCTGCCCAACGGCATTCCCGCGGCAACACCCAGAGCCAGGGATACCACGATCAAGGCGACGAAGGGGTGCAGCTTGAAGCGCGCGATCAGGACGATCAGCGCCAGCACTGCGAGGAACGCGTAGAGCAGCAACGTAGTGTTTGGACTCATGCCGCGTGGTTCACGAGATCGCCGACAATCGTATCGGGGGTTTCGCGAATATCGCACACCCACGTGCGCTCGTCCGGCGCGGGCTCTTCGAGAATCGCGAGCTGGCTCTCGAGCAGCGAGGGGGGCATGAAATGCCCGCGGCGGTTGATCATGCGCTCCGCGAGCAGTGCTGGGCTGCCGGCGAGATACACAAACCGCACGTCCGTATCGCCCTCGGATCGCAGCAGGTCGCGATAGCTTCGCTTCAGCGCCGAACACGAGATGACGAGACCAATGCCTGCACGCTTTGCGGAGCGGAGTCGGGCAGCGATCGCACGCAGCCAGCCGTGGCGGTCGGTGTCCGTCAGTGGTATTCCGGCCGCCATGCGATTCACATTTTCCGGCGGGTGGAGGTCATCACCTTCCACGAATTCGATGCCGAGCACGCGCGCGAGCTGCGCTCCGATCGTGCTCTTTCCGGAGCCAGCGACGCCCATGATCACGTAGAGCCCACCGTGCGCAGCGCGCATGAAGTCGGCCGCGGCGAATCGGCGCACGATCTCTCCGGCGGGCTCGACCGCGTGAATTCCCGCGACACTCTTGCCGGCCTGCCAGTAGTCCTTGGAGGTCTTTTCTCCCGCGCCACCGGCGAGCGAGGCGCGCTTGAGCTGCCAGGCCGAACGGAGCGCGTAGATGGTCCGCATCCAATGTTTGGTCCTGCGACCACGCAGCATCCAGCGCGCGATCGGGCCCGCCTTCGTGCCGATCCGCTCGACGTACGGGGTGCGAATCACCGACAGCGGCACGCCCGTGACGCGCTCGGTGAGAACGATGTCGGCCTCGCTGGCCCGCACGATCGCCTGCTTATAGTCGTCGTGCGCGCCGCACTCGTTCGTCGCGATGAAGCGCGTGCCGAGCTGGCATAGCCCATCTGTAAGGCTGCGACGAAGCCGGTCTCGTCCCCGATGCCGCCGGCGCAGACGACGGGCACGCCCAAATCGGCGAGCTCTTCGTAGAGCGCCTCGGCGCTGCGCGGCCCCGCATGGCCACCCGCGCGATTATTCACCGCGATGAGCCCGTGCACGCCGCCTGCCAACCCCTTCTCGGCCCACTTCCGCTCCGTCACGTCGTGGTAGACGATGCCCCCCCCGCCCGCGGAGGCGACGCGATCCACGACCCAGCGCGGATTGCCCAGCGAGGTGACGAAGAAGCGCACGCCCTCCTCGAGCGCGATGTCGACATAGCGACGCATACGCTCGAGATAGAACTTCGAGCTCCGCTCGATCAACACATTCATGCCGATCGGCTTGTCGGTCGTACGCCGGATCAGTCGAATTCCGTCCCGCAGGTCCTGCCCGTACACGTAGATCATCGAGAGCGGTTGCACGACGCCGATGCCGCCGGCCGCCGAGACGGCCGCGACGAGCTCGGCATTGGAGCAGGGGTACATCGCGCCGCAAATCAGCGGCACCTCGATGCCGAGCTGCCGCGTGAGAGGCGTATCGAGGATACTCATCGAGGGATCGAATGTAGTTTAAGTTGTCTCCACATGACGCAGCTCGTTTTCGCCGGCGTCGGCGTCGATTTCGGCGACACCACCCTCTTCTCAAACGTCTCCTTCACGGTCGCCCCGGGCGAACGGTGGGGCATCGTGGGCCGCAACGGCTCGGGGAAGACCACCCTCTTCCGGCTATTGACTGGTGAGCTCGAACCCACGCGCGGCACTATCGCGCGCGCGCCCCGCCTGCGGGTCTCGCTGCTGGAGCAGCACCGCGACTTCGGCGCCGCCACGACGGTGTGGGAGGCTGCGGCCGGCGAGCTGGCCGAGCTGCTGGCGTTGGAGCAGTCGCTCATACAGCAGGCCGCCGACCTGGCCCACGATTCCTCGGCCCGCGCCCTCGCCCAGTACGGCGAAGACCTGGAGCGGTTCGAGCTGGAAGGCGGCTACGCGGTTACGGCGCGCATTGACGCGGTACTGCATGGGCTCGAATTCGATCCCGCCCAGGCCCGCGTCACGCCGCTCTCCGCCCTGAGTGGCGGGGAGCTCGGGCGCCTCGGCCTGGCGCGCCAGCTGATGACGACCGCCGACGTGTTGCTGCTCGACGAGCCGACGAACCACCTGGACCTTGAAACCACCCGTTGGCTCGAGGAGTATCTCGCCGCAAGCGGGCGCACGGTGCTGCTCGTGAGTCACGACCGCGCATTTCTGTCCGCCACCGTGGACCACGTGCTGCATCTCGAAGGCGGCACGGCGACGCCGTACACGGGAGACTACGCCGCCTTCGTGACCCAACGCGCCGAGCGCCGGCTGGCGCAGCAGCGGGCCTACGACCAGCAGCAGCGCACGATCGCGCACGAGCAGGATTACATCGCGCGCAACATCGCAGGCCAGAACAGTCGCCAGGCGAAGGGCCGGCGCAAGCGGCTCGAGCGACTGCCGCGGCTGAGTCCCGTCATCGGCGCGGAAGGAACGATGGCCGTGCGTTTCGAAGTGCCGGAACGCGGCGGCGATCAGGTCGTCAGCGCGAAGCACGTGAGCGTCGGAATCGGTGCGCGCACCCTGGTCGAGCGGTTCAGCGGAACGTTGGAGCGGACCGGCGTGCTGGGGATTATCGGCCGCAACGGGGCGGGCAAGTCCACGCTGCTGCGCGCACTCCTGGGCGAGCATCCGACGCAGAGCGGCGAGCTCCGGCTCGGCACGTCGATCACCGCCGGGTACTACCGCCAGGATCTCTCGCAAGTGCCGCTCGACCGCACGCTGTACGATGTCATCGCCGGGCTGCGGCCGAAGTGGGAGCGCGGCCGCATCCAGGGGCACCTGGGACGATTCGGGTTTTCAGGGCAGGAAGTGCAGCGGCGCGCCGACTCATTGTCGGGTGGCGAGCGGGCGCGCGTCGCGCTCGCGATCCTGATGCTGTCGGGTGCCAACCTGTTGGTGCTCGACGAGCCGACCAATCACCTGGACGTCGAATCCATCGAGGCGCTCGAAGACGCGATCGACGCGTACGACGGCACAGTCATTCTGGTGAGTCACGACCGGGCGCTGTTGCGCGCCCTGACGACGCGGATGTGGATCCTCCACGAGCGGCGCATGACCGAGTTCGCGGGAAGCTTCGCGGAGTGGGAGGAAGTCAGTACGGAGCGCGCCCATGCCGCGGCGGTCAGCGCCGCCGAGGAACAGGCGCTGCGGCGAGTCCACGAGCATCAGCGCGTTGCGCCTCCCGCCAAAAAGGATCCGCGCAAGGAGCTGCGCCGGGCGCAGCAGGGGCTCGAGCCCGGGCGCTCGGCGCCGAGCTCGAGACGTTGAAGCGGGAGCTCGATGCGGCGCTGGAGCGGTGGACATCTGCGACCGAGCAGGTCGAGATGCTTGACGGACTCGCGTAGCGCCGTTCTCGTTCGCTCACCATCCAGGGAGTGGCGACAATGCAATTGGCGATGATCGGGTTGGGCCGTATGGGCGGCAACATGGTGCGGCGGCTCGTCCAGGGTGGACACGAGCTGATTGCCTACGACCAGAGCGACGACGCGGTCAAATCACATGTCGGCACCGGCGCCAAGGGCGCCAAGGACCTCGCCGACGTAGTGCAGCAGCTGACCCCGCCGCGAGTCGTTTGGATCATGGTGCCGGCCGAAGCGGTCGAAGGCACCATCGAGCAGCTCGTGCCGCATCTGAGCCGCGGCGACATCGTCATCGACGGCGGCAACTCGAACTTTCGCGACTCGCTGCGTCGAGGGGACGCGCTCAAGGGGAACGGAATCGAGTTCGTGGACGTCGGGACGAGCGGGGGGATCTGGGGCCTCACGCTCGGCTACTGCCTCATGATCGGGGCATCGCCCGCCGCGTTCCAGCATTGCGAGCCGATCTTTCGGACTCTCGCGCCGCCCGAGGGATGGGCGCATGTCGGCCCGCCCGGCGCCGGCCACTACGTCAAGATGGTGCACAACGGGATCGAGTACGGAATGCTGCAGGCGTACGCCGAGGGCTACGAGCTTCTCCACGCTTCTCAGGATTTCAAGCTCCAGCTGGGCGAGATCGCGAAGCTGTGGAACCACGGCAGCGTGGTTCGCTCCTGGCTGAACGAGCTCGCGGAGCGCGCGTTCTCGCGTGACGACCAGCTGGCCGGCATCCGTGGCTACGTGGAGGACTCGGGCGAGGGACGCTGGGCGGTGGAAGAGGCGATGCGTCTGAACGTGCCGGCGCCTGTCATCACGTTGTCCCTGCTCGCGCGGCTCCGCTCGCGACAGCAGGAGTCCTTCGGTGCCAAGGTGATCGCCGCGCTGCGCCACGAGTTTGGCGGCCATGCGGTGCAGAGCAAATGAGGGCATCCCTGTCGATCGTCCTGTCACTGACGCTGCTCGCACCAACGCAGGTGCGTTGTCAGAACGCACTGTCGGTCGACGGGCTGCGCGTCGAGTACCTTGCCAATCCGATCGGCATCGATGTGGTGCAGCCGAGGTTGAGTTGGCGGATTGCGAGCACTCGACGCAACACCATGCAGGCTGCCTATCAACTGCAGGTCGGGTTGAACGTAGCGAGCCTGACTCGCGGCGCGAATCTGCTGTGGGATTCCGGGAAGAAGGTCTCCGACGCCTCGGTGTTTGTGGACTACGGCGGTCCGCAGACGGTATCGCGGACGCGCTATTACTGGCGCGTGCGCGTCTGGGATTCGAGCGGGCGCGCGTCCCCATGGAGTTTCGTAGCGTTTTGGGAAACCGGACTGTTCCAGCCCGGGGACTGGACCGCGGAGTGGATCACCCCGCCCCCGACCGCTGCCGATAGCCTTCCCTCTCCATCGCCCTTCCTGCGGCGTGCGTTTCGCGTCGGCGAGGCCGTGCGCTCGGCGCGTCTCTACGTCACCAGCCTGGGCCTCTATGAGGTCTATCTCAACGGCGAGCGCGTCGGCGACCAGCTGTTCACGCCCGGGTGGACTTCGTACCGGCGGCGGCTGCAGTACCAAACCTACGACGTCACCGCACTGCTGCGGCCGGGGGCAAACGTCGTCGGCGCAATTCTCGGCGATGGCTGGTACCGAGGCAATCTCGGATTCTTTCGCCAGCGGAACCTCTATGGCCGCCAGCTTGCCCTGCTCGCCCAGCTCGAGATCCGATATCAAAGCGGGCGCACCGAGCGAGTCGTGTCGGATGGAGACTGGAAGGCTTCAGCGGGCCCGATTCTCAGCTCCGACATCTATGGCGGCGAAACGTACGACGCGCGGCGCGAGCTGAGCGGCTGGACCGCGGGGGGAGCGCCGTACGACGATCGCAACTGGACGACGGTTGGCGTGCTCGTTTATCCGCCTCCGGCGGCGTTGCTCGCAGCGATGTCGCCACCGGTGCGTCGCGTGCGCGAGCTGCGCCCGGTGGCCATTCGTCGCGCGCCGTCGGGCGAAACGATCTTCGACCTCGGCCAGAACTTCACCGGCTGGGCGCGTCTCAGCGTCCGCGGACCGGCTGGCACGACCGTCACCCTGCGCTTCGGCGAGGTGCTCGACCGCGAGGGCAATCTCTACACCGCCAACCTGCGCGCAGCCGCTCAGACGGACCGCTACACACTCAGCGGGAACGGTCGAGAAGTGTACGAGCCGCACTTCACGTTCCATGGCTTTCGGTACGTGGCCGTCCGAGGACTTCCCGCTCCAGCGGATTCGGCCACCATCACGGGCATCGCGGTCTCGTCCGACCTCGTGCAGACCGGGAGTCTCGTAACCTCGGACTCGCTGCTCAACCGGCTGCAGCGGAACATCGTCTGGGGTCAGCGCAGCAATTTTCTCGACGTGCCGACGGACTGCCCGCAGCGCGACGAGCGACTCGGCTGGACGGGCGATGCCCAGGTGTTCGCGCGGACTGCCGCGTTCAACATGGACGTCGCCGGCTTCTTCGCGAAGTGGCTGTCCGATGTGGCGGCCGATCAGGATCCCAGCGGCAGTGTTCCGTGGGTGATTCCGAATCCACTGGGCGGTGACTCGACCCACTTCGCGGGCACCGCCGGTTGGTCCGATGTCGCCGTCATCGTTCCCTGGACGATGTACCTGACGTATGGCGACCGGCGCGTGCTCGAACGCCAGTATCCGAGCATGCGCGCGTGGGTCGATTACGCGCGGCGCCGAGCGGGCACTGACCTCATCTGGAGACCGGGATGGCAGTTCGGCGACTGGCTCGCGCTGCACAGCGACGATCCGTCGTACCCGGGCGCGACGACGAGCACCGACTTGATCGCGACGGCGTTCCTGGCCCACTCGACCGATCTGGTGGCGCGCACGGCGGCGATCCTCGGGCACGAGGACGACGCGGCCGAGTATCGGGCGCGCTTCCGGGCGATCCGTGAGGCGTTCAATCGGGAGTTCGTCTCGCGGACGGGCCGAGTGGGCGAGAACACCCAGACGGCCTACGCGGTGGCGATCGCGTTCGATCTGCTTCCGGATTCGCTGGTATCGGTCGCAGGCGGGCGCCTCGCGCAGGACGTGGCAGCGCGCGACCACCATCTCACGACAGGCTTTCTCGGCACTCCCTACCTCCTGCACGTGCTCGGCGCCACGGGGCACATTGGGGACGCGTTCGCGCTGCTCACTCAGCGGACCTACCCGTCCTGGCTCTACCCGATCACCCGAGGGGCGACGACGATGTGGGAACGGTGGGACGGCATTCGTCCCGACAGCTCCTTCGAAGATCCCGGGATGAACTCATTCAATCACTATGCCTTCGGCGCGGTCGGCGACTGGATGTACCAGAACATCGGCGGTATCGATGTCGATCCGGCGGGGCCGGGGTACCGACGGTCACGCATCGCGCCTCGCCCCGGGGCGGGCCTGACGAGTGCGAACGCGGCTCTCGAGACCGCCTATGGGACGCTGCAGTCCGCGTGGAGACTCGACGCGGGGCGATTCGCGCTCGAGGTGACCGTTCCGGCGAACACATCCGCCGAGGTGACCGTGTGGGACGCCCGCCTCGACGCCGTGCGGGAAGGGGGCTTCTCCCTGAACGCTCGGGACGGCGTTCGCGCCGCCCGCCAACGGGGCAGCGACGTGATCGTGGACGTCGGCTCGGGTCGCTATAGTTTCGCGGTCGGTCCATGACTCATCGAGAATCCCCATTTTGGCGCCGCCGGCACAGGATGATTCGAGGAGCGTCGTGCCCTCTACTCCCTCACACGCTCTAGTTGGATTCGCGCTCGCTGCATGGGTTCAGCAGCGACCTCCCCTGCGGCGCGTGTGCCTCGCCGCCGCCTGCGCCGCCCTGCCGGACATCGATGTCATCAGCTGGCCGCTCCACATCTCGAACGCGTCGCTCTTTGCTCACCGCGCCATCACCCATTCACTATTTTTCGCGGTCCTCGGCGCGATGCTGGCGACGCGCGTATTCTTCGGCGGTGCAGAGTGGGCGCCATCGCGCGCCCGGATCGCGCTGATTCTCTTCCTCGCGGTCCTGTCCCATGCCTGTCTCGACGCGCTCACGACGTACTCCGTGGGCGTGGAGTTCTTTGCGCCGTTTTCCCAACAGCGATTCCGGTTTCTGTGGACCCCGCTGGGAGATCCGCAGGGAAGGTTGGCTGGTCAGCTGATCCAGGAAGTCTTCGTCATCTCGCTGCCCGCGGTCGCCCTCGGCTGGTTGGGGTTTCAGCGTGAAGATCGTGCTCGCTCGGCACGGCAAGCCTGACTGGGACTTCAAGACGCCCATTCCGGGGCACGCCCTCGCGGCATGGCTGCGTGGCGAACACGACGCCCCGCTCGATCCATCACACCGGCCCAGCGCCGAGCTCGAGCAGCTCGCCCGTCAAACGACGTGCCTGATCGCCACGCCGCTCCGGAGGTCGCTGGACTCGGCTCGTCTCCTCGCCCCCGCGGCGGTGCCGCTCGTTGACGCGCATTTTCAGGAGCCGGATTTGCCGTGTGCGATTCGGTCCGGGTTGCGCCTTTCCCCGGATCTCTGGGCATGGCTGGCACGTACCGCCTGGTTTTGCGGCTGGTCAGCCGGGGTCGAACCGTTCAAGGCTGCCCGCGCGCGCGCGTCTAACGCGGCGGCTATTCTCAGCGCACGGGCCGAGGCGGGGATTGTAGTTGTCGTGGGCCACGGGCTCATGAATGTCTTCATCGCGAGGCAGCTGCGTCGCAGGGGATGGCGCGGGCCGCGGCTACCGCTACAACGGCACTGGGCCTTTGACGTGTACGAGCGAGCGGGCTAGCCGGTCGTCAGCATCACGACGCGATCGGCATTCGCCCGCGCGAACTCCGCGTCGTGCGTTGCCACGAGCAAGCCGCGGCCCTGCGCGCACAGGCGGCGCAACGTAGTGCCCAGCGTGTTGCGCCGCGCCGGGTCGAGCGCGGCGGTCGGCTCATCCATGAGGAGCAGCGCGGGATCCGGTGCCAGCGCACGGGCAATCGCCACCCGCTGCGCCTCGCCACCCGACAGCTGACTCGGCCATGCGCCCGCGCGCGCGCCGACGTCGAGGGAGGTCAAGAGTTTCTCGCCGACAGCCTCCGCCTCACCGCGAGTCTTTCCCAGAACGTGTCGCATCGCCAGCGTGACGTTGTCGAGCGCCGTGAGGTGCGCGAACAGCGCGTGGCCCTGAAACACGAGTCCCACCCGGCGGCGCAGCGGCGCGAGGCGCGATTCCGGCGGCACGGGTCCGGGTGCCAGCGCGAATCCATCGACGACGATCCGCCCCTCGTCGAACGGCTGCAATGCGGCGACCGCCCGGAGGGCCGTCGTCTTCCCCACGCCCGAGGGGCCCATCAACGCCACGATCTCCCCTCGCGCGACGTCGAGCGATAAGGCGCGCAGCACATCTCGCGTTTCGTAGCGAACGCGCAGCCCGTCGATCGTGAGCAGCGCCGTCACGCTGCTCGTCCTCCCCAGCGGTGCTCGAGCCGGCGGGCCAGGCGCGCCAGCGGCAGCGACATCACCAGGTACACGAGAGCGCAGAGCACCCCGGGGACAACCCAGCTTCCGATGTTGGTCGCGTAGATCGCCGTCTCCTTGGTCAGCTCGACAACCGTAATGACCGACACGAGAGCGGAATCCTTGAGCAGGGCGACGAAGTCGTTGGTCATTGGCGCAAGCGCATAGCGAAGCGCCTGCGGGCCGCGCACCAGGCGGAGGATCTGCGCCTCCGAGAAACCGAGCGTGCGCGCGGCCTCGAGCTGCGCCCGCGGCACCGCCTCGAGCGCGCCGCGATAGATCTCGGCCTCGTAGGCCGCGTAGTTCAGGCCCAGGGCCAGAACCGCGGCGAGGAACGCCGGCAGCCGTACGACGCCGGCCAACCCGTAATAGATGACGAACAACTGCAGCAGGAGTGGCGTGCCGCGAATCACCTCGATGTAGATGGTGGTCAGGAACCGCAGCCACACCGGGCCGTACAAGCGGCCCGACGCCAATACGAGTCCGACGACGACCGCCAGTGCCATGGACAAGAGCGACACCAGCAGCGTCACTGCGGCCGCGCGGGCGAGCGAAGGGAGATAGGCGACGGCCTGCGTCGCTGCCGCTGGAGCGGCCGGCGTCATCGCGCTGGAGCGCAGGACGCGATCGAACAGTGTGAGCTGGCTCGGGTCCCACACACTCCAGCGGCGGAAGATCTGCTCCAGGCTGCCGTCGCGCATCGCCTCCCGCAGCACCGCGTCCACCGAGTCACGCAGCACGGAATCGGCGCGGGCCAGCACGCCCACGTAATGGCTGATGGCGACAGGTTGCGCGAGGATCACGAACCCCGATCCGCCGCGCCTGCGCAGGGCACGTTGCGCGATGATGTGGTCGAGCAACACCGCGTCGACTCGACCCGCGACGAGGTCGGCGTAGGGGTGTACGTCGTCGTCGTAGGAGACGGGGATCACGCCGGCGGAGCCGCGCGCGGTGACGAGCAAATCGTACGCAATCGTGGCGCCGAGCGTCGCGACACGCCGGCCACGCAGGTCGGCTAGGCCATGGACCCGGTCCCGGTCTTCCGGTCGCACGGCGAGCACTTCGCGGAACTCGAAGTAGGGCAGGGTGACGGCGTGTCGAGCGCGACGCGCCGGCGTGTCTTCCACGCCGGAGAGGCCGAGTACGAAGTCCCCGCGTTCGACGGATTGATCGATGTTGGACCACTGGACCTGGAGAAACCGCGCGCTGCGGCGACCCAGCCCGTGGGCGATGCGGCCGGCGACCTCCACGTCGAAGCCGCGCACCTGCGATGGATTGGCCGGGTCGGCTTCCACGAACGGGGCACCGCCCTCGGCGTCTCCGCCCCACACCAGCTCGTGCGCATTCCTACCCTGCGCGGCGAGCGTCGTCGCGACGCACAGCGCCAGGACAGCGATCATGCCAGGATGGAAAGCAACCAGCGTTTGGCGGCGACGTCCCCCGCCCAGAGCGCCGGGCCGAGCGGGGAGCCGAGGTAGATCAAAGTGCCTGGCCCGGTCCGGCGCTTGAGTGCCACCGGCAGACCATCCGCCCGCGCGATGATTTCGCCGGGCTGGTCCCCGAGCGGTACTACGCGGCTGAAATCGCGGATCTTGGCGGGATGGGGCCAGGTGTAGTCGACATACGGGGTGCGCCGGGATGGGCGCTGTTCGGACCACAGCCTCACGGGGGCGTGGACGGCGAGTTGCAGGCCGTCGCGCAGCGAACGACGGTGCCGGCGGAAACTCAGCTGCCCCGTGAAAGCTGCGCCCGATTCGACGATCACGGTCGCTCCGTGTCGGAGCCACGACACGATTCCTCGGGCGAAATCCGGCGGCAGCTCCAATAACGCCGGGACGACGACGAGGTGCCCCAGCACGGCGCGAGGCTCGTTATCGAGCGCGGCGTGGAATCCCGAGACTGATTCGGGCAGCGAGCATTGGCCCGCAACGGGAAGAATGCAGCCAACGTGCCGCACCGTGTGGGCCACGGGCGATGGGATCGGCAGCCGGAGGCTCATCGCTGCAGCGGCGCAACTGAGGAATTCGCGCCGGCTCAAGTCCACGCTAGAGCCTTCCCGAAATCACGCGGTCCATCGCCTGCGCGGTGTCGTAGAACTGCTGATCCGGCGCGTAGCGGTAGCGCGCCTCCATTTCCGCGATGAGCCAGCCGTCGTACCCCACCTTGGTCATCGCGGCGCGAATGGCGGGCCAATTGTTGTCGCCCAGAAAGAGGTTGGTGTACACGCTCTGATCGCCGCAGCGCCCGCGATGCTTCAGCACGTCCTTCAGGTGAATGCGGGTGATTTTCGGCCCGTGGATCTCGATCCACTGTTCGGCAAATCCGGTGTCGTGGATGTTGCCGACGTCGAGATGAATCCCCACGGCGGCGCTGTTCACGTCGTTGAGAAATTGCCAGAACTCGCGCGGGCTGATGAGAAAGTGGTGCTCGGCGTTGCAGTTCTCACAGCCGATCCGAACGCCGGCGCGTGCGGCTTTCTCGCCGAGCGGCTTGAGCGACTCCACGCAGCGCTGGTAGACCTCGTTGTAGGGGACCTCCTCGGTCACGAGCCCCGCCACCAGGAGGATGGCGTCGCTGCCGAGCAGCACCGCCGTCTCGATTTCCCGCTCCACGATGCGTGCCGCTTGCGCGCGAACGGCGGGGTCGCGCGCGGACAGGGGCGATGCCCAATGCAATCCGGTCGAGACGTTGGATACGACGAGCCCGGCGTTCTCGACTTTGCGCCGCAGCTCTCGCACCTGCGTGTCGGTGGTGGTCATCTGAAACCAGGGGACGTCGCCCAGCCACAGCTCGATGCCCTCGAATCCGGCTCGCTTGACGAGGTCCAGGCCTCTTTCGAATCCCCAGTCCTTCGGAATCATGTTGTCGCCGATCGATTTTTTCATATGCCCTAGTTTGCTGGCATTCCGTTGAATCTCGCAACATCGGGTCCCGTAGGGCCTCTACACCTTCGCCGGAGCGGACATGACTCGCAGGAACAACGCGCGCCTCGCCGGCTTCGCCTACCTCTTCTACATCGCCGTCGCATTTCCGAGCATGGTCCTGATGAGCCGCGCCACCAGCGGCGAGGGGATGGCGGCGAAACTCGCCTCCGTCGCCCAACACGCTACGGATGTGCACGTCGCCGCCGTCCTCTCCCTGTTTAGCAGCTTCTGCGCGCTGGCGCTCGCGGTGAGCCTGTGGGCGATTACGCGCGACCAGGATGCCGATCTCGCGATGCTGGGACTGACCTGCCGCGTCGCCGAGGGCGTGACCGGCGCCGTCTCCATTCCGGCATCGCTGGGGCTGCTTTGGCTCGCGACGAGCGCACCAGACCCCGCGTCAGCACAAACGCTCGCCGGGTTCGTGCTGGAGGACAGTCCGCTTGTCGCTGCGAGCTTCTTCGCCCTCGGCAGCACGCTCTTTTCCTGGCTGCTGCTGCGTGGCCGGATGATTCCCGTCCCGCTGGCGTGGCTTGGCGTGGTCGCCTCTATCTTGATCGTGGTGGGTCTGCCGCTGCAGCTCGGAGGATTGCTGCACGGGGCGGTCACGCAACTCATGTGGTTGCCCATGGCGGCGTACGAGATTCCGCTCGGGTTCTGGCTCCTCATCAAGGGTGTCGCACCATTGGAGGCGCGATGACCGAACCTCGTCGCTCTGCTCGAGTCGCCGGTTGGTTGTGGTTGCTGGTCATTGCGGCCGGTATGGTCGCCTTCGCCGTCCGGGCCACACAGCCGCGTCTCGCGCTGGTCGCCAATCTCTTCGCCGGTGTGTGTTATATCGGCGTGACCGGTCTGCTCTACGAGCTGCTCAAGCCGGTCAACCAAAGCGTCGCACTATTTGCCGCCTTTTGCGGTCTTGTGGGTGTGGCCAGCGGCGCCGGCGACGCCCTCGATAACGGCCAGGGGCAGGGCTTCTCCATAGCCATGGTGCATTTCGGATTTCAGATCGCTTCGGTCGGATACTTGATTGTGCGGTCGACGTTCCTCCCCCAGATACTGGGCGTCTTGTTGGCGATCGGGGGATCGAGCTATGTAATCAGCTCGTTCGCGAACCTGTTGTCCCCCGCTTTCGGTGCCCATCTGTCACCCTTCATCATCCCAATCGCGGTTCTGGGCGAAGGCTCGCTGACAGTATGGCTCATCGTTAAGGGCGTGGATGCCTCGAAGTGGGAGGGATACATTCGTTCATGACCTTCAAGCCCGCGACCTGGCTGCCGATCGCCATCCTGCTGAGCGCCGCCAACCTGGTTGCGGTAGGCTTCGCGGCGGGAGGGACCGAACCATGGCATGCCGGCGTCCATGCGACGCTCGCGCTCGGCTTCGGACTCTGGGCGCAATTGAGCGAAACGCAGGAGCGCCTGGACTTCGTGGAACGGCGGCTGGTACAAGGATCGGAACCGCGCCGCGTGCCGCCGGAGCGCGGACAATGACTGGAGCGTTTCGATTCGTTGATGCTCGCTGACACACTCGAGCAGCTTCGTGGCCTGGAACTGCGCGATGAAGACGGCGCAGTGGAGATCCTCGAGCTGCTGCCGCCGGCGACGGACGCCGAGGTCAGCGCGCTCGAGGCGAGGCTTCCCGCGGCGTTGCCCGCGGACATCCGCGCCGCGCTCAGCGTGTCCATTGGCCTGGTCAACGGGCCGCTCGAGTCGTTCACCCTGCTTGGCCTGAATGGCTTCGGCCTGGAGGAGGTTTTCCCGTCGGCCCATTCTATCGCCGGTGATGGCTACGGGAATTTTTGGGTGGTGGACTTGCATCCCGACTCCAGGTCCTGGAGCCCCGTCTGGTATGCCTGTCATGACCCGCCGGTGATCGTGTATCAGGCCTCAACCGTCGAACAGTTCCTGCGAGAAGCGATCCAGATGTGGCAGCCGGGACGGCGCAGCCCGGTGGATATCGTGCATGAAGACGCGTCGCTGCACATCTGGCGCCACAACCCCGACCTGATCAGCCAGGCGGACGCCGCCCGCTCGACTGATCCGGAGCTGGCGGCATTCGCGGCGACACTGACACCCGATTTCGAGATCATCGACCTGCGTCGAGCGACGACGGGGCAGGGATTCTCGTGGGGCCGCTACGGTCCCATCACCGCCTGCAAGCGCCACGGCACCGCGCCGATCTGGGGTATCGCGCGACCGACGACGAAGTCCCGCATCAGCCATTTCTTGTTTGGTCGAGACTACTTCAAACGATGATGTGGGCTGCGCTGGTTCTCGTGCAGCAATCATGGATGTTCGGTCCCTTCACGAAGCCGGCCGACGTAAACCCCGTCATCACGCCGAACCCAACTGCTCATTTCCGCTCGCCGATGATCGACAGCGTCGTCGCCTGGGAGGAATACGCGACTTTCAATCCGGCCGCTGTCGTAAAAGACGGAAGGGTCTTTCTCCTCTATCGCGCCGAGGATGCCAGCGGCGAGCGGCAGATCGGTGGCCACACGTCGCGACTCGGCCTGGCCGAAAGCAGCGACGGTCTGCACTTCACGCGGCGTGCGACCCCCGTGCTCTATCCTGACAGCGATGCACAGCGGCAGAATGAGTGGCCCGGTGGTGTCGAGGATCCGCGCATCGTCGAGTCGAATGACGGCATGTACGTGCTGACATACACGCAGTGGAACCGCGACGTGCCGCGGCTGGCCGTAGCGACCTCGCGCGACCTCATCGTGTGGACAAAGCACGGACCGGCGTTTGCTCACGCCGCCGGCGGCAAGTATTTACGCTTCGAGTCCAAATCCGGCGCCATTCTCAGCCGAGTCGAAGGCGATCGCCTCATCGCAACCCGTGTGAATGGCAAGTACTGGATGTATTTTGGCGTCCCCGATTTGGCCCTAGCCACTTCCGACAACCTGATCGACTGGACCCCGTTGCAAGACGCCGATGGCCGGCTCATGAAGGTGCTGTCACCGCGTCCGGGCTATTTCGATTCCTGGCTGGTCGAAGCTGGTCCGCCCGCGCTGCTCACCGCTCACGGCATCGTCGTGCTTTATAATGCGGGGAACGACAGGACTAATGCGGGGAACGACAGGACGTACGGCGATTCGACGCTGCCGGCGCGCGTGTACACGGGTGGCCAGGCGTTGTTTGACGCCCGCAATCCGCTGAAGCTGATCGCGCGGTCGGGCACGCCGTTCATCCGTCCGACCGAGAGTTATGAGCGAACCGGTCAGTATTCAGAGGGTACGACGTTCGTGGAAGGCCTCGTGCCGTTCAGGGGACGGTGGTATCTCTACTATGGCACCGCCGATTCGCGGGTAGGAGTCGCCGTATGGGACACACGCCGGTAAAACTCACACTGATCGTCGTTGGGTTCTTGGCCGCGTCATGCTCGGGAGACACGTCGGGCATCGCGGTATTGGATCCGGGTGACGCATCGTATTCCCACTCGTTTGATCCCCCCCGGGTCGTCGATTCCACCGCCGCGTGCACTCGGCTCATGACCTATGCCATCATGGCCCTGGGGCGACGGTTTCACCAATTCGAGCTGTCCATCAACTTCATCGACAACTGCTCTGCCTCAGGGGGCGGCTACACATACTGGGAATCGTTCATCGAGGGCGACTACACGTCGACCGGTCGTGACTTTGTGCTGATACCGGACACTACGCGCATGCCGCGATTCCCGGGAACGTTCGATGGGACCTACGTTCGCTTCACGCTGCCGGCGAATCCCGACTCCCTCGCGCCGACGCCGCAAGACATGCAGTTAGGGCCCAGAATGCCGTTTTGATGGGCTTAGGACCCTCCGGTCAGCACCTGCTCCCAGACAGCATCCTCCCCCATCGGCATAGCGGTTTTGACGACGAACCCGCGATCCTTGCTGACGTAGACCCGCGCTTCATCGTTGCGGAAGCGCACGCTGACGACCCACGTGTCGTAGCTTCCCGCGGGCGACGTGACACGCTCACTGCCGGTCACGCGGAGGTCGATCGCAAGTGCCCGCACGCGGTTGGGGTATGTGATCCACGGTACGTAGACGCTGCCGCGCCACGAGCTGTTGAGCGGCGTCAGCTGAAACAGCGCGCGATACGCCGAGCCCACCCAGTTGATGTCCGCCTCCCGCCACGACAGATACCGCGGCGGCTCGGCAGGGAAGTCCCCCCCGCCGGGATAGCGCCCAAAACGTTTCGTGCGTCGTAGCAGCCGCAGTGAATCTCGACTCACGACCAGAGAGTCGGTGAACCCCTCCGGGGCGTAGCGTCCGGTCCCGTACGTGACGATCGCCAGTGCCGGGACCCCGTGGACCGTCGTCGGCGCGATGGAGAACGTCCGGATGCCCTGCTCCGTGGTGACCAGGCCATCCGTCGTCATCGTTGCCCGGTAGCTCCAGGAGCCTGATTGCAATGCTCGCAACGGCACACGGTCGAGCAGCGGATAGCGGGCGCGGCCCACGGTATCCGATGTCCCGACTTCCTGACCCAGTGCCCGCGTCGGCCACAGCAGGCTGCCGGCGAAGACCGCCGAGCCTGACGGAATTTCCTCCTCACGGCCGACAAACACGCTGTAGACACCCCATGTGAGGATCGTCAGCACAATCGCCGCGGCGATCGCCCTCGGCGCAGTCAGGCGCGATGGATGGCGATCCGCCGGCAGGACCACACGCGCTCCCGTCGCCCGGCTGGCGAGGATCCGCTCACGCAGCTCGACCCGCGGTTCGGGGGCCGGCAGTTCCTGCAGCTTCGCTCGAAAGTCCGTCGTCATGGGCGATCCTCCATTCGCTGGCGCACGCGTTTGATCGCGCGATACAGTCGAACTCGCGACGTCACCGCGCTGATGCCGAGCAGTGCCGCGATTTCGGCATGGCTATACCCTTCCATTTCCTTGAGCACGAGCACGCTGCGGAGCGCTCCGGGAAGCGCGTTCACTGCCGCGTGCAGCGTCATCTGTTCCGGCGTAAGCCCTGGGGGCGTCGGGACATCCGCGGCGCTGTGGAGTGATATCTCGCGGCGCCGTTCGCGCGTGCGCTGGCGCATCAACGCCACCCGCACCGTCACCCGTCGCAGCCAGGCGTCGAGACGGCCGCGTTCCTCATAATGCCCCAGCGCTTCGGGTAGCCCCACGAACACGTCGTGCACTACATCCTCCGCATCTTCGCGCGTTCCGAGCAGCCGATAGGCGAGGCGAAAGAGTCGGCTTGCGTACGTGTCGTACAACGTGCCTAGCGCCTGGGCATCCACGCGCGGGAGGCTCGACGGTCTCACTGCTGGTATGGTCATGCTGATAGGACAAATGCCGCCAGTCAGTCAAACGTTACCAAGAACGTTTTGCTGCGATAGAATGCCGTCATGACCAAGGTCAAAGTTGGCATTATCGGATCGCGATTTCAGGCGGACTGCATTGCCGCAGCGGTGAAAGCGGTGCCGGAGGAGGCCGAGCTCGTCGCCGTCGCCTCGCCGACGAAAGGCAACGCCGCGGCCTTTGCCAAACGGCACGGCATCCCCCACGCTTACACCGACTACCACGAGCTGCTGCACAACCCGGAGGTCGAGCTGATCTCGATCACGGCGCCGAACCGGCTGCACGCGGAGATCACGATCGCTGCCGCCAAGGCCGGCAAGCACGTCGTCTGCGAAAAGCCGCTCTGCATGACCCTCGAGGAAGCGGACGCGATGATCGACGCATGTCGCCAGGCGGGCGTGTTGCTGCTCTACGCCGAAGAGCTGTTCTTTGCGCCGAAATATGTGAAGGCGAAGCAGATGGCTGATGAGGGAGCGTTCGGCCGCGTGCACCTCGTAAAGCAGGGAGAGAAACATTCCGGCCCGCATTCCGACTGGTTCTGGGACGTCACCCAGTCCGGCGGTGGCGCCGTCATGGATCTAGGCTGCCACGGCATCGCGTTCTGCTGGTGGTTTCTCGGAAAACCGAAAGTCACGAGCGTGTATTCGCACATGGCGACTCAGGTCCACGGCGACCGCACTCAGGGGGAGGACGAAGCGGTCACGATCATCGAGTTCGCGAACGGCGCCGTCGGCATGGTGGAGAGCAGCTGGAACCGGCCTGGCGGGATGGACGACTGCATCGAAGTCTTCGGCGACAAGGGCCAGACCTACGCCGACATGCTCATGGGCAACGCGCTGCCGACATATTCGGAAGTCGGATTCGGCTACGCCGTCGAGAAAGCCGCATCGACCAAGGGATGGAGCTATCCGGTGTTCGAGGAGCACTGGAATTACGGCTTCCCGCAGGAGATGCGGCACTTCGCGCGATGCGTGCGCGGCAAAGAGACGCCGATCTCCGATGGGGAGACGGGGCGGGTGGTACAGGAAGTCCTGTACGCCGCGTATGCCGCAGCGGGCCAGGGGTGTAAGGTCGCGCTGCCGTTCCGGCCGAAAGGGGTAGCAAAGCCTATCGATCTCTGGAAACCAAAACCGGTCGCGCCCGTCAGGAAGCTCAGCTCGTGAAGACTCAACAGGAAGAAGGAGAGATTATGGACTTGCCTCCGCTCTGGAAGAAGAAGGAACCGGGACCGGTGAAACTGCCGGAGCCACCCAAGCCACGGCCGCCCGAGCCGTGGGAGCCTGCCCGGACTCCGCGTGATCCCGAGCCACCCACGACGCCGAGGCGAGGTCAACGCGGGACATGATGTACGAGGGCCGTCACACCCCACCGCTGTCGCCACGGCGCTTCGCGCGGCGCATGGCAAATCACCTGGGCGTGGCCCTCGTGTCGGTTGGTTTCTCGCTGCTGGCCGGAATGTGGGGCTACGAACACTACGAACGGCTTTCCTGGCGCGATGCCTTCCTGAATACGGCGATGCTGCTAGGCGGAATGGGTCCCGTGAACGCTCCCCAAACGAACGGAGGGAAGCTGTTCGCGGGGTTCTATGCCCTCTATGCCGGTGGTTTGTTTCTCGGCGTCGCGGGCCTCCTGCTGGCACCGCTCATCCACCGCATCGCGCATCGATTACACTGGGAAGCGACGGAGTTGCGGTAATGGAGTTCGATCTCCAGCGATCGGTGGACGTGTTGGAACGGACGCCCGCGACGTTGCGGGCGCTGCTGCTCGCGGTCGGCACCGGATGGGCTCGCGGCACCGATCCCGGCGGAGCTCCTGCCCTAGCTTCCGCGCTGCCAATCGTTTATAGTTGATGCGTTCAAACGCCTGGCAGTGCCATAGGCGAGGGGTCGAAACCATCAGGCGGCGCCTGCGGGCCTCGGCATCGGGTCGAGGTAACGCGCACGGGCGCGCCGCGGTGACCCGGCGACCCTCCCCACGCACCAGCCAGCCTTAACTACGGCGCAAGACGCCTTCACCAAGAGCCCGACGCAGCAGATGAGCGTCGTTCACTTCCTCGCTCAGAGGAACGTGCTACGAGCTTGTCCCGCCTCAGGGCAGGAACAGAGTACGCTATGACACCGCAGCAAGCTCACAATCATTTGCCACGCCCCGCCCACAAAGAACCCCCAGCCCACGCGCCCAATGCCGCGCTGATGATCGACTTCGATAACGTGACGATGGCGATTCGCTCGGACCTGCAGACCGAGCTGAAACGCCTGCTCCAGTCAGAGATCATCCGGGGGAAGGTTGCCGTGCAGCGCGCCTATGCCGACTGGCGCCGTTACCCGCAATACATCGTCCCGCTCTCCGAATCCTCGATCGATCTCATCTTCGCGCCGGCGCACGGGGCGAACAAGAAGAATGCCACCGACATCCGCCTGGCGATCGATGCGCTGGAGCTGGTGTTCACGCGGCCGGAGATCGGCACCTTCATCCTCTTGTCCGGCGATTCTGATTTCTCGTCGCTCGTGCTCAAGCTGAAGGAATACGGCAAGTACGTGATCGGGGTGGGGATTCGGGAGTCCTCGAGCGACCTGCTCATCCAGAATTGCGATGAGTACTACTCGTACAACGAGCTCGCCGGCTTCACGAAGACGAGCGAAGTCGAGTACGTGAAGCGGGATCCATGGGAGCTGGTCGTCGAGGCGGTCAAACAGATGACGGCGCACAACGACGTGATGCGCTCCGACCGCTTGAAACAGGTCATGCAGGAGATCGACCCGAACTTCGACGAGAAAGACGCCGGGTTCTCGCGCTTCAGCAAGTTCGTGATCGAGGCCGCCCGGCGTGGCCTTATCACGTTGACCAGACTCGACAACGGGCAGTACGAGATCGCCCTGGGCCCACAAGTACAAGGCGCGGCGGCGCAGCCCGCACTCGCCGCGATGAGCGAAGCCGCTGAGAAGCCCCGCAGCCGCCGGGGCGGCCGGGGCCGAGGACGCGGCCCCGCGCCCACCGAGGAGCCGGAAGCGCCGGCGACGAAGCCGGGGTTTTCGTTCGGTGGCGCGTTCGGGTTGATCAAGCAGGCCGTCGGCATGGGCATAGACCAGGAGCCGGCTCCACAGGAAGAGGAAAAGTCGCTGAGCGATGAGGTGGAGGCTCCGCGTCCGGCCATTGGCGCGGCCCCTCCCCCCCCTCCCCCCCCTCTCCCCGGGGATGCAGAAGAAGAGGACGACGTTCCGATGCCGACTTCGTCGGCGCCGCCACCGCCATACAGCACGCCGTCGTCGGCACCAGGCGGAATTCCGATGCGCAGCGCGCGCTTTCGCCGCGGTTCTCGCGGTGGTGCCCGCCGTCCGGCTCCCGGCGGCGGTGTCCCCGAGATCCCCAAAATCGGCGTCGTGGAAGTCGATCCCAACTTCCGCCCTCGCGCCGACGTGCTGACTCCCAAGCCCCCCCCCACCCCCCCAGGGGCGCCGTCGAGCCCCGCGCAGGAGCGGGGCGAGCGGGGCGAGCGGGGCGAGCGGGGCGAGCGGGGCGGACGAGGTGGTCGGGGTGGTCGCGGGCGAGGCCGCGGGCAGGCTGAGAACGGCGACCGCGGCGAGCGGGGGGAACGCGGCGGCCGTGGCCGGCGCGGTGGTCGTGGTGGCCGCGGCCGTGGGCCTCGGCGTTACGAATCGGAATCTCCTGATGTCGCGAACGGCAATCTGCGCCCGATGCCGGAGCCGACCCGTTCAGACCCCTCAGAACCTCCCGCTCCTCCACAACCTCCGGCGGTCGCGCCAGCCGACGCCGGTGAGTCTTTCTGGTCCAAGGTTAAGCGCGGCCTGACGGGAGGCGGCGCGTAACGGTGCGAGGCAGCGCCGTTCAGGCGAAGTTCTACGCGCGACCCACGGAAGAGGTCGCGCGTGGACTATTGGGGCGCATTGTCGTCAGCGACGTGGGCGGACGCCGGCGGGAGACGGCCGGCCGCATCGTCGAGGTCGAAGCGTACGTCGGCCCCCACGATCCCGCGTGTCATGCCTATGGGCACCGGCGCACGGCGCGCACCGAATCGCTCTACGGCCGGCCTGGGACGGCATATGTGTATTTCACCTACGGGATGCATTGGTGTCTCAACGTCGTGACCGAAAAGCCGGAGTATCCCGCGGCGGTACTGATTCGCGCGCTCGAGCCGCTCGCCGGGCTCGACACGATGCGGCAACGCCGCGGGAGAGAGCCGCTCTGCGCGGGCCCCGCGCGGCTGTGCGAGGCGCTCGGCGTCACCGGTGCGCTGGACGGCGTTTCGTTACAGCGTGGGTTGCTGCGCATCGTCGCCGACGGGCCGGCGCCGAAAAAGAGCGCGATCGCAACGAGTCCGCGCATCGGTGTCACGCAGGCGGCCGACTGGCCGCTGCGCTTCTATCTCAAGGACTCGCCGTGGGTTTCCCGCTAAGCCTTTCGTGCGACTACTTACCGCTCGGTGACCCCTTCCTTCGCCGATCCCATGCTGTAACGGATCCCGCCCTGGAGCGTATGCGTGTTGCTCTGGAGCAGGAAGTTCGAGGCGCCGGAGGTCAGCAGGTAATGCGCGAAGACGTTCAGCTTGCTCGAGTAGTTGATCTGTAACCCACCCATCAACCAGAAGAACGCCCGGCTCGATAGCTCGTTGACGCGATCGGATGCCTCCGCGAACTGGGAGCTGGAGCACCCTCCCGAGCAGTCGATTGCCGGATTCAGCACTTGCATGATGGCGAAGCCGCCGCCGCCGAACGGCTCGATGACCTTCTGGGCGGGGAAGGCGAGCACGCCGAACATGATGCGGCGCATGTCGTGGAACGAGACGTCGCGACAGGGGCCCGTACCCAGCGAGCAGCCTGACGAGCTGGGATCGAAGATCACGGCCTGCGCGTCCGACAGGAAGAGCGCCTGTTCATAGGCGACGTACAACGCGGTGCGGCGCGCGGTGATCAGCCAGTGGCCGCCGATGATCGGATCGTACACGTACGGCTGTGTATTGGTCTTGGAGATGAAGGCACCGCCCTGAGCGCCCCAATACCATTGATACTGCCGGCTGAAGCCGCGTCCCTGTTGGGGCGGAATGAAGAAATAGGAGAGGCCCGCTCCGCCCTCGACCTGACCCGTCCAGCTACCGCGTGGGGTGGGGTTGAGTGGATCGCGATTCTGTCTGTTGTACATCGCCCGGGCATCCAGCCGCAACGCCAGGTGTGGGCTGAGGAACACGCGTGCCCCGAGGCCGCCATTGACCATGTTGTCGGTGAAATCGTAGGGCGGGTCGGGGCCGAAGACGAGTCGCGAGTATCCGCCGGTGGCATAGAGCGTCGCCCGGTCGCCCATGGGGAAATTGAACACCACGTTGCCGCCCACCGCGGACACCGACACGTTTTGCAAAGAGGCGGTGTCTACCGTCTTCGTGAAGTCGCCGGTGACCTCGATAGACAGGCGGTCGCTCCAGGCATACGCGATGCGCGCGCCGCCCCCGAACGAGTTCTTGAGAAAGTACAGGTGGTCGAAGCGCCAGTACGAGCCGAACCCGCCGAACTCGATGCTCTGAGACCGTTGCGCGGCCGCAGGGCTGAAGACGAGGATTAGGGCCGCGAGGCTCACAAGCTGCTTCATCGGAACTCCTCCGGGCCCCCGTCGTCTATGGGGCCGCCAACAGGACCGCGTTGAAGAGCAGCTTGAAGGTGCCGTGCGTCTGGCCCCGGAACTGCGGCCGAAACCCAAACAGGATCACACGCCCCCCCCTGCTGCCTACCGGTGCCTCCACCAGCGCCGCTTTCCCTTCGAGCCGTTCCTGGAACCGGGCATAGCCGGAGCGCAGGGGCTGCGCGGGATACGTCGCCAAGGCCCTGGCCGGGGCCGACACGGTGAAGGCGGCGCTATTCTCGAAGTAGATGTCGAGGGAGTCGGGCACCCCCAGCGTCACGGGGCTGCCCGCCCGCTCCACACCTCCCAAAAGCACACCGAAAATAGAGCCTGGGGCGTAAAATCGCAAAACTTGCGGACCCGATGCCTCACCGGCTAGGACGTTGACGACAGGGAGGTTAAGGCGTGCAATCGCGAAATTACTTGAACCGTCGAGGCAGACGAGCACGCCACCACCCCGAACAAATGCCGAAACGGCGCTGGCGCCCGTTTCGCCAATCCCGCCTGCGTATTGCACTGGAATGCGAGTTGAGTCGATGCCGTGGAGGATTGCCGGCGCATCGATGTCCGGCAGGACGATCACGTCGAACCGCTGCCGCAGCGCTCCCTTCTTGAAATCGCTGTCGTGCAGTGTCGTGTAGCTGAGCCCATACTGCTCGAGCAACCACCGCGTCCAGCCCTCGTCGATGTTGCCGGTCCAGGGTTGGTACAGGCCGATGCGTGGCAAGCGCTGCCTCGTCACTCCCGTACCAGGCGCTGGGCCGTTCCTGACGGCAGTCACCGAGAATCCATGGCGCGCGGCCGCCTCGCTGAGCATCGCCCGCGCCCTCGGACCTTGGACAACGAGAGACTCTCCCGCCACCGTCACGGACTGTCCCGCAGCGAGCAGCTCCGCGACCACGCGTGACTCGGCGTTGGTCCGGTTGTTCAGAATGAACACCTCGCCAGTGCCCTCGATTCTGCCCGGTGCGGGCACGACCGTGTCCACCTTCACGAGGTTGGCGCGGAACGGCGCGTTCACGACGTCGGCGTGCACACCCATCGTCAAGGGCAGCGTCCAGCCGGCGACGTCGTACGGCGGGCGATCGGCCACGGGCGTGTATCGCTGCGGCTCGAGCAGGTCCTTGGCGTGCGCGCGATACGGCTGGGCCATCGGCACGACCAGCGAGCCCGCCGGGTAACTCCTCCCGTCGGCCGTGAACGGTTCGGCGGCGCGCCACACTTCGACGGCGCCCGCGCCGAGCACGTTCGCCAGGGCTGTCCAACTCTCCGGGTCGCGCTGCTCAGCCGGTAACACGTATGCGAACGGATCGCCGGCTAAACCAGCTTCGACCGCGCGCCGCCCCAGACCGACGAAGCGGTCGATCACGTTCACGCGATCGCGTGCGGCGAGCCGCACGAGCGCCTCGGATGTGATCAGCTCGTAGCGCACGATGTCGCCGAGGTGCCAGGTGCCTCCGGGCCACGGCGCGGCGTAATTCACGCCCCGACCAGGCTGGCGTACGGAGTCCAGGGGCAGCGTGATCGGTGACCCGAGGCGCGTGCTCGCCGCTTCGGTAAGGATGCCGATCATGTTGTGCCGCGTGGGCGTGGAGCGAAAGCCGCCGTGCCACCACAGGTCGTAGGTCTGCTGGTGCGCGATCCCGGTCATCCCCGCATCGTAGAGCGCCGCTGCCATCTGCGCCCCGACGAGATTGATCCCGGCGACGATCGCGGGATCGAGATTGGGATTGACAGGATCCTGAAACGGCGGGACGAACAGGCGCACGCCGTTGGCGCCCATCTGGTGCACGTCGTACACGATTTCCGGAAACCATTCCTTGTACAGCATCCGCGTGACGAGTCGCGTCTCCACCTGTGTCAGCATGAACCAGTCGCGGTTGTTGTCGTGCCCGATGTATTTGTGGTACAGCCAGGGCAAGGGTCCGCCCTCGTATCGTGTCCCCTTGTAGCGGCGGTACCAGCTCACCACGGTGTCGAGACCGTCGGGGTTCATCGAGGGAATCATCAGTACGACGACAGAGTCGAGCAGCCGCTGCAGTTCGGGGTTCGTCGCCAGCCGGTACGCGAGCGTCATCCCCATCTGACTGGAAGCGACTTCCGTCGAGTGGATGTTGTTGCTGATGAGGATGACGGCGGGTTGCGTCATCCGGATTTCGGCGAGTGCGGTGTCATTCAAGCGGCGCGGATCCGCGAGCAGCGCCTGCGCGCGTTTGATGTCGGCGAGACGCGCGATGTTCGCCGGCGATGTGATAGTCAACAGCACGAAGGGCCGCCCCTCCGTCGTCTTCCCGAGCGTGTCGACGTGGACGTACCGACTCTGCCGCGCGAGGCCATTCACATAGCCGCTCACCTGCTTCCAATCGGCGAGCATCGAGTCGGCGCCAGGCTCGAACCCTAAAGCGTCGGCCGGACGGCCGGACGGCCCGACGGCCTGAAAAACCGCCAGGAGAAGAAGTGTGTGCATTAGATCAACCCGAGTTTGGAGCCGACCTTCTTGAAAGCGCGGAGCGCAAAGTCGAGATCATCGCGCGTGTGAGCGGTCGAGAGCTGGCAGCGCACACGCGCATGTCCTTGCGGGACAACAGGATAGCCGAACCCGGTGACGAAGACACCCTCGGCCAGCAACAGCTCGCTCATGTGAATCGCTTTCGCCGTCTCGCCCAGGATCACGGGCACGATGGGGGTGTCCCCGGGCAGCGGCTTGAAGCCGAGCGCCAGCAGCTGCTCGCGGAAATAGCGCGCGTTCTGATGCAGCCGCGTGACAAGCTCGGGGTGCGCCGTGACGTGACGGACGGCGGCGAGCGCACTGGCGGCGACGGTGGGTGGCAGAGCGTTGCTGAAGAGCTGCGGCCGCGAGCGCTGCGTCAGATAATCGGTGAGCGCGAGCGGACCGGCCGTGAATCCGCCGGCCGCGCCGCCGAGCGCCTTGCCGAGCGTCGACGTGATCACGTCGATTTCACCCAGCATGCCGTAGTGCTCGGCGGTGCCGCGGCCGCTCTTGCCGAGCACACCGGTAGCGTGCGAGTCGTCGACGGCCAGGACGGCATCGTGCTTGCGCGCCAGCGCCACGAGATCGGGGAGCCTGGCGATGTCCCCTTCCATCGAGAAAATGCCGTCGGTGAAAATGAGCTTGCGCCGCGCGTTGCCCGCGGCGCGCAGCTTCTCCTCGAGGTCGGCCATGTCGGAATGCTTGTAGACGGCGGTCTGACACTTGGTGATCGTCTTGGCGAGGCGAATCGCATCGATGATCGAGGCGTGATTCAGCTGATCGGAGATCACGACGTCCGCCTCGCCGAGCACCGTGGGGCAGAGCCCTTCGTTCGCATTCCAGCAGCTTACGTAGGTCAGCGACGACTCGCAGCCGACGAATTTCGCCAGCGCATCCTCGAGGTCGCGGTGCACGGTGAACGTGCCGCAGATGAAGCGTACCGACGCGGTGCCAGCGCCCCAGCGGTCGAGCGCCGCCTGGCCCGCCCGGACGACTTCAGGGACGTCGCAGAGGCCCAGGTAGTTGTTGGAGGACAGGATCACGACCTCGCCGCGCCCTTCCATCTTGACGCGCGCATCCTGCGGTGAGTCGAGGTAATTGAGCCGCTTGTAAACGCCGTCCTTCCTGAACTCCGCCAGCTCGTCCTGCAGCTGCCCCATGAAGCTCATACGATCTCCAGAATGACTTTCCCGGCGTCCCCCGAGCGAATCGCCGCCAGGGCTTCGTCGATCTTGGCGAGCGGGAATTTGTGCGTGATGACGGGCCGCGGATCGAACTGCCCGCCCAGGAGAAATCGGCGCATCTGGTGCCAGGTCTGGTACATCTTGCGGCCGATGACGCCGTACACGGTGATCCCCTTGAAGATGATCTCATTGGCGAGATCGACCGGGACTTCGCCGTCCGGAATGCCGAGTAGCTGCACGCGCCCGCCCAACCGCACCGCCGCGAATGCCTGGTGCAGCGCCGACGGCACACCCGACATCTCGCACACCACGTCCGCGCCTTCCTCGGCGGTCTCGGCGAGGACCGTCTTCACGACGTCGTCCCGCTTCGCGTTGATGGTGACGTGCGCGCCCATTTTCTCCGCGAGCGCGAGGCGCGTGGGATTCACATCGGACGCAATGACCTTGGTGGCGCCTGCCGCCCGCGCGATCCCGACCGCGAAGCAGCCGATCGGCCCGCATCCGACAACGAAAACGGTGCTGCCGGGAATTTCTGCGGTCAGCACCGTGTGAAACGCATTGCCCATCGGATCCATGATTGCGCCGACTTCCGTCGGAATGTTTCCCCCATCGAGCGTCAGCACATTGGTCGCGGGCATCACGATGTACTCCGCAAATGCGCCGTCGCGATCGACGCCGATGATGCGCGTGTTCTTGCAGATGTGGCTGTTCCCGGTGCGGCACTGGAGGCAGTGCCCGCAGACGATGTGACCCTCGGCGGTGACGAGGTGGCCCGCGCGGAGTCCCGTGACGCCGTCACCGACGGACTCGATCTCTCCGGCGAATTCGTGGCCCACGACGATCGGTGGCTTGATGCGGCCCTGGGCCCATGGGTTCCAGTCGGCGATGTGGAGGTCGGTGCCGCAGACCCCGGCGTGCCGCACGGCGATCAGCACCTCCCCCGGACCGGGGGACGGCTTCGGGACGGTCGTAACCTTCAGGCCAGGGGCGCGACTCGGCTTCACGATGGCTTGCATGTGCGCTCGGGATGCGGGATGCGAGAAGCGGGATGCGTTAGAAGATCGATCGCGTGAAGCCGCCATCTACCTCGAGTACTGCGCCGGTAATATAGCTGGCTCGTTCCGACGCTAGAAACACGACTGCGGCAGCCAGCTCCTCCGGCGTGCCGATCCGCCCGATCGGCGTCTCGGCCAGCCGTTGCTTGATCATCTCGGGCCGGGCCTTGGTCAGCTCTTCAATCCGCTCGGTGGCGATGAAGCCGGGGCAGATGCTGTTGACGGTGATGCCGTCTTTCGCGACCTCGTCGGACAACGCTTTGGCGAAGCCGAGCACTCCGGCACGCGCGGTCGACGAGAGGATGAGGCCGGGCAGCGGCTGGAGGGCGGCGACCGAGGCGAGGCAGATGATGCGACCCCACTTCGCCTTGGTCATGATCGGCACGGCGGCGCGCGCGAGATGGATCGTGGAAAGGAGGTTCAGCTCGATCGCCTTGCGCCAGGCATCCGCCGGTTGGTCCTTGAACGGAGCCGCGGGTGGACCGCCGGCATTGCAGAACAGCACGTCGAGCCGGCCGAACTGCTTCGCGACGTCCTGCACCAGTTTCTCGGCCTCGGCAGGAATCGTCACGTCCGCGGGGAACGGCGCCGTCTTGAGATCGCGGCCGTTGACCGCGACTTGGGCACCCTCCTCGGTGAGCAGGTTCGCGACCGCGCGGCCGATGCCGCGCGTACCTCCGCAGACGAGCGCTACTCTTCCGTTGAGGCCGAGGTTCACGCGCGCTCGATTCGCACCGCGCAGACCTTCAGCTCGGCCATCTTCGCGTAGGGGTCCAGCACCGGATTCGTCAGCAGATTGGCGGCGGCTTCCCGGAAATGAAACGGCACGAACACCTGCCCGCGCGCCACGCGGTCGGAGATGCGCGCCGCGCTGACCATCGAGTTACGGCGCGACGTGAGCCGCACCAGCTCGCCCTCCCGCACGTGCAACTGCTTCGCGTCCTCGGGATGAATCTCGACGATGGCGGTCGGCTCGCGGGCATCGAGGCCGCTGGCGCGGCGCGTCATGGTGCCGGTGTGCCAGTGGTAGAGCTGGCGGCCGGTATTCATCACGAACGGATACTCGTCGTCCGGCAGCTCGACGGGATCGGTGTACTCGACCGCCACGAACGTGGCGCGGCCGTCCGCGGTCGGGAACGCCCTGTCGAAGAGGAACGCGGTGCCCGGATGGTCCTTGGTCGGAACGGGATACTGCAGCCCGGCGCCTTCGAGCCGCTCGTACGTCACGCCCGCCCAGCTGGGAGTCACTCGCGCGATCTCGCGCATCACGTCTTCGGCGCCGCGGAACGTCGTCGACAGCCCCAGCCGGTTGCTGAGGTCCATCAGGATCTCGAGATCGCCGCGGGCCTCGCCGGGGGAGTCGACCGCCTTGTGTGTCAGCTGAATGCGTCGCTCGGTGTTGACGAACGTCCCGGCCTTTTCGGAAAAGCTGGCCCCGGGCAGCACCACGTCGGCGTAGCGCGCGGTCTCCGTCAGGAAGAGGTCCTGCACGGCCAGAAACTCGAGTTCCTGAAACCAATGCTCGGCGTGTGCGATGTCGGGGTCGGAGATGACCGGGTTCTCACCCATGATGTACATCCCACGCACGCCGCTCTCGGGCTTGACGACCTCGGTGACCATCAGGCCGCTCTTGAGCGACAGCGCATCGGCCGGAACGCCCCAGGTCGCGGCGAAACGCGCCCGGACCTTCTCGTCGCCAACGGGCTGATAGTCGGTGTAGACGAACGGAATGGCGCCGACGTCGGACGCGCCCTGGACGTTGTTCTGGCCGCGCACCGGCAGCATCGCCGCGCCCCAGCGCCCGATCATGCCGCAGGCGAACATCAGATTGAGCAGCGACGTCACGATGTCGGTGCCGTTGGCGTGCTGCGTCAGGCCCATCGCCCAGAGCGTGCTCGTGTTCGGCCCGCGGGCGTACATCTCGGCGGCGCGCTCGATCTTTTCCGCGGCAATGCCGGTGATTTTTGCCGCCTTTGCCGCCGTGTATGGCTGCACCGCCGCGCGCACCTTGTCGAAATCATGGGTTCGTTCGGCGAGGAATGCCTTGTTCTCGAGCCCCAGCGACAGGATGTGATTCAACATCGCCGAGTAGAGGGCGACGTCGGTGCCGGGTTGCATCTGCAGGTGGACGTCGGCGCGCCCCGCCAGCTCGGTGCGGCGCGGATCGGCGACGATGAGGGTCGCGCGCTTCTCGTGCGCGCGCTTCAGCGCGGCGCCGAACACCGGGTGCGACTCGGTCGTGTTGGCGCCGGCGATGAAGATGACGTCGCACGCCTGCTCGATCTCGCGCATGGAGCCGGAGGCGGCCGCGGTGTTGATCGCGCGCTGCATCGCCGCGACCGACGTCGAATGGCACAGCCGGGTGCAGTGGTCCACGTTGTTCGTGCCCAGCGCGCCCCGGAACATGCGCATCATCAGATAATTCTCTTCGTTCGAGCACTTGGCCGACGAGAAGCAGGCCAGCGCGTCGGGCCCGCGGGCCGCCTTGATTCGCAGCAGCTCTTGAGACGTCAGCTCGAGCGCTTCCTCCCACGTGGCCTCGCGGAACGGCGAGTACCAGTCCTCGGGTGTCGCGACCCGATCGCGGATGTCCATGTCGAGCCGTTCGAGCAGCGGTAGCTCACGCACGCTCTTGCCGGTGGCGCGAGGCGGCGTACCGGGCTTGCTGCTCTTGCCTTCACTCTCGATCGTGCGCCACGGACCCGCGCGACGCTCGGCGCCGTGCAGGCCCTTCCAGATCCAGCGGCCGCGTTCCCTCGTCCACCCCTTCCTGATCAAGGGCTTCGTCAGCCGATCCCGATGTTGCGGGAAGTCATAACCGAAGCGGCCCTTCACGCAGGTGGATCCTTGATTCGGGGTGTTCAGCTCGATGTCGGGAGAGGTGACGCGGATGACTTTGTTATCGGCAACATGCAGATCGACCTGGCAGCCGACGCCGCAGTACGGGCAAACGGAGTGCACGATCTTTTCCGGAGAGCGGATCTGCTCGGGCGCGAAGCGTTGGCGCGGCATCACTTCGAAGATCGCGCCGGTCGGGCAGACGCGGACGCATTCGCCGCACCAGGTGCATCCCGCCTTGTCGGGATCGCCGTCGGCGCCGACGATGATCTCGGCGTGCTCGCCGCGGTACCCCACATCCAGCACACCGACGACCTGGATGTCCTCGCAGGCGCGCACGCAGCGGGTGCACAGGATGCAGGTGGACATATCGTGGCGGATCATCGGATCGCCCGGACGCTCGTCGCCCGTGCGCAGCGGCAGATCGCGGTCGGCGACCGGCGTCGGCACGACGTCGTACTGCACCAGGTAGCGCTCGAACTCGTTGCGCGGATTGTCCCGGCCGCCGTTTCGCAGGTGATCGGCGGGATAGCGCTCCGCCAGCAGGCGCAGGACGCCCCTGCGGTTTTCGACCGCGGCATGCGACTGCGTGGTGACCACCATGCCGTCGGCGATCTTCGTCGCGCACGCCGGCATCAGCTTGGCTTGCCCCTCGACGGAGACGAGGCAGATGCGGCAGTTGCCGACGATGGACAGCGTGGGATACCAGCAGAGTGTGGGAATCTCGATCCCCGACGCCCGGGCGGCGTCGAGAATCGTTTGGCCTTCGGCAGCCTCGAGGGAGCGGCCGTCGACTTTGAGAGTCGGCATGCCTGATAAATAGGCAGCCGAATGTGGTGCTGCTAGATCTTCGGGTCCACCGGGAGATGGCGGTGGGTGTGATCGCCGTCTTCCCCCTCATCGAGGAACCAGCAATACGCCCAAATCTTGGCGGGCCGCAGCACCTGCTGGCCGGCTCGCAGAATGATGCCCATCGGTTCGTCGTCGATCATGAGTGGAAGACTGGTCATGGCGCAGAGTCCGATACGTTGTAGGACGCTATCTTGTAAGCAAGCGCCCTGCCACGTTCACTCTGCGTACAACGTACCGTCCTACAACGAGTTACGGTCTTTGAGTGGAGGGCGAATCGTCAATCCGACACGTTTCGCGCCGTGTCGAGCTGACGCGGCGGCTTGATCGCGGTGAAGCCCGAGTGCTTGGACCGGCGGCCGTTCTGGACCTGCCATCCCCGATACAGGCTCTGGAGCGCCTCGGCGGCGAGGGGAATGACCCCTCGGCTCGGGGCCTCGGGAGGCAGCACCACGTGCACCCCGCCCGACGGCGTCCGCACCTGAAGGTCGGCAATCAATGACGCCCGCTCTTTGGCGCGGAGCTGGCCGAGCGCGGCCGGCGCGATCGCGACGAGCGACGGTGAGAGATCGGGGAACCAGCTCCCGAAGTTGATGACCAGCGCCTGGAATGCCCCGGCAAGCTGTTCGGTGAGCTCGACGCGCGCGGCCCACGGGACGACCGGGTGCCCGCGGTCGAATCCCCAGTGCGTCGGTTCCCGCTGTGCCTCCCGCAGAGCGCGGTGTTTCTGGCGCCAGCGGGGGAATGAAGGGAGTCGCAGGCGCCGGGCGATGATGCGATCGACATGCTCGAGCAGCAGCACTTCGGTGAGCAGATACTGATCCTGGGCGCTCGCCTGCAGCTCCCGCACCGCTTCGTCGCCGATCTGCAGCAGCTCCGCCCGTGGGACGGTGTTCTTGTACTCCTCGAGCCGCTGCAGGATGAACTCCTGATACTCCTGCTTGAGCGAGCGCGGCAGCCGCCGGGCTGGGGGCATGCCGGTGGTTTTGCTGGCGCGCTCAAAGGGCAGGGAGGTCAGCATGGCTCGACGTGCACCGTCACTTCTTCCAGCTCCAGGTCCTTCTTCAGTCGCTCTTCGACGGCATCGGCGATGGCGTGCGCGGCGGCGACGTTGGCCGATGAGTCGACGGCGATCGTGACTTCCGCGTAGCGCACGCCCGTGTTGCCGCCGCGCGAGCGGATCCCGTAGGCGCTCTTCACGCCCGCGACGGCCTGCGCCGATTGGCGGATCGTCGGCTCGGGGATCGCGCGCTCGTCGACGAGCACCGGCACGACGCGTTTCAGAATCTGGTAGGCCACGCGCACGATCAGCAGTGCCACGGCGATGGCGACGACCGGATCTACCCAGGTATGGCCCCCCCCCTCCCCCTGACGCGAAAACAGCACGCCGATCAGGACGCCGATCGTGATGAAGACATCGGTACGCGTGTGCGCCGCGTCGGCGATGAGCAGCTCGCTGGCGAGCTCGTGCCCCCGGCGGTTTTCGTACCAGGCGACGAGGATGTTCGTGGCGAGCGTCGCGAGCAGCAGGGCGAGGCCGGCGTCGCTCATCCGCACCGTATGCCCGCCCGACACGAGACGGCCGATGGCGCTGCGGACCAGCTCAAAACAGGTGATCGACAGGAAGACGACGATTGCGAGCGCGCCGAGCGTTTCGAACTTGCCGTGTCCGTAGGGGTGCTCTTCGTCGGGCTCGCGTGATGCGACGCGCACGACGACGAGGCCCAGCACATTGTAGACCGCGTCGACGGAGGAGTGCACCGCGTCACCCAGGACGGCGAGCGAGCCGGCCAGCATGCCGATCGTCGCCTTGGCGAGCACGACCGCGATGTTGGCGATGAGGAGACCCCCGAGTACGCGGCGCACGGCGCGGGACCGGTCCAGGGCATTAGCGACCGGGGGCGGTGGCGGGGGCGCAGACATGGTGCTGCAAGTTTGTGATGGGGGCTGATTTAGTCAACTTGCCTTGACATATTTAGATACTTGTATAAATATCTCTGCTATGCAGGATTCGCTGTTTCGCGCTCTGGCCGACCCGACTCGTCGCAAGATCCTCGAGCTGCTGACCGCCAAGGATCTCACCGCGGGCGAGATCGCGGAGCAGTTCCCGATCGCGTTCGCGTCGGTGTCGCACCACCTCGGCGTGCTCAAGGCGGCCGACCTCGTCGCCACCGAGCGCGAAGGGCAGTTCATCCGCTACCGGCTGAACACGACCGTCTTTCAGGAGGTCGTGCGCTACTTCATGACCCGCTTTGGTGGGGAAGGAGAGCAGCATGCGTAGCCGTTGGTTTGGTCTCGTGATGGCCGCCGTGGCCGTCGCCATGGCGGTGTGGGCGTATCCGCGGTTGCCGCCCACCATGCCCACGCACTTTCGCTTCGACGGCACGCCCGACGGTTTCTCCAGCCGGCTGTCGGTGCTCGCGTTCGCCCCGATCATCATGGTCGTCATGACGGTCTTGTTCAACGTGCTGCCGAAGGTGGATCCGCGGCGGGAGAATTACGCCAAGTTCCTGACCAGTTACTGGCTCATCGCCCACGCGCTGATCGTGTTCCTGCTCGTCGCCCAGGCGCTGACGATTGCCGCCGGTCTCGGGTTCTCGGTCAAGATCGTTCGCCTGATGCCGTTGGGCATCGGCCTACTGCTGGTGTTCCTCGGGAATTACCTCACCCGCGTCGAGCCGAACTGGTTCGTCGGGATTCGCACCCCCTGGACGCTCTCGAGCGACACCGTGTGGCGGAAGACCCATCGCACCGGCGGATGGCTCATGGTCCTGGGAGGATTGGTCATCGCCGCCTGCGCGTTCCTGCCGCAAGGCGCCTTCCTGCCTCTGGTTATCGCGGCGATCGTCGTCATCGCGGTGGTTCCGATCGTGCAGTCGTACGTTTTATGGAAGCGAGAACAAGGGAGATCGTAGGTGTACCCGGGCTAAGAGCCCCGGCTCGGCGTTGTGTGCGCAAACCCGGGCTGAGAGCCCGGGCTCGGCATGTGTGCGCCCTCTAAGGGCGCCCTCACAGCCGAGCGCGCCCTCTCAGGGCGCGAAAATAACGATCAACCAACCGCCCGCAGCAGGGCACCCTTCAAGTATCCGGTCTCCGGCACGTTGAGCAGCTCCGGGTGATCGCTGGCCGCGCCGGTCGCCGCGAGCCACTGCATGCGGCGGCCCGAGTCGCGCGCGGCGTCGCTGAGCATCGCGTTGAAGACGTCGCGGCTCACATGGTAGGAACAGGATGACGTGAACAACACGCCTCCGGGCGCGAGAACCTTCATCGCCCGGAGGTTGATTTCCTTGTACCCGGCGACGGCGCGCTCGAGGTTGGCTCTGGTCTTGGCGAACGCGGGCGGATCGAGCACAATCGTGTCGAATGGCTCGCGACGCCGCTCGAGCTCGCGCAGCAAGTCGAACGTATTCGCTTCGCGCCACTCGATATTTCCGATGCCGTTGAGACGCGCATTCTCGGCGCCGCGCGCCAGCGCTTCCGCGCTCTGATCGACGGCGACGACTTCCTTGGCGTGGCGGGCGAGATGCAGCGCGAACGAGCCGTGATAGGCGAAGAGATCGAGCGCGCGGCCGCCCGCGCGCGTGTGCCGCCCCACGAGGATGCGGTTCTCCCGTTGATCGAGAAAGGCGCCCGTCTTCTGTCCCCCCCACGGTGCCGCGAGATACTTCACGCCATCCTCGACAACCTCCACGGCCTCGGGCACCTGGCCGGAGGCCAGCACGACCTCCGACGGCAACCCCTCGTGCCGGCGCACCGCCGCGTCGTTGCGGAGCAGGATGCCCTCGGGTTGGAGCACCGTTTTCATCGCCTCCAGGATCTCTTCCCGGGCCGATTCCAAGCCTGCAGAAAGTAGCTGAGCAACGACGAACGCCCCGTACTTGTCGACGACGAGCGAGGGTAAGCCGTCCCCCTCGGCATGCACCACGCGCCAGCCGGTGGCATCGATGCCCTGGCGGCGGCCGGCCGCCGCCGCGATCCGTTCCGCCCACCACGTCGCGTCGATCGCCTCCTCGCTACGCGTGAGCAGCCGCAGTCTGATTTCGGAGCTGGGGGAGTACAGCGCCTGGCCGAGGAACTTGCCCTTGCGATCGGTAACTGAGACGATGCCCGGCTTCTTATCGGGCTGTTCGGCGACGTCGCTGCGGTAGATCCACGGATGGCCCTGCTTCCAGCGTTCAGCCCCGCGCGCGCTGACTTTGACCGTCATCGGTCCGGACGTAGCTTCGCGGCTTCACGCAGGTAGATATGTTTCAGCGCTTGCTGCGGCTTGGCCGTGTAGAAGTGCAGCAACACCCGGATGCAGCGCCGCAGTCCGCTGGGAACAGCGACTTCCGCGGTGCCGAGCAGCGGCACGTCCCTCCAGCCGAGCCGGCGGGCGGCGCGGGCGGGATACTCGGCGGTGAGGTCGGGGGAGGACGTGAAGATCGCGCTCTCCACGTCTTCGGGCGCGAAGCCATTGGCGTCCCGCAGGGCGGAGAGCAGCTCCTCCGTCGCTTCGAGTATCGCGTCGCTCGTATTGGCGGTCGCCGTGGTCGCCCCACGCAGTCCACGCAGGATTTTCGTCATGGCACTAGCCGATCAGTTGCGCTTGATGGTGATCACCGATCCCGTCCTGCTCGGAGGGCGGGATGCCGTCGCTGTCTGCCGCGCCGCCGCCCAGGGCGGCGCCACGATGATTCAGGTCCGCTGGAAAGATGGCTCACCGGGCGAAGTTCTGGAGTTGACCCGCGCACTGGTTGCGGCCCTGCCGGTTCCCGTGCTCGTCAATGATCGCGCCGACATCGCCCTCGCCGCCGGCGCCGCGGGCGCGCACCTCGGTTGGGACGACACCCCGCTCGCGGCGCTGCGCCGGCACCTTCCCGCCGGCTTTCTGCTCGGCATCTCCGTCGGCACGGCCGAGGAGGCCGAGCGCGCGGCCGCCCTTCCTGCCGATTACTGGAGTGTCGGTCCCTGCTTTGCAACACCCACGAAGCGCGACGCCGGGCCGCCGCTCGGTCCCGAGGGCTTCGCGGCGCTGGCTCGACACGCGCCCGAGGGTGTCCCCGTCATCGGGATCGGGGGCATCACGGCGCCGAATGCGTCGTCCGTCATGCGCGCCGGTGCCGCCGGCGTCGCCGTCATTGGCGCCGTGCTGGGCGCGGGGGACCCGGAGGCCGCTGCACGGGCGGTGGGCGTTGCCGCACACGCTTGATCGCGGCCAGATGATCGGCGTACGAGGCTGAGAATATGTGCTTCCCATCGGGTTGGGCCACGAAATAGAGGTAGCCGGTCTGCGCAGGGTAAAGTGCCGCGATCAGACTCGAGTCACTGGGCTGATTGATCGGGCCCGGCGGCAGTCCCGGATTCAGGTATGTGTTATAAGGGGAGTGGATTTGCAGCTGTTTCTCCCACACACGACGCAACCGGCGGCCGTGCGCGTAGACGACGGTCGGATCGGCCTGTAGTGCCATTCCGCGCTTGAGCCGGTTGTGATAGACCGCGGAGACGTATGGCCGGTCGGGCGTGTATCGCACTTCTGCTTCGATGATCGAGGCGAGGGTGACGATCTGGTGTCGCGTCATGTGCAGCTCGGCGAGCCGGGCATCCCACTCCGGCTGCCAGCGCGCGATGAACTCGTGCGTCATCAGCTTCATGAGGTCGCGGGCGCGCATGCGCATGGGGACGACGTACGTCGTCGGGTACATGTAGCCCTCGACCCCGGCGGGGCTCGGCCGGATGCCGAGCTCGCGCTCCAGGGACGTATCGCGCATCGCGGCGGCGAAGGAGTCGCGCGGCACCCCGAGCCAGGAGCGGGCGCGTTCGCCGACCTCGAATCCCATCATCCCTTCGAGCACGGTGAAGCGCGCCTCGAGCCCGCGCCCTTTTTTCAGCGTAGTGACGACGCTACTCCAACTCTCATCGGGCGCGAACATGTAGACGCCGCTCTTCAGGTTGGAGGGGAGCCCGCGGAGACGCGCATACAGGCTGAACCAGTCGCGGCTCTTGATGACGCCCCGCGCTTCGAGTGAATCGAGCGCCTGGTAATAGGTGGCACCGCGCGGAATGATCACGATGATATTGTCCGCCACCGACTGATAGCCTTGCGGCTGTTGGGAGCCGCAGGCGAGAACGGCGCAGACGAGGGCGAGACGCAGTCTCACTGCGCCGTGCCCTTCTGCGTGTCGAGGTAGTGCTGCAACAGCAGCGCGGCGGCCATCGCGTCCACATCTTCCTTGCGGCCGCGTGTCGTCCCGCCCATTTCACGCACCGCCGCCAGGACCCGGGCCGTGGTCATCCGCTCATCCCACATGCGCACCTCCAGGTCACCGCCCCCCCCGCCCCCCCCGCCCCCCCCCACCCGACGCTTGATATCATCGGCGAGGGCTCGCGCGGCGTGAGCCGCATCACCCTCGGCTCCAGCCTCGTTCAGCGGCAGCCCGACGATAATCCCCACGACGTGGTTTCTGGTGACCTGCTCGAGCAGCTGCGCCATCGGGAAGCGTTTTCCGGCGCGGCGCGTGAGAGTGGCGAGAGGCTGGGCGAGTGTCTGCGTCTCGTCGGAAAGGGCGAGGCCGATGCGGCGCTCGCCCCAGTCGACGGCGAGAAGACGCCCCCCCTTCACCCTTGTGACATGGTCTGGAAGAATTCCGTGTTCGTCTTCGTGCGCTTGAGCCGCTCCAGCAGGAATTCGATCGCCTCGACGGGCGGCATGTCGGACAGGAAATTGCGGAGCAGGTAGACCTTGTTCAGCTCTTCCTTGCTGAGCAGCAGCTCTTCCTTCCGCGTGCTGCTGCGTTGCACGTCGATCGCCGGGAACGTGCGCCGCTCGGCGATGCGCCGGTCGAGAATGACTTCGGAGTTACCGGTGCCCTTGAACTCCTCGAAAATCACCTCGTCCATGCGCGAGCCGGTGTCGATCAGCGCGGTCGCCAGAATGGTGAGCGAGCCGCCGCCCTCGATGTTGCGCGCGGCGCCGAAGAAGCGCTTCGGTTTCTGCAAGGCGTTCGCGTCCACACCGCCGGAGAGAATCTTGCCCGAGTGCGGCACCACGACGTTGTGGGCCCGGCCCAGGCGGGTGATCGAGTCGAGCAGAATCACGACGTCCTTGCCGTGCTCGACCAGCCGTTTCGCCTTTTCGATCACCATGTCCGCGACCTGCACGTGGCGGTCCGCCGGCTCGTCAAACGTCGACGACACCACCTCCACGTTCGGCCCTTTGACGTTCTCCTCCATATCGGTCACCTCTTCGGGCCGCTCGTCGATGAGCAGCACGATGAGATAGACCTCGGGATGATTCTCGATGATGGAGTTGGCCAGCTTCTGCATCAGGATGGTCTTGCCGGCCTTGGGCGGCGACACGATCAGGCCGCGTTGTCCCTTGCCGATCGGTGACAGGATGTCCATCACCCGCATCGACAGATCGCCGTCTTTCCGCTCGAGTTTGAGCTGCTGCTCGGGATAGCGGGGGCGCAGGTTGTCGAAGGCGACGCGATGCTTCGCCTTCTCCGGCTCTTCGCCGTTGACGACTTCGACTTTCAAGAGCGCGAGGTACCGCTCGCCCTCCTTCGGCGGCCGCACCTGGCCCATGATCGTGTCGCCGGTGCGCAGATCGAAACGCTTGATCTGGCTGGGCGAGACGTAGATGTCGTCGGGGCCGTACAGATAATTCCAGTCGGGGCTGCGGAGGAACCCGTAGCCTTCCGGCAGAATTTCAAGCACGCCCTCGCCACGGAGAACCGTGTCGGTGTCGAGCAGCGACTGCTCGATGCGGAAAATGAGATCCTGCTTGCGGAGCCCGGAGTAGTTGGTGATGTTCAGGCTCTCGGCCATCGCGTGCAGTTCCGCGACGGACTTCCTCTTTAGTTCGGCGATATCCACGTGTGCTTCAGCTCCGTTTGCGCTACGGCGGGGAAAACCCGGGGTTGGGGAGTGGTCTCGTTGATAATGGAAACTTGGAGTTATGGCGGTGTGCGAACGCTCAAGTATAGTACGGGGACGTGAGCCTCACAAGGTTTCTACTCGCGTGGCGGACCACACCTCTCCACGACCGCGAAGTTGTTGACGCACTTGTAGATCCGGCTCATGCCGGGTCCCCACCCTCCGCCGAGCTCTCCGCCGCTCTCCAGCAATGGCCAGGGACGTACTACTGGTCGAACGAGGCTGACGGGCGCCATCTCGTGCTCACGCGACCCACGCATAAAGCGCGCGAGGCGTGGACAACGCACGCGCTGCTGTTCGTGGGGGTCCTGATCACGACGACGCTATCCGGCGCCGTCGTCGCGGGTGCCCTGCCTTCAGATCCCAGGGATTGGCGGCCGGACGCCTTGCTCGGTGCCTTTCCGCTCGGTCTGTCGTTTTCGCTGCCGTTACTGGCCATCCTGCTCTGCCACGAGCTGGGACACTACCTCACGGCGCGGCGCTACCAGCTCAACGTCTCGCCACCGTTCTTTATTCCGGGACCTCCGGCGCCCTGGGCAATCGGGACGTTCGGAGCCTTCATCCGGCTGAGGACGATCGTCAACGACCGGCGGCAGTTGCTCGACGTCGGTGCCGCTGGGCCGATCGCGGGCTTCGTGGTCGCGCTGCCGATCCTGTGGATCGGATTGGCGCATAGCCACGGGATAACCGATGCGCCGATCCGCGGCATGGTGGCACCGTGGGGCCCTGGCGTGATGGCGCTCGGCGATTCAGCGATCACATGGCTCGTCCGCCGTCTTACCCAAGGCGATACCGCGACGATCATGCTGCACCCCATGGCACTCGCCGGGTGGTTCGGCATGTTCGTAACGATGCTCAATCTCCTGCCGATGGCGCAGCTCGATGGTGGCCACATCGTCTTTGCCGCCACGACCCGGTGGCATCAGCGGATCGCGCGCGCGTTGTGGGTCGTGGTCATGCTGCTGGGGTGGTTCTGGGTGGGGTGGCTGCTGTGGGGCTTCATCGTGCTCGTGGTCTCGCGCGGCCAGCTGCGCCATCCGCCCGTGCTCGATGCCTATCGCCCGCTGCCGCGATCGAGGCTGTGGCTGTTGCTGGCGAGTTTGCTGCTGTTCCTGCTGACGTTTGCGCCAGCGCCGTTTCGAAGCTAAAGCGGTTTTCGGTATTCGGTGCTCGGTATTCGCGAATACCGAGCACCGAGTACCGAAAACCGAGTACCGAAAACCGAGTACCGAGAACCGACTATTGCGTAACTCCTAGCCATTTATAATGTTGTTTCAAACCAGCCCCTGGATCGGCATGCCTGCACAACCTGCCCGATACACACCAGCTGCTGCGACCGATACGGTCGTCCATGATCTGCCCCCCATCCGCTTCGACGGACAACCCATAGACATCCGCCTTTCCCTGCGCCGCACCGAAGACGGTATCTGGCGTGGTCGCATCATGTTCGGCGCCGAGGGGACGGAACTGGAGCGCTCCAGCGCGGAGATCTTCTGCGCCGGCACGGAGCAGGATCTGTGGCAATCGGTGCGGGACCTGCGGGATCATCACCTGCGGGACCTGTACCGCTCATTGCTCTGATGTCCGATCCGCAGGCGATGGCGAAGTTGCGGCACGACCTGTCCAATCCTCTCTCGGCGATACTCGCCGAGACTCAGCTCCTGCTCCTCACGCCTGAGAAGTTCGACGAGGAGGCGCTGGCCGGGCTCAAACAGATCGAGGACCTGGCGCGCAAGATGCGTCAGCTGCTGCACAGCCTAGAGTGAGCCGGCGGCATCGCCCTCGCTATTGCCCCGCCACGGCGTGGTGGCCTCCGACCCGCCTGCGCATCGCCTTCCTTATTAGACGGTCCGCGCGCCGAATGTCGTTCCGCGTGACCCGCGTCATGGCAGTTTCGGTCAGACAGCGGTAAATCAGTCCCGGCCACGCCCGCTCTTGCGTGCGCCCATGGTACAGGCATTTTACACCCCCTTCTTCACCAGGTGGAGTCCCAGATTCTGGCTGGTCCGCGGTATCTGCTCGTAGGGATGAGCGGCTTGTTCGTGGCCTGTGCAGGCGGGCCACGAAACGTTCCCGTCACACCCGCTAACATCCCAGCCCTCAAAGCCCAGGCAGCCCAGCAACCCACCAACGCTCAAGTCCGCTTCCGTCTCGCCGCCGCGCTCGTGGCGGCGGGACGGTGTGATACCGCGGTGGTCGTCGCAAACGCGGGCCAGATGCTGGCCCCCGGCGAGGCATTGGGACCGATGGTCGTCGGCGGCTGTCAGGAAAAAGCCGGGCGCTACGATCTCGCGTTTGCGACCTACAGCGACTTCGCGGCCCGCTATCCACAGGCGCGCGGCGTCGCCGCCGTCCGCGCGCTGGCGCAGCTCGCGTTGCGCACGCAGGCGGCGCAGACCGCCAAGCTGGCATTGGCGCGCGAGTCCACGCTGACGACACTCGCCCCCGAGCCCTCCACGATCGCGGTATTGCCGATGACGATCGCAGGCGATTCGAGCTTCCAGCCGTTGTCGCGGGGACTCGCCGAGCTGGTGATGTCCGATCTGGCGATGGTGCGTAGCCTGCGGCTGCTGGAGCGCGTACAGATCGGCGCGCTGCTCGACGAGCTGAAGCTCGGACAGAGCGCGCGCGCGGATCCGGGCACGGCGGCGCGCGTCGGGCGCCTGCTGCGCGCGGAGCGGATGGTGCAGGGCGTCGCGTCGATCACACAGAACGGCCCGGTGCGCCTATCGGCGATCGTCGTGCGCGGCGACGGCAACGTGCGCCCGGGGGGCGCGCAGGCCAACGGCACGTTCAAGCAGCTGCTCGATCTCGAGAAGCAGCTCGTCTTCGGCCTCGCCACGCAGCTGGGCATTCAATTAACGGAAGCCGAGCGGCAGCGCATCTTGCGGCAGGGACCGAAGAATCTGGCGGCCTTCCTGGCCTACAGTAACGGACTCGAAGCGCTGGATCGCGGCGACTACCGTGCCGCCGCGGCCGCGTTCAGCGCGGCGGTGCGCGCCGATCCGTCGTTCCAACAGGCCCAGCAGCAGCAGCAGGCGGCCGCAGCCGCGCCCGCGGTGCAGGCATCGCCGGGCGATGTCGTGACGGTCGTCGAAGCGGTCGCACAAATGACGACGCCTACCGAGCCTGCCGTGACGGGTGCTCTGAGCCAGGCGACCGCTGAGCTGACGCCGATCATTGCCGAGCCCGGCCAGAACGGTGTCGGCAGCACCCTCAGTAATCCTACGACGGAGAGTCAGGGCATCACGAGCGTGGTGCAGGCCTCCGGCGTACTCCGCGTCATTTTCCACAAACCGTGACCCGCGCCCGTCACGTCGCGCTCGCTCTGGCCGCCGCGCTGCTGCCGGGGATTCTCGCCGCACAGGCCGCGACGACCGCGGCCCGCAGCGGCGTCTACTTCGAGTCGTACAATTTCGGCACCGGGCTCGCCTTCAGCCGCATCAGCGAGCTCACGATTCCCATCAGCGTCACGCAACGCATCGGGAACCGGCTCGTCCTCGACGTCGGAACCGCGTTTGCGCGCGCGTCAGTCACCGAGGCGGGCGGCGGGACGATCACGCATTCGGGGCTCGTCGATACCGACATTCGCGCCACGTTCGGCGTGATTCCCGGCAAGGTCGTGTTCAATCTCGTCGGCACGATTCCCACCGGCGCAACGGCAGTCCCCGACACGACGATCCCATTATTCGGCGCAACCGCGACCGATCTGCTTGGATTCATGACTCCGGGCTTCGGCTCAGGCGGCGGCGTTTCAGCAGGGTTTGCGTCGGCTTTCAAGATGGGCAGCGCGTGGGCGATCGGAACGGGTGCCAGTTATCGCTACGCCGCTAGCTACGTGCCCGTCCAGGGCGGCTCCGAGATGAGCCCGGGCGGCGAGATTCGCGCGCGGCTGGGAATCGAGGGTCCGTTCGGCGGCGGCAAGTACTTCCGCGGTGCGTTGGTCTTCACCACCACGGCCGCGAACGACCTCGGCGGCGGTGACCAAAGCACGATTGGTCATCGCGTGCTCGGCTACGCGGCGGTGAGCATGCCACTGGGCAGCTCGCATCTTTCGCTGTACGGCTGGGAAATGCGGCGCCTGCGCGCGGCGCCGGGGGCCGTCCCAGTGCCGCGCGGCAACGTGCTCGCGCTCGGCGCCAAGCTCGATCGGCCCCTCAGTCCCAAGACGACGCTGTCGCCGCTACTCGAGTTCCGTCATGAGCTGACGGACAATGGCGCGCGGATGGCCCTGCTCGGCTATCTGCTCCGCGCGGGAACCGACCTGCGATATCGGTTGAGCGACCGCGCCGCTGGCGTGGTGCAGGCGCAGCTCGCATTCGGCACGCTGCATGACGAAGGAAAGAGTGTCTCGATCGTAGGGCCGCGACTCGGCCTGTTTATAGAGTGGGCCAGGTAGTGCGTCTCGGCCGCCTGCCGTGGGTGCTGGGCTTGGCAGGGGCCTTCGCGTGCGCGGAAGGGTTCGCGCCGGGACAACGCGTCAGTCTCGCGGTCGTTCCCGTCTTCTCGCAGACGATGCCCGGCGTCCTCACGGGCGATCTCGACGCGCTCCACATCCGCATCACGCGGGTCCCATCGAGCGCCATCGTCATCGACACCACCGTCGCGGTCGACTCGAGCGGCAGCGTCGACCTGCCGCTCACCATTCCGCTGCTCTCCGATCCGGAGCAATTCGAAATCCTGCTCGAGGGCGTGCGCTCCAGCGACGCCACCGTGCTCTACCAGGGGATCGACACCGTGCAGGTGGCCGCGAATGCGGAGACACCGCCACCGGTCGAGATCCTCGTCAGCTACGTCGGGCCCTGCCAGGCGACGTCCGGCTGCCTGGTCACCGCCGGCCCGATCAGCGCGTCGCTGCCGCAAGGCGACTCGCTCCTGATGACGATCAACGTAGACTCGAGCGGCGTGCCTGTACTGGGTGTGCCGGTCGCCCTGGTCAATCTCGACACGACGCTGGTGCGCGTCCGCAGCAGCCGGTTCATTGTCGCGCGCACGGGAACGGCGGGTGGGGTGGCTCGGGTCGTCGCGCAGATCTACGGCGACGCGGACACGCTGCCCGTGACGGTCCTGCCGCAGGTGGGCGTGCCCGCGCTCGTCGTCGTCACACCCGGCTACGCCGCGCTGCGGACGACGGCGCCCAACCAGACGATCCAGTTGGCGGATACGGTCAAGGATGCGGGCGGCGCGTTGCTCAATCCTGCTCTCGCCACGTGGATCAGCCGCTCGCCGTCGATCGCGTCGGTGTCGGGCAGCGGTCTCGTCACCGGGCTCACCAAGGGAAGCGCGGTGATCGTCGCGCAGGCCGGCACCGGTGCCGACTCGGTGGTCGTCGCGGTGGGTAACCCCGCGAGCGCGCCCGGCGACATGCTCATCGCCGCGGTGACGAACGGCCGCGCCTTCGGCACGCGGCGCGTTGGGCAGACGGTCACGGTCGATGTGCGCATCGATCAGCTGGCGGTGGCGGACTCGCTCGGCAGCTACAACGCGCGCTACAGCTGGGATGCGGCGGTGCTGCGCTTCGACAGCACGTCGGCGGGGACGTACGCGGCGCCGACGGTCAACGACAGCTCCAGCATCGGCGTGCTGCGGTTCGCGGCCGTGGACGCGAACTCGAAATCGGGACCGCTCGTGCTGACGCGGCTGTGGTTCACCGCGCTGGCGACGGGCGCTGACGGTCATGCGCTGCAAATCAGCGAAGTGTCGGGCGTGTCGCCCACCTTCTTCAACTATTTCACGAGCGGCCGGTACGTCGTCGTATCGGGTGCCGCGAGAATCACCCCCTAGCTCGGCACTGCCGAGGGAGGACTAGGATCATGTTGCCACTTCGTACCATCGCCATGGCCGTCGTGCTTGTCGGCGCCGCATGCGCCGACGAGCCGACCCGGCCCGATCCCCTGCCGCCACCGCCGGAGCAGGGCGTCAATGCCTACGTCATCGTCGACAATCTCCACGCGCTGGCCGGTCAAAGCGTGAAGGTGAGCGTCATCGTGCGCTCCGCCGACGCGAATCTGAAAGTCGGCAGCTACACGGGCCGGCTGCACTTCGACCCGGCGGCGCTGCAGTACAAGGCCGAGGTCACGATCAACGACGGGCTGCGGGTCGCGAACCCGAACGGGGCGGGGGCGGGCGAGATTCGCTTCGCCGGCGCCAACGCGACCGGGTTTGCCGATCTGACGCTCTACAGCGCCACGTTCACCGTGAAGGCGGCGAGCTGGTCGCGCGACCTGTCGCTCCAGATGGAAGAGCTGTCGGCGGCGCGCTCGCTCGCGAATCTGTCGCCGCGCCTGCAGGTGCAGCGCACGGTGTTGGCTGCCGACCAAGTAAAGCCCTGACGGAATGACCGTGCGCCGAGTCTCTGGCCTTCTGTCGCTCCTGGCCCTGGTGGCTGCTCCCGCAGCGCTCCAGGCGCAGGCGCTCGTCGGGATGTATCCGGCGGGCATCGCGATCGACAGCGGCCGGCGCGCGACAGTGCCTCTCGTGATTAGCGCCGGCGGCGCGACCGTCGGGTCGTATCAGCTCGAGGTCACGTGGGACACGAACGTGGTGCGGTACATCAGTGCCGCGCCGGGCGCGTTCGGCAGTCCGGCCGTCAACGCGGTCGGCGCCGCGTCCGGCTCGCTCATTCTCGCCGCGGCGAATCCGTCGGGCGCCACCGGACTCTTCTCGATCGCCGAGCTCACCTTCGAGATGCGCACCGCCACCGGCTCCTCCCCGGTGACGGTCGTCTCGCCGGTGCTCACGGCTGCCGTGAGCTTCGCGTCCATCGCTGCGACGCCGACCGCGGGCGCGATCTGCGCGTCGAGCGGCCCGTTCGGCGACGTGAATCGCGACGGCAGCATCCTCTCGAACGACGCGCTGCTGGTGGTGACGGCGGCGGTGGGGCTGCCGATTGCGCCGTTCACCCTGGTCAACGGCGACGTCGACGCCGACGGCGATGCGGACACGCGCGACGCGCTCGGAATCCTGTCGGCGGCGGTCGGACTGCCGAGCTTCGCCCGCGTGGGCCAGCCCAACGCGTCCTGTGCCGGCGCAGCGGCGGCGACGCTCGTGCTCGCGCCGGCGAGTGCCCAGCTCGCGCCCGGGGACGTCTTGCCGGTCGCGGCTCAGGCGCGCGACGCCGGGGGCAACCCGACGTCGGCGAGCGGCCTCCTCTGGAGCTCCAACGCGCCAGGCGTCGCTGCGGTCGATTCGGCTGGACGCGTGACCGCCGTCGGAAATGGCTCTGCCACGATCACGGCCCAGGCGATCGGCCTCAGTCAAACGCTCGATGTCACGGTCCAGCCGCGTCACACTTGGTACGTCGAGCAAAGCATCGCGGCCACGAATCCAGTGCACCTCGGCTCGGCTGCGTATCCCTTCCCGACGATCCAGGAAGGGCTGGACGCCGCCGCGCCCCGCGACACGGTGCGCGTGGGCAGCTCGCCCCCGTACGGCCCGGCCATCATCAGCAAGCCCGTGGTGCTGTTGGGAGACTCGAGCGCCGCCGGAATGCCGACGATCACGAACGCCGCGGGATCGGCGATCGCGGTCGGCTCAGCCGGCCTGGTCGTGATCCGGCGGTTCCGGCTGCTCGAATCGAACGCCGGCATCGAAGCGGGCATCGTGGCGGCCAGCGATTCTCTGGAGGTCCAGTCGGTCGTCGCGAGCTCGATGCGCGGGCCGGGGTTCCGGGTTCGCAATATGCGCCGCGCCGTCCTGCTGGGAGTGAGCGGGAGCGGACTCGCGCTCGCGGGCTTCCTCGCCGAGACGACCGCCGCCGTGGTCGTAGACGGTGCGGATTTCCGCGCCGTAGCCCCCGGCCCTTACCCGGACGTCGAAGGCCCCGTCGCGATCGGTGTCGCGATGGTCGTCGGCGATTCGCTGCGGGCGAGCCGAGTCACGGTGGTCGGCGCGTCGTCCGAGCGGGCGGTTTCGCTCGGCGCGTCGTTCGTCGAGCGCGTGGACCTGTCCCAATTCAACCTGGCAGCCGCCGGTCCGATCAAGGTGGACAGCGCGCGGTATGTCTCGTTCAGCAACGGCGTGGCGAGGGACCTGCGCGACGGCATCGTGATCAGCGCTGACACGGCGCTGATGGCCAATGTCGTGTTGCGGCGGTCGAGCGATGGCGTCCGCATTCGCCAACGCAATCCCGCGGCCCGGACACCAGGATCATTGGTGCGAGTATCGAGGTCGCAGGTCGACTCGGTCGCTTTCGGAGACGGGTTCACCTTCACAGGCATAGACCGGGTCACGGTGGACTCGACGAGCGTGGAGCACATCCTCAACGGCGGGGGGGTCGTCGCCGGTGCGACGAACCGGCTCTCGCTGCGGGCCGATACGCTCCGCGATATCCTGGACCAGGCGGTCCTGACGGATTCAGTCGCAACCGTCTCGATCGTCAAGCTGAGCGTCACCGGGTCGGCTCAGCCGTCGTTCAAGCGCTTTGGCGCATCGATTTTCGCGCTCACGGTCCTGCGCGCCGATTCCGTGCGACTCGACTCGACCGGGGTGATCGACAATCTGGGCGGCGGCGTCCTCGTCGATTCGACGCGCGTGGTGCAGGGAGACGGCACGACCATCGCCCGGAACCTGGGCCTGAGCTCGGGACTCTGCGAGTTCGGATGCGAGGTCCAACCAAGCGGGGCGTTCTCCAGCGAGGGTCCGCCCGCGAAAGTTCTCTACCAGACGACGCAGGCGCCCGGTCTGGCGCTCGCGGGGATCCAGAGCGCGCAGCTCGATCGCTTTGTGCTGGATTCCAATACGTATGGCGGCATCGATGCCGACATGACGGTGCGCGCCGGTCCTACGCTCGCCCTGCAAGGCGGCCTCATCCAGGGGGGGGACTACGCGATTCGCGCGACCGGCGATCTGAATGCGCCGAGCGGATCCGTGAGCGTGGATGGGACGAAGTTCGCGAGCACGCAAGGCGGAATCACGGTGACGCACTTCACCGACTTCTCCCTGCTTCGCGCGCGTCTGGACAGTGTGCCCTACCGGCAATCCAGCGCGGCCGTGCTCGTCAGCGACGTCGCCAACGTGGCGATCCGCGATGACACCCTCGCCGCTGGCGTCGACGCAGGCGTCCGGGTCGACGGGTCGAATCTCGTCGACATCCGGCGCGTGACGATCCGCGGCTTCCGCGACAGCTGCGGCGGCGAGTGCGGCGACTTCGCGCTCAGCCTGAGCGGGATTCAGAGCGCGGCCAACGTGTACGGCGGCCGGCTCGAGCAAAACGCGATCGCCGGCGCCAATGTGTTCGGGTCGACGGGAACGATTCTGTTTGACAGCATGGTCGTGCTGGGGCACAGCGGCCGCGGCCTGCAGCTGTCGTCTCCCGCCACCGTGCGGCAAAGCGTGTTCCAGGCGAACGGCACCGGCATCAGCGTGTTCAGCGGCGCCGAAGGCTCGATGATCGTCAACAACAACTTCGTGTTGAATACCTTCTTCGCGGTGACGAACGGGACTGTGCCCGCGCTCGATGCCGCCAACAATTGGTGGAAAGATCCGCTCGGGCCATCGGGGTGCACCGCGTGCAATGTTGCTTCGCTCGGCGACGCGGTGAGCGACAACGTAATCTTCGATCCGGTCCTCCCCGCTCCGTACGGACCGGCACCTGTCCCCGCTCCGCCACGCCTTTCCCGAGGCCGGCCATGAGGCGCGTGGCCTTGACCCTCGCTGCACTCACTGCCGGCACCCGACTCCTTTCGGCGCAGACCGTGCCGGTCCGCCTCGGCGGCGGGCTGTCCTCCTTCACCAACGTGCCGTTCGACGTGCCGATCGAAATCGATTGGTCCGCCCGCGCCGATCGGTTAGGGTCGTTTACCACCAACCTCCGCTGGGATCCGGCAGTGTTGCGTCTCGATGCCATCGGCCCCGGCGCATTCAGCGCGATCACTGTCAACGCCGATTCGGCGCTGCAAGGCGTCCTCAAAATCGCTGGGGCGAATCCCAACGGCGCAACGGGACGCGTTACGGTGGGGGTCGCGCGGTTGGCGCCGCTGCAGAGCTCCAGCACGACCATTCTTGTCGACGTACGCGAGCTGGCCGCGGCCGGTCCGTCGTTCGCGAATGCCCTGGCGGATGCCGCCCCCGAGAACGGCCTCTACTGCCCGGCGCGCGGTTACTGGGGCGACCCGGATGGTGATCGCAGCGCGGGCTCGCGCGATGCGCTGCTGGCGTTGTCGGCGGCAGTGGGGCTCGACGTGTCGGCGTTCCCGGAGATCGGGTTGGCGGACGTGGATGGCAGTGCATCGATCGAAGCGCGCGACGCGCTCGTGATCCTTTCGCATGCCGTCGGCATCGACGTGAGCACGTTCCGCGTGATGCGCATCGCCGTAGGCGCGTGCGGCAGCGATGCCGTGGTGACGTACGCCGTGGCGCCCGATACCGCTACCGTCGCCGTCAACCAGAGTTTCGCGCTCCAGCTCCGCGCCACCGCCGGCGGGGCCAGCCGCGCGATGCCGGATGTCTTTTGGCGCTCGACTGATCCCTCGGTCGTCCTCGTTTTACAGGACGGCCAGGCTGTTGCCGTGGCTCCTGGCACCGCGACCATCATCGGCAAGAGCGGCCTGCGTGACAGCGCCGTCGCCACGCTCACGGTCCTCGCGCGCCGGTCGACCCACATCGTCGATGCCGCCGCGGTCGTGAACGCCATCCGCCTCGGCAACTCGCAGTACCCGTTCGCGAGTGCGGAGGAGGCGAGTCTCGCGGTCCAGGACGGCGACACCGTGTCGCTGCGTCCGGGGCGCTACCTCGAGGAGGCGGTGTTCTTCCGGAGCGTCGCGGTGCGCGGCGCGGGCGCCGGCGTGCGGATTCTGGGCCGCGGCTTGTCGTCGACCGCCCTGAGCTTCTACGGCGCCGGCGCGAACCAGGTCGCGAACGTGGCGTTCGACAGCTCCGACTCAGGGATCTGGGCGCAGCAGCCGGCCGGTGCTCCGCCGTCGAACCTGCGCATCACAAACGTCACGATGCGCGACGTCGATTACCCGATCCAGACGGATAACGTCGCCACCACCGTGCAGAACGTGGACTTCGCTCGCGGCTCGAGTGGCGTGTCCACGTTCCGCGGCGGCGTCGACAGCGTCACGGGCAGCACGTTCGCGGACTTTGACTATGCCCTGGACCTCGAGGACGCCGCGGCGTACGTCGCCGGCAACACGATCCAGCGCCCGCGCTCCGTGGGAATCTTCTCGTACGGCGCCGCCGGCGACTCGTCGTTCATTCTCACGAACGATGTGACGTGCGATTCCCTCGCATACGGCGTCGGCATCGACGCCGAAACCGCCGATCATCAGCTCGCGGGAAACACGCTGTCAGGATGCGACAGCGGCATCTTCGCAACGGTGGCGGCATTTGGGATCGCACCGCAGCTCGAGGTGCGTGGCAATACCGTCGACATGCCCGGCTCGGCGAACGGGACTGGTATCCTCGTGAACGGGTCCTTCCGCAGCGCGGTCGTGAACAACACGGTACTGGGGGGGAGCCAAAACGGGCCGGGAAGCATCAAGGTGGCGGGCGACTTCTACTCCGGCCGTCCCCCTCTCGTGCGGCTCGACTCGAACGTGGTGCAGAACGCCGCCGTGTGGGCCATCTATGTCGGCGAAGTCGATACACTGATCGCCCGAGGCAACCTCGTGGAGGATGTCGCGGGGCCGACTATCTACTTCTTCTCCGGCCAGGGCGGATTCACCGTGGGCAGCGTGTACGCCTCGCTGCGCCTGGTCGGCAACACGCTGCGGCGCATTCACACCCGAACGGGGCTCGGTATTCAAAACTTCGGCGGGACGACCGCGCTGCTCGACTCGAATGCCGTGTCCGGCGCCGACTCTGCGGCGATCCAGATCGACGGTGGCGGGCTCGTCATGACGGGCAACAACATCCAGAACAACGCCGGCTATGGCCTGTACATCCCGTTCGCCACGGGCTTCGATCATCAGGCGCACGGCAATGCCTTCAAGGCGAACGCGCTCTTCGCGATCTACACGCCGTCCGACTCGGTGGACGCGAGCGGCAACTGGTGGGGCGTGGACGGCGGAGTATCACCCGGAGGGCCCGGTGCGGATTCCGTCAGCGGCCACACCGGCGACCTGACGCCGCTGCTCGCAGCCCCGTCCGTGCCGCCACTCGCCCCGAAAGTCGTGCTCGCATCGGCAGCGACAGTGGAGGTCACGACCTCCGCCGTCACGGCGGCGATCCAGCGCACTGGGACGCGTCTTACGGTCGAGCAGCGCCGCGCGGCGGGGCGCGCCGCCATCGAGCGGTTCGCGAGCGTGCGGGCCGAGCGCGCCCGCTGGTACCGGAGCAGGCTTGACGCGATGCGGAGGGCTGCGCGATGAAGCGCACGCTCACCGCACTCGTCATGGGCCTCGGCGTCGTCGCACCGGTCGCGGCGCAGACCGGCTCCGCAATTCGCTTCCAGTTCTTCTACGATTCGGGCGACAGCGTGTACGCGGCGCTCGCCGGCGGTGAGACCAACGTCACGCTGATGGCGTTCGATCAGGCGAGTGCCGGCCTGGGGGCGTTTACGGTTCGCGTGCACTTCGATCCGACACGCGTCAGCTACGTCTCGGGCAGCGCCGCCTCCGCCTGCCCTGATTCGGCGACATTCCCGCTGAACCCGCCGATCCAGGGAGCGAACTACGTCGAGTTCTCGGCGGCGGGGTGCGCGCCGTCCGGCACGTATGGGGGAGACGCAGTGCGGTTTCGGCTACGGCTCGAAGCCGGTTCCACAAGCGGAGCCGTGCTGTACGCCGATCCGATCAGCGTCAGCCAAAGCGACGCCACGCCCCGGCCCTACGATGAGGAGGCGGCGCTGGCCGAGATCTGCCTCGGGACCACGGTCTGGGGCGATATCGACGGTGACGCGAGCGTCGGCAGCCGCGACGCCCTCATCGCGTTGGCGGGCGCGGTGGGACTTCCCACGGGCGGCTTTACTCTGACCCGCGGCGATGTGGACTCGGACGGACGCGTGACGTCGCGCGATGCGCTGTTCATGCTCTCACGCGCCGTTGAGCTGCCGACCAGCGGATCGCGCACGGGCGCGGCGATCGCGGAGCACTGCGCACCGCAGACTACGCTCCCCGACTCGCTGTATTACCAATCGGAGGGGTCGGGACGGGCGACGCCAGGAGTCAGCGGCTTGACGATTCGCGCCGCCGGCGACACCGCGTTCGTCATTACCGGCGATAGCACGTCGAACTGGTTCAACGGCACCAAGTGGCGGCCGCGCGTGTCGGCGGCCGACGGCAGCGTGCTGGTCGCATGCTACTACATCACGTCCTATTCTCAAATCTGCCGGCGCGACGCCGGCGGGACGCTCACGCCGCTCACCGCCGTTCCGTTTACCGACCATCAGTCGCCCGACTGGTCACCGGCGGGAGACTCGATCATTTACGTGCGCGGTGGCCAGATCTTCATCATGGACGCGACAGGAGGCGGGCAGACAGCAATCCCTGGAACGCCGAACTCTGTGAACAGCGTGGCATGGCAGCCTGTCGCCGGCAGCCACACGCTCGCCTACACGATCCAGGGATGTAGCGGCGAGGTGCATACGCGCAACCGCGACACGGGCGTCGATGCCATTGTGGCCGCCGGCGATTGCTCGGCCGCGCGCGGACAGCCCGACCTCGTGGACTGGAACCCCGCGGGCGACTCGCTCGCCTTCGACATGTTCATCGACAACAAAAAAGCGGTCGTCGTTGCCCCGGCGACGGCAGCCGCGCCGATCACCAAGCGCGTGAGCTCCGAGCTCATGAGTGCGAACGAGCCGTTCTGGCGCTCCGACGGCGTCGTGTTCCAGCTGGGTGGTAGCGTGTACGGGCAGATCTATTTCCGCAGGAACGACGGGACCGTGGTCCGCCTCACCCGCGCCGCGCAGGATCAGCACTTTCCTGCAACGGCCAAGCGGTAAGCAAGCGCGCATCTAGACAGGCAGCAGGCCGCGGTTCATCCTAGGGGAATCCTTCCCTAGGGGGCCGTCATGCGTCGTTTCCGTTTGATCCTGGTGGGCGGGTTGGCCGGCGTCGTGGTTGGTTGCGGCGGTGGTGGCGGCGACGGTGGTCCTCCGACCATCACATCGGTGGTCATCAACGGCGATTCGACCGTCGTGCTTGCGGGCACTCGGCAACTGACCGCCGTCGCGCTGAGTGGGAACGCGGCAGTCAGCGGCGTCACCTTCGAGTGGACTTCATCCGATACCACGCGCGCCCGAGTCTCGGGCTCGGGGCTCGTCACCGGCGTGCGACTCGGCAGCACCAACATCACCGCGCTCGCGGTCCTCAACGGCACCCCAACCTCGGTGTCGAGCCCGGCGCATGCGATCCGGACGCGCATCGGCTCAATTGTGATCGCGCCGGGCAACCGGACATTCTCCTCGCTGGGCGATGGTGCCACACTGACCGCCGAGGCCCGCGATGCGCTCGACGCGGCCGTGGCGGGCGTGGCGTTCGCGTGGGTGTCCCGCGCGCCGGCGATCGTGTCGGCGCAGGGGCGGGTGGGGAACTCGCAGCTGGCCGATATCTCCGCGCTCCAGAACGGCTCGACCCGCATCGTGGCGAGCGGCGACGGCGTCTCCGATTCCGTCACGGCGACCGTGCACCAGGTCGCGACGACGTTGGGTCTCACGCCGATCGTCTTCAATTTCGACCGCATCAACGGCAGCGACACGATCTCCGCTGTCGTGCTCGATGCACGCGGGAATCAGCTCGATGACTCGATGATCGTCTGGGCCTCGCGCAACACGGCCGTCGCGACGGTCACTGCCACCGGGGTCAGTGGGGCCAGGCTCATCAGGGCGGTCGACGAAGGGCAGACTCGCGTGGTCGCAACGTCGGGCGTGTTTGGGGATTCGGTGGATGTGTCCGTGAATCTCATCTATACCTCCGTTCAAATCGCCACGACTGGCCCCACTCCCACACCGCTCGATACGGCCCGCATCAACCAGCTCAATGGCTCGCTGCAGCTCGGCCTCATCGTGCGCGATGCGGGCAACACCATCGTGCCCAATCCAAAGGATTTCGCCTGGTCGCTCTTCAGCCCCGGCGCCATAGCGACGATTGGCTCCTCGACCGGCCTGGTAACGGGAAATGGCAATACGGGAATCGATAGCGTCGACGTCGTGGCCCGCGGCATCCACGACAAGGTTCCGCTCGTCGTGCGGCAGGTGCTGGCGTCAATCAACGTGACGCCGGCGAGCCCGGCGCCATTGAACTTCGTCGGCGATACGCAAACCTTCGCGGCCGAGCCGCGCGATTCGGGGGGTGCAGCAATCCCGGGTCAAGCGATCACCTGGTCGACGAACAACGCCGTGCTCGACATCGACGCCGCCGGGCTGGCGACCGCGCTGCAACGCTCGAGCGCCACGGGGATAACGGTGAAGGTGCGCGCCGCCACAGGAGGGATCACGGACTCCTCCCGATCCATCGTTGTCCGGCAGGTCCCCCGGTTCGCCGATCTCAATCCGAACTCGTTCGGCACGTTGACGGCGATCGGCCGTTCGGTGCAGGCGTCCTGCGTGGTGAGGGATTCGGCGAGCGATACCATCCCGAATCATCCGTGTAACTGGAGCGCCGGGACGGCCAATGTCGTGTCGTTCAGCCCGGCGACCGCAAAAACGACGACGATCACCGCGGCGGGAAACGGCAGCACCACGATCAATGCCACCGCGGCAACGAGCGTCGTCGGCGTCAACTCGGTTACCGTCGATCAGGTCGCCGCGTCGGTATCGCTCCTGCCGGTCAATTTCGGGACGCCCGACGTAGAAATGACGATCAGCCAGAGTGCGCCCTTCATCGCCGTGGTACGCGACTCGACGAACCACATCGATCCGCGCACCCGCAGCGACGTTACGTGGTCCGTCATGCCTGGCACGCATGCGAGCCTGTCGGCGAGCACGTCGGAGACGGTGACGGTGACGACGAATGCCACCACCGGCTCCGAGACGGTGCGCGCGACCATCGGGACGGTGTTCGGTGAGCGGATTGTGGCGGTAGCGGCCACCGGGGTCAGCTTCGCGGCGAGCGTGCAATCGGTTTTCACTGCGAACTGCATCGGCTGCCACTCGGGGGCCGGTGCGCCGGAAGGGATGAGCCTCGCCTCCGGTGTCTCCTACGGTTTGATCGTCAACGTGGCGGCCGGCGAAGTCCCGGCGTTAAAACGCGTCCGGCCATTCCTCCCCGATTCCTCCTATCTGGTGCACAAGATTCAGGGGACGCAAACGACGGTGGGCGGATCAGGCGTGCGTATGCCGTTCGGCTGCACATCAAACTGCTTGAGTAACACGACGATCAACACCATTCGCAACTGGATTCTACAGGGGGCGCTGAACAACTAAATACCTTCGGCCATTTACGAAATACAACGCCAACAAGAGCGTTGTTGATGCGCTGACACCGTATTTCCAGATCGCAGGCGCATCGGACGCCGAGAGTAAGCCTTCGATTGTCCCCGCAATCGCGAGCAGCGTGACGACGGCGCCGATCATGCGCGCCGCGATGCGTCCTTCCAGGACCAGGGCGTCCCTGCGAGTGCGGTCCCCCGGCGCGATCAGCGCCTTGGCCAGCCGAAACCCCGCCCCCGCCGAGATGAAGATCGCCGTCAGCTCCAGCACGCCGTGTCCCGCCACGAACGTCATGAGATAGTTGAGCGCGTGGTAGTTCTGAAACAGGCCGATCACGAGCCCGAGCATCATCCCGTTGACGAACAGCAGCCAGGCGGTCAGCAGGCCGCCCGTCAGGCCGCCGACAAACGTGCCGAACGAGACGTTGATGTTGTTCGACATGATCAAAGCGGCCCACACGGGGCGATCCTCCTTGCTGGCCTGCGCATAGCCGCGCCCTTCCACCTGATTCTCGGCCGCTTCCTCGGCGCGCGCGACCATGACCGGCGAAACGATCTCCTCCGCCAGCGCGGGCCGGTCACGGATCATCCGGTAGCCGACCGCCGCGGGAATGGCGAATAAAAGGAAAGCGAGCAGGACGTACTGCCAGGATTGCACGACGGCGGCCGGGAAGTCGCGCAGGATGTAGTGGGGCAGGGGCGTGCGCTGCTTGCCGCGAGCCCGATAGAGCGCGTTGTGGCCTGCCGTGACCACCCGCTCCAGGTAGGTGATCACCCGCGGGTCGACCTGATACGTGCGGGCGCGGGCGAGATCGGCGGCGACCTCGCGGTACTGCGCGGCGAACGCCGGAATCTCGCCCGGCTCCAGTGCGCCGACGCCGGACCGCTCCATGCGCACCGCGGTGACGCGGAACGACTCCCATCCCTGCCGCTTCTTCTCGACGAAGCGCTCGGCCGGCACGGTGATCCGACCGGCCGCGCCCGCCTGCGCGCGCGGCGCGAAGCGGCTGCGACGCTTGCGCTGCTCTTCGGCAAAGACGGTGACGAGATACCCTTGCGGGTCGGCGCTGCGGCGCGGAATGCGCGTCTCGAAGCGGCGCACCAGGTCCGCCGTCATCCGGATCTGGACGTCGGGATTGAGCTCGCTCAAACGTGCGAGAAAGCGATCCAGCAGCCGGAATTCGTCTTCGGACAGCTCAGGCGGGCCGGTCTCGATGGGGTCCGCCGGCGATTCGCTCTCGGTCGCGGCCCCAAGTACCCAGTCGGTGGGGCGATCGCGCACGACGATCGTGCCGGCCGCCAGATCCCCCGGACGCTTGTTGCTCGGGTGGAGAAACATCGTGACCAGCGCCGGCGCGAACGGGATCGGGAAGTAGCAGTCGAGCAGCCGGACCAAATTGCGAATCAGGGCCGCGGGGGGCGTGATCGACCGCCCCGTGTCCATGACCACGCGGATCCCGAGTAGCTGCTTCCCGGGCGTCCGGCCGCCGTTCAACGCCTCGAACAGCGTGAAATAGCCCCACACCCCGGAAAACATGAGCAGCACCATCACGGCGGCGAACCATCCCTGCAGCATCCCCTGCCTCGACAACACGCCGCCGACGATCACGCCCCCGCCAATCCAGAGGAGCATCAGGCCGAGGAACAGGAACAGCAAGTCCAGCAGTCCGGCCGCCATGCGGGAGCCGACACCAGCCAGCTCGAAGCGGACCTCGACGTGCTCCGGCGTCTCGACGCCGTGATGTTGGCGCAGATCGAGGTCTCGCGCGGAGGCCGCCATGTCCTCATTTTACCGCCTGTCCCCTCGCGGAGCGACCCATTAGCTCGAATCTCAGGCCCATGCAGCTCGGCGAAATCCTCGACGGCAGCTTCAACATCTACCGCCGTCACTTCGGCCTGTTCATGCGGCTGAGCCTCGCGCTGGTGTGGCTCCCGACGGCCGCCGGCATCTACATGCAGGTGCGGTTCAGCAACAGCCCGTTCGAAATGCTGAACATCCTCGAGCAGCACACCGGCACCAGCGTGTTATTCGGCCTGTTGTTGATCATCGTATGGACGACGGCGGGACTGCTGCTCAAGGCGGGGACGATTCGGATCATCTCGGACTCCTACCTCGGCCAGGAGCCGCAGCTCGGCAGCGCGCTGCGATTCGGTGTCTCCAAGATCCTGCCGCTGCTGCTGGTCACCTTCAGCAAGAACCTGTTGCTGATCCTGGTGCCGGGCGCCGGAGCGCTCGTCGTCGTCCTGCTGGTCATGGTCGGCAAGGTGGTGGGGGTCGGCGGATTGATCGGATTTGTCGGCTTCGTCGGGTTGGCGTGGTTCGTCGTGTGGGTTGCCTGTGTCTACGGCACTACCACACCCATCGTCGTCCTCGAAGACCTGACGAGCTCGTTCGATGCGTTCGGGCGTTCCTGGGAGTTGACGCGTGGCGCGCGCGGAAAGGTGTTCGGAACGGCGGTGGTCGCGTGGCTGATCTCGCAGTTGCTCCCCCAGATGGTGGTGGGGGGGATCAGCGGGGCGCTGGGCGCGGCGGGGAACGCGTCGTTGCAACCGCTCTTTGTCGTGGTGGCGTCGCTGATGGGGATCGTCCTGGCGCCGATTCTGCCGTGCGCGATCACGCTGCTCTACTACGACTTGCGCGTGCGGCGCGAGGCGTTCGATCTGCAGGTCCTCAGCGAGCAAATGGAGATCCGCTGATCGGCACCTGGCTCGCCCTGCTCCAGGCATCGAGCGCTCCACCGGCTGTCCCACCCGACTCGCTGCGGCGCGTGGTCGGCCAGGTATTCAGCCGTCCGGAATACCAGTGGATCGAGCGCCGCCGGCTCGTCTCCTGGCTGGCCCGGCAGTGGCACAACCTGGTTGAATGGCTCAATCATCTCGCCGATCGCTACCCCGTCGGCTTCAACATCGGCCTCGCCCTGGTTGTCGTCGCGTTGATCGTGCTGCTGGTGCATGTCGCATACGTGATGTGGCGCATCGTGCGGCCCGCCGCGCGGACCGGAACGGGTAAGACCGCCGCCGGCGCCGGCATCATCATGGACGCGGCGGCGCATCTCGCCCGCGCCGATGCACTCGCCCGCGCGGGCCGGTACGCGGAGGCGCTCGCACACCGCTTCCTCGCCGTCGTCCTCGAGCTCGAGCGGCTCAAGGCGCTCCGCTTCCACGCGTCGAAGACCCCGGCCGAGTACGTCGGCGAAGCCCGCCTCACCGATGCGGGGCGCGCATCCCTGGCCGGTCTGGTCGCGCAGTTGTACCGCCACCTCTTCGGGGCCGTGCCGTGCGACGCGGGAGAGTACGAGTCGTTCGGCGCCGCGGCGCAGGAGCTGGCGCGGGGGCGGCATGTCGTACCGGCTTGAAATCGGCCTCGCGCTGCTGCTCGCGGCGGCGGTTGCCATCGCGCTCTGGGCCGCGAATCGCCGGCCGACGCGAGAATCGGATTTCGACCGGCGGACGTCGACGTATCTCAGCGGGCCCAGCGGCAGCAAGGCGCTGAATGAGGTCCTCTCGCGTCTGGGCCGGCCGACGGAGCGACGGCGCACGTCGCTGCTCAACCTGGCGAGCGATCGCGCGCATCGTCCCGCCGTTCTCGTCCTGCTGAATCCCATCATCTCGCTGCAGGATGCCGAGCTGGAGCAGGTCGCGCGGTACGTGCGCGGCGGCGGCGCGGTACTCGCCACCGGTGCAGGCGGCGGCATCACGTTCTGCGCGGGGTGGCGGACTCGGTCGGCCGGGATTTCCAACGACAGCATGGCCGTGCGCTCACCCCAGCCCGGCCTGCGCCTGCCACGGACCGAACGCGTATTGACCGTCATCAGACCCGACACCGGCGGGAGCGGCCGGCTGGAATCACTCCGCAAAGGCGCCGAGCAAGACTGGCGCTTGGGGATCTGCAACACGCTGCTGCCGTTCGCGGCCGATACGGTCGTCGCCGCGCTGAACAACCGTCCCGCGATTCTGCGCCTGCGCTACCGCGGCGGCGGAACGATCACGCTCGTCGCCGATCCCGGCTGGTTCACGAACCAGGTCTGGCGCGACAGCGACGTTCCCATCGTCGCGCTGCCGCTGCTCACGCCGCGTCGCGAGCGTCCCGGACGGGTGGCGTGGGATGAATACCATCAGGGATTCGGATTCGGGCACCAGACGTCGTTTGCAGACCGCACGTGGAGCTGGCTGCGCAGCTCACCCGCCGGGTGGGCGATCCTCCAGTTGATTGCCGTGGCCCTCGTCTGGTTGGCAATGACCGCCGTGCGGTTCGGGCCCGCGCGTTCCGTGATCGAACGGCGGCGTCGCTCGCCGCTCGAGCACCTGGAGGCCTTGGGGGCGGGACTCGAGAGCGCCGCCGATGCGGATACCGCCGTCCGGCGGCTGGCGCTGGGACTGCGGCGGCGCCTGAGCCGCACCGGTCATCTGGCCGACGGCAACGTGGTGCCATGGGTCGAGGGACTCGAGCTGGCAATGCGCGGCCCCGAGGGCCGCGCCGCCGTGCGTCGTTTACATCAGCTGCTCACCGTACGCGATCGCGACGACCGCGCTGGTCGCGTGCTTCATGCCGCTCAAGCCGTGGAGGACGTGTGGGAGGAACTACGCCCGCGCACGACGCGCAGCGCATCGTAGAGGCCCTGCGCCGCGTGGTGCTGGGACAGGAAGCCGCCACCCGCGAGGTGCTCGTGTGCCTGCTCGCGCGCGGCCACATCCTGCTCGAAGGGGTCCCCGGGACGGCGAAGACATTGCTCGTCCGCACTCTCGGCCTCGCGCTCGACGTGCGCTTTGTGCGGATTCAGTTCACGCCCGACCTCATGCCGGCCGACATCACCGGCATCACGCTCCTTACCGGCATGCAGCAGTTCACCTTCCGGCCGGGACCCGTCTTTGCCGACCTCGTGCTCGCCGACGAGATCAATCGCGCGCCCGCCAAGACTCAGGCGGCGTTGCTCGAGGCGATGCAGGAGCGCACCGTCACGGTCGACGGCCAGAGTCATCCCCTGTCCGCGACGTTCACCGTGTTCGCGACGCAGAATCCGATCGAGTTCGAGGGCACTTATCCGCTGCCCGAAGCCGAGCTCGACCGCTTCATGGCGAAGGTGCAGGTCGGCTATCCGTCCGCCGCCGTGGAGCAGGGAATCCTCACGCGCTACGTCGAAGGCTTCGAAGCCGACCGCACCGGCACCTATGGCGTGACGCCCGTGGTCAATGCCGAGGGGCTGGAGCAGCTGCGCCAGGCGGTGGACGCGGTGCGGGTCGAGCCGCGCATTACCGGCTACATCACCGCGATCGTGCGGGCGACGCGCGAGGCCGCGTCGCTCACGCTGGGCGCGAGCCCGCGCGCCGGCGTGGCGCTGTTCAAGGCCGCGCGCGCCGCCGCGCTGCTGGACGGCCGCGACTACGTCATTCCTGACGACGTCAAGCTGCTCGCGCCCGCGGTCCTGCGGCACCGCGTCAACGTCGCGCCGGAGCTCGAGCTCGAGGGTGTCACCGCCGATCAGGCGCTCAAAGCGATTCTCGACCGCACGGAGGCGCCGACCGCTTGAACCTGCTGCCGGTGCTCGCGGTCGGCGCCGTCATCGCCGCCTTCCTCGGGCTGTGGCTCGTGCTCGGCACCGTGGCCGGCATTCTCTGGACGCCGCGCGCCCTGCTGATCGCCGGGCTGCTGTCGCTGTTCGGCGTCGCCCAATTCTGGACGTCGTGGGGCCTCGATGTCATGCTCGTCGCCGACATCGCCCTGGTCGTCCTGATTTGGCTCGATGCGACGCTGGCGCAAACGGTCGTCGTCGCCCGCGAGCCGCTGCCCGCGTTGTCCGTCGGGCACACCGGCGAGGTCACCTATCGCTGGACCAACCCGTCACGCCGCCGCGCGCGGTTGCGCGTGCGGGAGGTGCGCCCCGACATCCTCGGCGGGTCGCAGCCACCCAGGCCCGTGCGCATTCCCCCCCGCGCGGCGACCCGCGAGGTGGTGCCGGTCGTTCCCTTGCGGCGGGGGCGCGAGGCCGCCGGCACCGGCGGCTTCGTGCTCGATAGTCTGGGTCCCCTGGGTCTGGGGCGGCATCGCTTTCGCCTGCCGCTGCCGTGGGACGTGGTCGTCTATCCACCGCTCGTATCGGTGCGGCTGCGGGCGTCGGTCGCAGAAGCGCTGCGGCGCCGCGACGTCGGCACGAAGCCGATTCGTCAGCTGGGAGAAGGACGGTTGTTCGAGTCGCTGCGCGAATGGGTGCCGGGCGACGACCTGCGTCACATTGACTGGAAGGCGACGGCACGCCGCGCGAAGGTGATCACGCGCCAGTACGAAGCCGAGCGGCGCCAACAGGTGCTGCTGGTGCTCGATACGGGAAGGCTGATGACCGCCGACGTGGCGGCCGGCGTGGCACGGCTCGATTTCGCGGTCCAGGCGGCGCTGGAGCTGGCCTATGCCGCGGCGCAGCACGACGACAACGTCGGCATCATGACGTTCGCCGACGGCGTCCAGCATTTCGTCGCGCCGGAGCGGGGACGCAGCGGCGTGCGGCGCGTGCTCGATGTGCTGGCGGAGGTGCAACCCAAACTCGTCGAGCCCGATTATCCGGGGGCGTTCCGGTATCTCGCCGCGCGCAACCGCAAGCGCGCGCTGACGGTGCTGTTCACCGATGTCATCGATCGCTTTGCCTCGGATGCGCTCGTGGCGAACGTCGCGACGTTACGCCCGCGTCACCTGCCGCTCGCTGTCACGCTGCGCAATCCCGAGCTCGACGCCGCGGCGACACAGCGGCCCGCCACAGCGCGCGATGCCTTTCGCAAGGCCGCGGCCGAGGAGCTGCTGCATGCGCGCGAGGAAGCGCTGGGACACATGCGGCGCGCGGGCGTGCTGGTGATCGACGTCACACCGGAGCGCGCGGCGCAGGCGGTGGTCGCGAAATATCTCGACCTGAAGCGCCGGGGCACGCTGTAAGTCACTGTCTGGCCCGACCATCCCGCGTATAGTATGTTCGACCCTCAAGTCACGGATTGGACCGGATGCGCAGGTTAGACCGAGCCATACTTGTGGTCACGCTCGCAGCGGCGCTCGCCGCCGTTACCTGCGCGTTTCCCACCGACAAAAGCAACGATCTCTTCGTCACGGTCCAAACGGACTCCGGCAGGCAGGTCGTGTTGGCAGGGCAGAAGCTGCTGGCGCATGCCTACCTGTGGCAACGCGCCGGCAGCGACTCGGCCGAAGTCAAGAACGTGGTGTTCCGATGGACGACCGACAACGACTCGCTCGCGATCGTCAAGGATCAGGGATTCGGCGGCGCAGAGGTTACCGGAATCGCGTCGGGGACCGTCACCGTCAGCGCGCGCGCCGTGGCATTCGAGAAATCCCAGACGGCCTACGTGCCGCTGCGCGTCTCCAGGCCGTTGGAAATCGACAGTGTCCGGCCCAGCCTGGTGCGCTTTGGCGACACCATCACGGTCTATGGCGTCGGCGTCGATTCGATTTTCATCGCGTTTCTCGATAACACGACCCAGTTCGACTATCCGCTGCCCGGGTTGATTGCCACTGGGTGACACCGGTGGCGCACTCCGCGCCTGTGTCGTTCATCGGTCCGGGTGTGTTCGGCAACGCGCCCGACACAACCCACGTTGTGCCAGTCGATGTGCTGGAGCCGAACGAAACGACGCCACGGCCAATCAACCTCGAAGCGCCGCCCCTCATCGCTGCTCTTCCCGCGCTAAGATTCTTCAATCCGGCGCTCGCGTTCGAGCCCCTGAAGCGCGACGAGGTCGGTGTCGATTGGTATCGATTCTCACAGACGACACCCCGCGACCTCACGCTCATTCTGACCGCCCCGGATGTCCTCGGGACGTTTTCGACGTTTCTCTCTGACTCGCTGGTTTTCGTTTCGGGGAGTGGCTATTTCCTTGGTGATAGTGCCTGGACGCTCGGTCCCGGCTCACACGCCTGCAAAGGACAACCGTTTGAGCCCGTCGAGACACAACCCGAATCGACTGTCGTCGCGCTCAGGGGGATGCCGGCGGGACGTTTGCACGCGCTGTCGATCTACTCCCAACCGGGGCGGTACGGTCTTGCCGTCTTCGAGGGGTACATCACCACCGACCCGGGGGTCGGCCGCGATGCGCACGAGGAAGACGATTTTTGCGACGCCGCCGATGCCCGGGGATTGGCGGTCACACTGCCGGGGTCGTTCCGTGACACACTCACCATCGACAACGCCCACGACATCGACTGGATTCGCTTTCGCGTGACGGGTGTTGCCGGGCAGATCGTCACCGCGAAAATCGCGGCCCTGCCGGGCGCAACGGCCTCGTCCAGCGACGTAGACCTCTATGTGCTGACCGTCCCAGGTGGCGGAGCGAGCAGCACGCTCGACCAGAAGGCCGCCTCCACCGACACAGGCTCGACGGAATCGATCACAGTGTTGCTAGGGCAGGGCGAGTATTACCTCGTCGCGGTCGACTATCTCGGCGCACCCGTCGCGTACGACCTCTGCATCAACACGAGCGGCTGCTCCGGCTTCCCCGTTGCGCCGGCCAGCTCGCCCAAGAAGTCGTCGCTCCGCGCGTCTCCCGCGATGAGGCCGCGGGCGGAGCCATGACCGGAGCCGCGGGTTCGATGATGGAATGCCTCAAATGCCACACGCCGCTGCCGGACGGCAGCAAGTTCTGCTACGCCTGCGGCGCGGATGTGACGGGAGGCGGCACGCTCGGCGCGGCCACAACCGGCACCGAAGCGCTGATGCTGCGGCTGCAGCGCCTGGTCGAAGGGAAATACAAGGTCGAGCGCATGCTCGGCAAGGGCGGCATGGGCGCCGTTTTTCTGGCGCATGACCTGACGCTCGAGCGCGAAGTCGCGATCAAGGTGCTGCCGCCCGACATCTCGATGGACGAGCACATCGTCAAGCGTTTCCAGCAGGAAGCGAAGACCTCGGCGAAGCTCGATCACACGAACATCATCCCGATTTACCGCGTCGAGAGCGAGGGCGGGCTCAACTACTTCGTCATGAAATACATCGCGGGCACGTCGCTCGAGGACGTGCTCGATCAGAAGCAGCCCCCCCCGCTCACCATCGATTACATCCAGCGCGTGTTATGGGAAGCGGCCTGCGCCCTCGGCCATGCCCATCAACGCGGCGTCGTGCACCGCGACGTGAAGCCCGCCAACATCATGTTCGACCACGACGGCCGCGTGATGCTGACCGACTTCGGCATCTCCAAGGCGCTGCAGGCAGCGACGGGCTTCACCGGCACGGGGATGATCATCGGGACGCCGCACTACATGGCGCCCGAGCAGGCCAAGGGCGCCACCGTGGACGGCCGCGCCGACCAGTACTCGCTCGGCGTCGTCGCGTATCGCATGATGACCGCCGAGCTGCCGTATAGCGGCGATTCGGTCCACACGATCCTCTATAAGCACATCTTCGAGGAGATCCCGAGCGCGCGCGCCAAGCGCGGCGATGCGCCCGAGTTCCTCACTCGAGCCATCTCCCGCGCGCTTTCCAAGGAGCCGGCCCAGCGCTTCGACACGATGGAAGACTTCGCCACCGCCGTGTGGCCCGAACAGCCGGTGACTGCCCCCAAGGCTGGAGCGAGCAAGAGCCAGCGGCGGCCGCCGCCGCGGCCGCAGCGCACCGCTGCGGCCGATGCGCCGACCGAAGTAACGGCGGCTCCGACGACGCCGATCCCGCGCGCGGGGATGACGATCCCCACGGCAAAGAAGAAGCGGTCGGGTGTCGGCATTCTGGTGGGCGCGCTCGTGGTCGCCGCGGCCGGCGTCGGCGGCTATCTGACACTGGGCAGAAAGAGTGAGGCTCCACCGGCACCTCCACCGGCTGCCGTGGTACCGGCGGAACCGCCTCGCGTTGCGGCGCAACCGCCGCCGCCACCTCCCTCGAGGCGAGGCGCCGCTCCTCCGGCCGCGGCCGAGCAGGGGTTTATCACGGTGAATTCGATCCCGCCGGGTGAGGTGTTCATCGACGGCCGCGATGTCGGGCCGACGCCGGTCGTCGAGTTTACGGTGAGCCCGGGGCGTCACTCGATTCGCGTGGAGCGCGCCGGTTACAAGACACGCAGCGAGACCGTCGATGTTCCCCCCAACGGGCCGGTCCGCAAAAACTGGGTGCTCGATCCGGAAGGATGATCTGATGCGCGTCCGCCTGCTGCTCGTCCTCGCGTTGGCCTTCGCGCCGGCTCTCGGCGCGGCTCAGACGGTTCAGAACGCCACGCTACGTCGGGCGCAGCAAGCATTGAACAATCTCGATTTTCGCCAGGCCTTGAGCGCGGGGCAGGCGGCGCTGCGCGAGCGACTCACCGGTTACGAGCGGGCGCGGGCATACGAGCTGCTCGGCTTCACCTACAGCGGCATGGATTCGATTCTGCGTGCGGTCGACGCGTTCAAGCAGGTGATCCTGCTCGAGCCCGAGCGCGACCTCGATCCGACCCGCACGTCACCGAAGGCGCTGAGCGCGTTTCAGGTCGCCCTCACGCAGGTGCTGGTCATCCGGCAACTGCACGTCGACAGCGTCTCGTTCGTGGGTGGGCAAGGCGTGGTCGCGGTGCGCTACACCGTGACGCAGCCCGCCCGTGTCGTCACGCGTGTCCTGGGCCCGCAGACCTCGCTCCGGATCGATTCGACCGTGGCGAGCGGGCAGGTGAACATTCGCTGGCCCGCGCGGCTGGCGAGCGGCGATCCGGTCGCGGCCGGCGACTACAACATCGTCGTGGAAGCGACGGTGGGACAGAACAACTTCTCGACGTCGCAGGCGATCCGCGTCACCCATGGCGCGGTCGATACCCTGCCGCACCTCACCAGCCTGCCGGGCTACACTTATCTGCCGGAGACGGAGGTGCCGCCCAAGAGCTGGAAGCCCATGGGGCTGGCGCTCGTCTACACCGGTATTGCACTGGCAGGAACGTCCGCCTTTTCCAGCGGCGATCTCGGCAAGACGTCGTTGCGGGAAGGAAGCATGATCGGTGGCGGCGTCATCCTCGCGGGATTCATTATGACGCTGCGCAAGCCGGCGCCGCAGGCGGCCCGCGGCAACGTTCTCTACAACCAACTGCTGCGCGAGCAGATTTCCCGCCGCAACACCGAGATCGCCCAGGAAAACACGCGCCGCCGCCAGCAGGTCGCGCTCAGCGTGGTGCCGCTGCCGCGGGCCGGGGGTGGGCGATGAGCGACAAACGTTGGACGGTTGGACGGTTGGACGGTTGGACGGTCGCATTAACTCTAGTTCTTTCCAACATTCCAACATTCCAACTTTCCGCCCAGCATTTCTCCGTCGGCCCTCAGATCGCGTTCGGGGATTATCGCGAGGTGTC